>ENA-OQDC01000451-OQDC01000451.1-human-gut-metagenome-genome-assembly--contig:-NODE-451-length-29010-cov-6.151958_pt1 | contig 29010 bp, 29 predicted proteins | sample MGYA00242770_ERZ504601 | MGnify/ENA primary metagenome ERZ504601 (study PRJEB26092, sample SAMD00036305) | human gut metagenome | host: Homo sapiens | study: EMG produced TPA metagenomics assembly of...
GAAATATCACCTTCAATATTCTTTATTGCAGTATTCAATCAAATTACTTCGAAGTCTTTAATTCCATCCACTTGACTTGAAGTCCGATAGTCTGTAATGCCCAGGCGTAACCTTTTGTCTCTTTATTCGGTTTCTGATTGTTTCATATACTCTTTAAAAATGGATCTTTATCCATCAAATTTGCCTCCATTCATTTTTACCAATTACCAGCTCTTTCTGATACTGTCTTGTAAAAAATTTTTCCCTTTTCTTCAGCCACTTTTTTCGTGCTGACGTTTTCCCAGATATTCATCCTCAGTCGCTATAGACGGATCATACCAGTCAGCTTTCTTCCGGGCCCATTCAATCCACGCTGGAGTAATATCTTTATTTCCACTATCTATCATAGCCTGAATATATTCTCTTATTTCCTTTGCAATTCTATAGTCTTCAGCTTTGTTTACAAGTTCTTTTACAAGACGAATTTCTTGTTCTTTTCTTTGTCTATTTTCTTCTCTGCGTCTCTCTTCTTCAACTCTCTTACGTTCTGCCTCTTCACGTGCTTCTCGTACAATTCTATTCTCTTCTGCCTTCTCATACAGGGTAATCTGTCCAAATACAACCTGATTGTCAAAAGGCAAAGTGAGCCCTTCCTGCAACAAAGACCAGTCTACCTCTTTTTTATAGACGTAATTTTCTGTTATCATCAAGGCTCACCTCCCTCTATTTAAATCTGTACAAGAATTTGATTTATTTTTTCCACTATACGTATTTGTTCTGCCACTGGTGGCAACGGAATAGCCAACGTTATAATTTGTCTTTGATAAATTGCTGCCACGTTTGTTGTGCTTGTTATAAACTGCTCCAATTGACGTCTACCACTTCTAGAAATAAAGAAATAGTTAATATAATCCGGACAAATATTACCCCAAAATAGAACTTTCAAAATATTGTTATTCAATAAAATTTTATCGGATGGTAAATTATGTACTACTGCCGTTTTACCTACTAATTCTGCGCTATTTCTTGTGTTAAACAAGAAGTCCCCTTCTTCCAACTTGTATTTTCCATATTCATCATCTGACGCATTAACCATTGTCATATTACTGAAATCACATTTTCCGGTAAAATTCTCGATATTATTCATTTTGAAATAATAATAATCGGCCTCATCATATTGTTCTTGTCCTGAACGTATCATTCCTGTTCCAACTATATTAGCTATATCATTAAATCTAACCCATGACCAATTACTAGGAATAACAAACGGGATATCATCTTCAGCTACTGGTGGCACATCTTTTGTTGCCTTAATCTTCTTTTCCTTTATTAATTGCTTCTTCTCTTCTGAAATTTGCTTCACCAATACATTAGCATTCCCATCATCTAGAAGTTGTTCTGTAAGCTTCCCACAAATTCCAGCTTCAATCACCTTATACCTTAATTTATCTAAATCATTAAAAAACTTTGCTTTACATTCTGATATGCTCTCTTGACATTCGCATTCTATATTCTTTCCCGCCATTGTGTCAGTTAATATAGAAAATGCCGATGCCATATTTTCAAAACTATCTTGTAGATCTGATACAATTTCGCCTATTTCTCTATCATCTTTTTCTTCCAGATTTAACCATTTAAAATCAAGACTATTATCCTTTTCTGCTTCAACAGTGTACTCATCTTTAGTAAAACATCTCCATCTTCCATTAGGATTTTCATCCTTATCATATGTGGCTTTTCTATCCTGAATTGCACCGGTCTTATAACAATCGACAAAGTCCTGAAGATGTGCTCTTGTCATTGGCTTTGTGGCCATTGTGTGCTTTATACCAGTTCTGTAATCGTATACCCAGATATCTTTTGTAGGCTCACCTTTTTCAAAGAAAAGAACATTTGTCTTTACACCATTTGCATAGAAAATACCTGTTGGTAGTCTGAGTATGGTGTGAAGATTAAAGTCCTTCAAAAGCTTTTCTCTTACCTGTGCTGTTGCACCAGTATCTGTAAGTACACTATCCGGAAGAACTACACCAACACGTCCACCTGTTTTTACAATAGACATGATATGCTGTAAGAAATTAACCTGATTATCGGATGTTTTTACAAACTCTGGTCTATTCGCAGCAACCTCCACGCTTCCTTGAGGTCTTGTTCCAAATGGAGGATTTGCCAGTATCACCTTGTACATCTTATCTGATGTATCGATAAGAGAATCCTGATATGCAATAGGACTCTTATTTACACCAATATCGTGCAAGTATAGATTCATAGACGCAAGTGTCACTACAAGTGCAGTATTATCTGCACCAAACAAAGCATGATTCTTAAGGAACTTCTGTTTCTCAATATCCTTACTCTGACCTTTCATGTGGTCATATGCTGCAAGAAGAAAACCGCCTGTTCCACATGCAGGATCTGCTACTGTTTCATCAATCTTTGGATCAACTACTTCTACGATAGCCTGAATAAGTGCTCTTGGAGTAAAGTACTGACCTGCTCCACTCTTTTTATCCTGACCATTCTTTTCAAGAATGCCTTCATAGATAGCACCCTTAAAGTCACCTTCCATCATGTACCATTGCTCAGAAGATACCATTTCAATAACCTTTGCAAGCATAACCGGCTTATCAATTTTGTTAGTTGCTCTTGTAAAAATTGTTCCAATGATACCTTCACTCTCAGAAAGTTCCTTTAAGATTTCCTCATATTTCTCTACAAGATCTGTTCCACTAAGCCTTTCTAAATCTTCCCACTTATACCCTTCCGGAATAGAACTGCCAAGTCCTAATTCTTCTTTCTCACTATCCATCTTAAGAAAAAGGATATATGTAAGCTGTGTAATATAGTCAGTAAAACCAACACCTGCTGCCGCAAGTACATTTGCTATATCCCATACTTTTTTAAGTAACGCTGCTTCGCTTTTCTGATTTGCCATAATACTATGCCACCTTTAATATGAATTTTGATAATGCTTGAATTTCGCTTGCCAGTGTTTTACCACCAAAATTCTTTACTGCTTTCTTCCAAAGCTCAGTATCTGTTTCATTTAATTCCATAACACTGATTGCACCATCATTGATAATATAATCAGCAATTTGTTGCATGATATCTTTTTGTTCCTCCGATAATACACGCTGATTCTGTCCGCAATACAAACTAAATCTCTGTGCATATCCATTAATCAAACTGGTAAGCTTTTGATTCTTCTTATACGCATAACGAACAATCTGTATAAGATTTGTAAGTGCATTAACGTTTGCCTTACCATCGAGAACTTCTACATCTCCCTGTTCATCAAGAAGCTTATAATTCTTCCATATCTGATATACGCCATACTGACGACTTTCAGAGAGTAATCTATCTCTTAATTCCATAAGCATGTCATGAGTAATTACTGTATCCTCAGAATTGTAAATAATTCTAAGCGCCTCTATATCATCCTTATGGTCTTCCAAATATTTCTCGAAATTTTCAATATACGTCTTTGCAGACTCTTTTGAAAATCCTGCATATAAAACCTGATCATCATCACCGGTTTCTACAAGATATCCCCTCTGCATTTCAAGCAGTTTATTTCTTGCTTGAAGATTTCCAATTAAACAGTATATCAATCCCATTCTCATTGAGTTATCATAAGAAGGACTAATGTATTCTACTAATGCACCCTGTGCAAATGCCGTATTAATATCATTTGCCAGCTTTCGAGGGGCAAAACCAAAATTAGTAATAAAGTAATCAAGATGCCTTCCAAAAAGCACACTTTCCTCATATCTTCTATTGATAGTTGAGCAGTAATCTCTAAGAAGCATAAGGTTTTCATCACTTACTTCATTATGAGCTAATCTTTCAAGAAGGTGTTCCAGAGATAAATTCTTCTTACCTGGGCCATCAGAACCCGGCTTTGGAATATGCTTCTCAGACTCGGTTACACCAACTGCATCAACTATGTAATAGCATTCCTTTGTGTCAGCATTTGGAGTTACTTCCTTAAGTTTGTCATCACTAATAACTCGACATCCTCTACCCTTCATCTGCGTATAAAGAACATCTGAATGAACATCCTTCATAAAAAGAACTACTTCCAAAGGCTTTACGTCAGTTCCAGTTGCCACAAGAGTTACTGTTACTGCAATTCTAAAATCTTTCTCAGTTCTTAAATCCCTTATAAGGGCATTAGAATCACCGGCAGAGTACGTGATCTTCTGTACAAACTTTTCCGGTATTGCATCATTTTCAAATTCAGGCTTAAATACATTTTTTGCAATATCTACGATTTCAGTTGCATGATTATCATCTTTTGCAAAAATCAATGTCTTAGGTATGTATTCCCACTTCTGCTCACGACTAGGATATAAATCTTCATAAATAGCTTTCTTATATGCCATCAGCACTTCTTTTATCTGCTTTTTATTTACAACTGATCTATCAAGTTCTGACGCACCATATTCAACCGATGTTCCAGCATCAATAATTTCAGATTTTCCAGTTCTCTTAGAAGTCTCTGTAATCTTAGTTCCCTTTTCAATCGTGCCACCATGCGCTGTAATATCCGTAATAATTCGATATACACGAGGTGGAACATTAACTCCATCTACAACTGAATCATCATAGGTATATTCTTCAATAACATTCTTGTTAAAATATGCATATGCTTCTTGCGTAGGTGTAGCTGTAAGACCAAACACCGTTGCGCCAGAGAAATAATCCAATACCTTCTTCCACTTTCCATAAATGGATCTATGACATTCATCCACAATAATTAACTGGAAATAGTCTGGTGGAAGCTTTAAATCATTACCCAGGTCAACTACAGTCTTACTATCCTTTTCTTCATCTGCTTTAGCTTTTTCATCCTCAGCATCTTCATCACTATCATTTATTTCCTGACCTGTTAATACGCAGAATAATTTCTGAATTGTAGAAATTACAATATCACCCTTGATATCTTCTTCCTTCTTAAGTCTGTTGATTGTATAAAGGTTTCCCATCTTCTGCTGGCCTTCTGTACGATCAAACACGCTAAATTCAGACTCTGTTTGCCTTGCAAGGTTATTTCTATCTACAAGGAATAAAATTCTCTTTGTAGACGTATAGTTAAGCAATCTATAAGCTGCCAAACATGCAAGATAAGTTTTACCAGAGCCGGTTGCAAGTACTGCCAGATTTTCTTGTTTCCCATTTTTAATGATTCTTCAAACTTTACTTCTGCTCTATATTGACAAGCGCGAAGGCCACGCTTCTCGATTAACGGAAGAGCACCATACTCGGACTTCTTTCCAATAATCTGAAGCATCTTCTTAGGAGAATGCATCTGTGACAGTTCTTCATAATCACTGTTTTCTACCAACATATTTTTGAAATATATCTTATTTCCATTAGCCATATACACTAACGGAATAAGTTTCTCAAACCATACACCATACCAGTCCTGTGGAGAAACAGCATAGTCCTCTGCCTGTTTCTTAACTTCATCACCTAGAGGATTCTCTTCTCTTTTTGCCTCAACAACTGCAATAGCTTTTCCATCAATAAAGAGAAGATAATCACTTTCTGTGTTTCCTCCCATCAAAGCTTCTTTAACAGCAGATGTGCTATTTGGCAAATATTCATTTCGAGCCACTATATCCCAACCAGCATTTCTCAATTGTTTATCTATTTTTACACGTGCTTTTTCTTCCGGTAACATGACACTAACCTTCCTTTCTACACATTATTAGAATTAATTTCTTACACAAGTTTTAATAGAAAATTTAAATAGTTTTATACAATTTGTCATAGACTAACGTGCGTTTTTTTGCACATCCACTCTTAGCCGTTGTACATGTATTTGTACAATTACAACAATTATTTGAATTCGTACACAAATAGGATGCAGTTAATGTCCCGTAATTTACACATATTTTATACGAAGTAGAATTTTTTGTATTCACTTTTCCATTAGATATTATGATATTTTGTGGATTATATTTTGAATAATCAAAATAGTGCTGCTTAGTACCGTGATGTGGAACCTTTATATATTTAAATTGCTTATGTAATTTTATATCTAATGCAGATTCGACTTTTTGCATATGCGATACCTCTATATCCCCAGTAAATAATACATTTTCATCTCCGCTAACTTTGTTTTGAAATACGACATTATATTCATGATTAAGTTTATTTAATTTTCTTATTTGGCCACTTATATTTTGTTCATTTTCCATCGTATTATCGATAATATCTTCCAATAAACTTCTATACACAACTCTCATATCTTCTATTCTTTGTTCGATATTAACCTCACCAGTATAAATCTTATCATTACCTTCATCATGATATTCAAAAACTCTTTGATTACCCATAAGTTCTCTCGTAACAAAGATACAAACAATTTCAGAAAGCGCTATTAATTTGCCTTCAAAATCCACCGGTAAGTGTAAACCATTTATTATCTCAGAAACATGATTTTCATGAACTTTATCCACTGGCCATAATGTAATATACTTTTCATTTTCAAATGTCTCCCCCCTACTCAACAACGTAATCTTTGAAATACTTTGAGACAAAAAAAGCAATAAATCAAATAAATTAGCAGAAGTCCTGGGTAATCCACTCATTCTCATCTCTATTTCAAGCAGTAATTCTTCGAGTATATTAGAAGCCACTGCAAACGGATTATTCCAGATATTTGCAATATAAATATTTTTAAAAATATCTTTATACTTGCATTGACCACTATTATACATATGTATTAATCCACTTATATGGTCCTCATGAAAGTGAGTAATCAATAAACTTATATTTTTCTTCGAATAACGTACACATATATCATCCGCAATTTTACGTGTTAAATCACTCCTATTTCCATATACAATTGAAACATCCGAAAAATAATGAATTCCAAAATCTACCAATAAATTACTATTGTCTTTCTTTTCTTTTAAAACAATACATTCTCCAAAATATGTATTATATACTTCAATTTCTTTGCCCATACCTTACTCCATCATTGCTATCTTTCTATATTTTCCAAACTTACTCAATATATTATCTGCCCTTTACAAACCTTCTTATTTTAATTACTTCTCTTTAATGTATTTCCCAGACTTCAATTCTCTTATCCACCGGTTTCTCAGCATCTTTCGGTATCGCCCAAGAATGCCCAAATTTCATTACTCCCGGCACCATTCCCTCGTTACAAATTGTTCTGCACTCTCCTCACTGAAAGATTCCAATTTTTTCTGCTGCTTCTTTGATTGTCATATACTCCATACTATTCACTCCATCGAATCATACAAAAGTAACTATTTTACCATACTAATATTATAGGCGTTAAAGCGCCGAATATCAACAAAATTCTACATAAATGTCGGCGTACAACCCACTACCTCCCCGCGCTCTTCTTCTAATAAAAAATACCTTTCAGCGAACAGTCAACTAACCTCGCCAAAAGGTATTTATTTTTAATACCCTATTCTATTTTCTAACTTCATGCACATATTTTTTATCAAAATTTTATAGATATGTTTCCTCTAAAATCGCCCTCTAACCCGCATAAAATCAAGGTTTCCTCGACAGGAGACAGACCGTCTCCACATGTATCGGTATCGGCTGGGGAACACATTTCCCCAACCATGTTATCGTCTGATGAACACATTTTTTCAGTTGCATTTTCATTCAATTGCTTTGCCTTATTCTGCTCCATTTATGACACCTTTTTTCCTTTCTGATTTGCTCTGTAGTCTGCTTTTGCATTCTCTATCTTTAATGTCTGATTGCATTTAAGTACAATTCATCCAGGGCATTTTCATTTTCCAGTGTCTGCCGAAGCTGTGACATGCACTTGCTTATATTCTTCTGCTGTCCGATATTCTCTTCCAGATAAGCCTTTTCTTCCGTAATCTGATGAAGTTTCCGCTGAAAACTCAGTTTCTTTTCATCATAATCTTTCTGTTCTATTTTACCATCAATCAGCAGATCTGTTAACCTGCTTTTTTGATTCAATAGTGGAAATGTCTTTCTCCAACTGTTTTACTCTTTTCAATTCGGTATCAGCCTTCAGAATATCTTCAATCGTATTCAGCACCGATTGAAGAACATCGTCAAAACTATCAGCCAAAAACTGTCTTGTATAACGTTCTCTGTTTCCGGTTGTCTGCATCAGCTTGGGTTTGGCACGCTTCAATCGAATCTCTTCTGCTTTATCCCAGATTTCTCTTGATACGATTGCTTCATGGTGATCCCGGATATAATATTGATTTTTTCTCTCCCATATTGGCAAGTCTTCTCTTTGAAATCGGGTCAACTGTAAAAGTCTTTCCAAGAAGCACGTCACCCTTATACTTCTCATTTTTAATCATTCCCATAACTCCATGGTCATGCCACTCCACTGTGCCACGCTTATTTTTAATTCCAAGTTCTACCAGCCGTTTGGCAATCGTACCACAGCCATTTCCTTGCAAATACATATCATATATGAGTCTGACTGTTTCTGCTTCTGTTTCATTTACAGTGATTGTCTTTGTGTCCTGATGATAATCATAACCAAAACATCCGTTAAATCCAACCAGTTCTCCCCGTTTCATTTTCATCTGTAATCCCATTTTCACATTTCTGGAAAGGGATTCCACTTCTTCCTGTGCCAGTGAACTTAAAATTGTCAGAAGCATTTCTCCATTCATATCCAGCGTATTGATATTTTCTTTTTCAAACATAATAGCAATATTCTTATCCCGGAGCATACGCACATATTTGATAGTATCCGGTGTATTTCTGGAAAATCTAGAAATTGATTTGGTAAGGATCATATCAATCTCGCCGTTCAGACACTTCCGGATCATTTCCTGAAATCCTTCACGCTTGTCTATCTTGGTTCCGGTAATTGCTTCATCTGCAAATATTCCTGCCATCGCCCATTCTTTATTCTTCCGGATTTTTTCTTCATAATAAAGTTTCTGGGATTCAAAACTTCCTAACTGCTCATCCCCATCGGTAGATACCCTGCAATAAGCAGCCACCCTTATGCGGTCAATCTGGACTGCATAATTATTATTTCTTCCACGGCTGTTTAGTGCCGTTTTTGTTGCCTGTAAGACCTGTACTTCTCTCATGCTCATAATCTTCCTTCATTTCTTTTACCTGCCACTTTCTTTTCTGAATATTTGTGGCTGTTTTCTTTGCCTGTGCTGTCATTCTATCTGAATTTTTAAATGTGAACGACTGTTGAATTACTTTATCTTCCATTATTTTTTACCTCGTCTTTCTATATCATAATCAAGCGATTGCTTTCACCGGATCGTCACTTCGCTCACCGGCTACCAGATAACTGTCCATCAGCTTACGTCTGATTTTTTCAAATTCTTTTTCAAACAGCAGATTCATACGGTACAGCTTTGCAATCAACGTCATTTTCTTCGCATATTCCAGTTCTTTTCTCATGATACACTTCCCCCTTTCTTTTAGATCTTCAGCACCACCTCCTTACAATGGGTTAACACTTCCTGTTCTTTTGGTAGTTCTTTGTTAGCTGTTACTTTTGCCCAGTACGAAACCAACTACCGGGTTCCCCGTAAAGATTTGGTAACTGAAATGGCTAAGATTCTGAATGTAAATCCTCTGACACTGCATGAGCCGACTACTATGGATGCTTCTGAACTTATGGAGATCCTGTTCTGGATTGATGAATTTAACCCGACAGCGATCAACCTCTTTCAGTTAGAAACCTATCCAGGAGAGAAATGTAATTCAAACGAGGATACCGCTGTCCGTTACCATGATTCTGATAACTGGCCACAGACCTGCGACGATTGTGGGAAACATGAACCTAAAAGGAAATGGCGATCTGCAAATGTAAAACTGCGCGAAACTTAAATTCGTTGTATTTTCCTTTGTAGTCAAAGAAAAAGCACTATAAATCGTGATCAGCAAACGATTTCAGTGCTTTTTTACGTGTTATTCTATTAAATGTGTCTAGTTATTTAACAGGAAGAGGAAGAATATATTTTCTCATCCCTCCCATTGAACCGTGCGTACGGGTCTCTTATACAGATCTACAGCTTATATTCCAACTTTAACTATGGTGTTGTGAAGTTCAATCAACTTTCAGCATCCGATACCCCACGCCAATGTGTGTTTGGATATATTGTGGAGAGTTCGGTTCTTTCTCGATTTTTTTACGAAGTGTTGCCATAAACACACGAAGGGAAGCAATATCATTATCCCAACTACTTCCCCAAATGCTTTGCGTAAGGAAAGTATGGGTCAGAACTTTTCCTATATTTCTTGTCAACAGGCAAAGCAACTTATATTCAATAGGTGTTAAATGCAACTCTTCTTCATTCAAATAAGCACAACCTGCAACATAATCTACACGAAGTTTTCCGTTTACAAAAACAACCGCTTCGGCAGGGGATACTTTTTGCATCATCGATAACCTTCTTTGCGTGACTCGTAGTCTGGCAAGCAGTTCCTCAACAGAAAATGGCTTTGTTAAATAATCATCTGCGCCAGCATCCAACGCATCAATTTTATCGGTATCTTCACTGCGAGCACTGATTACGATAATTGGCATGTTTGACCAGGTACGGATTTTTTTAATAATCTCAACACCATCTATATCAGGAAGTCCTAAATCAAGTAAAACAATGTCAGGATTGTGTGAAGATGTTTCTAAAATTGCCGATTGACCATCGGGTGCCGTCAGATATCGGTATTCGTGCGCTTTTAAGGTTGTTGTAATTAAATTTCTGACAGATCTGTCATCTTCTACAACTAATATTAGTGACTTATTCATATACTTTGACCTCCCCTGCCGGTAATGTAAATGTAAATACTGTTCCGTGCGGCAGATTATCTGAAACAGTAAGTTCTCCGCCGTGGGCGTTAATAATGGACTTGCACAAAGATAATCCGAGTCCTAAACTTCGGCGGCTGTCTGCAATTTGATTTGCACCGCTATAGAACATGTCGAATATCCGTGGCTTTATTTCGTCAGCAATTCCGTTTCCGTCATCCGATATAGATACGATTGCTTGTTTTCCCCGCTTTTCTGTCCGAATAACAATATGAGAGTTTTTAGGTGTATATTTGATAGCATTATCAACAATATTGATGATTACCTGAACAATAAGCTTTGCATCCATTTTTGCAAGAAGAAATTCTTCTTTGCTTTCAACGGAAATATGATGTTCTTCACTCTTTCGATTAATATGATGTAACGCTTCTGTGATCACGTCATCCATCAAATCTTCCATTATACGGAGATTCAACCGTCCTTCTTCAATCCGGGTTACAGCCAGCAAGTTTTCTACAAGGTTAATCAGCCACATGGAATCATCATAAATATCCATGTACAGCTGCCTTTTTTGTATCATTATCAAAGGAATCGCCGTTGGACAAAAGATTGCTGGCATTACCGGAAATGGATGTCAGCGGTGTCCTCAAATCATGTGAAATAGCACGTAGCAGGTTCGCTCGCAACTGTTCATTTTTTGCAAGAATGGCCGCCTCCTGTTTCTCACGGGCATTTTTCTCATTTTCCAAAGCCAGGGCACATTCTCCGAGAATGGATAGTAGAATACTATTTTCAAATGGATCAAGAGGTATTTCCCCCATCACGATTCCAATAACTCCATATACCATACTGCTGCTGCGAACAGCAAGGTACAGGCATTTTGCATTGGAAAGCGTTCCTGTTGTAGCTCCGGCACGTTTATTGTTTTTCAATACCCAGCCGGCAACAGCCTTTTCATTTTCGGAAATACACGATTCCAAATTTTCTTCAGTTACAGAAAAAATATGCGGCGTATCCAACACTTCTCCATCAGCTAAATAAAAAACGATATCTTTTCTCAAGAGTTTAATGAGCTGATTTGAAGTTGCAGATACAATTTCATTTTTATCTTTTGCCTGTTGCAATAGCTGGTTTGTATCAAATAACACTTTGGTACGGTAAGCAGATTGTGCCGCCTGTTTTGCCTGGTTTTTAATCCGTATAGCAAGAGAACTGGTTAAAAATGCCGCCAACAACATGATAATAAAGGTAACAGGATAACCCTGATCATACGCCTGCAAGGTAAATTGAGGTTCCGTAAACAGGAAATTAAAGACCAAAACACTTACAATCGAGGAAATTAGGCTGTATATCTGATGTTTCGTGATGACAGCGGTGACAAGAACACCTAAAACAAAAACAGTAATGATATTTGCTTCGTCAAATCCAAATTTCTGGAAAATCATTCCGACTAAACTGGATAAAATCAGAATCGCAGTAGATTTTAATGTATCAGTGACAGAGAATACGATATGGTTCTTTTCCCTGCCCCCTCTTAACTGATACACTGCCGCATTAGAAACCGTATCCGGAATAATATGCACATCCAGGTTAGGGGCATAATCAATCAATTTTTCTGTCAGGGTCGGTTTGCTGAACAAATGCCGTTTTGTAGCAGAACTACGTCCGATCACAATCTTTGACACACCGGACAAACGAGTAAATTCCGCAATCTGAAACGGAACATCTTCTCCGTAAACTGTTTCTATTTTTGCCCCAAGCTGCTCAGCAAGACGAATATTTGAACGCAGGCGTTTTACATTTTCCTCGCTCATCACCGAAAAATCTGGGGTTTCTACAAACAGAGCCGTAAACTCCCCTTTAAAAGCAGAAGCCATTTTTGCGGCGGTACGGATAATTTTCGCATTGGATGGAGAAGAAGATAGACATACAAGAATATGTTCGCCTGTGTGATAATCTCCATGATTTTTTATGCGGGTATTTTCTGTGAGGATATTCACCCGGTCCGCACATCGCCGCAGTGAAATCTCCCGGAGAGCTGTCAAATTTTCTATTGTAAAAAAATTTTCTACTGCCTGTTTTGCCTGTGTCTGTCTGTATACATTTCCTGTATTCAAACGGTTGATCAAATCCTGTGGTTCAATATCTATTAATTCAACCTGATCTGCATTATCAAAAATAGAATCCGGGATGCGTTCCCGTACAACAATTTCCGTAATGGATGCAACTGTATCACAAAGGCTTTCAATATGCTGAACATTGACAGTCGTATAGACATCAATCCCTGCATTCAAAAGTTCCTTAATGTCCTGATACCGTTTTGCATGACGGCATCCTTCGGCATTCGTATGCGCAAGTTCATCTACAAGGATAAGCTGTGGTTTTCTTTTCAACGCCATGCCAATGTCGAATTCGTCCAGTATCATACCATTATAAAAAACTTCTCTTGTAGGAAGAACTTCTAAGCCATTTAAAAGAGCTGCTGTTTTGGGACGTGCGTGTGGTTCTACATAACCGGCTACCACGTCAATTCCCTGCTGTTTTTCCATATGAGCTGCTTCTAACATGGCGTAGGTTTTACCCACACCAGCTGCATATCCGAAAAAGATTTTCAAATGTCCTTTATTACGGTTTTCTTCATCAGCTTGGATTTCCTTTAATAACTGATCCGGATTGTGTCTGCTTTCACTCATACGGTCATCTCCTTGTACAAAACCATTATATAGAATAATACGTAAATTTCAGAAAAGCATTTTAGCACTGACATTAAAATCGCATAAAGATTATACCACCTTTTCTTCTTTTTTTCCATTCGGGCGTGTAGCCGAAAGCAGAAAACGCTCCGAAAAATCACGCAATTTTTCGACAAATAGACCCTTCATACAATTAATGTCATTTTGCCATATCACTCTCGCTGGTTTCTCAATCGTGTTGATGGGATGTACCGCAATGTCTATAGAGCCTGGAGTACTGACACTTTGCTTTATTTGAAAGGATAAGGAACAATACTCATCTTTCAAAATATCGTTGGAATTTTCTATGATAAAGCCAAAATCAAGTTTATTATTTTCCAGCCCATTTATTATTTCACTTACAGAACCGTAGAACAGGTTCAGCTCATAGTTTGGGTATTCGCTTGAAAATTGTTCTAATAGATCTGCAATAGAATCTATGATTGCAGGTGTTTCAAATCCAATCCTGAGCTTAGAATCTGAAATAAATTTTTGAGATTGATTTTCCTTGAGAAATTTATCCAGCTTTTCCATAAGAAAATAACCATAAATAAATGCTGCCAATACCACTATAAGTAAAACAAAGTCTTTCATATCACCAACTTCTTTCAAAAATTAAATATGAAAACATTTTTGAATATGTTTCGTCTCCCCAAGAACAAGCATGGTACTGTCCTTTAACAACTGCGTATCGGAACTTATTTTCAAATTCATAATATCATTTGTTTTCAGCGCCATAATATTGATGTTATATTTTTTTCGTATATCCAACTGACCGATTGTTTTTCCTATCCATTCTCCCGGTATAGATATTTCAAAGATTGCATGTTCTTCATCTAGTTCTATGTAATCGAAAATATGATCAGCACTATAACGGATCGCAACCCAATCGGCAAGCTGCCTTTCGGGATAAACAATTTCATCTGCGCCGTTTCGTAAAAGAAATTTTGCATGAACATCACGAGCGGCACGAGACACCACCATTCTTGCACCGAGTTCCTTCAAAAGGCACGTTACTTCCAATGAACTCTGAAAGTTATCTCCGATAGCCACAATACAAACATCAAAATTTCCAACACCAAGCGAACTTAAAAAATCCTCATTAGTCGCATCCCCAATCTGAGCATTAGTTACAAAGGGAAGTACAGCATCAACTCGAGTATCTTCTTTATCTACCGCCATCACCTGATGATGCAATTCATCTAATTTTATAGCAATGTGCCGTCCGAATCTTCCCAGACCGATAAGTAATATTGATTTCATTTTTTTATTCTCCTTAACCTACTGTAATTTTTTCCTGAGGATATTTTGAACCGTTAGGCTTTTTTTTCAGAAATGGTAGCAAAAATCAAGGTCAATCCTCCCACTCTGCCAAAAAACATCAGGCAAATCAAGATTATATGGGAAAAAAGCCCCAGATCAGGAGTTATTCCCAGCGATAACCCTACCGTCCCGATTGCCGACGCCGTCTCAAACAAAGCGGTCATAAGTGGAATATCTTCTGTTCTGCAAATTACCATTCCTCCGACAAGGAATAAAACGATATACATCAAAAAAATCGTAGCTGCATTTCTGATAGTGCCATCCGGAATTTGTCTGCCGAAAAAAATGGGTGTGTTCCTTTTTTTCTAAATACAGATAATGCCGATGAAACGAGAACTGCAAGAGTTGTCGTTTTCATACCACCTGCAGTGGAACCAGGCGAGCCACCGATGAGCATCAGCATAATGATAAGCATTTGCCCAACTTCACTGAGTAAAGTCAAATCTGCCGTATTGAATCCTGCTGTTCTCGGCGTAACGGATTGAAACAAAGAAACCCATACTCTTTCTGTAAGAGGCACATTTGAAAACTCAAAATAAAAAAAGTAAAGAGCCGGTAAGAATATCAATATTCCTGTTACCATAAAAATCACCTTGCTTTGCATCCGGTATTTTTTTAAATGCCATTTATGATTCTTTATATCCTCCCAGGTAAGGAATCCAATACCTCCTGCAATAATCAGCATCATAATTACAAGATTTACAATCGGCTGTACAGAATAAGAGGTCAGCGAGGAAAAAGGGGTTCTTATACCGATTAGATCAAATCCTGCATTGCAAAAAGCAGAAATAGAATGGAACAGTGAATACCATATTCCTTTCCAAAGCCCAAAATCCCTGCAAAAAACAGGGGCTAAAAGAACCGCACCAATGATTTCGATAAGAATAGTAGTCCGAATAATAAATTGCGTTCTCCGTACAATACCACCCACCGTTGGAGCCGAAATTGCCTCTTGCATAGTACTTCGCTGCATCAACCCGATTTTGCGTCCGGAAACAACAGCAATCGCAATAGCAATCGTAATAATTCCCATACCTCCGATTTGAATCAGCAATAAAATAACTCCTTGACCAAATAAAGACCAGTAGGTTGCCGTATCCTTAATAACCAGTCCCGTCACACAAACCGCAGAAGTTGCGGTAAACAAAGCATCCAAAAAGGATGTACTCTGACCGCTTTTTGTAGTAATCGGCAGCATCAAAAGCAGACTGCCTAAGAGGATCACGGATAAAAACCCTAAACTAATCACTTGAAATGATGTTATATGTCGATGTCTTGATCTGTTTGTCTGTTGCATAACTATATCCCCATAATCTTAATTTCTTTTTTATATTTCCTTTATTCTATCTTTATTTGTATTAAATGGGCGTAAGTAAGTTTGTTTTGAAATTAAGATTGTATAAAGATGAGCAGAAGTCTGAAATCTTTTGCTCATCTTTTGAGAGTATTTCTTTCCACCTTAAATGGATGTCCTGCAAATCTATGAAGCTCGTCCAATTTCATCAGTACAATGCCTGCACCCGGCTCGTTGCTCTTTAATGAACACATTTCTTTTTTTCTTGCCTTTTTTTATCTGCTCCTTTGATTTTGAGTAAAAGAAAAGGACACTCATCTTTCAGAAACTCTGAAAACAAGCGCCCTTTCGGTTCTTTTCTATGCTATTGAATAAAAAATGTTAATTCCATCCGAATGTGTTTCCTCATACCCGATGTAGACAACACACGACTTCGCAATGATAAGTTCCCGGGAACAAATCCACCCCGCTGATCTTCTCCACTTTATATCCACGTCCCTGTATCATCTCCAGATCCCGTGCCAAACTGGTCGGTTTACATGCAATATATACCAGACGTTCCACTCCGAAATTCAGGATCTTCATAAGTGCCTTCGGATTCACACCGTCTCTCGGTGGATCGAGCATGATCAGATCCGGAACTTCCCCCAGTTCATCAATGACTTTCAATACATCCCCGACCCAGAATGTACAATTGTCCAGATTATTTAACTTCGCATTTTCTTTTGCTGCTTCTACCGCTTCTTCTACAATCTCCACACCAACCACTTTCTTCGCAACCGGCGCAAGGATCTGTGCGATCGTTCCTGTTCCGCTGTACAGATCGAAGACAACTTTTTCATTCGTATCTCCGATGTATTCTCTGGCTGTCTCATACAGGACTTCCGCTCCCAGCGAATTAGTCTGGAAGAATGAGAATGGTGTGATCTTGAATTTTAATCCAAGTAATTCCTCGTAGAAATAGTCCTGTCCGAACAGGACTTCTGTTCCTTCGTCTTTTACGACATCTGCAAGGCTGTCATTCTTTGTATGCAGGATTCCGACCAATGTTCCATCAAAGTTCATTGATGTCATCTTTTCCAGCCATGAAGCCTTGAATGTCTGGATTTTTTTCATTGCCTCTGCAGGGTCAACTCCAAGTTCTGCCGTATCGGATGCTGTGACCAGATCCACCAGGATCTCTCCTGTCTTTACTGCTTTTCTTACCAGCAGGTGGCGGAAATATCCGATATGGCGCATACGGTGATAATATGGAAGTCCCGATTCTCCCGCACATTCCAGTGTACATGCAAGAACCTTTCTGTAATCTTCATCTACAATCTGACAATCTGTCACATTTACAATATCATGAAAACTTCCGCGTTTATGCATTCCAAGTGCCAGTGGTCCGTCTTTGTATTCATCTCCGAATGAAAATTCCATCTTGTTGCGGTATTCGGTTCTGACAGGACTTGGTTTGATGCCTTCCCAGATATACTCCCCGTCTACCGCTTCATCCATCATTTTTTTCACCTGCTCATTCTTCATGGCAAGCTGCTCTTCATACGGAAGATTCTGATAAGTACAGCCTCCGCACTGTCCGAAATGTGGACAGGCTGACGGAATCTCGCTGGCTGACGGTTCCAGTACTTCCAGAAGACGCCCTTCTGCCTTTCCTTTTCTGATCTTATTGACAGAAAACCTTACCTTCTGTCCCGGCACGCCATTCTTTACGACTACCCATCTGTCTTCTTCCGGCAGATAAATGCGCCCTTTATTTGGAAATTCTACGGATTCTATAGTTCCTTCGTATACCTGTCCTTTTTTCATATCTATCCTTTCTGTCATAGCTTTTGTCTATTGCAATTTATTTCATTATCTTTACTATTTCTAGTTCTGTCTCTTGTTCCGCTTTTCTATCCTTTATATACTGCTTTCAGGATTGTCCCTTCCTGTTCCACTTTCACATGTTTCAGACTTTTCACATACTGATTGAACTGGGAATATCCATAATCGCGGATCTTAAAGTCTTTGTATTTTTCATACATTTTATTTCCCAGTGTACTGAGTTCTACTCCGGATCTTCCCGACTTTTTCACAATCTGTACGACGTAGCTGTCGATATTTTCCTTCAGATCCTGATCCTCTCTTAAAGTAACCGACACAATATTTCCATGTTTTACCATCTGGATTCTTGTGAATTCCTCCAGAAACTTGGACAGCATATTATACCCGTAGCTCCGCACATCAAAGTCCGGGTAAAGACTGACCAGACGGCTTCCTACTTCACCGAGTCCGGTTGGCTTATTGATATCCTGATTCTCAATGATCATCTTAATGATCGCATCTTCAATCTTCTCTTTACTTCGTCTGTCATGTGTTGTCTCGCTCTTCGATGTTCCCGGATTCTGCTCACTCATCAGATTTTCCAGAATCGTAAACTTATCACACGCTTTCCTGAATGGCTCCGGAGTCTTATTTTCTCCCATGCCAATAACCATCTTTCCGCTCTCTCTAAGACGGCTGACGAGTCTTGTAAAGTCGCTGTCACTGGATACAATGCAAAATCCATCCACATCATTCGTATACAGGATATCCATCGCATCAATGATCATAGCTGAATCGGTAGAATTCTTTCCTTGTGTATAACTAAACTGCTGGATCGGCGTGATCGAGTTTGTCAGAAGTTCATCTTTCCAGCTTGAATGCTGCGTGCTCGTCCAGTCTCCGTATATTCTTTTATATGTAATGATCCCATATTTTGACAATTCTGTCAGGATCGGCTTGATGTATTTTGCTGATACATTATCTGCATCAATCAGTAGTGCATAACACTGTTCCTGCATACCTTCTCTCTCTTCTTTCTATAAATATTACTGAATTTTCCATGCGGACGCACTTGAGATTGCAAAAGAAAAGCAGGCCAGTCGCCTTTCTTTTACCAGATCGGTTTCTAACCTGCTTCTTTCTTCACTTATTCATCCGCCCGGTTCTTATACCTGATCGTCATCATCGAAAAAGTCATCGTCGAAATCATCATCATCAAAATCATCCTCGAAGTCTTCCAGGTAATCCGGGGTAAAGAAGCAATATACTGCATAAGCGATTCCTGCAACTGCAGCTACAGCTCCGACTACTGCCAGAATCCAGAGTACGGTCTTACCGTGTTTGTCCTCTTCTTTTTTATTCATCAGTTCGCTAAGCTTGGATGCTGCAATAATATCTTCTACTTTACTCATGCTCCCACGTCCTTTCCTCTGCTCTTTCGGCAAATCATTCTTTACTTATTATAACACTTTACGTAGTGTATGACTACTTATTTTTCAGATTTTTCTCCTGTATCCCGGATAGATTCCGGATTGTTATACTTTCTGAAGTCTTGCAAATGTGGCAAACATCTTCTTCGTTCCGGGTCCGTCGAAGTGAACTGTTACTTCATAATCACGTCCGCCTTCAATGATTGCAGTTACCGTTCCTTCTCCGAATTTGATATGTCTGACACGGTCTCCCACTCCGTAAGGAAGCTTCCCGCCTTTTGGTGTCCCGAACTGCTGTACCGGCTTTGGTGCGGTAAATGCCTTCGTCTTAAATGTTTCTTTCGCCTGCATGAAAGAGGTCTTCACCCTTACCTGCTCACTTTCTTCTTTCTTCTCTTTTTTTGCTGATGGTCCTGTCTCCAGAAGTTCCAATGGGATTTCTTTTAAGAAACGGGACATCTTCTTATACTGTGTCTCCCCATGTACCATACGTTTTCTTGCACAGGTCAGTGTCAGATCTTTCTCTGCTCTTGTGATTCCTACATAACATAATCGTCTTTCTTCTTCCAGTTCTGCCGGGTCGTCTGCTGTGATCGTCATATAGCTCGGAAACAGTCCGTCTTCCATTCCTGCCAAATATACATGTGGGAATTCCAGACCTTTTGCACTATGTAATGTCATCAATACGACATAATCCGTACTTTCATCCAGACTGTCGATATCTGCTACCAAAGCTACGTCCTCAAGAAATCCTCCAAGTGTCGGTGCTTCATTCTGTAGCGCACAGCTTTCTTCATAAGCAGCGATCTTATTGCGGAGTTCGTCTATATTTTCAATTCTTGATGTTGCCTCTTCACTCTCACATTCGTGGATCAGCGCATCGATATAACCAGTTTCTTTGATAACTTCCTCCAACAGTTCCAATACACTCATGTCTTCTGTATCATTCTTAAAATGCTCGATCATTGCAACGAACGATTCCAGTTTTGCCTGTCCTCTTCCGATGTTCGGGATCAGGTCTACGGCACGAAGTGCATCATAGAAGCTGCATTCTCTGGTTGATGCATATTCCTGCACACGGTTGATACTGGTCAGTCCGATACCTCGTTTTGGAACATTTACAATACGTCTGACAGCCAGATCATCTCTTCCGTTATCAATCGTCTTCAGATACGCAAGAAGATCCTTGATCTCGCGTCTCGCATAGAAGTTCACACCACCGATGACTTTATATGGAATACTGTCACGGACAAAACGTTCCTCGAACATACGGGACTGTGCATTGGTACGGTAAAGAACTGCATTATCTTTGTAGCTGCAGAGTTCTTTATTGACATGACGTCTGATATCACCGACTACATATTCTGCCTCTTCATAAGCAGAATCAAACTGACGTAACTGGATCATATCTCCATCTTCATTCTCGGTCCAGAGCGTCTTGTCTTTTCTTCCCTGATTGTTCCGGATCACGGCATTGGCTGCATTCAGGATATTGCCGGTAGAACGGTAATTCTGCTCCAGCTTGATCACTTTAGTATCATCAAACACATGTTCAAAATCCAGGATGTTCTTAATATTCGCGCCGCGGAACTTATATATGGACTGGTCATCGTCTCCAACCACACACAGATTACGGTACTTGGATGCCAGCAGACGGATCAGTTCGAACTGTACTGTATTTGTATCCTGATACTCATCTACCATGATATAACGGAAACGCTCCTGATAATATTCCAGTACATCTTTCTGTGTCTGGAAAAGCTGCACGGTCTTAAACAACAGATCATCAAAATCTAATGCATTATTTGATCGGAGCTGTTTTTCATATTCTTCATATACTTCTGCAATTTTTTTTCCGGCTGTAATCTCCTTCCGCACGCATACGGTATTCCTGTGGTGTCACCAGTTCATCCTTTGCTTTGGAAATCTCTGACAACAGTGCTCTTTCCCGGAACATCTTCGTATCTACCTGCAGAAGCTTACAGACCTCACGCATCAGTGTCTTTTGATCGTCACTGTCGTAGATTGTAAAGTTGGTATCATATCCGAGCAGATCGATATGGCGTCTTAAGATACGCACGCACATGGAATGGAAGGTGCTTACCCATATACTCTCTGATCCGTATCCAACCAATTTGTCGACACGTTCCCTCATCTCTCCGGCTGCTTTATTCGTAAATGTAATTGCAAGGATATTCCATGGATTCACCTGCTGCTCTTCAATTAAGTAAGCAATTCTGTGTGTCAGAACCCTTGTCTTTCCGGATCCTGCTCCTGCAAGGATCAGAAGTGGTCCTTCTGTATGGAACACTGCTTCTCTTTGTTGTTCATTTAATGTATCGTATATACTCAATCTTATGGTTTCCTTTCTTTCCGGTTTTTTATTCTTCTTTTTTCTTTCCGGCCTGTTCTGCTTTCGTCATGGATTCATGCTCTCTTTTTATTTCGCTATAAAGAGCCGTTGATGTCCAGTTCTGATTCTTTGCAGTAACGATTGCCTTCAGCGGAACCTGTACTTTTTCTTTTTTCATCTGGAATAATAGCTTATCCAATATCCGATTGTCTGCCAGTAGCATGACAAGCATCTCTTCTTCAAAGTCTGTGATTTCTTCATTTTTTCATTGTCTGTCCCGGAAGTTTCCTCCCTTGATGCCTCTTCCGCCACTTCTTCTTTCAGTCCGGTCAGTACTCCGATTGTCTTTGAATACTCTTCTTTTTCCACATATTTCACACGAAAACCAAGAAAACTTCCCAGCATGCCGATCTTTCTTCCCTTTTTCGTGCCTTTCAGATTATAACATAGCATGATTGATTTCATATGCATTCTACCCCTTTTCGAATGTCTGTTTCCATTATAGTTGCTTTGTCCGGGTTCTGCAAGAAACAATTTGGGACGGAGGATTTTAAAAAATCCTCCGTCCCAAATTAAAAAATGTCCTGTCCCTTTTTCATTTTCATTCATCATTCGATTCATTTACGCGCTGATCGCATTTCCCGTATACAGCTGATAATATCTGCCTTTCTCTTCGATCAGTTCATCATGTGTACCACGCTCAATGATTCTTCCCTGTTCCAGTACCATAATGCAGTCAGAATTGCGGACTGTCGATAATCTGTGGGCAATAACAAATGTTGTCCTTCCACGCATCAGCTTATCCATTCCATCCTGTACGATCCGTTCCGTTCTGGTATCGATGGAACTGGTTGCTTCATCAAGGATCAATACCGGAGGATCAGCAATAGCGGCTCTTGCAATTGCCAGAAGCTGGCGCTGTCCCTGGCTTAAATTTGCTCCGTCTCCGGTCAGCATCGTATCATAGCCTTTCGGGAGTCTTCGGATAAAGCTGTCGGCATTTGCAAGCTTTGCTGCTGCCACAATCTCTTCATCGGTCGCATCCAGTTTGCCAAAGCGGATATTGTCACGCACCGTTCCGGTGAATAAATGTGTATCCTGCAGAACAATCCCAAGTGAATGTCTGAGATCCGCTTTCTTAATCTTGTTAATGTTGATTCCATCATAACGGATCTTGCCGTCCTGAATATCATAGAAACGGTTGATCAGATTGGTGATCGTCGTCTTACCTGCTCCGGTCGATCCGACGAATGCAATCTTCTGTCCCGGTTTGGCATATAATTTGATATCATGCAATACAATCTTCTCATCATTATAACCGAAATCCACACCATTGAATACGACTTCACCTTTCACCTCCACATAATCCACACTGCCATCATTCTGATGTGTATGTTTCCATGCCCAGCGTTCGGTTCTTTCTTCACACTCTGTAAGCTTTCCGTCTTCTTCTTTCGCATTGACCAGTGTTACATATCCTTCATCCAGTTCTTCTTTTTCATCCATCAGCTTAAAAATACGGTCGGCCCCGGCCATCGCCATAACAATTGCATTCATCTGCATACTGATCTGGTTGATCGGCATACTGAAGCTCTTATTAAATGTCAGGAAGCTTGCCAGACCTCCGAGGGTAAAACCTCCGACCTTTCCAAGTGCCAGCACACCCCCGATGATCGCACAGATCACATAACTGATATTTCCGATCTGTGCATTGATCGGTCCTAAAAAGTTGGCAAATGTATTGGCTTTGTCTGCACTGACATATAGTTCATCATTCAGCTTCTTGAAGTTCTGCATGTTCTCCTCTTCATGGCAGAATACCTTTACCACCTTTTGTCCGTTCATCATCTCTTCGATATAACCGTTCACAGTTCCCAGGTCTTTCTGCTGTTTTGCAAAATATGCCCCGCTCTGTCCGGCAGATTTCTTTGAACAGAATACCATGATTCCGACCATGATCATCGTTACGACCGTAAGTGGGATACTTAAGATCAACATACTGACAAATACACTGATGATCGTAATCCCACTGTTCAGAAGCTGCGGCATACTCTGGCTGATCATCTGTCTTAATGTATCAATATCATTCGTATATACCGACATGATATCTCCATGTGCATGCGTATCAAAATACTTGACCGGTAGTTTCTCCATATGAGAGAACAGATCATTTCTTAAGTTGCGTAGTGTCCCCTGCGTCACATTGACCATCAGACGGTTATAACCGAATGTTGCCAGTACACCCAGTGCATAAAATGCTGCTACTCTGGCGATCGCATGTGCAAGCGGTGTAAAATTGGGGTTATCTGATAATAAAAATGGTGTGATATATTCGTCGATCAGGTTCTTCATGAACATCGTTCCCTGCACATTGCAAAGAACACTGACAACAATCAATACTACTACACTGATGCAGTGAAACTTATAATCTTTTAATACATATTTCATAAGGCGGAGGAATAATTCACCCGGATTTTTTACCTGTGCTTTCATTCCTCTCGGCTGTCTTCCCGGTCCCGGCATCTTATTCACCCTCCTTCTCGTCAAAATCGCCGCCACCACTGGTCTGTGATTCATAGACTTCACGGTAGATATCATTCTGTTCCAGTAATTCTTCATGTGTACCGAATCCATTGACCTTACCGTCTTCCATAACGATGATACGGTCAGCATCCTGTACGCTTGAGATTCTCTGTGCGATGATCAGTTTCGTTGTATCCGGAATTTCTTCACGAAACGCTCTTCGGATCTTCGCATCTGTTGCGGTATCTACCGCACTGGTACTGTCATCCAGAATCAGTACTTTTGGCTTCTTAAGTAGTGCTCTTGCAATACATAGTCTCTGCTTCTGACCTCCGGATACGTTACTTCCGCCCTGCTCGATGTATGTCTCATATCCTTTCGGAAAACGGTCGATGAACTCATCCGCACATGCAAGTTCACACGCGTGTCTGCATTCTTCCAAAGTTGCTTCCTTGTCTCCCCAGCGGAGATTATCAAGGATTGTTCCGGAGAACAGCACATTATTCTGCAAGACTACTGATACCTGATCACGAAGCACTTCCATATCATAATCTTTGACATTTCTGCCACCGACCAGTACTTCGCCTTTCGTCACATCGTACAGACGACTGATCAGGTTAACCAGACTCGTCTTGGCACTTCCTGTTCCTCCGATGATTCCGATCGTCTCACCGGAACGGATCTTCAGATCAATATCTTCCAGTACCGGTTCGTCACTGTCCTTTTTATACGCAAAGTCCACATGACGGAATTCAATACTTCCAGCTTCTACTTTCATGGCCGGATGTTCCGGATTCTTAAGATCACTCGTCTCATTTAACACTTCGGAGATACGTCTCGCACTTGCCATACTCATAGCGACCATGACAAATACCATCGACAACATCATCAGACTCATCAGAATATTCATGCAATATGTAAGAAGACTCATCAGTTCTCCTGTCGTCAGGGAATCACTTGCGATCATCTTTGCTCCGAACCAGCTCACTAACAGGATACAGGTGTATACCGCCGTCTGCATCATCGGTGCATTGAATACCAGATTTGTCTCTGCTTTTACAAAAATGTTATAGATATTCTCACTTGCTCTTCGTAACTTAGATGTCTCCTGTTCCTCTCTTACATATGCCTTCACGACACGGATCGCAGATACATTCTCCTGCACGGATTCATTCAGATCATCGTACTTTGGAAATGCCTGCTGGAAATATTTTGTCGCATGGCTCATGATCAGGAACAATAAAATTCCAAGAATAATTACCGCTACAAGATAGATACATGCCAGTCTCGCATTGATTGTAAATGCCATGACCATCGCACAGATCATACTGGCCGGTGCTCTGGTGAACATACGCAGGATCATCTGATATGCATTCTGTATATTGGTTACATCCGTTGTCATTCGGGTTACAAGTCCTGCTGTGCTGAATTTATCAATATTTGAAAATGAAAATGTCTGAATATTGTTAAACATAGCCTCTCGTAAGTTCCTTGCAAATCCCGCCGATGCTTTTGCACCGAATCTTCCGCCCATCATTCCGGCGAATAATCCGATGACTGCCGCAACAACCATGATTCCGCCGACTTTGTAGATGTGGTGGATATCCCCGGTATTGACCCCTTTATCAATAATTGATGCCATCAGATATGGGATGATCATCTCCATCAATACCTCAAGGATCATAAAGAGCGGAGTTGCAATGGATGCTGCTTTAAATTCTTTAATCTGTTTTGCTAATGTCTTAATCATTCCATTTACGCCCTTTCTGTTTCGTTTCTTGTTTTATAGTTACATTTATAACTCCGATTTTCCGGATTACCTGACTTCATATTTCTTCACATTCTGATTAATCTGGTCTAACACCTTATAAAAAATATGAAGTTCTTCTTCTGATATGCCTTCGGAAAGCTCTTCTTCGATATGCTCCACAATATCCTCAAAAGATTCCTGACTTGTAATTCCTTTTTCTGTCAGGATTACTTTTTTTAACCTGGCATCCTGTTTTACCGATTCTCTTCTTACGAATCCCTTCTTTTCCATCAATTGAAGCAGATTCGTAACTGTAGATCTACCCACTGCAAATCTTTGTTCAATATCCTTCTGAAAAATATCCTGCTCCCGGTTCTCATACAGATACCGTATGATCCAGCCATGCATCATCGTCACTTCATCCACTCCGGACTTTCTCACATGTGCAGACAGATTCCTTGACAATTTCAGATCCGCACAGTGTATCTCCGGTCCGATCTTTCTTCCTTTTCTTTCCACATTACCATCCTTTCCGTTCAATTGTTCACGCTCAAATTGTTTGTTATCAAATTGTTTGTTAGCAAATTATTTGTTAGCGAACTTATTTTATCATATCCAATTAAAATGTCAATAACTTCTCCGATATTCAGCCGTATTTTCCAGACATTTTCTGCAACGTGTATAAAAAAAACGCTTGCCATCTAGTTTTCAAAACTATATAATAATTACATTGAGGTGATAAAAAATGACAATAGACACAAAAGATATGCTGAACAGCATTTTATCAAGCATCTCACGGATTGATTACGTGAGACCTGATGATATTCCGAATATAGATTTATACATGGATCAGGTTACTACCTTTATGGAAAAAGAACTGGCATCCAGTAAACGTCATGAAGATGATAAGATCCTTACCAAGACCATGATCAACAACTATGCCAAGAACAATCTTCTCCCTCCACCTGTGAAGAAGAAGTACTCCAAAGAGCATCTGCTGATAATGATCTTTATCTATTATTTTAAAAATTTTCTTTCTATTAAAGATATTGAAACTATGTTAGAACCGATTACGGATAAGTATTTTGACACAGATCAGGATTTTGATATCACTTCTATCTATAAAGAAGTATGCGAACTGGAAAAGTCCAGAATTCCGGAATTTGAAAAAGAAATTATCCGCTCTTATAATTCTTCTAAAAAATGTTTTGATGAAGCACCGGAAGATGACAGGGATTCTCTGCAGTTGTTTGCATTTATCTGTAACCTGAGTTTTGACATCTATGTTAAAAAGCAGATTGTAGAAAAGCTTTTGGATAATTTCCCCGATCTGCTTCACTCTGAAAATACCGGTGTCAAAAAGGTTCGGCCAAAAAAAAGAATAAGACCGCACGTCTTATTTCTTTTTTTGTTTCTGCATTCTTACCAAATGCATCTGCACTGTTTTTCGCACTTTATTCTGCTTTTTCGTCTTTGACTTCCCCAAGTCCGATTCTCTCGAATACCATGTCATATCCGTCATTACCGTAATTCAGCGAACGGTTCACACGACTGATCGTTGCTGTTGAAGCGCCTGTCTTTTCTGCAATCTCAAGATAAGTCTTGTGTTCTCTTAACATCTTTGCAACTTCAAAACGCTGTGATAATGAAAGCAATTCATTAATCGTACAGATATCTTCAAAAAATGTATAACACTCCTCTTTATCTTTGAGGCTTAAAATTCCCTGAAACAGATAATCAACCTCCTCTGTTCTGATTTTCTTACTCATAGCATTATCTCCTTCGTAGCAGATTCATTACTTTTACATTTTAACACACTAAAATTGCAAAGTCTATAGTTTTTTCCCATGTTTTATACATGCTTTTAATTTTTCCAGTGAAACATTGGCAACCAATTCTTCCGGAAAATCTGTTTCTCTCAATATTTCTTCCGCATATGGATACTCTGCAATATCTGCATCCACATGTGAATCACTGCCAAGCACGATCATCACTCCCTGTGCTTTACATTCCTTTACCATCTCCAGACAGTTCTCTTTTGTATTCTCCCGAAATCCTTCCGGACGCAGTGATGAATTATTTACTTCCAGTAATGTTCCGGTTTCTTTTGCTTTTTTTACCAGACGCTTCATATCTACAGGAAATCTCCCGTCATCCGGATGTCCAATGATGTCCACATACGGATGTTCCATTACTTTCTCATATGCTGCGGTTACATTGTCTATTGTCCGTTCATCTTTAAAACACGGCATATGAATACTGGCGATTGCAATATCAAGTCTTTCAAGAACCGAATCTGGGAGATCGATCTCCCCCCGCGCATTCATGATATTCAGTTCTGTTCCTAATAACAGCTCAATCCCGTATTTTTTTCTTGGAACAATTCTTAAATTTTGAAAATAGAACAAATGACAAGTTCCGGGCATCTCTGGTGCATGTTCCGTAATTGCAAGTCCCTTCAGTCCTTTATCCGCTGCTGCTTGCGCCATCTCATTCAGCGTATTATATGCATGTCCACTTGCGAGCGTATGCGTATGTGTGTCAATTTCTACTCTCATTTCCTGCTTCTCCTTCCTGTTGTATTTCATCAGATCTTCTTTATCTGTTATTTTTATATGTTATTTTAAATTGTAACTTTTCTTCTTTTCAGCTTTAACGCCCTAATATTTCACAACATGAAGTATTATACCGTATAATTTTCTTTTTTTCTACCCATTCTATACTGGAAAGCAGGTTTTCCTCTTTTTTACTAAATAACCACCATTTATTCACCCCTCTAATATATCTGAATTATAAAGGAGTTTTTATTTATGAAGAAACATGAAAAAAAGACTGTAAATGTAAACCCATTGTCCAACCAGGAACTCATTGATTCTTACGATTATCTTGCAACTGCTGCCTCTTCCCATGACTGTACCGGTTTGATTCCTTCTGCGCCTCTTAATCCTGCGGAACTGGATTCGTACGAGGAACTTTATCCATTTCTTCCTCCGGTCTCATGCGCAGATGATGCTCCGGAGCAGGCTCCGCCTTCCGGTAAGAATCC
>ENA-OQDC01000455-OQDC01000455.1-human-gut-metagenome-genome-assembly--contig:-NODE-455-length-28869-cov-6.601907_pt1 | contig 28869 bp, 28 predicted proteins | sample MGYA00242770_ERZ504601 | MGnify/ENA primary metagenome ERZ504601 (study PRJEB26092, sample SAMD00036305) | human gut metagenome | host: Homo sapiens | study: EMG produced TPA metagenomics assembly of...
CTACAAACGACACGCCACTCACTTTTATAGATACGCAGATATGCATTCCCATGATAAAACCCATCAGCCACGGCCATCGCCGTACCTGATGATAGGCATAATCTCTTTGAATCTGAGGACCTACATAATTCGGATTGTATCCGCCACTCTTGGGGCTCAGTGTACGCAAACCCTTCGGAGTCAACAGTTCTTTCGTCACAATATCGAGTACCTGCTTTTTCTGGGCCCTATCCAACGGAGAATAGTCAAAAGCAACAGTAAATATCATGTTGGGACGTACACTCCAATCCATCATATAACCATCCACATAGTCAAACAGATAGCCATACTCATTGCGGAATACGTCTACGAAAGACTTTCCGGTAACTTCTGCCTGAGCGTCCAGTGTATCAGCAAGAATTTCATTGCCTCCCTCCCGCACCATATCGGCTACAAAACGCAGGGCATTGTACCACAGTGCATTCACTTCCACAATATAGCCCGTACGCGGAATAACCGGACGGCCATTGGCGGTAGAGTTCATCCAGGTAACCGCTTTCTCGGTACCATTGGTATACAACAATCCATTTTCGTGCAGGAAGAGATTGCCATGCCTGCGTTCACGGATATAGTCAACAATCTCTTCAAGGAGATTACCGTACATCTGCCGGCAATTTTCACGCGAAGTCTCCTTAGCATACTGCTGTAAAGCCCAGACAGCCCACAGCAGCACATCCGGATGCTCCATCTCGTATATCTTATAGGAAGAAGGTTCTCCATTGATAAATTCACGGATAGCCTTTTCGGCTGTTTTCATCACGTCTTCAAATTCATCTTGTTCGCCTAAGGCCAAAGTAAGACCCGGCAGGGAGATGAACAAGTCACGGGCACGGCACTTGAACCAAGGATAACCTGCAAGCACATAATGCTCCTCTCCCTGCTTGTTGTGGAACTGGTGCGCCGAGTTTTTCAGACAGTGGTAAAAGCTGTCACGCGGAGTGCGGTCGGCCACCTCGGACTCAAAAGTCTGCTTCAGCTTGCGGGGGGAAATCTCGGAAATACCGGCGGAGAAGACAACGCTTTCCCCTTTCTTTATATCAACTTCAAAATATCCCGGCACATAAAGGTCTTCATTGAAGTCATATCCGCGTTCCTGTTCTTTAGGATACTCAATACCACGATACCAGTCAGGCTGGAAGTGGAACTCATTCTTTTTGTTGAGCTGCATGAACAACTCCGGATAACCAGGATACATGCAGGTTTTAATGCCATTCTCTACCAACTGATAGTCGCGGCTTGCCTGCGCATTTTCGTGCGTGTACTCGCGCACACTGCGGAATGCCAGGAAAGGGCGGAATCTGAGTGTAGTTGCCGAATGGGCATCGACCAAGGTATAACGAATCAGAATCCGATTTTCATGATGTACGAAAATCTTTTCTTTACGAAGGATGACACCTCCTACACGATAGGTAGTTGTGGGGATATTTTCACAGTCGAACTCTCGAATGTACTTGTGTCCGTTAGGACTGAAGTGGTTCCCTTGATACTTATGCAACCCCAGGTTGAACTCCGCACCGTGCTGAATTACAGTTTCATCCAAAGAAGACAGCAGCACATGGTTTTCATCATCAAGGTTGGGGACCGGTATCACCAACAGACCGTGATATTTGCGTGTGTTACAATCTACAATTGTTGTACAATGATAGGCTCCCGACCTATTCGTCCGCAATATCTCCCTTGGCAAAGATTCTTGCAGATTAATCATCAGGGTCTTGTCAAATCGTAAATAACTCATAGTTGTGCATTATTTAAAGGTTAATTATTTCGGTATATGCGCTACAAGCCATGTAGCGATGCCCAAAAATACGAATTAAAGCTTATAGGCAAAATAAAAAGTCAGTTTTTTTCGGTTTTCGTCAAATATTCCGTAGTATTGTACAAAAATAGCAATCACTGTACGAAATATGAAGCATGATATACGCAGAATGGCATTGGCGGCGGTTATACCCCTATTCCTGCTATTCATTTTATACATTTTGAAGTTTTTGGAGATAGGTATGGACTGGAACTTCACACAACTGGGAGTATATCCGATGGAACAGCGGGGTATGTTCGGAATTTTCGCACATCCACTGGTGCACAGCAGCTTCAAGCATCTGCTCGCCAATACGATTCCACTCTTTTTCCTGATGTGGTGTCTGTTCTATTTCTACCGCCATATAGCCCCCTACATTTTCTTTGCCATTTGGATAGGATGCGGTACACTTACCTTTCTTATAGGGAAACCGGGATGGCATATCGGAGCCAGTGGCATTATATACGGACTGGCTTTCTTTCTGTTCTTCAGCGGCATACTGCGCAAACATGTACCGCTTATCGCCATTTCACTGTTGATAACGTTCCTATATGGCGGCCTGGTATGGAATATGTTCCCACAATTTGCAAAGGCCACCACTTCTTGGGAAGGACACCTTAGCGGAGCCATAGCAGGCACGCTATGCGCCATATGCTTTATGGGATACGGACCACAACGGCCTGATCCGTTTGCCGGAGAGAAGGAAGAGGAAGACACGGAAGAAGAGGATTCAGAAAAAGAGGATTCGGACCACAAGGCAGAAGAGGACAACAGCACGTTTAAGAAACAATAAAAAAAAACAAAAAGAGGGGCAAAGAGTTTACAGTACACCTTGATAATGTCTACTTTTGTTTCAAAACAAGAAGAAAAAGCATCATGAATACAATGTTTGATACATTATTGCAACTGCCACTCTTTCAAGGACTCGCACAAGAAGACTTTACCAATATCCTAGGAAAAGTCAAGCTGAACTTTACAAAGCATAAAGCCGGCGAAGTTATCGTGAAAGCCGGTGACACATGCAGTCAACTGATATTCGTATTGAAAGGTGAAATCTCCTCATGTACTTCATCCGCTAATACCTCATACAGCTTCACGGAATATTTTCAAGCGCCTTATGTCATCGAGCCACAATCCCTATTCGGGATGAGCACCTCCTATGTCTCGACCTATACCGCCCAAACTGAGACCCACACTGTTAGCATAAGCAAGGCTTTCGTCATGAGCGAATTGTTTAAATATGATATATTCCGCCTGAATTACATGAATATCATCAGCAACCGCGCGCAAAGTCTGAGCAACCGCCTTTGGGCAGAAAACACCGACAACCTTGAAAGACGTATCGGCAACTTTATCCTAACACACATCGAACGTCCGGCAGGCAGGAAAACGCTGAAAATAAAAATGGAAGAACTGGCCCAGGTGGTCAATGATACCCGCGTGGGAGTATCGAGAGCGCTGAACAGCATGCAGGAGAAAGGTCTGCTCGAACTGCACAGAGGCGAGATGATGATTCCCAACGCAGAAAAACTCTTATAACCACCTGAACCGAGATTTCCTACAACACCTTGTCTATCACTTTCTTTATCAAGGATTCCATCACTTTATACCCTTCCAGAGTGGGGTGTACCCCGTCCTTAGTATACAAGGGGTTCAAGGCGTTATTGCCGTCTTCCGCCTCTACCATCTCACTGTAATAGTCGACATAAGGAATCTTGTTCTCCTTAGCATATGCCCGTATTCTGGCATTCAGCTGCATTATCTTTTGCGGAGCATCCTTCACCGAAGAATTCCAGCCAAAAGCAGCGGCAGGCAACACAGATGTCAAAATCACCTTTATCTTATTAGCCCGTGCCAACTCAACCATAGACACTATATTTCCAAAAGTGTATTCTTCATTATAAGCGCCTGCATTTTCCGCTACGTCATTGGTACCTGCATTTATCACGACCAGCGCCGGAGCAAGCTTGATGACATCCTCACGAAAACGGAGCAGGAAATGGGAAGAAGTCTGCCCACTTATACCACGGCCCACATAGCCATTTTTTTCAAAGAAAGCGGCATCATTTGCCACCCATCCTTCTGTGATTGAGTTGCCCATAAAAACCACCCGGTCCTTTTGCTTTCCCTTCCGTACCAGTTCCTTATTTGCCTCTGCATAACGTTTCAAATTTCCCCAATCCTGCTTCTGCGCGTCAGAGGCTACCCAAGGTATGCACAAAAAGACAGCAATCATACATAAAAGTTTCATTGTTCTATTCTTTGTTGTTTTTGTCATAAAAAAACAGCCCCACCATTTTTAAGGTGAGGCTATCATTATCATTGGCCAGTCTCACTCCCACTCGATTGTCGCATTGGGTTTCGGAGACATATCGTAGCAAACACGGTTGACGGTCTTCACTTCCTTGAGGATACGGTCTGTAATCTTCATCAGGATGGGCCAGTCTACCGGCTCGACGGTAGCGGTCATAGCATCCACCGTATTGACGGCACGGATAATGACGGGCCAGTCGAAAGAGCGCGCATTGTCGCGTACACCTACAGATTTGAAATCGGGCACCACAGTGAAATACTGCCATACCTTCTTATCCAGGCCTGCCAATTGGAATTCCTCACGCAGAATGGCATCCGACTCGCGTACAGCCTCCAAACGGTCGCGGGTAATGGCTCCCAGACAACGCACTCCCAATCCGGGACCGGGGAACGGTTGACGGTAAACCATCTCGTACGGCAATCCAAGCTCTACACCGCATGCACGTACTTCGTCCTTGAACAACTGGCGCAACGGCTCCACCAGTTCAAATTGCAAATCCTCGGGCAGACCGCCTACGTTGTGATGAGACTTCACCATCTTGGCTGTTTTTGTACCACTCTCTACAATGTCGGGATAGATGGTACCCTGTCCAAGGAAGTCGATGCCGTCCAGCTTACGGGCTTCTTCCTCAAAGACGCGGATAAACTCTCCGCCGATAATCTTGCGCTTCTGTTCGGGGTCGGCCACGTTTTCAAGCTTGGAGAGGAAACGGTCTGTGGCATCCACGTATATCAAGTTAGCCTTCAGCTCCTTGCCAAAGATTTCCACCACGGCTTCCGATTCGCCCTTACGCATCAACCCGTGGTTCACGTGTACGCAAACCAGCTTGTCGCCGATAGCTTTCAGCAGCAAAGCAGCCACCACGGAGCTATCCACACCACCGGACAGTGCCAGCAGCACCTTACGGTCGCCTACCTGACGGCGTATCAATTCTATCTGGTCGTTGACGAAATTCGTCATGTTCCAATTAGCCTCAGCCTTACAAGTATCGAATACGAAAGATTTCACAGCATCCTTGATGGCTTCCACATCATCCGTAAACTGCGGCAGCTTCACTTCACACAACGCCTTGTCGTGTCCGGCGGCCATCACGGGGAACCCTGCTTCGTAAATCTCGGGCAATACATCGATAGATACCCCATCAACCACATTATTGGGACCACCGTTGATGATGATACCTTTCACATTCGGCAAAGCCTTCAGTTCGGCAGCGGTAATATCGTGCGGGTATATTTCGCTATATACTCCCAACGCACGAATCGCTCTGGCAAGCACTGTGTTCTCATGGCTTCCCAAATCCAGAATCACAATCATATCCTGCTTCATTCTTCTATATTGTTTTTAAGTTAATAATTTCAGTCGGTCTTATTCCCATTCTATTGTGCTGGGCGGTTTTGAAGAGATGTCATAGGTTACGCGGTTCACACCTTTCACTTTATTAATAATGTCGTTGGACACCTTGCCCAGAAATTCGTAGGGCAGATGCGCCCAGTCGGCCGTCATGGCATCGGTGGAAGTAACAGCACGCAAGGCCACCGCACGTTCATAGGTACGTTCGTCACCCATCACGCCCACACTCTGTACGGGCAGAAGAATGACGCCCGCCTGCCAGACCTGATGGTAGAGCGATGTCTCGTTGCCGGCGGCATCCTTCACTTTCCAATCACGCAAGCCCTGGATGAAAATATCGTCGGCTTCCTGCAAGGTCTGTACTTTCTCTCGTGTTATATCCCCCAGAATGCGGACAGCCAGTCCCGGGCCAGGGAAAGGATGACGAGTAATCAGATGTTCGGGCATTCCCAATTCGCGTCCTACGCGGCGTACTTCGTCCTTGAACAGCCACTGCAACGGCTCGCACAGACGGAGGTTCATCTCCTCGGGCAGACCGCCCACGTTGTGATGGCTTTTGATGGTCTTGCCCGTAATGTTCAAGCTCTCGATGCGGTCGGGATAAATGGTGCCTTGTGCCAACCAACGGGCATCGGTAATTTTGTGCGCCTCGGCATCGAAGACTTCGATGAAATCGCGGCCGATGATTTTACGCTTCTGCTCAGGCTCGGTCACTCCCTTCAAATCCTTGAAGAACTTCTCACTGGCATCCACACCAATCACATTCAACCCCAGACACTCGTAGTCGTGCATCACATTCTTGAACTCATTCTTGCGAAGCAGTCCGTGGTCTACAAAGATGCAGGTCAGGTTCTTACCGATGGCACGATGCAGCAACACGGCGGCTACCGAAGAGTCTACACCGCCACTCAGTCCCAAGATAACGCGATCGTTGCCAAGCTGCTCCTTCAGTTCGGCCACAGTGGTATCTACAAACGATGCGGCGCTCCAGCTTTGACTGCAACCGCAGACGTCTACCACGAAGTTGCGTAGCATCTGCGTACCATCCTCGCTATGAAACACTTCCGGATGGAACTGCACTCCCCACATCTCCTCGCCGGACACCTGGTAAGCAGCAATCGCTACCTTGTCCGTAGAAGCTATAATCTTGAAATTGTCGGGAATGGCTGTAATCGTGTCTCCGTGGCTCATCCATACTTGGGTATTCTTCCTTACCCCTTTGAAAAGGACATTCTCCGAATCGAAAGAACCGAGATGGGCACGTCCGTACTCGCGGGTTCCTGCCGGCTCCACCCGTCCACCGTTGCTGTAGGAGATAAACTGTGCACCGTAGCAGATACCCAGAATGGGATATTTCCCACGAATCCCGCTCAAATCTACCTTGAATGCACTCTTATCATAAACAGAAAAGGGGCTACCCGAAAGGATAACTCCTTTTACACTCTCATCTCCGTATGGAAATTTGTTGTAAGGTACAATCTCGCAATAGACATTCAGTTCGCGCAACCGGCGGCCTATGAGCTGCGTGGTTTGCGAACCGAAATCAAGAATAATAATCTTCTCTTGCATATAAATCCGTATAGACTTTAATAAATGATTTGCAAAAGTAGAAAAAGTAAAGGAATTATTAGGGATAATGTGACAGAAAAACGCTTTTTTACTAAAAACAGCTTTAAATTCAGGCAAACACTATCCACAAATATACGAAAAGCTATTCTCACCACAGCCGTGTTGTTTTCTTACCACAGCTATGCAACTTGCTTACCACAGCAATGTTATTTTCTTACCACAGCTGTGGTAAGATTATTGCTTAGCACAAAAAGGAACAGTTTCCGGCAGTGTCGGGAAGAGTTAAAGGTACCAATGTAATCAATATGCCAACCGGCACATTAACCACATTATGAAGTTCTGCTTCGATATTACTTTTCTTTCAGCAAGTCACGGATTTCGGTCAGCAGCACCTCTTCCTTGCTCGGTACGGGGGGAGCCGGAGGAACGGCAGGCGCCTCTTCTTTCTTCTTTTCAGTCAGTTTGGTCAACAACTTTATAAACATGAAGATAGAGAATGCTATAATCAGAAAGTCGAAAGTGACCTGCAAGAAATTACCGTAATTCAAGGTCACGGCAGCAACCTCTTTCCCATCCACCATTTCGGCAGGTTTCAGCACCCACTTCAAGTCTGTAAAGTTGACACCGCCCACCAGTAACCCGATAGGAGGCATAATCACATCTGCCACGATGGAAGAGACGATTTTTCCAAATGCCCCACCGATAATCACACCGACGGCCATGTCTATCACATTGCCCTTCATGGCAAAAGCCTTAAATTCCTGTAAAAAGTGAACTTTTTCCCATCTTTTCAATTATTTAATTATGATTTTGGTTACGAATATAAAAACATTTTCTTACTTTTGCACCGCAAATCAGAAAGAAATGCAATTAGTAAGCGAAAGTTTATTTTTAAACATTATAAAACCCTTAAAAGTTTAAACAAAATGATTAAAGTAGGTATTAATGGATTCGGACGTATCGGACGTTTCGTATTCCGCGCTGCAATGAAGAGAAACGATATTCAGATCGTAGGTATCAACGACCTTTGCCCGGTAGACTACTTGGCTTACATGCTGAAGTATGACACTATGCACGGTCAATTCGACGGTACTATCGAAGCTGACGTTGAAAACAGCAAATTGATCGTTAACGGTCAGGCTATCCGCATCACTGCAGAAAAAAATCCGGCTGACTTGAAATGGAACGAAGTAGAGGCAGAATACGTTGTTGAATCTACTGGCTTGTTCCTGAGCAAAGACAAAGCTCAAGCTCACATCGAAGCTGGCGCAAAATATGTTGTAATGTCTGCTCCTTCTAAGGACGACACTCCGATGTTCGTTTGCGGTGTTAACGAAAAGACTTACGTTAAGGGTACTCAATTCGTATCTAACGCTTCTTGTACTACTAACTGCTTGGCTCCTATCGCTAAGGTATTGAACGACAAATGGGGTATCACTGACGGTTTGATGACTACTGTTCACTCTACAACTGCTACTCAGAAGACAGTTGACGGTCCTTCTATGAAAGACTGGAGAGGTGGTCGTGCTGCTTCTGGCAACATTATCCCGTCTTCTACCGGTGCTGCTAAGGCTGTAGGTAAAGTTATCCCGGCATTGAACGGTAAACTGACTGGTATGTCTATGCGTGTTCCGACTTTGGACGTATCTGTAGTTGACTTGACAGTTAACTTGGCTAAGCCCGCTACTTACGCTGAAATCTGCGCTGCCATGAAGGAAGCTTCTGAAGGCGAATTGAAGGGTGTTCTGGGTTACACTGAAGATGCAGTTGTTTCTTCTGACTTCTTGGGTGACACTCGCACTTCTATCTTCGACGCTAAGGCTGGTATCGCTTTGACTGATACTTTCGTTAAGGTTGTATCTTGGTATGATAACGAAATCGGTTATTCTAACAAGGTTCTTGACCTGATTGCTCACATGGCATCAGTTAACTGCTAATATACAGTTAGAAAATAATAAAAAATAGGTGGCTTCTGCAGAAGTCGCCTATTTTTTTTGCAATTTTGCAGCTAGTACGTTTTTTATCAGCTTCTTTAATGATGATGAAGATTATACTAACTCTAATATTGCTTTGCTTTATGAACACTATATCGTCTCAAAATCCTTTTTTTGAAACATACTCCACGCCACACGGCACTGTCCCGTTCGACAAGATTAAGACCGGAGACTATGTACCCGCCATCCACGAAGGCATCCGCCGCCAGAATGCGGAAATAGATGCCATCATCCGCAATCCGGAAGTCCCGACATTTGCCAACACAGTGCTGGCCTATGAGAAGTCCGGCGAAATGCTCCACCGTGTCGGTACCGTATTCGGCAATCTGCTCAGCGCAGAAACGAACGATGACCTGCAGGAACTGGCCAAGGAAATCATGCCGATGATGAGCGAGCATGAAAACAACATCAGCCTGAACGAAGAGCTGTTTGCACGCATCAAAGCGGTTTACGAGCAGCAAGACAAAGAGACGCTGAACCCGGAACAGCACAAGCTGCTGGAAGACATTTACAACGGCTTTGTACGCAATGGAGCCAACCTCCAGGGAGAAGCCAAGGAGAAATACCGGGCTTTATGCAAAGAGCTCAGCCTGCTGACGCTGCAGTTCAGTGAAAACAACCTGAAAGAAACGAACGACTACAAGCTTGTCATCACCGACAAGTCACAACTGGCCGGGCTACCCGAGAGCGCGGTAGAAGCCGCTGCAGAGACAGCCGGGGAAAAAGGCGTCGAAGGCTGGGTATTCACCTTGCAGGCTCCCAGCTATGGCCCTTTCCTAACCTACGCAGACAGCCGTGACCTGCGCCGTGAGCTATATATGGCCTACAATACGAAGTGTACGCATGACAACGCCAGCAATAACCTGGAAATTGTAAAGAAACTGGCCAATGTCCGTATGGAGATTGCCCAACTCCTAGGCTATGACAACTTCGCCGAATACAACCTCCAGGAGCGCATGGCACAAAACAGTGAGTCCGTGTATAAGCTGCTGGACCAACTGCTGGAGGCTTACACGCCTACCGCCAAACAAGAATATGCAGAAGTGCAAGCCCTGGCACGCCAAGCGGAAGGAGAAGACTTCGTCGTGATGCCGTGGGACTGGGCGTACTATTCCCATAAACTGAAAGACCGGAAGTTCAATATCGACGATGAGCTGCTCCGCCCTTACTTTGAGCTGAACAACGTGAAGGAAGGTGTATTCAGCCTGGCAACCAGACTGTATGGCATCACCTTCAAGAAGAACCCAAATATTCCCGTTTATCACAAGGATGTGGACGCCTACGAGGTATTCGACAAAGACGAAAAATTCCTGGCTGTGTTCTATACCGACTTCCACCCCCGGGCAGGCAAGCGCTCGGGAGCCTGGATGACCAGCTACAAGGAGCAGTGGATTGACGAGAAGACCGGCGAGAACAGCCGTCCCCACATATCCATCGTGATGAACTTCACCAAACCGACACAAGACAAACCCGCCCTATTGACCTTCGGTGAAGTAAAAACCTTCCTGCACGAATTCGGACACAGCCTGCATGGTATGTTTGCCAATTCCACCTACGGAAGCCTGAGTGGGACCAATGTGTATTGGGACTTTGTGGAACTCCCCTCCCAATTCATGGAGAACTTCGCTATCGAAAAGGAATTCCTGCATACGTTTGCCCGCCATTACCAAACCGGTGAACTGATACCGGACGAATTGGTACAGCGCATTGTGGATTCCTCCAACTTCAACGCGGCATACGCCTGCCTCCGCCAGGTTAGCTTCGGCCTGCTTGATATGGCTTGGTACACACGTAACACCCCGTTTGAAGGTGACGTGAAAGCCTATGAAAAGAAGGCTTGGGAAAAAGCACAGATTCTGCCTTCTGTGGCAGAAGCCTGCATGAGCACACAATTCTCCCATATCTTTGCCGGAGGATATTCTGCCGGATACTATAGTTATAAGTGGGCAGAGGTGCTGGATGCAGATGCATTCTCGCTATTCAAGCAGACGGGCATCTTCACCCCTGGGACTGCCGCCTCCTTCCGAGAGAATATCCTTTCCAAAGGTGGAACGGAACATCCGATGACGCTCTATAAACGCTTCCGCGGACAAGAGCCTACAATCGACGCATTATTAATCAGAAATGGAATAAAGAAATGAAGAGACTTATAAGGAACATCTGTTGCATGCTGCTCATGTTGTCGTTGCTTCCCCTGTTAAGCGGTTGCGACAATGAGGACGATGTTGTCGGGATATTCACCGGGAAGACATGGAAGCTCAGCCGACTCACCAATAAAGGCAGCAATGCCCAATTCTATCCAAACCTTTGGAACAACAATGAGGAAGAGATGAAGAAGAGTCTGGACAAGCTATATAATCAGAAAAGTACCTTCACCCTCAATTTTGAAGGTACCGAACTGGATGGAGAACTGATGGGCACCACCGTCAACGGGCAAGGCATCAACTCAAGCGTCAACGGCACTTGGAAAGCCGACGGAGCTTCAGGCTCGCTCAGCATCAGCGTAAAGGTTACAGGGTCCGCAGAGAGCGATGCACTGGCCAAGGCATTCATCTCCGGACTGCAAAATGTGTACAAGTATGAAGGGGATGCCAATTCACTGACCCTCTATTTTAAAGACGGACCGACAACCAGAGTCATGGGATTCACCCCGCAACGATAAAACATAAATATGATGGACGATTCTACAAAAGACAAACAAGAAGCATTGGACAGGCGTTATATACGTATGGCAAGCATTTGGGCCGAAAATTCGTATTGCCAACGCCGCCAGGTCGGTGCACTGATTGTAAAAGACAAGATGATTATCTCCGACGGCTACAACGGTACTCCTTCCGGTTTTGAGAATGTGTGCGAAGATGAGAACAACGTCACCAAACCATACGTGCTCCATGCCGAAGCAAATGCCATTACCAAAATAGCCCGTTCAAACAACAGCAGTAACGGTGCCACCATGTACGTCACCGCCTCCCCATGCATAGAATGTGCCAAACTGATTATCCAGGCAGGCATCAAACGGGTGGTCTACTCCGAGAAATACCGCCTGGAAGATGGTATCGAACTTTTGAAACGGGCAGGCATCGAGGTGGTATTTATTTCAATGGATAATGGATAATAGAAAGTTGAAAATTGCATGCACAGCCAAATAGTAAATTGTAAATAGTCTAATAGTAAATAAACATCATGAGTACAAAAAATACTTCCCGCTTTATGCCGCTTATCATCGCAATCAGCGTAGTCGCGGGAATCCTTATCGGAACGTTTTATGCCAGGCATTTTGCCGGTAATAAACTGGGAATCATCAATAGCTCGTCCAACAAGCTGAATGCCTTGCTGCGTGTTATTGACGACCAGTATGTGGATACCGTCAACATGACCGATTTGGTAGAGAAGGCCATGCCGCAGATATTGGCGGAACTCGACCCCCACTCCACCTACATCCCCGCACAGAAACTGGAGGAGGTTAATTCCGAACTTGAAGGCAGCTTCAGCGGTATAGGCATCCAGTTCACCATTCAGGAAGACACGATACACGTAAACAGCGTGATTCCCGGCGGACCGTCCGAGAAAGTGGGCCTGATGGCAGGCGACCGCATTGTGATGGTCAACGACAGTCTTTTTGCAGGCAAAGGCCTGACAAACGAAAAGGCTATGCGCAACCTGAAAGGTCCGAAAGGAAGCCAAGTGAAGTTAGGCGTCAAGCGTGCCACGGAAAAGGAGTTGCTCGACTTCACCATCACACGCGGTGACATCCCGCAAAACACCATTGATGCAGCCTATATGCTCGATGATGACTATGGCTATATACAAATCAGCAAATTCGGACGCACCACACACGTGGAGCTGCTGAATGCGATTGCCCAACTGAGCCACGAGAAATGCAAAGGCCTGATTATCGACCTGCGCGACAATACCGGAGGATACATGGAAGCCGCCACGCGCATGGTGAACGAATTCCTGCCGGAAGGAAAGCTGATAGTGTATACCCACGGCCGCAAATATCCCCGTATGGAGGAATATGCCAACGGCACCGGCAGTTGCCAGAAGCTGCCGCTGATAGTATTGGTGAACGAAGGCTCCGCTTCGGCCAGCGAAATCTTTGCGGGCGCCATTCAGGACAATGACCGCGGGACCATTGTAGGACGCCGTTCCTTCGGCAAGGGACTCGTACAGCAACCCATCGACTTCAGCGACGGTTCCGCCATCCGCCTGACCATTGCCCGCTATTACACCCCATCGGGCCGTTGCATCCAGCGTCCCTATGAGAACGGTAAGGACAGCAAATACGAAATGGACTGGATTACCCGTTACGAACACGGCGAGTTCTTCTCCAAAGACAGCATCAAACTGGACGAAAACCTACGTTACTCTACCGGCTTGGGCAGACCCGTATACGGCGGCGGTGGCATTATGCCGGACGTATTCGTTCCGCAAGACACCACCGGAGTATCTTCTTACCTGATAGAAGTAAGCAACAAGGGACTAATTCTGCAATTCAGCTTCCAGTATACTGACCGCAACCGCACGAAATTGAGTGAATACGACAATGAAGAAGACTTGTTGAAGTACCTTCGCCATCAGGGTATTGTGGAACAGTTTGTGCGTTTTGCAGACTCCAAGGGAGTAAAGCGGCGCAACCTGCTTATACACAAGTCTTACAAGCTACTGGAAAGAAGCCTTTACGGCAACATTATCTATAACATACTGGGAAGGGAGCAATACATCCGCTACATCAACCAGAGCGATGCTACCGTCAAGAAGGCATTGGATATTCTGGAACGTGGCGAGGCATTCCCCAAAGCCCCGGAAGCGACACCAATCATAGAGGATACAAAAGATGATGGAAAGGAAAAAAGAACTGCGCAGGCAGGTAGCTTTGTTGAAGACCCGACACAGCTCTTCCACTACGCGTCAGTCTGCTGAAATACTTGCCGCCCTCGAGGCACATCCTGCTTTCAGGGCGGCAACAACCGTACTGCTTTATCACTCTCTCAAAGACGAAGTGGACACACACGAATTTATCCGGAAGTGGAGCTGCGAAAAGCGGATACTGCTTCCGGTAGTTGTAGGCGACGACCTGGAACTGCGGCTGTACACCGGACCGGAAGACCTGAAACCCGGCGCATACGGCATTGAAGAACCAACCGGCGAGCTATTTACCGACTATGCAGACATTGACTTCATAGTAGTTCCCGGTGTCGCATTCGACCGTAACGGCAACCGTCTGGGGCGCGGTAAAGGTTACTACGACCGGCTTCTGCCCCGCATCCCATCAGCCTACAAAGCCGGCATCTGTTTCCCGTTTCAACTCGTAGAAGAAGTTCCTGCGGAACCGTTTGATATACGCATGGATGAAATCATAACGCAATGAAAACTAATTATCACACGCACACCACACGCTGCATGCATGCCACCGGAGATGATGAAGACTATGTGCTCAGTGCCATCAAAGGCGGTTACCGGATACTCGGATTTTCGGACCACACTCCCTGGAAATACCGTACTGACTACGTAGCCGACATGCGGATGCTCCCCGAAGAGCTTCCCGGCTACGTGGAGAGTCTTAAGACGCTCCGTGAGAAATACCACGACCGGATAGACATCAGAATAGGACTTGAATGTGAATACTTCCCCCAATATATCCATTGGCTGAAAGAACAAATCAAGAAGTACCAACTGGACTATATCATCTTCGGAAACCATCACTACCACACTGATGAAAAGTTCCCCTACTTCGGCCATCATACGGACAGCCGCGATATGCTCGACCTTTACGAAGAGAGCGCCATCGAAGGTATGGAAAGCGGATTATTCTCTTGCCTTGCCCATCCGGACTTGTTCATGCGTTCCTATCCGAGATTCGACCACCATTGCACTACCATCAGCCGGCACATCTGCCGCACTGCTGCACGCCTGAATGTCCCGTTGGAATACAATATAGGCTATGTAGCCTACAATGAAGCGCACAGCTTATCCACCTACCCATGCCCGGAATTCTGGCGAATCGCTGCCAATGAAGGCTGTACAGCTATCATCGGACTGGATGCGCATGACAACAAGGATTTGGAAACTCCGATGTATTATGACCGGGCAGTCCGGGAATTGAAAGAACTGAAGATTGAAAGAATAGATGAGCTGAGGATGCTCATCTGAATATGATATTCGTTATGACCTGAGCCCCCACATGACGGTTCAAGTTGCGCACCAGCAACTCACGCCCCATCATCAGCTCCTGGCGCAGGGCAGCAGAAGTGAGGTGTACATAAAGTACCTGGTTCTTTATATAAAGTTCACGGGTGTAGGAGGCAATAGTAGGGCCCAGCACTTCGGGCCACGCACTGATAAGCCGCCGTTCATTCAGCGGAGACTCCAGACTTTCCTGCCTGAGGTAATGACGGATAAGCTCACCTATCTGTTCGGCATTATTTCGCTTCATGCCTCTTCCTCCTTCATCTCAGCAACTATTCCCTGCTCCACACGGAACATCTTATAATCACTGCCCACTTTATGCAGAATACGGTCCAGGTGTTCGCGGTTGGTATCGGTTATAAAAATCTGTCCGAAACTGTCGCCTGCCACCAACTTGATGATTTGCTCCACACGCGAGGCATCCAGTTTGTCAAAGATATCGTCCAGCAACAACAAGGGAACAGTGGTCCCGGTACGTTTCAGGAAATCAAACTGTGCCAGCTTCAACGCTACCAGATAAGTCTTGTTCTGTCCCTGCGATCCTTCACGTTTGATGGGGAAATCTCCCAAAAGCATATTCAGCTCGTCCTTGTGCACACCGCGCAATGAATAGCCCATAATCTGGTCGCGTACACGGCTTTCCTTCAGTACTTCCAGCAAAGAGGCATCGCGGGCATGGGAATCATAGCTTAATCCCACCTTCTCCCTATCTTGCGAAATGAATGAATAGAAAGACTGGAAAATAGGAATAAACTCACGGATAAAGGCCTCACGTTTGCGGAACACCACTTCGCCGGCTTGCGCCATCATCTCCTCCCAAACCAGAAAGAGCTCTTCCTCCACCGGCTGTTCACTCTTCAGTAAGGTATTCCGCTGCACCAAAGCTTTATTGTATCGTATCAAAGCATCCAGATACTCTTTGTCGTACTGCGAGATAACCACATCCATAAAACGTCGGCGTTCATCACTGCCTCCTGCTATCAACTCCGAATCGGCAGGCGAGACCATGACCAAAGGCAGGAAGCCGATATGGTCTGACAAACGCGTATACTCCTTCTTGTTTCGCTTGAACTGTTTCTTCTGGCGCCTCTTCATACCACAGTAGATTTCTTCAGGAGTCCCATCGGCAGCCTCATAAAACCCTTGAATAACAAAGAAGTCGGCATCATGGCGGATATTCTGGGAATCAATGGGATTACCGGCACTTTTACAGAAAGACAAGAAATACACCGCATCCAGCAGGTTCGTTTTCCCCATGCCGTTCTGTCCGAAAAAGCAGTTCAACTTGGGCGAGAATGTAAGCTCTACCTGCTCCAAGTTCTTATAATTGAGTATAGATATACGTTTCAGTATCATTATAGTAACGATGAGTTCGGTTACAAAGATAATGCAAAACCAAAAGCAGTACAAAATAAGCCTGCTTATTTTTAACACAGAGGTGAAGCCCGGCTTATTGAAAAGTAGAAATAATTTCAGCGTTTTCTGATACAATACAAAAAAAGATGCTGCTAAATTTCGTTGATAGCTATAAAAAACTTACTTTTGCGGGTCGAAATAGATAAATAAGAATAATAACAAAAAGATTATATAAAAATGGCAGAACAAAAAAAGACGAATGAAGCCTTAAACGTGGAGGATGCACTGACACAATCGGAGGCCTTTTTCATTAAGAACAAAAAAGCAATCATCGGCGCTGTAGTAGCAGTAATCATCATCATTGCCGGTGTAGTGATGTACAAGAACCTTTATGCAGACCCCCGTGAAGAAAAAGCACAAGCTGCCTTATTCAAAGGACAAGAATACTTCGAAGCAGACGCTTATGCACAAGCACTGAACGGTGACAGCATCGGTTTTGCCGGATTTGTAAAAGTGGCAGATGAATACAGCGGCACAAAAGCAGCCAATCTTGCAAAAGCCTATATGGGTCTCTGCTATGCACACCTCGGCAAATATGACGAAGCAGTGAAAGCATTGGACAGCTTTGACGGAGACGACCAAATGGTAGCTCCTGCCATGAAAGGTGCTATGGGTAACTGCTATGCGCAGCTCGGCCAACTGGACAAAGCCGCTTCTATGCTGCTGAAAGCCGCCAACGAAGCCGACAACAACTCCCTCAGCCCCATCTACCTGCTGCAAGCCGGAGAAATCCTGGTAAAGCAAGGTAAATATGACGATGCAATTCAGGCGTATACCACTATCAAGGATAAATACTTCCGTTCATATCAGGCAATGGATATTGACAAGTATATCGAACAAGCCAAACTGTTGAAGAAGTAATATACCTTATTATAAAAACATCTCAGGCACGGATTACACGGAAAACACGGAAAGACACAATAGCCGTGAATCCGTGTAGTCCGTGCCTCTTTTATCTCCCCTCTCCCTTTAATTTTTCAATTATTAATTTTAATTCTTAATTCCTTATTTATGGCAACAGCTTATCACAATCTTTCAGACTACGATTTCAGTTCTGTACCCAGCGCGGAAAAAATGAAATTCGGCATCGTTGTATCTGAGTGGAATTATAATATTACCGGTGCTCTCCTAAAAGGTGCCATAGACACCTTAAAAAAACATGGAGCCAAAGATGAAAATATCCTGGTAAAAACAGTACCCGGCAGTTTTGAACTGACTTTCGGTGCCAACCAACTTATCGAATACAGTGAAGTCGATGCAGTTATTGCAATTGGTTGTGTAGTCAGAGGAGATACTCCACATTTTGACTATGTTTGCATGGGTGCTACCCAAGGAATTACCCAATTAAACGCAAGTGGCGATGTACCAGTAATTTACGGATTAATTACTACCAATACTATGGAGCAAGCAGAAGACCGCGCCGGTGGCAAACTAGGTAATAAAGGAGACGAATGTGCAATTACTGCAATAAAAATGATAGATTTTGCTTGGAGTTTACAAAAATAGTCGTATCTTTGCACCGCAATTGAGAAACAAACCTACTCAATGAGAGAATTGAGATAGAATCTTAAGTGCAAAAGGGCAAATACCAGAGTGGCCAAATGGGGCAGACTGTAAATCTGCTGGCTTACGCCTTCGGTGGTTCGAATCCATCTTTGCCCACAAAAAAATTGCGGAAGTAGCTCAGTTGATAGAGCATTAGCCTTCCAAGCTGAGGGTCGCGGGTTTGAGCCCCGTCTTCCGCTCTTAAGAAAATCAGATAGTTATCGCAAGATTTCTATCTGATTTTTGTTTTTAGAGAATGCTGAATTTAGTGTGGTTTAACCGAGTGAGTTAAACCTGGAAGTCAACCGAATGCCGCAAAGCACAAATTCATGGTTATTTAAATAAGATATTTCTGAGAATATCATCTAACCACGGCTCTTTCATCTTTTCCACAAAAACATCATTCTTTAGTTGAAAAGCCTTTTTGTAAACACTCTGCATTTTCAAATTATAGCGCACCGTATCATAGCGGACTACTGACTGGTAAAATCCGGTATCAACAGCGACAATTTCATTTTCTATTCTCAATGTATCCTCAGCTGTATCGGAAATTCTTCCAGTCTCCATCTGTGCGAATGAAATACAGCTGCCTCCGATTAGAGCCAATAATGTTACCAATATTTTATTCATAGGCTACCGTTTTCTACAAAGATACAATATTCAAAGAACAAACATCTCTTTTACAAGAAAAATTCCATTATACCATAAACGCTTATGAGGCAACGCACACATTTGTATATCAAAGTTCTGTTTTAGTTAATAAAATTATGTAAGTTTGTAAACGAATAAAAAGTTCCCCTCCAATGAACAACATCATTCATAAAATCAGGCAGATTTATCCGGTTTCCGAAGAAGCACTTCAAGCACTTTTGACGAATATGCAGGTAAGATACTATCCTAAAGGAACTTATATAGTACAAGCGGGAGTAACAGACCGTTTGATTTATTTCATTGAGGAAGGGGTCACCCGTTCCGTATTTCATCACGACGGACAAGATACCACCACTTGGTTCAGCCAGGAAGGTGATGTAACCTTCGGAATGGATTCACTGTACTATCAGCAGCCGTCGGTAGAAAGCATTGAAACTCTTTCGGACTGCAAAATCTATACTATCCACATAGACAAGTTAAATGCTCTCTACGAAACATATATTGATATAGCCAACTGGGGCAGAATACTGCATCAGAACGTAAACAAGGAGCTCAGTCATATGTTTGTGGAAAGACTCCAACTGCCTCCCCAAGAGCGGTATGAACAATTTAACCGCCGTTACCCCGGACTGATAAATCGGGTGAAGCTAAAATATGTGGCAGCTTTCCTGGGTATTTCCATCTATACTCTCAGCCGGGTACGCGCAAAAAAATAGAAGATTACCGTTCTTTTTTGCTTTTAAGCAAAAGAACTTCGCTTCGCATGGCGTATCTTTGACATCCGAAAACATTAACCAAACAACAGAAAAAACAGATGTCGTACATTTCATCTTCTGCCTTTTCAGACACCAAAGCACATTATGACCTTCTCGACGGGCTCCGTGGCGTAGCAGCCTTGATGGTTATATGGTATCATATATTCGAAGGCTACGCTTTTGCCGGTGGTGGCATTATCGAAACCTTCAACCACGGCTATTTAGCTGTAGATTTCTTCTTTATACTATCGGGATTCGTTATCGGGTATGCTTATGACGACCGTTGGGGCAGGAGCCTCACCATGAAGAGTTTTTTCAAGCGACGTCTGATACGTCTTCATCCGATGGTAATTATGGGCGCTGTTTTGGGCGCCATCACCTTCTGCATTCAAGGATGCATACAATGGGACGGAACACATATTGCCCTATCAATGATTATGCTGTCCCTTCTCTGCTCCATATTCTTTATTCCCGCAATGCCGGGAGCAGGCTATGAAGTCCGTGGTAATGGCGAAATGTTTCCCTTGAATGGTCCTTGCTGGTCATTGTTCTTTGAGTATATAGGCAACATCCTTTATGCCTTGTTCATCCGACGATTGTCAAACAAAGCACTGACCGTACTGACAATATTGCTGGGAATAGCATTGGCATCATTCGCCATCTTCGATGTCTCCGGATATGGCAATATGGGAGTAGGTTGGACACTGGACGGAATAAACTTTATCGGAGGATTATTGAGGATGCTTTTCCCTTTCTCCATGGGTATGCTTTTATCGCGCAACTTCAAGCCCATTAAGGTGAAAGGCGCTTTCTGGATATGCACCATTGCATTGATTACCTTGTTCTCAGTGCCCTATCTGGAAGGTACGGCGCCGGTCTGTACAAATGGCATTTATGAAGTGTTCTGTGTCATCATAGCTTTTCCGATTCTTGTCTGGTTAGGAGCTTCCGGTACCACAACGGATAAGAAATCGACCCAGATATGCAAGTTCCTGGGAGATATATCCTATCCTGTCTATGTGATACACTATCCATTTATGTACTTGTTCTATGCATGGCTCATCAAGAACCAGCTCTTCACGTTGGAGCAGACTTGGCAGGTTGCCTTATGCGTCTATGCATGGAATATATTGTTAGCCTATCTATGCCTGAAATTCTATGATGAACCGGTACGGAAATATCTGGCTAAACGCTTCTTGAGCAAAAAACAATAAACAGTCCGTCACGGAGATTATGCTGATTCGCACAGATACAAATACGCGATATGAATTCAATCCGTACAAATCAGCATAATCTCCGTGGCGAACTGCTATTCCAGATAAAGTGGCTCCACCACCTCCGTCACATTCTCATGGAACCACTCATCCAATTTAGCTTCAACCTTGTCTTTTATCTGTGGAGTGATGTATTTCTTCACTTTCTTATAAGCATAAACTGCGGCAAATCCCTTCCCTACCATAAAGACTTGTCCCAAAAGGTCTTCTATACTGGTAGGAAATACAATGGCCACCAAAGCAATCATGATATTTGTCCTTTCACTCTCCGGAGTAGAGTCTGCAGTCATCACATAATAAGCCGTCAGTACTGGACGACCAGCTGCCCGGCCACCTTTCTTTATATACTCTTCTACTTTAAGACGAATCTCGTTCATGGAAAAATTCATTTTCATATTCATAATCTCCTCTTTTTATTTATTAGACGCAGAAAGATGAAGTTTGGTTGCAAAAATCTGCATTTTTTTTTCAACATTATATCCCAAATAAGCAGTATCTTTGTCCCCGCATTTTCACAACCACATAAAATTATAATGAAAACAATAGTAAATATTCCCTCCCGACAGAACACTATGCGCGAACTGCGGGATTATCTGATGATTGCCTTAGGCATGGTCTTGTACGGTATCGGCTGGACAGTCTTCCTGCTTCCCAACGATATTACTACCGGTGGCGTACCGGGCATTGCATCCATCGTATATTTTGCCACAGGATTTCCCGTCCAATATACGTACTTTGCCATCAACTTCCTGCTTCTATTGCTTGCCCTACGTGTGTTGGGATGGAAGTTCAGCGTAAAGACAATCTTTGCCGTATTCACCCTGACCTTTTTCCTTTCCATTATCCAAAAACTGACTGAGGGTGTTGTCCTCCTGCACGACCAGCCTTTCATGGCTTGTGTCATCGGTGCCTCCTTCTGCGGTAGCGGCATCGGCATCGCCTTTTCCAACAACGGCAGTACTGGCGGCACGGACATCATTGCCGCCGTAATCAACAAGTACCGCGACATCACGCTGGGCAGAGTCATGTTGATATGTGACCTTATCATCATCTCGTCCAGTTACTTTGTTCTAAAAGATTGGGAAAAGGTGGTGTATGGCTACGTTACTCTATACATATGCAGCTTCGTGCTCGACCAAGTGGTGAACAGTGCCCGCCAGTCCGTACAATTCTTTATTATCAGCGATAAATATGAGGAGATAGCCAAGCACATCCAGGTATATCCCCACAGAGGTGCAACGGTCATCAATGCCTCGGGCTTCTATACGGGAAAAGAGATAAAAATGCTGTTCGTGCTTGCCAAGAAGCGGGAGTCCACCATCATTTTCCGGCTCATAAAAGACATAGACCCCAATGCCTTTGTATCACAAAGTGCAGTCATCGGAGTCTATGGAGAGGGATTCGACAGAATCAAAGTGAAGTAGAGGATTTCCCGAACTTCCCTTGATTCCAAGTATAAACAATAGGACGGCGGACAAACGATTTTAGTTTTTCCGCCGCTTCTTTACCCATGTAATCGGTCGTGGTAAAAGTGAATGCCAACGTGGCGTCCTTCGCAGAAAGGTCCGCTTTCATCAGCAGCATGTCGGCCTGGCGACGAGCATCCTCATACTCATAGATATCCACCGTATCCGCAGCCTCAGCGATAAAATCATCCAGAACGGGCAATACCGGCAGGTAGGACGAAGCAACCAGCTCCTTCCAGTCTGTCGTATAGAACTTGACATGGCTGTCGCAAGCCGGAGCACAAACCGTAGCAACCACACAAATCACCTTCGTACTGTCGTTAGTAGGCAAGAGCTTCATCTGCCATGAACTCTGGGGCGTCATCTTCACATGTATATAGTCTGGAGAAAGTTCCGTCATTTCCGATTTACCACCAAAGCTGTTGGTCACCTCAGCTTTCATCTTACTTTCCAGAAAGTCTATAAAATCCGCACGGTTCACGGCGCTAAGCAACGGACATATAGAATCCGGCATATTCTTAAAACACGTCTTGGCTTCCTGAGCCTGCAAATACCCCCATCCGATGAAAGCCAAAATCAAAAAAGCACTCAGTTTTCTTATCATAACATTTTAATCATTTCTTCAAGGAAACGGGCATCTGTTTCATCAAAACTGCCCAAATCGTCACTGTCAATATCCAATACTCCCCACACTTCACCGTCCTCACGCTTCAGCGGAACCACGATCTCCGAACGCGACAGCAAGCTGCAGGCTATATGTCCGGGAAATGCATCCACATCGGGCACAACCAACGTCTCGGCTCTATCCCATGCCGCGCCGCAAACACCGCGGCCTTTCCTGATGCGCGTACAAGCTATCGGTCCCTGGAAAGGTCCTAACACCAATTCTTCACCCTTCACTAAATAGAAGCCTACCCAAAAGAAATGGAAAGTCTCTTTCAGCGCCGCCGAAGCATTCGCCAGATTGGCTATCAAGTCATCTTCACCTGCCAGCAGATTTTTCAGTTGAGGAAGCAAAGCGCGATATTTCTCTGTCTTGCTACCAGCATTTATGTATAGGTCTTCTGCCATATATCACTTGTTTATTTACTCCCCAAATATAAGAAGAACATTCCAATCAACACCAAAATGAGGTCGACAGCCTTACTTTTTAAATTCTTTTCACGGAAGAAAAGCGCACCGAAAAGGAAGGAAACTACAACACTACCACGACGCACCATCGAAACAATGGAAATCATGGAGTCCTCATAGCTTAGGGCATAAAAATAGACAAAGTCTGCCGCACAAAGGAAAATGGAGATACAGATAATGGTCCAGTCCCAACGAAACGGGGTACTTTCTTTTCGCTTGGGATACCACAACAGCAGGATGATGGGACACATGATAAAGACTTGGTAGACATTATACCACGACTGCACCAACATCGGGTTGAGCTGCTTCATCAGGTATTTGTCATACAGCCCACTGACAGCTCCAGCAACGGCAGCCAGCACGATGAAAAGAATCCATTTGTTATGCTTGAAGTCGATTCCCTCTTTCTTACCCGAACGGCTCAGCATGAAGAAGGAGACTATGGCAAGCAGCACGCCAATCCATTGATAAAGGTTCAAGCGTTCGCCAAACACAAGCATAGCACCTACAAGCACCATTACGGGACGCGTCGCATTAATCGGTCCCACGATGGTCAGCGGCAGATGCTTCATCCCGAAATAACCGAATATCCAGGAAGAAAGCACGATAAACGACTTGACAACAATAAACTTATGCACCTCCCACCCCACCACGGGAACATCAAACATCGTACCTCCCAACACTGACGGCGCAAAGGCAGATACAAGAATGAAAGGAAGAAATATAAGGCTCGAAAACAGCGTGTTCAAGAAAAGTACCGGCAGTACGGCATTATCACGAAGCGACTTCTTCTTGAAGACATCGTAAAATCCCAGCAAGGCAGCAGAAAGGAAAGCAAGCAATAACCACATAGAGTTAATTAAAATTAAAATTAAAGGGAGGGGGGGTACGTTTTTGTAGTGCATCCCTCTGTTTATTCTAAAAAAGTCGTTTCCGGATAGGCTACATCCACCAGAAACAATGCATTTCCGGGAACGGAGGTTCCTGCCTGGCAACGGTCCTTCTGTTCGATGACGCGTCGGAAACCTTCAACAGAAAGTTTTCCACGACCCACTTCGAGTAGAGTGCCGACAATGGCACGTACCATGTTCCGCAGGAACCGGTCGGCCTGGATGGTGAAAACCCAAGTCACATCGTCTACCCGAGTCCAGGCAGCATGCATAATCTTGCAATTATTGGTTTTAACATCTGTATGAAGTTTGCTGAAGCTGGTAAAGTCCGTATAATCAAACAAGGTTTGGGCAGCCTCATTCATCCGTTCAAAGTCCGGTGTTTGGAACAGACGGCAGCGATATTGGCGGTTGAAAGGAGACTTGGCGGTAGTGACATAATACTTATACATACGCGCCGTAGCATCAAAGCGGGCATGTGCATCGGACTTCACGGCCCGCAAGCGGTATACAGAAATATCGGGAGGAAGCAGACGATTCAGCTTATCCGTCATAAAAACAGTGTCCAGAGGAGAATCACTGTCAAAGTGAGCTACCATCAGTGAGGCATGAACCCCGGCATCGGTACGCCCCGCTCCCACGACTTCCACTTCGCGACGCAGCAAGGTACTCAGCGCCTTCATCAAACACTCCTGCACACTCGCTCCATTCGGCTGGATTTGCCAGCCGTGATAAGCGGTGCCATCATAAGCCAGGTATACAAAATATCGTTGCACGGTCTTTTTTGTGTGCAAAGATAGTGCAAACCGAATACAGAACTTTCATGCTCGCATGAAAAAGTTATGTTAAGGTGCAGCCTATATTCGCTTTTTCAGCACAGATAGTGCTAATTTAAGAAGGTTTGAATTATCTTTGCAAGGTTTTTCACCACAGATTACACAGATTAACGCAGATTTTTCACAGACATCATGAAATATTCTTCCAAAATCCTACCTATACTGATAATTGTCGCAGCTGCCGCAACATTCACCTTTGCCGGCTGCAAGAAGAAAGACATGTCGCTCAAGTTGAACGAACCGCGCAACATTCGGGGCGTTGTCAGCTACAAACGCTCATTCGGAGACTTGAATGAGAAACATCTCAATGTAGCCCAAGCCATCGGCATACGTGTGCTTTCCTCCCGCGAGGAAGCAGAAAAGATGAAGGAGCAACTGCAACCTATCACGACAAACGAACTGTATGCCGTGGATTCACTGACGCATTCCATCCCTTATCTCATTCCGGGCGCCGCCAGCCTACTGGACACCATCGGACACAACTTCCTAGATTCACTGACCGCCAAAGGACTGAATCCAAACAAGATAATTGTGACTTCCGTACTTCGCACCCAGGACGATGTAAAACGCCTGCGCCGCCGCAACGGCAATGCTTCTCCAAACTCGGCACATTTTTACGGAACGACATTCGATGTCAGTTGGAAACGCTTCCAGAAAATAGAAGACGAAGATGGACGCCCTTTGCAGGATGTCAGCGCAGATACCTTAAAGCTGGTTCTTTCGGAAGTGCTCCGTGACCTGCGGAAAGCCGATAAATGCTACATCAAGTACGAGTTGAAGCAAGGATGCTTCCACATTACGACAAGAGAGAAATAAGCGGAAAAGAATTATTCTTCCAGCATCTTCCACGCCAACGGCAAGCAAGCAGTCATATCCCCCGCCGTCATCCCCACTGCCCCCTGCTTCTTGCAGGCTATGTCTCCCGCCAGTCCGTGCACATACGTGGCCAGGCAGGCAGCCTTCTCCGGCTCATAACCTTGGGCAAGCAAGGCAAGCACCACTCCCGTCAACACATCACCGCTGCCTCCCGTTGCCATACCCGGATTGCCGGTAGGGTTGAAAAAGCATTTCCCGGCAGGAGTGACAATGGCAGAATAAGCACCTTTCAAGATAATGTGCACTCCGGCGCTCTTCGCCAGCTCGCGAGCCTTCATCAAGCGCTCGTACGAATTCTGGCATTTGCCTACAAGACGCTCCAGCTCCTTGGGGTGCGGAGTCAGAATACTCCCTTTGGGCAGACGCCCTATATAGTTACGCTTCTCGCCCAGCAAGTTCAGGGCATCGGCATCCACCACCATCGGAGTCTGGCATATCTCTATCTGCTCCAGCAGAGCCGCCTCGGTCTCTGCCGCCTTTCCCAGTCCCGGGCCTATCGCCACGGCCTGGTAATCGTCCGTATCGGTAGCGGCAGCAAAGCAGGTGTCGCTGATGTCCAGCTCCGTCATGGCTTCGGGCACGGAAGTCTGCACAATGAAGTTGTTGCAGAACGGCACATGTACCGTCAGCAGCCCCACACCCGAACGCAGGCACGCACGCGCAGCCAGTACCGAAGCTCCCGCCATCCCCTGCGAACCGGCTATCAGCAGTGCACGGCCAAAATTCCCCTTATGGGCAAACCGGCCGCGCGGCTTCAGCAGGGCAGATACATCTTCATGCTCCAGCAGGCAGAAGTCCGTTTCCATGTCATGGATGGCATCCTTGCTGAGCCCGATGTCCAGTAACTGCCATTCGCCCACATACGGCTCGTTCTCGGCAAAGAGAAATGCCAGTTTTCGGCAAATTGCAGGCTCAGCGTCAGATGGGCACGGACGATATTCGTATGTACGTTGTAGGTGTTGTCCTCACCCATCAGTCCCGATGGGATATCGATGGACACCACCGTTGCGGGCGAAGCGTTGATGTACTTCACTACGGCTGCAAAACCGCCGCTCAGAGCCTTGTTCAGACCGCTGCCGAAGAGGCCGTCTATCACCACATGGTCCGCCGTCAGCACAGGAGGTACAAACTGAGTGGTCACTTCGTGGAAGTCCACGCCCGGCACGTCGGCCAGCCGCTCCTTGTTCGTCTCGCAGTCCGGCGAAAGCGTCCCTTTCGTATTGAAGAGATACACCTCGAGCCGGTAGCCCTTCCCAGCCAGCAGTCGCGCCAGGGCAAGCGCATCGCCACCGTTGTTCCCCGGTCCGGCAAAAACGGTGAGCGGCGTGTCCGGCTCCCAACGCTCGGCAATGGCACGGGCCAATGCGCGTGAGGCACGTTCCATCAAGTCGATGGAGGCAATCGGTTCATTCTCTATGGTATCTGCATCCAGTTGCTTGATGCTTGTAGTAGGAAATATCTTCATAATAGGATTATCTTAAAATCGTAGAGCAAAGATAGGGCTTTGATTTCAACTGTACAAAGAGAAGACGTTTTTTATCAAGTTGCTTTGTCCCCCGGGAAAAGATATCTGCTCCGTAAGGAAAAGTTGTCTTCAATGCAAAGGATTCTTAGAACAAAGCCTTTATTCTTAGAAACAAAAGCTCTATTTCTATAAACAAAAGCTTTATTTACAGAAACAGAAATTCTGTTTTAAGTTTGCGTAGGCTTACGGATAAGTTTGCACAGGCTTGTCGGCAAGTTCCCGCAGGCTTGCCGGCAAGTTTCTAATTATACCCATTAACTTACGCAAAATAATGACTAATTTTGTACCCTCAACATATAATAAAAGCCAAAACAATAAAAGCATATTCAATGAGTACATCCCGACACCCGAAAGGTCTTTACCTTATCTTCGCCACCAGCACGGCAGAGCGTTTCAGCTACTACGGCATGCGTGCCATCTTCATCCTGTTCCTCACCCAGGCGCTCCTTTTCGACAAGGAGCACGCCGCCTCCATCTACGGCAGCTACACCGGACTGGTGTACCTGACGCCCTTAATCGGAGGCTACATCGCCGACAAATACTGGGGCATCCGCCGTTCCGTCTTCTGGGGGGCCATGATGATGGCAGTCGGCCAGTTCCTGATGTTTGCCAGCGCCTCGATGCTGGAGGCGCGTGAGCTTTCGCATTGGCTGATGTACGGCGGACTGACTTTCCTTATATTGGGCAACGGCTGCTTCAAGCCCACCGTCTCCTCCCTGGTGGGGCAACTCTACAAGCCGGGTGACAAACGGCTGGATTCCGCCTACACCATCTTCTATATGGGTGTCAACGTGGGTTCCTTCCTCGCCCCGCTGGTCTGCGGCTACTTTGGCGAGACGGGCAATCCTCACGACTTCCGATGGGGCTTCCTCATCGCAGCCATCGTCACCGTGCTGACGGTCGTCCTCTTCGAAACCCAGAAGAACAAGTACCTCATCGGCCCCGACGGCAAGCCCCTCGGCATTATCCCCGACGCCCGCAAGGAGCGGCCCCAGGCAGACAACACCGCCCGGAAGAGTGCCCACGCCAACGGACGGCCCATGCGCAACTACCTGCTGCTCGCCCTGCTCGCCATCGCGCTGCCGTTTCTTCTACCGGTGTTTCGGGAGCGATTGGATAAGCATCGGGCATCTTCACCGCCTGCATCGTGTTTTCCCCGTCAGCATCCTGCTGGAAGGCTCGCTCACCAAGACGGAGCGCGACCGCATCTTCGTCATCTACATCATCGCCTTCTTCGTCATTTTTCTTCTGGGC
>ENA-OQDC01000457-OQDC01000457.1-human-gut-metagenome-genome-assembly--contig:-NODE-457-length-28810-cov-6.458041_pt1 | contig 28810 bp, 22 predicted proteins | sample MGYA00242770_ERZ504601 | MGnify/ENA primary metagenome ERZ504601 (study PRJEB26092, sample SAMD00036305) | human gut metagenome | host: Homo sapiens | study: EMG produced TPA metagenomics assembly of...
GAACCATCGCCTTCTGCCGCACCTACCGCACCGAAGTGGGCGGCCAGGCCTACTCCGTCTTTGAGACCGACGCGCCCCCGACGACACCGTCGTCCCCCATGCTCCGCAAGCTCGACAATGTCGATTACGCGACCTTTATCGAACTCCCCGGTTCTGCCTCGTCGCTCTCCCCCCGGCGTCTCGGCAAAGGAAATCTTCGACGACGGCGAGCAGCTGCTCGATGCGTGCGAGGAACTGGGGCTCAACATCGGCGCCGTCATGGCCGTGCGCGAGGCACGTCTGACCGGCGAGGCCCACGCCGTCGCCGCCATGCGCCGCGTGCTCGACGTCATGCGCGAGGAGACCACGACCCCCATCGTCAATCCGCAGCAATCGCTCGGCGGGCTTATCGGCGGCGAGGCTAAGCTCGTCGATGCCACCGGCCGCAACGATTTGAGCACGAGCCTGATGGGCACCGTTCAAACCGACGCCGTGGCCCGCGCGATGGCCGTGCTCGAACGCTCCGCCACGATGGGAGTGATCGTCGCCGCTCCCACGGCAGGCTCCGCGGGTGTCGTGCCCGGCTGCGTGCTGGCGCTCGCCGATCACCTTCAGCTCGACGACGAGCAGGTCATGGACGCGCTCTACTGCGCAGCCGCCATCGGCCTCAACCTCACCACGAGCGCCTGCGTCGCCGGCGCCGAGGCGGCGTGTCAGGCCGAGGTCGGAAGTGCGGCCGCCATGGCCGCCGCCGCGCTAGTGCAGATGCTCGGCGGCACACCCGAGCAGGCGCTCGACGCAGTTCCATCGCGCTGAGTAATCTGCTGGGCCTCGTTTGTGACCCCGTCGGTGGCCTCGTGGAGGTGCCCTGCCAAACCGCAACGCCATCGGCGTGGCAGCCAGCCTTTAGCTCCGCACAACTCGCCCTCGCCGGCATTAAGAGCCTGGTGCCGTTTGACCAGATGGCACACGTCATGCTCTCGGTGGGCCACGCGTTGCCGGCCACGCTGCGCGAGACGGCAAAGGGCGGCATCGCGCAGGCTCCGGCCGCACTTTCGGCCTGTGCAAAATGCGGTGTGTGCGGATAGCGACAAAGAACGACTCGAAGGTGGGACAAATGTCCCACCTCTTTTGAATGCCACCGTTTCCATACCACAATCAACTAGGTAATCGCTATAATGCAAGCCCAGTAAAAACACGATGAGCCGCAAGGCGAAATTCGAAGGATATGCACACGATGTCGCAAAACGATCGAACTCAACTGATTCCCGATCCGCAGCAGCCGAGCAGGCACACCGGCGGCGTTCAGTCGCCGCGTCCTATCGCGCCGAGCCACGGTCAGCAGCGTGGTGCGGCAAACGCTTCGCAACGCCCGAACCAGCAGCGCCAGGCAAACGGCAATACGCCCAAGCAGCCCCCCACGCACGGTCGAGGCGATCGCGGCCCCGCGCGCAAACCCACCGGGAACAATAAGTCGGGCAAAAAGACGACGCTCTTTGTCCTCCTGGGTCTTATCGTCATTGTCTATATCGTAGGCGTCGTAGCGTTTTCGCAGGTAGCCTACCCCAACACCACCATCGCCGGCGTCGACGTCTCGTTCTCCAACGCTTCGTCTGCCGCCACCAAGGTCAACTCGGCGTGGAAGCACTATAAGCTCACCGTGGCGGGCGATGACTTTAGCTGGACCTATCAGCCCGAGTCCGATGAGCCCATCGTCGACGGCGAAGCTGCCGCAAAAGAGATCATCAACCACAACGAAGCCTTTGTATGGCCGGTCCGCCTTGTAGAATCCTTAAGCGGCAAGACCAAAACAACCGCTACCTCCAACGAAGTAGATCTTGATCAAGACGTCGACCTGTCCATGCTCTCCGATACCTTTGACCAAAAGCAGTTTGAGAAGGATCTGGGCACCGCCATCGATGAGTTTAACGAGAGGCGTTCGGGCGCGTTCGAGGCCAATAGCTCCTATGACGAGCAGGCCGGCAAGTTTACCGTCGAGAAGGCGCGCTCCAACGAAAAACTCAACCGCGAGCATGTCATTAAGTATGCCGAGCTCGAGCTTGCCTCGCTGGCCGAGACCGTAGATCTTTCCAAGCTCGGCAACGATGCCTATGAGCCGCTCAACGGAACGCTGACCGATGATCAGATTCAGGCCGCATGCGATGCCGCCAACAACTTCCTGGGCGTCAACGTGACCCTCAAGCTCAACGGCGAGGATGCCGGCAAAGTTGATGGCAGCTCCGTGTTGCAGTGGATCAGCTTTGCCGATCCGGCCAAACCTACGCTCGATACGTCGCAGATCAGCAGCTGGGCAGCCGAGCTCGCCAACGGCTTTAACACCGTGGGCTCCACTCGCTGGTGGACGCGCGCCGATGGCAAGCAGTGCGCCGTCGAAGGCGGCGACTTTGGTTGGTCCATCGACAGCAGCTCGCTCGCCAAGCAGGTCGAGGACGCCATTAACAACAAGCAGACCGGCGAAATCGAGATCAAGTACTCCCAGAAGGCCGACACCTTTACCGCAAAGGGAGAGCCCGACTGGAAGGCGTATATCGACGTCGATCTGTCCGAGCAGCACGCGCGCTACTACGACGAGAGCGGCAATATCGTGTGGGAGGCCAACTTTATCTCTGGAAAGCCGGGCGAGGACGCCACCCCCGAGGGAGTATGGCAGATCAACAGCAACGATGGCGCCAGCAAGCTTATCGGTACCAAGGACCCCGAGACCGGTAAGCCCAAATACGAGAGCCCGGTAAGCTATTGGATGCCGTTTGAGGGAAACATGGTCGGCTTCCACGATGCAACGTGGCAAAACGACAAGAGTTTCGACGACCCCAACTCCTACAAGTGGTGCGGCAGCCACGGTTGCATCAACCTGCGCCTGGCCGATGCAAAGGCACTTCACGACTGCATCAAAGTCGGCCTGTGCGTGGTTGTCCACTCGTAGTGCAACGCGCGCATTCCCACAACGTGGAGCCGCTGCGACCAATCTAACAGTTCCGAAAGAATCCGCCATATGCGCCCGCCTTACGCGACGGGCGCATATACTTATTGAGGAACTTTCTATAAAGGAGACGCTATGCCGAATGTCCCCACGATCACCCCGGGCCCGAATGATACCGAGCACACGCCCGAAGATGCCGCCGAAACGCTTCCTCTGATTACAAACGTACATGCCGACAAGCAGAACGGACGCACGAACGATACGGCCGAGATTTCCGATGAAGAGGCATATGCCAAGCTCAAGGCAAAACGTGCCGAACGTCGACGCAAAAAGCTGATTCGACGCGGTATTGCCGCCGGCGTCGTTGTTGCCATCGCGCTCATTGTCATCATCGCAACGCTGGTCATCAACGCGCAACCCGCAGGCACCAACGGACCGGTGACCGACATGGTCACCGAAGGCACGTTTACCACCACAGTCGAAGCCAAGGGGCAGCTTAAGCCCATCTCGGCATCGGTCGTCTCCCCTTCTGTCGACGGTACGGTTGAAAAGATCAACGTGCAGGCCGGACAGAGCGTCAACGAGGGCGACGTGCTCATGACCATTAAGAACGACGCGCTCGATAGCGCTGTTTCCGAGGCGCAGCGCGCGGTCGCGGCCGCCCAGGAAGACCTGAACAATGCAAAGGTGGCACTCGCGGCCGCACAGGCCGCACCGACAACGGACAGTGACGGATCGACCGGCCCATCGGACGCAAACGCCAACGCAAATGCCGTCTCGACCGCCCAGCGCAACCTCGCCTCGGCCCAGGCAACGCTGGAGCAGGCAACTGCAAAGGCGGCCGAGCGCACCGTAAAGGCCCCCAGTTCGGGCAACATCGTCGAGCTCAACGCCAAAGTCGGTGCCACGGTGACCGGAGGCACGATCATGGGCGAAGGCGACACGAGCGGCGGCAAGCAGTGCATGCAAATCGCCGACCTGTCCAAGATGAAGGTGACGGTTCAGGTGGGCGAAAAGGATATCGCCAAAATTGCCGTGGGCCAAAGCGCCAACGTGACCTATCCCGCGTTTCCCGATATCGTGAGCCAGGGCACCGTCACGGCTATCGCCTCGGTGGCAAACTCTGACTCCGGCTCCGGTAGCGGCGGCAGCGTGACCTTTAACGTCGACATCCTCATCGAAGCACCCGACAGTCGCCTTAAGCCGGGTATGACTGCCGAGGTCTCGGTAGTGACCGAGAAGCTCGACGACGTGGTTATGGTGCCGACCATGGCGCTGATGACCGAAGATGGCGAGCACTATTACGTCAATCTGGCCACCGATTCGGAAGGCAAGAAGACGCGCCGCGTGAAGGTGACCGTCGTGACGCAAAACGACAACGAGGCTGTAGTCGGTAAGACGCAGGTCAAGCGCGACGACCAGGGCAACGAGATCAACCCAGACGTCCCGGTTACCAAGTTACGCGACGGCGACACCATCGTGACGGATACCGGCGCAGGCATGACGGCAGACGGCGGCGACAATATGTCTGCCGACGAGGGCAAGTAATGCGTCCCGTCATCGACATCCGCAACGTGCACCGCATCTTTGAGAGCGAGGCCGGTTGCGCCCACATCCTGCACAACGTGAGCCTGGCGGTGAACCCCGGTGAGTTCGTCGCCATCACCGGCCCCTCGGGCTCGGGCAAGTCGACGCTCATGAACATCCTGGGCTGCCTGGACAAGCCGACGGCGGGTGATTATTTCCTGCAAGGGCTCAACGTCGCCGAGCTCGACGATGATGAGCTCACCGAGGTGCGCGCGCTGAGCATCGGCTTTGTCTTTCAGAGTTTTAACTTGCTGCCGCGTCTGACGGTGATCGAAAACGTCATGCTGCCGCTGTCCTACACCAATGTGCCGCGCAGCCAGCGCGAGATGCGCGCCGTGCACGCGCTGCAAGCCGTCACATTGCCGGTCGACCATTGGGACCACCGCATATCGGAACTCTCGGGCGGACAGATGCAGCGCGTCGCCATCGCGCGCGCCCTCGTCAACGACCCGCCCATCATTTTGGCCGACGAGCCAACGGGAAATCTAGACTCGACAACCGGGGCGCTCTCATGGAAACCTTCCACAAGCTCCAGAAACGCGGCAAGACCATCGGTACTCATCACGCATGACCCCGGCATCGCCGCCGAGGCCGATCGAGCCGTAACCATCCGTGACGGGCGAATCCATGACGGCGCATATGTCGCGCATACACCGAATACGTTACGCGGGGCCGTCAAAAACCTGCCCGCGATTTCTGCAACCACCAATCAGCCGAAAGGAGCGAAGGCATGAGCACCCGCGATCTTGTCCAAGAAGCCCTTCACTCGCTCGAGGCCAACAAGGGACGCAGCCTGCTCACCATCCTTGGCATCGTCATTGGCATCGCCTCGGTCATCGCCATGACTTCGCTCATCGGCGGTATCCAAAACAGCCTGGTCAACAGCCTGGGCCTCAATGCAGCCCGCATGGTAGAGATCTATTCGTCCCAAGAACTCACCGATTCGGATGTGGAAAAGCTTCGCAAACTGGTGCCGCAGATTGAGCAGATCGGCATCGTCGATAGCGCCTATTCCGAGTACAAGGTCGGGGATAAAAGCTATACCGTCATGGCACACGGCGTCGATAGCGACATGCTCGATGCCGTGGGCGCCAGCAAGCTCGTTGCGGGACGTGTCTATTCACAGGCAGAGTCTCAATCAGGCTCGCGCGTGGCGCTCATCAGCCGCGGCGGCGCCGATCAGCTTTACGGCAACGAACAGGACGCACTGGGGAAAACCATCAAGGTGTCCAACGGCGAGGTGCAGATTGTAGGCGTGATTGATGGCGGCAGCGACTCCATGGGCTCGCTCACGCTGTATATGCCACGCGAAACCATCTCCGGCCTGTTTGGCGACGAGAATCCTTCATTTCCCAGCGTGACGGCACTTGCCGCCGAGGGCACAGACATGGACGAGCTCTGCAAGACCATCGAGTCTAAGGTGCGCGCGATGAAGGGCATCTCGGAGGATGATGAGTACGACAGCGTATCGGCGACCTCCATGAAAAGCGCCATCGATGCACTCAACTCGTTTATGGGCGCCTTCTCGCTCATCATGGGCGCTGTCGCCAGTATCTCACTGCTTGTCGGCGGAATCGGCATTATGAATATGATGCTTACCAACGTGACTGAGCGCATCCGCGAGATCGGTATTCGCCGTGCCTTGGGCGCCAGTCGCCGCGATATCACCGCGCAGTTTTTGGCCGAATCCTCGGCACTGTGCGTCACCGGTGGCCTGCTGGGTGTCCTGATTGGCTATCTGCTGGCCTGGGGCCTCGCGATGTTTGCAGCAGGATCAGGGGTTCTCAGCGAGCTCGGCGCCAGCGGGCAAATCACACCGAGCTTTTCAATCGCCACGGTGCTGCTGGCCTTCGCCGTCTCCGTCGGCATCGGCGTAATCTTTGGCTTCTACCCCGCTCGCCGCGCGGCAAAGCTCAACCCGGTGGAGTGCCTACGCTACCAGTAAGCCACCACCAGCTACCAGTAAGCCACCACCAACAAGTTGCGGTGAATTAGGGGGCTGAATATGCTATCTAGCAGCAAAAACAGGAACTATTTCACCGCAACTTATTGAAGGGCTGTTTGCGCCAGTTCTGGGCGTCGTCCTCGAGCTATTGACGGATGACGGGCTTGTACGGGTCGAGCTTGCTCGGGACGCTCCTCCTCGCGGGCGGGAGGGCGCGCAGGCGCGGCGAGCGCCTAGCGCGCGAACTCCCGTAAGAGCGCGTCTTCCACTTCCCGAAGCGAAAGGGCCCCGCTTCCCTCGGCGGGACGGGTGACCACGATGCAGCGCGCTCCCACGTCGCGCGCGGCGGCGAGCTTCTCGGCCGTGCCGCCTACGGTTCCCGAGTCCTTGGTCACAAGCCACTGGGCGCCCACCTGCCGAAGCATCGCCTCGTTGAGCTCGCGGGTGAAGGGCCCCTGCATGCCGATGACGTGCGACGGCGAAAACCCCGCGTCGATGCACTTCGTTATAGCACCGGGCAGCGGGAGCACACGCACGAAGAAGCGCTCCGCGAAATCGGCGACGCTCGTGTAGGGAGCAAGCTCCTTGCTCCCCGTCGTGAGAAGCGCGCGACCCGGGTTCTCGGAGAGAAAGCGCGCCGCGCAGGCGATCGACGCGACCGGCACGACGCCTTTGGGCAGCGCCTCGACCGGGCGCGCAAGGCGCAGGCATCGTGCACCCACGGCGAGCGAAGCGGCCCGGATGTTGCCGCTTGCGAGCGTAGCGAAGGGGTGCGTGGCGTCGACAACGATGCACGCGCCGGAAAGCTCGCGCTCCATGTCGGCATCGTCGAGCCTGCCCGCATGCACCTCGATGCCCGGAAGCTCGCCCAAAAGCTCGCCTCCGTACTCGGTTGCCGCGTAGGCACGGGCGGGGATGCCCGCCCTGCTCGCCCATTCGCACAGAAGGCGGCCCTCGGTGGTGCCGGCGAAGATGCGCAGCGCCGGCGCGGATGCGGGCGCCGTCACTTCGGGCCGCCTGGGCGCGTGATCTCGTAGAGCAGCGCGTTCATAATGGCGGCCGCCACGGTCGAGCCGCCCTTGCGACCCCTCGCGACGATGGCCGGCACGCGTCGCGCGAGTAGCTCCTCTTTCGCCTCGACCACGTTCACAAACCCAACCGGCACCCCAACGACGAGCGCGGGCGAGATCTTCCCCGCGTCCATGAGCTCGGCGAGGCGCAGAAGTGCTGTGGGAGCGTTGCCGACGGCCACGATGAGCGGACCCTCGATACCGCAAGCTTTGTCCATGCTCGCAACGGCGCGAGTCGTGCCCGCGGCGCGCGCCGTTGCGGCGACATCCGGGTCGGCCATGTAGCACACGGCCTGGCAGCCGATTTTCGCGAGCGCGGGCTTGCTTATGCCTGCGAGCGCCATGTTCGTGTCTGTGAGCACCGTGGCCCCTGCGCGCAGTGCGTCGAGCGCACAGTGCGCGGCGTCATGGGTGAACACGAGGGAATCGGCGTACGAGAAGTCAGCAGTGGTGTGGATGACGCGCTTCACGACGGGCTCTTCGAGCGGCGGGAACGTGCGGCCGCCGAGCTCTTCGGTGATGATCTCAAAGCTGCGCCGCTCGATGTCGCCGGGCGCCATCTCCTTGGAATCCATCTAGTACTCCACTCCTTCCCTTGCACATATCCCCTGCTCGTAGGGGTGTTTCTCGCACCGCATCTCGGTTATGTAGTCGGCCTTCTCCACGATCTTGCGGGAAGGCGCGCGCCCGGTGAGCGCTACTTCGACGCCGCGCGCGGACATATCGAGCGCGCGGTCCACGAGCGCCTCGTCGACAAGCCCCTTCGAAAGCGCGTCGAGCGCCTCGTCGAGCACGAGCAGCCCCTCCTGCGCGCCCTCGAGCTCGGCGAGCGCGGAAGCGAGGTTCCCATCGTGCAGCTCGCACGTCGCGGCAAGTTCTTCCGACGTCATCGACCAGGTAAACTTGTCCGACGCCTTCCCCGCGAACACGGGCACGCCGAAATGCTCGGCGAGCAGGCGCACCTCCCCGCTTTCGCCGTCTTTCAGGAACTGCACGACGACGACGCGGCGGCCTGCGGCGAGCATGCGAAGGGCGAGGCCCATCGCCGCCGTGGTCTTGCCTTTGCCGTCGCCATGATACACGTGGATCATACGCCCTCCTCGATAATGCGGTAGACATACTCCATGTCGAGCGCCCCGCGCACGACGTCGGCCAGGCGGTCGAACTCGCGCGCACGGTGATCGGCCGCGGACGCCGCGCCCGCAGCACCCACGACGTTCTCGGGCAGGCCGCGCATGCGCGCGAGCGAGCGCGCGAGGGCGAGCGCCACCCCCGGTTCGTCGAACAGGCCGTGGAGATAGGTTCCGAACACGTTTCCGCAGGCCGCGCCTTCTGGTTTGCCGCCAATCGTGCCCGCAGGAGCGCAGGAGACGGTCGTTTCGCCGTCGTGAATCTCGTACCCGCGCGCCGTCATGCCGTTCCACGCCGAGAACGCGCCTTGGGCGCCCGTGATGCGCAGCTCCGACTGGGCGAGGCGCTTTTCCTCCTTGAACACCGTACTTGCAGGGATGAGCCCGAGCCCGCGCGCGGTGTCAGCGCCTTCCCTGCCATGCGGGTCGGAAAGCTCGTCTCCCAAAAGCTGGTAGCCTCCGCATATGCCGAGCACCGGCGTGCCCGCGCCCGAAAGCGCGCGTACACAGGCTCCGATGCCGCTAGCCGCAAGCCAGCGCGCGTCGTCGAGCGTGGTCTTCGAGCCGGGGAGCACCACCAGGTCGGGTCGGCCCAGATCGGTCGTCGAGGAAACGTAGCGCACGCCCACGCCGGGCACGCGCGAAAGCGGGTCGAAGTCGGTGAAGTTCGACAGATGCGGAAGGCGCACGACGGCGACGTCGATGACGCCGCGCGCCTCGCGGGCAGTTAGGCGCGGCGCGAGCGAGTCCTCGTCGTCCAGGTCGAGCGTAAGATACGGCACGACCCCCACGACGGGAACCCCGCACATCTTCTCGAGCGGAGCCAAACCCGGGCGCAGGATTTCCACATCGCCGCGGAACTTGTTCACCACAAGCCCCCGCAAAAGCGCGCGGTCCTCGGGCGCAAGGAGCGCGACCGTGCCGTAGAGCTGGGCAAACACCCCGCCTGGGTCGATGTCGCCCGCGAGCAGCACGGGGGAGGACACGGCGCGCGCGAGCCCCATGTTGACGATGTCGTTTTCGGCAAGGTTGATTTCGACGGGGCTGCCGGCGCCCTCGATGACGATGACGTCGTTTTCCTCCGCGAGCGAATCGAACGCCTCCAAAATCTGCGGCATGAGCGCCTTCTTTCGCGCGAAGTAGTCCCTCGCAGCGAAGGCTCCCTGCGCCTTGCCGGCCACGATGAGCTGGCTTCGGTGATCGCTTTCGGGCTTGAGCAGGATGGGGTTCATGCGCACGTCGGGCGCGATGCCGCACGCCTCGGCCTGCATGATCTGGGCGCGCCCCATCTCGAGCCCGTCGGCCGTGACACCGCTGTTGAGCGCCATGTTCTGGCTCTTGAAGGGAGTCACGCGCAGGCCGTCCTGCGAAAGTACGCGGCACAGCCCAGCCGCAAGCAGGCTCTTCCCCGCGTTCGACATGGTGCCCTGGATCATGATGGGCTTCGCCCTACCCACGGGTATCGACCTCCTTCGCCGAGCCTCGGCCATCCGCGCCCGCCATAGCGCCGCTGCAAGAAGCGCCGCCCCGTTCGTCGGGTTCGCCTTCGCCCGATGCGCCTTCCGCCCGAAGCGCACGGCTGAACGCCATCGCAAGCCGGGCATTCTCCTTGCGCGTGCGCACCGCGACGCGGCACCAGAAACGGGACAGTACCGAAAACGACTCGCACGTGCGGACCAAAACCCCCTGTTTATACAGGCGCTCGGGGATGTCTTTCGCCGGCGTGCGGACTAAAAGGAAGTTCGCATCCGACGGCACGACGGAAAGCCCGAGCAAGGAGAGCTCGTGAGAAAGCCACGCTCGCTCGCCCGCCAATACATCGCGCGTGCGCGAGACGTATTCAACGTCCTCCAGGGCGGCGATGCCCGCGGCCTCGGCGACCGAGGAGACGGGCCACGCCTGCCCCGCCCGGCGAATCCCCTCGATGAGTTGGGCGTTTCCGCTGATCAGATATCCCAACCGCAACCCCGCCATTCCGTAGAGCTTGGTGAACGCGGAGAGCACGGCCACATGGTGCGAACACGCGGCGCGTGCGGCCACGCTCCTTTCGCGGGCGTCGGGCGCAAATCCGAGGAAGCACTCGTCCACGACGAGCAGCGCGCCCACCTGCTCGCAGCGGCAAGCCGCGGCATCGATCACGCGGGGGTCGACGAGGCGCCCCGTCGGGTTGTTCGGATTGCAGAGGTACGCCACGTCTCCCGGCCCCTCGATCGCGCGGGCGAAGGAGGCGGGCACGTCGAAGTCATCCGCTTCGGAGAGCGGGAACTCCTGCACGCATGCGCCGTAGTACGATGCCGCCTCCGCATATTCAGAGAACGTCGGCGCACACACGACGATGCGTTTCGGGCGCACCGCCGCGGCGAGCCGCCAGATGATGTCGGACGCGCCCGCGCCGCAGACGATAGTATCTTCGGGAACGCCCTGGGCGCACGCTAGGGCGCGAACGAGGGCGAGGCTTTCCCTATCGGGGTAGGCGTCGATTCGAGAAAGCGCCTTGCAAGCTGCGGCGACGGCGCGCGGCGAGGGGCCTGCCGGATTCACGTTCACCGAGAAGTCAATGAGGTCGGATGCGCCCCCTTCGCAAGCGATGCCGAGCGATTGCGCGCTGCCCCCATGCGTACGGGCGCGTAGGATTCCCCTGGCAGCCCGGGGCGCGGCGTGGTCTTCCCTCATACCATCGCCCCCACGGCGAGCACGACCGCCGCGTGCGCGGCGCCGAAGACGACGAGCGCGCATACGGACGCGGCGAGCATGAGCCTTGTCGCCCGGGCGATGTCGCCCCACTCGATTTCGCGGGACGCGTCGCCTATCGTCGGTTTCTCAACGAGCTTGCCGAAATACACCGCGGGTCCTGCCAGGCGCAGCCCGAGCGCGCCCGCGCACGCTGACTCGGTCTGTGCCGCGTTCGGGCTCGTATGGCGACGCCTGTCGCGGCGCCAGATGCGCGCCGCCCCGTGCGCATCGAGCCCGACGATCGGGCACACGGCGATCATGAGCAGGGCCGATAAGCGCGAGGGAATCCAGTTCACCGCATCGTCGAGGCGCGCCGAGGCGCAGCCGAAGTCGATGTAGCGCTCGTTTTTGTAGCCCACCATGCTGTCGAGCGTGTTCACCGCCTTGTACGCCATGCCCAAGGGCGCACCCCCGATCATAAGGTAGAAAAGCGGCGCGATGACGCCGTCGCTCGCGTTCTCCGCCACCGTTTCCACGGCGGCGCGCGCGACGCCCTGCTCGTCGAGAACAGACGTGTCGCGTCCCACGATGAGCCCGACGGCTTCGCGCGCCGCGACAAGGCCGCCCTTCGAGAACGCACGGGCCACGGCCAGGCTCTGACGGCGCAGCTCGCATGTCGCGAGAATCTGATAGCACGCCCATGCCTCGACCACGAAGCGCAAGCCGGAGTGAACCATGCCGCAAAGATGCAGGATTCCCCAGGTCAAAAGTCCACACGCAAGCGGAAGCGCCACGGCGAGCACAAGCCCTGCGGCGCGCGTGCCCGCGGACGTTTGCGGGAATGCGCGCCGCAGGCGGCCTTCGGCCCACGTGATCGCGCGCCCCATGGCGACGACGGGATGGGGAAGCCAGCGCGGGTCGCCGAAGGCAAGGTCGGCCGCGAACCCGGCGGCGACGGCAAGAATCGTCATCACAGGGCATCGCCCCCCGAAGCGGGGCGAACGTCGCGAAGACAGCGCCCATCCCAGGTGGCGGCCCATGCGCCGCCCGGCTCGGTATGCACGTCGAAGTATCCCATTTTCGAGACAGCAAGCTCGGAGAGCAGCGCTTTCACGGTACCCGCGTGAACGACGAAGACGGCGCGCCCACTCCCCTGGGCACGCTCCGATTTGCACGCCTCCCGAAACGTCGCGACGACGCGGCGGGTGAAATCGCTCTTGCCCTCGCCATGCGGGCAGCGCGTCTCGCACCAGGAGTCTACCCAGGCGCGGTAGCGCGCATCCTCTTTAAGCTCGGCGGCGCTTCGCCCCTCGAAGTCGCCGAAATCCATCTCGCGCAGACCGGGGCACGCCATAAGCTCCGCGTTCGGGAAGAGGATGCGCGCCGTCTGGTCGGTGCGGGCCATGCCGCTCGTGATAACACGGAACACGTCACGATCGCACGCGAGGTCGCGCAAAGCGCGCTCGCCCGCGCTCGACAGGGGCTCGTCGGTGCCCGCCCCGCTGTAGCGATGGTCTTCCGTGCCCGCCGTGGCACCATGGCGCACGAAGACGACTTCCAAAGGCGCGCCCGCGCCCTGCGTCCCTCGAGGCGCATCGGCAAGGTTTCCTTTGATGACCTGGGGAATCCCGCACGTCATGCGCACGACGACGTCGGCGCGCGCAGCGAGCGCGCATCCCAGGCGCCCCGCGCGCTCGCGCCATTGGGCGTCTTCCGCACGCATGGGGACGACCCCCGAGCCGACCAAGGGCAGAATCACTGCGTCGAAGCCGATCAGCCGCTCGAGCGCCCGGTCAGCGTCGAGCGCGCGTACGAGTTCCTCAGCACGGTATGCGACGCGGCCGGCAAAAGCCGCGGGCACGCCACCCTCCGCAAGCTGCGCCGCGTCGACGAAATCGTCCGCCGCGAACCCGAGCTTTTCACGCACGAAGGTCCTCTTCCCCGAATGCGCGCCACCTACCACGAGAATCATAGGAGCATGCCCCCCGCCACCAGCATGGCAAGCATCGCGAGCTCGGCCCATTGCAGAAACCATCCGGCCAAATCCCCCGTCACCCCGCCGAAGCGGGACAGGGCAACATGGCGGTACCACGCGAGCGCCAAAAGCCCCGCCACCGCCATAAGGGCGCCGACGGCCTGAGCGCACGCGACCATCCCTGCAGCCGAAGCCGCAGCGAAAGCGCAAAGCGGCACGACGATCGCCGCGCGCTTCTTCGCAGGCGAGAGCCCCGCGGCCATGCCGTCCGCCCGCGCGGCAGGCCAGCATTCAACGGCGAGTCCCGAAAGCGCGCGGGAGAACACGAGCGAGCACAGAAGCGCGAGGAACGCCCCCGCCGTAAGCGGCAGCGCGGTGAACAGGGAAAACTGCAGAATAAGGTACACAACAACACCGATGACCCCGAAGGCGCCCGCCCGCGGGTCGTGCATGATCTCGAGCTTTCGCTCGCGCGGGGCCCAACTTGCAAGCGCATCGGAGGTGTCGCAGAGCCCGTCTAGGTGGATGCCTCCCGTCACCGCCACAGGCAGCGCCACGAGCACGGCCGCGACGATGGTCGCAGGCACGCCGAGCAGGTTCGCCACGTGCCCCCACGCCGTCATGAGGAAGCCTTCCGCAAGGCCCACCAGGGGAAACGCGGCAAGCGCGTGGGTTGACCCGAAATCGGTCCAGGCCGATTTCGGGACGGGGATGCGCGAGAACGTTCCGAACGCCGCGCCGATTGCCTCTGCTATCTTCACCTTGTAGGTCCTCGCCTTTCATCCACACGGGAATCCCGCATACCACTTCGACTGCGCGGTCGGCCAGCGCCGCCACGCCCGCGTTCACGCGCGCGAGCGCGCGCCTCCATGCCTCGGTCCCCTCATCGTAGCGCATCCCATCGGCGAACACGTCGACGGTGACCACCACCGTATACGCAGCGGCCTGAGCGAGCCATTCGATGCCTCCGAGCACCTCGCGCGCCGCAGCGTCGGGGTCACGTGGGGACAAGCCGCCTTCCGCGAAGAGCTCGTTCGCAACCAGGTTGCCCACGTCCTCCAAAAGAAGCGTGCAGCCGCGCGGAAGCCCGGGCGCTGCGGCGCCCACGTCACGCGTGCGCTCGAGGGTGGAAAACCCCTTGCCCTCGCGCAGCGCCCGATGGCGCGCGATGCGGCGGGCGCCCTCTTCCCCGAAGGGCTCCATCGTTGCCAGGTACACGCGGGGGCCGTCGTGCCCGAGGCACAGGGACTCGGCGTAGGCGCTCTTGCCGCTCGCGGCGGCGCCGATGACGAGCGTCACCGTCATTTCCCGGCCTCGAAATGCTCGTAAGCAGCCATGCCAGTCGCCGTGAACGTCTTCCCACCCCGGTACACGCGCAGCGCCGAATCCAGAAGGGGCAGATACGCCATGGCGCCCGCGCCCTCGCCCAAGTGCATGCCTGCGTCGAGGGGTGCCTTTATGCCAAGCTCGCGAAGGAGCTCCTGGCTTGCGGGTTCGCTTGATGCGTGGGTGCCCACGAGGTAGCCCAAGGCGTTGGGGCACAGGCGCGCCGCGCACAGGGCCGCCGTGCAGGATATGACCCCGTCGAGGAGCGCCGGCGCCTTCGAGACCGCGGCCCCCAGGTAGAAGCCGCACATCGCAGCGATGTCGAAGCCGCCAACCTTCGAGAGCACGTCGATCGGGTCGGCGGGATCGGGCGAGTTCGCGTCGATAGCGCGCTCGACCACGTCGCGCTTGCGCGCGAGCGAGGCGTCCGAGAGCCCCGCGCCGCGCCCGACGAGGCTCCGCGCGTCCGCCCGGATGAGCACTGCGGCCACCGCCGCCGAGGTGGTCGTGTTGCCGATGCCCATCTCGCCCGCGGCGAGAAGGCGCACGCCGGCGCGGGCAAGCCCGCACGCGACGGCGATTCCGACCTCAATCGCGCGCACGGCCCCATCGCGAGACATAGCGGAGCCGTGCGCGATGTTGCCGCTCCCCCGCCGCACGTTCGCGCGCACCATGCGCGCGTCTTCTATGCCCCGAGCCATACCCACGTCGACGGGCACGACCTCGGCACCCGCGAACGCCGCCATGCGGCAGGCGCTCGTGGCCCCCTCGCACATGTTGCGCGCGACGGCTCGCGTCACGTCTTGTCCGCTTTGCGACACGCCTTCGGCAACGACCCCGTTGTCGGAGAAGAATACCGCGAGCGCACGAGGAAACTCGGCCACCTCGGCGCTCCCCTGAGCTGCGGCGATACACGCGACAGCGTCTTCAAAGTCGCCCAATCCCCCCAAGGGGTGCGCGATGGAGTCCCACGCGGCGTACGCGGCGGCGCGGGCGCACTCGTCTGCAGGCGCGATCCGGGAGAGCGCGGCTTCGAGCACGGCGCCCGGAGCCGACGAGAACGCTCGCTCGACTTCCTCGCGGATGCAGGCAAGCGCGGTTTCGGTTGCTTCAGCCATGCCGTCTCCTCTCTGCGAACGACGCTGCGGCAGACGCGAACGCGCGCGCAACGTCGGGGTTAGCAGGATAGTACACATGCGGGAAGCCCGCCACCAGGGACGGGGTGGTCATCATGCACGGCCAGCCCTTGTCGCGCCGGGGCTTCTGCGCCCAAAAGTCGCCGCCCGGGCAGGTGGACTGCCAGTAGTGGAACTCGTGCGCGCGGATGCGTGTGCCGCGCGGCCCGTAGAGCCCGTCGCGTTGGGAAGTAAGCTCCACGTACCCGAAATGGGACAGCCTTCCCCCGTTCTCGCTTGCGCCCTCAAGGGCGCCCGCAACAGGCCAGCGCCGCCCCTCGCTATCGGCGATTTCGCGCTGCAGGTACAGAAACCCACCGCATTCGGCGACCGTCGGCATGCCGGATTCCACCGCGCGCCGCACCGCCTCGCGCATCGGCGCGTTCTCGGAGAGCTGCCGCGCATGGAGCTCCGGGTAGCCGCCTCCCAGATAGAGGGCGCTTGTCCCCCGGGGCAACTCGCTATCACACAGGGGGCTGAAAAAGGCCAGCTCGCAACCCAGGTCCTCGAGCGCGCGCAGGTTCTCCTCGTAGTAGAACGAGAACGCCTCGTCACGCGCGACGGCGACGATGGGCCGCGCTCCCGCGATCGGCTCCAACCGGTAAGGTTCCTCGCGGATATCGGGTGCCGTCGCCGCTATTTCGAGCAAGCGGTCGACGTCGACGCTCTTTTCCACCAGCTCGGTCATCTTATCGATGCGCGCGGAGAGCTGCTCGACCTCGCCGGCGGTCACAAGCCCCAGATGCCGGCTTTCGAGCGAGAACGCCTCGTCGGCGGGGATATTCCCCAAAACCGCGACGCCCGTGTGCTTCTCGATCGCAGGCGCTGCGTAGGCGCAGGCAGCGGCGCTCGTCTTGTTCAGCACGACGCCGCGCACGTTCGCACAAGGCAGGAACTCGGCGATGCCGCGGATTACGGCGGCGAGCGATAAAGACGCCCCGCGCCCGTTCACCACTAAAACGACCGGCGTTTCCGTGTCGCGCGCAACCTGGTAGCTGCTCGCATCGGACACGCCGGGCGCCATGCCGTCGTAGAAGCCCATGACCCCCTCGAGCACCGCGACATCCGCGCCCGCGGCGCCGCGTGCGAGCAGGGCGCGCAGCGTCGGGGCGTCGGTGAAGAAGCCGTCTAAATTGCCCGAGCGCGCACCCACGACGCGGCGATGAAAGAGCGGGTCAATGTAGTCGGGTCCGCATTTGAAGGCCGCGCATGCAAGGCCGCGACGCGCAAGCGCGCGCAGGAGCGCGCACGTGACGACCGTCTTGCCGCTCCCGCTCGAGGGCGCAGCGACCATGAAGCGCGGGATGGACGTGCTCACCGGGCGCCGCCTTCCCCACCTGCGGCGTTGCAGTTAGCAAGCGAGACCACCTCAACGGATGGTTTCCCCCTCGGCAGAGGGGTCCTCCCGACAGGTGACTCAACAAGCGCCCCGACATCGGCAAGCTCCTCGGCATCCGCGCCCGCACCACGCGCGCTGACGAGGAACACGGGGTTTTGCGCCTTCATAAGATGGTGCGAGCCTACAGCCTCGGCGCGGGCGGCCGACACCTGGCACGCCTCGAACTCCTTAAAGCGCGAACCCGAGAGGAGCGCGCACGCCTCGGTGAGCGTCTCAACGGTGACGCATGGCACGCACAGGCGAACCTGCGAGTTCTTCTCGAGCGCCGCCTCCACGATGGAGGGAAGCTCGCCCGCGCTCCCGCCGACGAACACGGCGTCGGGGTCGGGCAGTTTCGCGAGCGCTTCGGGGGCGACACCGGGGACCGCATGCACGTTGCCGCACCCGAATGCATCCGCGTTCTCTCGGATGAGCCGCACGCCGGCCGCGTTGCGCTCGACCGCCCATACCGACCCCGCTCGCGCGACGAGCGCCGCCTCGATCGACACGCTCCCCGTGCCGGCGCCGACATCCCACACGGTGTCGGTCGCGGTAAGGCGCAGCTTCGCGAGCGCGACGGCGCGCACCTCCTGCTTGGTCATGGGAACGTCGCCGCGGATGAAGAGCTCGTCGGGAATGCCCGAGGAAGCGTACGGCCAGCGGGGGCTCGCGGCGTGGAATGCGCCCGCAGAGTCCGCCACGAAAGAAGCCGCCGCGGGCGCAGATGCGCCAGCCGGCGCCTCGGAGGCTGCACTAGAGTTCGCAGGCGACCCGGCGCAGCCTGCGAACTCGATAAGCATCACGTTCAAGTCGTCGAACGTCTGACCTGCGATTTCACTTGCGGTCGCGCAGGTGATGCGCTCGTCGGGGTACGACAGGCGCTCGGCCACCGTCACGCGCGCGTCCTCGAAGCCCGCCTGCACAAGCTCGCCCGAAAGCCGCGAGGGGTCTTCCCCGCCCGACGTGGCGAGGAAGAGCTCGCCTGCGCGCTCGGCCTCGGCCACGATGTCGCACGCCACGCCGTGAGCGCTCGCGAAGCGCCAATCCTGCCATGGACGCGCGAGGCGCGCGGCGAGATACGACGCTGAGCTTATGCCGGGAATGACACGCACGTCCACCTGCGCATCGCCGGAGAGCGCCTCCACCAGGCGACGCGCGCCGCTGAACAGCCCCACATCGCCCGTCATCACGACCACGGCGCGCTGCCACGACGCCGCATCGGTGAGCGCGGCGACGATGTCCGCCGTCTTCACGAGCTCGCATCTCACCACGTCGGGCGGCACGTCGATGCCGACAAGCGCGCGATGAGCGCCGATGACCACGTCGGCGATGTCGATCGCGTCGAGCGCCGCACGCGAGAGCAAGTCGGGGTTTCCGGGCCCCGCCCCGATGATCGTTACCTTTCGCATGGAATCTCCCGATACCCGCGCGGCGTGACCATACGGCCGCCTACGCGCTTCGTGTCCGCGTTGCCGACGAACACGGTGGTGAACATGTCGGCATCGAACTCCCCCAGCTCGGAGAGCCTGCACATACCCGACTGCTGCCCCTCGCGCCCGATGTTGCGCACCCAGCCGCAGAGCGTGTCGGGGGCCTTCCATTCGAGCATAATCTTCGCCGCGCGCGAGAGCCTGTCGGCGCGCTTTCTGCTGCGCGGGTTGTACAAACAGATGCAGAAGTCGGCGCTCGCCACGGCGGCGAGCCTGCGCTCGATGACCTCCCACGGCGTGAGCAGGTCAGAGAGCGACACGACCGCGAAGTCATGGGCAAGCGGGGCGCCGAGCACCGCCGACCCGCTCTGAGCCGCGGTGGCCCCGGCGATAACTTCCACGTCTACATCGGGGTAGTCCTCCGCAAGCTCCAGCACGGGGCTCGCCATGCCGTACACGCCCGCGTCACCGCTGCACACGAGCGCCACGGCTTCTCCGCTCTGCGCGCGCGAAAGCGCCAGGCGGCACCGTTCGACCTCGTGCATCATCGGCGTCGCGAGATGCGCCGCGTCGGGCACGGCGGCGAGCGCGAGCTCCACGTATTTCGTGTACCCCACAACGATGTCGGCCGCCTCGAGCGCGCGCCGAGCCGCAATCGTCATGCCGTCGGGGCCGCCCGGGCCAATCCCCACCACGAAGAGCTTTCCCATCACCGCTCCTTAAACGAAAGTTCGATAGTTACCTTGGAAAACGCGACGGTCACGCCGCCGTGAGCGAGCTTCGGGAAGATAAGTTTGCCCCCGCCCGCGAGCGCCGCGCGCTCGCACACGTTGTCGACCCCCACCGTCGCGCGCACGAAATCAGATGGCGAAACGCTGCCTTCGACCTGCGACAACTCCTCTGCGGAATACGTCGCAAGCGGGATATTGCGCGCGCGGCAGAAGGCGAGCAGACCCTCCTCGTGCGCCTTCACGTCGATCGTCGCCGCCTCGCGCACGGCCGAAGGCGAGATGCCCGCCTGCCCGCACGCGAGAAGAAACGCCTCCCCGATGGCTTCGGCACACGAACCGCGACGGCACCCTATGCCCGCAACGATGCAGGGCACGACAAGGCGAAGCGGCTCGGGCGCAGGCGCCTGCGCCCGCACGCCCGCCGGCTTCCACGTCTCACCGGCGGACACGACCTCGCCCGTTGTCTCCGACGCGCGAACGGACGCACCTGCATTCGCGCCAGCGAACGGCGACACGACGATATCGGCCCGAGCGCGGTCGGACGCAATGTCAACCCCCTCAGGTGGCTGTCCCAAAATCGGCATGTCGGAATAGAGCGCCACGCGCCCGCCCGAAAGCAGCCGCGCCGACACTCGCTTGATGGCCTCGGGATTCGAAACGGCGAGCCCCGCACAGCGCGCCCACGTATCCACCGCCCACACGCCGCGGACGTCGGTCGCCGTGGTGATGACGGGGATGGCCCCTGCCGCGCGTGCCACAGTTTGCGCAAGCTCGTTCGCACCGCCCAAATGCCCCGACAAAAGCGGGACGGCAAAGCGCCCCGCCTCGTCAATCACCACAACCGCGGAATCGGTTGCCTTCGAGGCGACATGCGGCGCGATCGCCCGCACGGCGATGCCCGCCGCGCCCACGAACAGAAGCGCGTCCGACGCTTCCCACGCGAGCGCCGTCCATGTGCGCAGGTCGGCCTTCCCCTCGCCGAACCCGCGCGAAACGGAAACGTCCCAGCCAGGGTCATCTTCACCTGTCTGCGCGCAATCGGAAAGCGCGCGTGCGGTGCGCTCCGCCAACGCATACCCCCTCTCAGTGAACGCTATGCAGGAAACCCTCATCTAGCGCACCACCATCGTCGAGAAGTAGCTGCCCCGATCGGGCACATCATCGAGCGAGCGGTACACGCGCTCGCCCGGAAGCCCACAGTCCTCTACGAGCTCGGCACCGTCAAAGGCGCCCTCCTCGCGAAGGATGCGTTTCGTGTCCGCAAGCGAGCGGCGCGCCTTCATGACCACCTTCGTCCCCGGCCAGCCGATTGCGCGGCGCACCCCGTACAGAACGCCTTTACTCATACGTCGCCCCCAATTCCCCGATAACTGCATCGGCGCCCGACGTGCGGAAAAGCTCGCGGCGCTCGGCGTCGAACACGACCGCGGCGATGTCGCATGCGCCCGCCGCGCGGCGGCGCAACCTGTCCTCGATTGCCGCAGCGAGCGAGGCGCGCGCTGCGTCCCCCGCGCCGGCGGCCTCGATTACCTCGAGCGCCGCCGTGGTCGTGACCGACGACATGATCTCGCGCACGGTCTTCGCGCCCGCGCCGGCCATGGCCGCGTGGGCGGCCAGAATCTCCGCGCGGCAGTCGGCGGTACGCGAATGGGTGTCCATGATGCCGCCCGCGACCTTCACCAGCTTGCCGATGTGTCCCACAAGAAGGACATTGGTAAATCCCTCGCGAACGCAGCAATCAATCGCATCGCCCACAAAGTTGGAGATGAAGACCACCGGCGCGCCGTTTAGGTGGAAATGCCCCGAGATGAACTGCCCGCCGTAGTTGCCGGGCGTGAGCACGACGCCGCGCCGCCCCATAGCCGCATGCTGCCGGATCTCGAGCTCGATGCTGTCGCGCAAGGCAGCGAGGCTGCGCGGCTCGACGATGCCCGTCGTGCCCAGGATGGAGATGCCGCCTTCTATCCCCAGGTGTGGGTTGAAGGTCTTTTCGGCAAGGGCAACACCCTCAGGTACCGAAATCGTCACAGTAATATTTCCAGAAAAGCCGTGCGCGGCGCACACCTCGCGCACCGCCGAAGTGATCATCGCGCGCGGCGTCGCGTTGATGGCGGCCGCCCCCACCGGCTGCTCGAGCCCGGGCAATGTCACGCGCCCCACGCCCACGCCGCCATCGACGGAAACTTCCGATTCGCGCGCGGGCACGCCCTTGCTGCCCGCAGCGCCCGTGCCCGACCCCGCATGTTCCACGCGCGCGTACACGAGTACGCCGTCGGTCACATCGGCATCGTCGCCTGCGTCCTTTCGCACGGCGCACTGGGCGCACCCCTCGCCGATGCATGCGTCGACCACGTCCGTCTCAACGGGCAGCCCGCCGGGGGTGACGATCGACACGCGGCCGACGGGCTTTCGTGACAAGAGCATCTCGCAGGCCGCCTTCGCCGCGAGCGCGGCGCAGCTCCCCGTGGTGTAGCCGCAGCGCAGGCGGGTCGTCCCGGTATATATGTAGTGCTCGAAGGCCACGCTAGCTGCTCGCCTTCCGATACCCCGTGGCAAACGAAGGGTCGTAAAGCTTGCTGCGCTCGTACGACTCCGCTTGCGCGCCGTTGTGCGCAAGCCCGCCACGAGCTCCGAGCACGCGGCCCACCACCACGAGCGCCGTGCGGTCGATGCCCTCTCGCGCGCCCGCATCGGCGAGCGTGCCCACTGTGCATCGCACCACGCGCTCCTCAGGCCAGGTCGCCTTGTACACGAGCGCCGCCGGCTCGTCGGAGCTGCGGCCCGCGGCCAAAAGCTCGGCGGAAAGCTCGGCGAGCATACCCGAGCTCAGGAAGATGACCATAGTCGAGCCGCTTTCCGCCATGGTGCGCATGCCCTCGCCCGCGGGCATGGGGGTGCGCCCGGAAAGCCGCGTGATCACGACCGACTGGCTGATTCCCGGCAGCGTATATTCCTGGCGAAGCGCCGCCGCGGCACCGCAAAAGCTCGACACGCCGGGCACCACCTCGTAGTCCACGCCGCGCGCGTCGAGCGCGTCCATCTGCTCCTGGATGGCGCCGTACAGGCACGGGTCGCCCGTGTGCAGGCGCACCACTTCCTCGCCCCGCGCATCTGCCGCGCACATCACGTCGAGCACTTCCTCCAAGGTCATGTGCGCGCTGTCGTAGACGATGCAGGATTCCTTGCACTCAGCGAGCAACTCGGGGTTCACAAGGCTCCCCGCCCAAACGACCACGTCGGCCGCGCGCAGAAGGCGCACCCCGCGCAGCGTGATAAGGTCGGCGGCGCCCGAGCCTGCGCCAACGATATGAATCATCCGAGCCTTCCCTTCCCGTTTCTCATCGCAACCGTTTACGCCGCCATTCGCGCAGCGGGCAAAACACGGCGCCTGCGGCGGCAATCGGCGCAAACACGCAGGCAGGAGGCGCAAAGCAGCCCGCCCTGGCTTTGACACGTTCACAAGTGCCCACTATCATAGTAAAAGTTTCGGCAACGAGCATATGACAATCGGATAAAAGGAAATGACCGGCGCGGCGCCCGCACAGCCCGCGCTGGCTTGCGGAGGGAACCAGGTGGGAATCCTGGGCAAGGGACATTACTGTGTAGGACGCGCAGGCGAACCGCCTCGCGCCCCAAGCCAGACTGCTTCGCCTTTTCCTCACGGCATCGCCGTGGCGTTAGCTCCTTGTGAACCCCGAGGGGCGCGCTTTTCTTTCGCTTGTGCCGACAAGCAACTGTCGCCGGGGGACCGGCAAACCGAGGAAAGGAAAAACCATGTCCGACCAGATGTCACGCCGCGGCTTCATGGGCGCCGCAGCAACCGGAGCCGTCGCGCTCGCCGGAGTCGCGCTCGCGGGCTGCTCCAACACCTCCGCGAGTTCCGAGAAATCGAGTGAAAAGGAGAAGGCCGTGAAGCCGGTCATCCTCGTCACGAGCTTCGGCACGAGCTACAACGACTCGCGCCACATCACCATCGGCGCCATCGAAGACGCTATCCGCGAGAAGTACTGGCAGGACTACGACATCCGCCGCGCCTTCACCGCGCAGATCATCATCGACAAACTGAAGAAGCGCGACGGCATCACGATCGACAACATGACCGAGGCGCTCGACCGCTGCGTGGAAGACGGCGTGAAGGAAATCGTCGTGCAGCCGACGCATCTCATGGCTGGCCTGGAATACGCCGACGTGAAAGACGAGCTCGACAAGTACGCCGACAAGTTCGACAAGATCTCGCTCGGCGACCCGCTGCTCACCTCCGACGACGACTACAAGAAGGTGGCCGCAGCCATTAAGGAGAACATGGCGTCCTTCGACGACGGCAAGACGGCGCTGTGCCTCATGGGCCACGGCACCGAAGCCGATTCCAACGCCGACTATGCCAAGATGCAGGAAGTGTTCAAGAACGAGGGCTTGACGCAGTTCTTCGTCGGCACCGTCGAGGCTGAGCCGACCTGCGAGGATGTTATCGCCGCCGCGAGCGCCGCAGGGTACAAGAAGGCCGTGCTCGCGCCGTTCATGGTGGTCGCGGGCGACCACGCGAACAACGACATGGCAGACGAGACCGACCCCGACAGCTGGGCTGCAAAGTTCGTGGCCGCTGGCTTCGAAGTGACGTGCCTGCTCCAGGGTCTGGGACAGAACGCCGCGGTCGACGACATCTACGTCTCGCACGTGGACGACGCCATCGCCAAGCTGTAAACTCGCCGCGCACGGGGGCGCCGGTCGCGTCCCCGTGCAACGGGCATGCGCCTTCCCCGACCGACGGCGCATGCCCGTTGCATTCGCCTCCCGCCCGCCCACCGCACGGCGCGGGCGGTCGAAGCGATTGAAAGGAACCCCTCCATGTTGAAGAAAACCCTCGTCTTCGCCCTGTCGGCGGCGCTTTTCGCGTTCTCGCTCGCCGGCTGCGGCGGAAATTCAATCGACAGCGCAAAGGCAAGCGATGCCGATTCCCAGGAAAAGACCGAGCAGGCGGCCGATGCGACCGAGGGTGCAAGCGCTGCCCCCATCACCGCCGACAAGGTGGCCGACGGCACCTATCCGATCACCGTAGATTCCAGCTCGAACATGTTCAGGATTGTGGACGCCCAGCTCATCGTGGAAAACGGCTCCATGCACTGCGTGATGACGCTTTCCGGCACGGGCTACGGCAAGCTCTTCATGGGCACGGGCGACGAGGCTGCCGCCGCGAGCGAGGCCGACTTCATCCCCTATGTGGAAAACGCGGAAGGCAAGTACACCTACGACGTGCCCGTTGATGCGCTCGACGAGGACACCGCCTGTGCCGCGTGGAGTATTAGAAAAGAGCAGTGGTACGACCGCACGCTTGTGTTCGAATCCGCCGGCGTCGATCTGCGCGCCGACGCACTGAAGTAACGCCATGCGGTCGATTCTCCCCAAGGGGGAAAACAGGAAGCGCCACAGCATCGCGGCGCGCGCGATCACCTGCGTTCTCGTCGCCCTGCTCGCGCTTCCCTTCGCGGGGTGCAGTGCGAGCCCGAACGCGACCGGTGGCACGGCGGGCTCTCAGGAATACACTGTGAGTGTCTCGCTTTCCGGTGGGTCAGGGCGCGCAAGCATCGCCTCACCCACCACAATTGTGAAGGATGGCGACACCTACACCGCGACCATCACCTGGTCGAGTTCGAACTACGACAAGATGACCGTCGACGGCGTGGACTACGCGCCCGTAAACGACGGCGGCAACTCCACGTTCGAGATACCCGTCACGCTCGACGAGGACATCGCCGTGTCGGCCGAGACCGTCGCCATGTCGACGCCGCACACCATCGACTACACGATCCACTTCGACTCATCCACCATGAAGGAGAAATCGGGCGACGATGCAAGCGGCGGCTCCCCTGCAGGAACGGCTTCAAGCGCCGCGGCCGACTTCCACAATGCCGATTTGGGCTGCGGCTGGGAGCCGACGGGGGCGCTTCAGCTTGAATACGCCGAGCACTTCACTGTCGACGAGTTCGAAGGCGGTCTGCGGCTTATCTGCGTTTCGAATGGGGAGCGTTTCCTCGTGGTGCCGCAAGATGCGAAGGTACCTGATGGGTTGAGCTCCGACATCGCGGTCATAAGGCGCCCCGCCGACAAGGTGTACCTCGTGTCGTCGGCGACGATGTGCCTGGTCGACGCGCTCGATGCGAACGACAATATCCTCATGTCGGGCACGAAGGCCGACGATTGCTCGGTCGCGGGCTTCAAAAGCGCGCTCGAAAGTGGGGCGATCGCCTACGGCGGCAAGTACAGCGCGCCCGACTACGAGCGAATATCGGCCTCGGGCTGCACGCTCGCCATCGAGAACACCATGATCAACCACACGCCCGATGTGAAGGAAAAGCTGCAGAAGCTCGGGCTCGTCGTGCTTACCGAACAGTCGTCGAGCGAGCCCGAAGCACTCGGGCGCGTCGAGTGGATTAAGCTTTTCGGCGTCCTGTTCGACAAGGAAGACGAGGCCGCGCACCTGTTCAACGAGCAGAAGGCCCGCGTCGAGCAAACGTCGAGGCTCGCGTCGTCAGGTAAAACCGTGGCGTATTTCTACATTAACTCGAACGGGGCCGCCGTCACGCGGCGGGCGGGCGACTACGTGGCGCAGATGATCGAGCTTGCAGGCGGCAGCTACGCGCTCGATGACGCGCAGACGGCGTCGACGTCAGGTTCGTCAGTAACGCTCGAAATGGAGCGCTTCTACGCGACGGCGAAGGATGCCGACATCATCGTCTACAACGGCACCATCGACGAATCGGTTGCCACCTTGAACGACTTCGTAGGCAAAAACGCGCTATTGTCGCAGTTCAAAGCCGTGAAGAACGGCAACGTCTGGGTCACAAGCGCCGACATGTACCAGCAGATGACTTCTACCGCCAACATTATCGACGAGCTGCACGGGGCGTTCACCGGCGATGACGCGAGCGACTTCCATTATCTGAGGAAGCTCGGTTAGCGCCATGAGAAGCCGGCTTTCCATGGCATACGACGAATCGGGGCGCGCCGCGCGGTGTCGCGTCGTGACGGCGCTGCTCGCTGTTGCCCTCATCGTGCTCGTCGGGGCCAACCTGTGCATCGGGAGCGTGCTCGTGCCCGCAGACCACATCCCCGGCATCCTTTCGGGCGGCGCGGCCAATTCCATGGAAAGCCAGGTCATCTGGGAGATTCGCCTGCCGCGCGTGCTTTCAGCCGTGCTTCTCGGCGGGGCACTTTCGCTTTCCGGGTTCCTGCTGCAGACGTTTTTCAACAACCCCATCGCCGACCCGTTCATCTTGGGCGTCTCCTCGGGCGCAAAGTTCGTCGTCGCGCTTACGATGATCGTACTTCTAGGCGCGAACCAGGCCATGTCCTCGCCGGCCATGGTGGCCGCAGCGTTTCTGGGCTCGCTTATCACCATCGGCTTCGTGCTCCTCATCGCACGGCGCATAAGTTCCATGGCCATGCTCATCGTGGCGGGCGTCATGGTGGGATACATCTGCTCGGCGGCGACGAACTTCCTCATCGCCTTCGCCGACGACCAGTCCATCGTGAACCTGCACAACTGGTCTTTGGGTAGCTTCTCGGGTTCGAGCTGGGACGACATCGCGGTCATCGCGGTCGTGGTGATCACCGTGAGCGCATGCGTATTCGCGATATCGAAGCCCCTTTCCGCCTTCCAGCTGGGAGAAGCCTACGCGAAAAGCGTCGGCGTGAACGTCGAACGCTTCCGCGTGGTGCTCGTCCTTCTAGCGAGCATGCTCTCCGCCTGCGTGACCGCGTTCGCTGGTCCGGTGTCGTTCGTAGGCATCGCGGTTCCGCATCTCGTGAAGTCGGCGCTAAAGTCGTCGAAGCCCATCCGCGTGATTCCTGCGTGCTTCTTGGGAGGCGCCATCTTCTGCGCGGGCTGCGATTTGATCGCGCGCACGCTGTTCTCTCCCGTCGAGCTTTCCATCAGCGCCGTCACCGCCATCTTCGGCGCTCCGGTGGTTATCGCGCTCATGTTGAAGAAGCGGGTGAGGTAGATGGGGGAATTCGTGCCGCGGCCCAAAACGCTCGGAGGGGACATTCCATGCTTAGACAGTCCTGAGCTCGCACGAAAGCGCCAGAAGGCACTTTCGGCTCGTGCGGAACTGCGCGCGGAACGCCTCCTCCGAGCGGAGCCGAACCTCGAAACTCCGGTCGAAACGCAGGCTGACGGAGCGCCGCTTTTCCGCATAAGCGACCTGTCGGCGGGCTACGACAAGAAGGTCGTAGTCGAAGGCGTCGATCTGGAGGTTCGCGCGGGCGACGTCGTGGCGCTCATCGGGCCGAACGGCTCGGGCAAGTCGACCATCTTGAAAACCATCACACGCCATCTGGCACCGCTTGCCGGCGCGGTCGAGCTCGACGGGCGGGAGATTTCCCGATGGAAGACGGCGGAGTTCGCAAGGAACCTTGCCGTTATGCTGACAGATCGCCCCCGGACCGAGCTCCTCACCTGCCGCGATATCGTAGAGGCGGGAAGGCATCCCTACACCGGACGAATGGGCACACTCTCGCCCGACGACCATAGTCGGGTCGACGAGGCCATGAAAACCGCACATGTGGAAGAGCTCGCCGAGCGCGACTTCATGCAGATAAGCGACGGGCAACGCCAGCGCGTCATACTCGCACGCGCCATCGCGCAGGATCCGCGTGTGCTCGTGCTCGACGAGCCCACGTCGTATCTCGATATCCGCTACCAGATCGACCTGCTGCGAATACTTCGCCACCTTGCGAAATCGCGGAATGTGGCTGTCATCATGTCCATCCACGAACTCGAGCTCGCGCAGAAAAGCGCCGACAAGGTGATTTGCGTGAAGGACGGCCGGGTCTTCCGCGCCGGCGTACCCGAGGACATATTCACGCGCGAGACGATTGGCGAGCTCTACGGCCTTCAACATGGCACCTTCAACGAGCGCTTCGGCAGCGTGGAAATTGGACGCCCGCACGGCGATGCGCACACGTTCGTCATCGCCGGCGCAGGTACGGGGTCGGCTGTGTTTCGCCAGCTCATCCGGCAGGGCAAGGCGTTCTACACGGGCGTTCTGCACGAAGGGGACATCGACTGCGAGCTAGCGCGCGACCTGGCGGCGGAATGCGTGGCCGAGCGCGCCTTCGAGCCGATCGGGGATAAAACCATAGCCCGCGCCAAAGAGCTCCTCGTCCACTGCGCGCGCCTTATCGTGTGCCCCGCCGCCTTCGGCACCATTAACGCCCGCAACGCAGAGCTCGTCGAGTTCGCACGCTCGCACGGTATCGAGGTCATGCGAGCGTGCGAAGGCGCATCGGAGGATTCCCAATTGGGGTGGAAAGGATAAACTGGACTTTCTTTTAAGGATCCTCAGGCTACAGCTCCTACGCCGGCGAGGTCTACAAGGCGCCGGAGAACCTCGTAAACAGGAATTTCCATGCCGACGAGCCCAACCTGCTGTGGCTCACCGACATCACCGAGTTCAGGCTCCCGGGCGGCT
>ENA-OQDC01000460-OQDC01000460.1-human-gut-metagenome-genome-assembly--contig:-NODE-460-length-28723-cov-6.045566_pt1 | contig 28723 bp, 26 predicted proteins | sample MGYA00242770_ERZ504601 | MGnify/ENA primary metagenome ERZ504601 (study PRJEB26092, sample SAMD00036305) | human gut metagenome | host: Homo sapiens | study: EMG produced TPA metagenomics assembly of...
TTCCAGCAAGACAGAATGGTTCATCCATCATGCCAGGAAAGATCAACCCAGTGATTCCAGAAGTTGTATCACAGGTTGTATACCTGATCATTGGACATGACTATACGATCACGATGGCAGCCGAAGCCGGACAGTGCGAAAAATATATTGAAAAAAGTGTTGGAATCTCAACAGCGTTATGTCCATATATCGGATATGCAAAGTCTGCTGAGATTGCAAAGAAATCACATAAAAACAGGAATTTCTGATAAAAGAGCTGGTATTAGAAGAAGGTCTGTTAAATGAAGAAGAATTAAAAGAGATCTTAAAACCAGAGAAAATGACACAGCTTATGAGAGAAAAAGTGATGAAAGCAGTATCATAAATACAATTAGAATACAAAAAAGAATGAAAAGTAAGAAGAGGCTTTGGAGAAATTCAGAGCTTCTTTTATTGCAATATCCTCTCGCACAAGATATAATACATAAATAGAACATAAGTACGATTGGAGAATGGAAAGAATGATAATAATTCTATGCTTAGACAACAACAACGGTATGATGTTTAATGATCGAAGGCAGAGTCAGGATCGAGGCTTGCGAGAGTATATTGCGGAGATGACCAAAGGGGAGAAGGTCTATATGAATGCATATACAGAGAAGTTGTATGAAGAGATCAACGATCCGATTGTTTGTGAAGATTGCTTACACAAGGCAGGAAAAGGGGAGACTTGTATTGTAGAGAATCTTCCATTAAAACCAGTGATAGATCAGATTGAAGAGATCGTGATCTTCCGTTGGAATAAAGTCTATCCGTCCGATCAGGTACTGGATGTGAATCTTGAGGAATGGAAACTTGCAGAAGAAGAACAGATCGAAGGTTCCACTCACGAGATTACAAAACAGATCTATCTTCCAAAACAATAAGCTAGATCAGAAAAGAATATAACAAGAGGAGAAACAGTTGATGATGAGAGTAACAAAGAAATTATATGCTCTGCTGATCGCAGGAATGATGGCGGTATCACTGGCAGGATGCCAGAGTACAGGCAATAGCAGTAATGACGAAAGCACACAGAACGAACAAAGCAGCAAAGGAAGTACAAATTCTTCCACCAAATCTGTATCATCTGACAATATTCCGGATTTTTCAGGGAATATGACGGTTGCTGTTGACAATAATAATCCAGATTTTACATCCAAAGATCTGACAACAAAATCCTACGAGTCTTACAGCAGACTTGACTCTGAAGGAAGATGTCAGGTGGCGGAAGCGTGTGTTGGAAAAGATATCATGCCAAAAGGAAAACGCGGAACAATCGGTATGGTAAAACCAACCGGATGGCATACAGCAAAATACAATAACGTTGATGGGAAATATCTATATAACCGTTGTCATTTGATCGCTTACCAGCTGACCGGTGAGAATGCCAATAACAAGAACCTGATCACAGGAACAAGATCTTTTAACGTGGATGGAATGTTACCATATGAAGAGATGGTCGGTGACTATGTCCGTGAGACAGGAAACCATGTATTATACAGAGTCACACCAGTCTTTGACGGAGATGATCTGGTAGCCAAAGGGGTACAGATGGAAGCGATGTCTGTGGAAGATAAGGGAGAAGATATCAAGTTTAATGTCTTTGTATATAACGTACAGGATGGAGTGAAGATTGATTATGAAACAGGAGACAGTGAAGCAGACAGCAGCGTAGAGGTGACAACAGAGAATTCCAAAGCAAGCCAGAAATATCATACAGATCAGAATTCTTCCAATAACAGCAACAGTTCAGACAGCAGTAACAATTCAAACAGCAAAAGTTACAGAAGCAATAAAAATACAACAGCAGCGAAAACAAATACGAAAACAAGTACTTCACAGGAAATTCGAGGAAACAGCAGATCAAAAGTTTATCATTGTCCGGGACAAAGAGACTATGACCGTATGGGAACATCAAAATATTTAGTGACATTTAAGAGTGAAAAGGAAGCACAGGCAGCAGGTTATCGTAAGGCACAAAGATAAAAAAGTTAACGATCCATAAAGACAGACAGGAGGAATCTTATGAGTTTAAATGCAACACCAAGAGGAGACAGGATTCACATCGCATTATTCGGAAAACGAAACGCCGGAAAGTCCAGTGTCATCAATGCAATGACTAATCAGGAGCTAGCGATCGTATCCGATGTCAAAGGAACAACAACAGATCCTGTATACAAGGCAATGGAGCTTCTTCCATTAGGACCGGTTGTTATGATCGATACACCGGGGCTTGATGACGAAGGAGAATTAGGAGCAAAGCGTGTTAAGAAAGCAAAAGAAGTATTGGCAAAAGCTGATATAGCACTCGTGATCATGGATGCGACCGCAGGCATGACAGAGTTTGAAGAAGATATGATATGTCTGATCGAAGAAAAGAAGATTCCTTATCTTAAAGTCTACAATAAGATGGATCTTACTGATGCAAAAGAATGGGAAGAAGACAAAGCATGTTTCGTCAGTGCCAAGGATAAAAAAGGTATCTGGGAGTTGAAAGAAGAGATTGGGAAACTGATTCCAACCGATGATGATACATTAAAGATCGTAGGAGATTTAGTTTGTCCAAATGATTTTGTGATCTTAGTCGTACCGATTGACAGTGCAGCACCAAAAGGCAGACTGATCCTGCCACAGCAGCAGACGATCCGTGATCTTTTGGAAGCGGGTGCAGCATCGATCGTTGTGAAAGAGACAGAATTAGAAAAGACATTAGAAGAAATCGGCAAGAAACCAGCCTTAGTGATCACAGATTCCCAGGCATTTGGAAAGGTTTCAAAGATCGTTCCAGAAGATATTAAACTAACTTCATTTTCAATCCTGTTTGCAAGATACAAAGGAGATCTGGAAGAGGAAGTCAGAGGAGTCAAAGCTTTAGAACATCTAGAAGACGGAGCAAAGATTCTGATCGCAGAAGGATGTACTCATCACAGGCAGTGTGATGATATCGGAACGGTGAAAATCCCAAGATGGCTGAAACAGTATACAGGCAAGACGTTTGATATTCATACAAGCAGTGGAAATTCATTTCCAGATGATCTTGATACTTATGATCTGGTTATTCACTGTGGAGGATGCACATTAAATAGAAGAGAGATGAAGAACCGTATCGCAAGAGTCAAAGATGCAGGGGTTCCAATCGTCAATTATGGAATCTTTATTGCAGCAACACAGGGAATTCTAAAGAGAACTTTAGAACCATTTGAAGAAGCAAGCAGGATCTTAAATGAGATTTAGGATAGACTATTTCAAAAAATCAGCATAAATTAACAAAAATCAGCAAGACTGCTTCTTTACAAAGAAAGATAAGTTTTGTAGAATAGAAAGATAGAATTAAAAACCAATGGGAGGAAATCATGAGCAAAGTAAGAACAAGATTTGCACCAAGCCCTACAGGGCGTATGCATGTAGGTAACTTAAGAACAGCCCTTTATGCATATCTGATCGCACGTCATGCAGGCGGAGATTTTATTTTAAGAATTGAAGATACAGACCAGGAAAGACAGGTAGAAGGAGCAGAACAGATCATCTACAATACTCTTAAGAAAGCTGGGATGAATCACGATGAAGGGCCAGATGTTGGTGGAGACGTTGGACCATATGTTCAGAGTGAAAGACAGGCTCAGGGACTGTATTTAAAATATGCGAAAGAGTTGATCGATAAAGGAGAAGCATATTATTGTTTCTGCGATCAGGAAAGATTAGACACACTGAAAGTAAAATCAGGAGATGTTGTGATCAGTCATTATGACAAGCACTGCTTAAACTTATCCAAAGAAGAAGTTCAGGCAAAATTAGATGCAGGAGTACCATATGTAATCCGTCAGAATAACCCAACAGAAGGAACAACATCTTTCGTAGATGAGATTTACGGAGAGATCACAGTAGATAATATCGAATTAGATGATATGATTCTGATCAAATCCGATGGATATCCAACATACAACTTTGCAAACGTTGTTGATGACCATTTAATGGGAATCACACATGTTGTTCGTGGTAACGAATACTTATCTTCTACACCAAAATACAATCGTTTATACGATGCATTTGGATGGGAGAAACCAGTATACATTCACTGTCCACTGATCACAGACGAAGAACATCACAAATTAAGTAAGAGAAAAGGACATTCTTCCTTCGAAGATCTGATCGAACAGGGATTCCTACCAGAGACGATCGTAAACTTCGTTGCATTACTTGGATGGAGTCCAGGAGGAGAACAGGAAATCTTCTCATTAAAAGAATTAGAAGAGATCTTTGATTACAAACATATGTCTAAGACACCAGCAGTCTTTGACATGAATAAGATCAAATGGATGAATGGTGAATATATCAAAGCTATGGATTTTGATCGTTTCAAAGAACTGGCTATGCCATATGTAACAGAGACGATCCACAGAGAGATGGATTTTGATAAGATTCTTTCAATGGTTAAGACAAGAATTGAATTATTTACAGAGATTCCGGGACATATTGATTTCTTTGAAGCAGTTCCAGAATATGATGTAGAAATGTATAAACATAAGAAGATGAAGACAACACCAGAGACTTCATTAACAGTATTAAAAGAAATCTATCCAGTGATCGAAGCACAGGAAGACTTTACAAATGATGCGTTATATGAGATGTTAGTATCCTTTGCAAAAGGACATGAGTATAAGAATGGTTATGTAATGTGGCCAGTTCGTACAGCAGTATCCGGAAAGCAGATGACACCGGGTGGAGCGACAGAATTAATGGAACTTCTTGGCAAAGAGGAATCTTTAAAGAGAATCAATGATGCAATTGTAAAACTGGAGGCAGCACTTGCGTAATCATTTAAGTGAGGCACAGAAAGAAGCTGTGATGCATAAGGATGGACCAATGATGGTACTTGCAGGACCAGGATCAGGAAAGACCCTTGTGATCACAAAGAGAATTCAATATTTGATATCGCATTATCAGATTCTGCCGCAGCGGATTTTGGTCATTACATTTACCAGAGCTGCTGCGAATGAGATGAAGGAGCGATTTTGGCGGCTGGCAGGGGAAACCCTGCCGGTTTCTTTTGGAACATTTCATTCTGTATTTTTTACGATTTTAAAATATGCTTATCATTATAGTGCAGATAATATTCTGCCTGAACATAAGAAATATGATTTTATCCGTGAGATCATTACAGACCATGAACTAGACATAGAAGATGAGGCAGATTTTATGCGTTCGGTCATTCAGGAGATCAGTCTGGTAAAAGGACAGATGATACCGCTTGATTATTATCATAGTGGATGTTGTGGAGATGAAGTGTTTAAAGAGATTTTCCATGCATATGAGGAGAAACTTCATCAGAATCGATGGATTGATTTTGATGATATTTTGGTGTATACATACGAATTATTAAAAGAACGGGAAGATATCAGGAAGGCGTGGCAGCAGAAGTTTCCATATATTTTGATTGATGAGTTTCAGGATATTAATAAGATTCAGTATGAGATTGTGAAGATGCTGTCCGGAGAAAATCAGAATCTGTTTATTGTAGGTGATGATGATCAGTCAATTTATAAGTTTCGTGGTGCAAGACCAGAACTTATGTTGAACTTTCCGAAGGATTTTAAGAATACGAAACAAGTAATATTAAATCGCAATTATCGTTGTGGAAAGCAGATCGTACAGACGGCAGAAGATATTATTTCTTATAATACAAAGCGTTTTGAAAAGAAAATGGAAGCACAGCCAAACAGTGAAGCCAAGGTTGAGATTCGAACATTTAAAGATCATTATGAGGAAAATAAGCATATTGTATACACAATTAGGGAAGAGATGGCAAAGAAAACACCATTATCCCAGATTGCGATTCTTTATCGCACCAATCAGGGACCGAGACAGTTGATCGGGGCTTTGATGGCATATAATATTCCGTTTTATATGCAGGATGCAGTGCCGAATCTTTTTGATCATTGGATTTCCAAGAATATTATTGACTACATGAAACTTGCCAGAGGAGACATGAGAAGAAGTACATTTTTAAGAGTGATGAATCGACCAAAACGTTATATCAGCCGTGAGTATCTGACGGATTCAGAAGTTTCTTTTGATGATCTGCTTGAGAAAGTTAAGGATAAGCCATGGCTGTATGAATATGTTGAAGATTTTAAGGAAGATCTTCGTATCATGAAGAATATGACTCCATTAATGGCAATTAATTATATCAGAAAGTCTGTTGGTTATAATGCATACATTTCGGAATATGCAAGATTTCGAAAGATTCAGGAAGAAGAATTCACACATGTACTCGAAGAACTTCAGGAAAGTGCCAAAGGATATGACACATATGAAGAGTGGTTTGATCATATCAGAGAATATACAGAGGAATTGAATCGTCAGTCAAAAGAAAACGAAGAGTCGAAAGAAGGTGTGGTTGTAAGCACTATGCACAGCACAAAAGGACTGGAATTTGAACGAGTATTTCTTCCAGATGTCAATGAAGATGTGATTCCACATAAGAAATCAATGAAAGAGGAAGATGTTGAAGAAGAACGCAGGCTTTTTTATGTTGGTGTGACAAGGGCAAAGAAATATTTACATATTTTATCAGTAAAAAAGCTATATAATAAAGACAGCAGGCCATCAAGATTCCTTGTGGAACTTGAAAAACGGCAGGAAGAAAGGAGTGCAGAAGATGGAAAATAGACCAATACCAAGAGCTGGTGAGTTTTATATGCACTTTAAAGGAAAACTTTATCAGATCATTACAGTTGCATCACACACGGAGACAGAAGAAGAGTTGGTGATCTATCAAGCGTTGTATGGGACATATAAAACCTATGCAAGACCACTAGAAATGTTTTTAAGTGAAGTGGATCATAAAAAATATCCAAAGGCAGAACAAAAATATCGTTTTAGAAAAGTTGAACTTTGTGAAAATGCAGGAGATCATGTAGGTGTAAAAATAGCAGCTGAACAAAAAGCAGATGCCAAACCAGCATATGAGGAAACATCAGAAAATGTTCAGAAAATTACACAGGAAGAGGAAGAAGCACAAGAAAATAATATTGAACCATTGCTTAAGTTTCTTGATGCATCAGATCTTAATGAACGCCTTAATATTCTGGTTCAGTATAAAGACCAGATCACAGAGACAATGCTTGAATCTATGGGAATGGCAATGGACTGTGTGTTAACTGGAAAGACATTGGAAGAACAGTATTACGAACTTGATAAAGTGATCAGAACAAAACTTCAATATGAGAAAAAGCCCCGCATTTAATGTGCAGGACTTTTTAAATTTAATAAGCATCCGAAGTTTTGCTAAAAGAAATAGATAGTTATTAGTTAATTATTCTTCATCTTCAAGAATTTCATCTAAGACAGCAGTAACTGTTTCGTATTCTTCATCAGTTTCAATGTTATCAAGACTGAAAGTATCAGGATCTTCAGAATCTTCGTTATAACGATATAAAAGTAAAGCACTTTCTTCATCTTCGCTTTCTAGATCTTCAAATGGAAACTAGTGCGATATATTCTTGATCATTTAATTCTTCTACAGAGAATAAAGCAATGACAGCACAGTCTTGTTCAGTTCCATCTTCTAATTCTAAATGGAGTACAGGAGTTTCTTCTTCGATAATATTATCTTGTTCGTTAAATTCGCTCATTTTGCTACCTCTTTTCTTAGTCTTTTGTTTCACTATACTAAAGGAAGAAGAAAAAAGCAAGGAAAGGGATAAAAAAAATGATCACTTTGTCTAAGAATTGACAAGAAAAAACAGGTGTGATACGATACGAAATAATGGAGGTAACACAATGGAAGAATACAAATTTTTGCTGGATATTGCGATTATTCTGGCAATGACCAAGGCATTCAGCCTGGTATCAAAGAAGTTTAACATGCCGCCAGTTGTTGGAGCGTTGATCGCGGGAATCATTTTAGGGCCAGTTGTCCTTAATATAGTGGATCCTTCAGATTCGATTTTAAATTTGGCTGAAGTAGGAGTTGTAGTACTGATGTTTCAGGCTGGACTTGAAACCGACATAGATGAATTGAAGAAAAGTGGAATACCTGCTTTTGTTATTGCGTTATGTGGGGTATTAGTTCCGCTTGTAATGGGTGCAGCATTATCGTTAGCATATGGAAGAAATATGTTAGAGTCAATTTTTATCGGAGTGATCTTAACAGCAACTTCTGTAAGTATTACGGTAGAAGCACTGCAGGATATGGGACATTTGAAAGGAAGAGTCGGGACAGCAATCCTTGGAGCTGCGATTATTGATGATATTCTCGGAATCGTCTTATTATCAATAATGACAAGTCTTGGAGGAGCATTAGGATTTCATATTCAGGCAATCCTTATGGTTTTGGTAAAGATGGCAGCATTTTTTGCAATTTCAATTATTGGAGGAATCGGAATCAAGAAGTTTTTCCAATGGTTGTCTACTTATAAGAACCCTGAGATTGAACGACATAGAAGAAGAGTTCCTGTTTTTGCATTAGCGTTTTGTCTGGCTCTTGCATTTTTTGCAGAGTTATTTGGAATCGCAGATATTACAGGAGCATATCTTGCTGGAATCATTCTTTGCAGACTTCCAGAGAGATTTTATATTTACAATAAGATTGAAGTTTTATCTTATATGATGATCACACCAATATTTTTTGCGAGTATTGGATTGAATGTTGATATTCATGGAATGACACAGACATTGATCGTATTTACGATTATTTTATGTGTGATCGCAGTGATCTCAAAGATTGCAGGATGTGGTCTTGGGGCCTTGCTTTGTAAATATGGAAAGCGTGAATCTGTACAGATTGGGGCAGGAATGGTATGTCGTGGTGAAGTTGCACTGATCGTTGCACAGAAAGGAATTTCTGTAGGATTGCTTTCAGAAGTTTTCTTTGCACCAGTTGTTATCATGGTACTTGTGACGACCTTGTTATCACCGATCATATTAAAAATGCTTTTTACAAAATAAAGAATATTACGACACAGATAAAACAATAGAAAAGAGGCTTTAAGATGATAGACACAGTAGTATCTGTAAAACTTCCGATCGGAGAGATGTTAAGGATCAAGAGAAATCGTTTGATGCCAGATCATGTGACGGGGGAAGAAAAGAGAATCTGTCTGGTATCAGGAATTTATGGGGATGAGCTTGGAGGTCAGTATATCTGTGGAGAGATCATACGAAGGATCAAAGCAGAATTTCACAATCTTACGGGAATCGTAGATGTTTATCCAGCGGTCAATCCATTAGGACTGGATGCCAGAACAAGAGCAGTACCTATTTCTGATATCGATTATAGCAGTGCATTTCCGGGAGATATCAATGGAGGACTGGAAGATTATACAGCAGCAAAACTGCTTGAAGATATCAAAGGGGCATCTTGCTGTATAGACATTCATTCTAGTAATATCTTTTTGCAGGAAGTTCCTCAAGTACGTTTGAATGATGACTATGATGAGATGCTGCTTCATTTAGCAAAGTATATGAATACAGATCTGGTATGGATCCATCCTTCACAGACAGTCAATGAAGGAAGTCTTGCATATGCATTAAATCAAATGGGAATTCCGACAATGGTAACAGAATCAGGATCAGCATTCCGTATCCGTTACGAATATTGCCGTCAGATCATTGATGGAATTTTTTCTGTGATGGCAGAACTTGGTATTTGGAAAGGCAAGACAAATGGTAAGAATGATGTACCATTTATCAATGAAGATAAGATCTGTTATTTAAACTGTGAATTCAGTGGATTGTTTGTTTCATACAAACGATTAAAGGATCGAGTAAAAAAAGGTGAGATCATAGGAATTATACAGAATCCATTAATGGGAGCGACAGAAGAAGAAGTGATCGCTCCAGTAGATGGAATATTAATGACATTAAGAGAACATCCAAGTGTAGCAGAAGGCTCTCTGGTTGCCAGAGTGATCGGAGGCGGGAATTTATGAAGAAAGAAGTTATATATTCCTCAGGCAATTATTTAAGAGGAGAATTTACGATAGAAGGATATCGTTTTGGAAAGCAAAGCGAGGAATCAGAACAAGCAGCATGTATTGTAGGTGCTATGCGTGGAAATGAATACCAACAATTATATATATGTTCACAGCTTGTCAAACGCCTAAAAGAATTGGAAAACAGCGGTGCGATCGTTGGAGATAATCAGATTCTTGTCATTCCATGTGTCAATAACTTTTCAATGAATGTTGGAATGAAGTACTGGGTATCTGATAACAGTGATATTAACCGACAGTTTCCTGGTAATTTTGATGGGGAACCGACAAGCAGACTTGCAGCACATTTATTTGAGAAGGTCAAAGGATTCCGCTACGGAATTCATTTTGCATCATTTTTTCGATGTGGTGATTTTGTACCGCATGTAAGAATGCCAGCAACAGGAAAAGAAAGTACAAGTCTGGCAAGTTTATTTGGTCTGCCATATGTATTAACAAGCAAACCAAGAAATTTTGATAAAACGACTTTAACTTATAACTGGCAGATCAATGGAACGGATGCATTTTCGTTATATTCCGGAGAAACGGACAATATCGATGTGAATCTGGCCAAACAGGCAGTATCTGCTGTACTTCGATTCTTGACTCGAATGGGTATTTTAAAATATAATTGCCATAACGGGTATATTGCGAGTATGATAGAAGAAGAGGATCTTGTATCAGTTAAAGCAAGTGCTCCAGGATTTTTAAGACGTTTTGCAGCGATCAATGAGGAAGTCAACAGAGGTCAGTTGCTAGGAGAAGTTTTGAATCCATACAATGGAGAAATCTTATCAGAGATTCGTTCAACGGCAGACGGAATTATATTCTTTGCCGAGAATCAGCCAACGATTTTGGAAAATGCATCTGCATTTCAGGTGATTAAGAAACTACATGAATAAATGGGAGGAAATCATGGGAGAAGTTAGAAGAGTCTATGTTGAAAAGAAAAAAGACTACGCAGTAAAAGCAAAAGAACTGCATGCAGCATTGAAGCAGTATCTTGGACTGGATGTCGAATCCGTTCGTGTCCTTGTCCGCTATGACATCGAAAATCTGTCCGATGTAAGTTATGAAAAAGCACTGGTTACAGTATTTAGTGAACCACCAGTTGACGACGTGTATGAAGAGACATTACCACTTGCCGATGGAGAAGTATCTTTCAGCGTTGAATTTCTGCCAGGACAGTTTGATCAGAGAGCAGATTCCGCACAGCAATGTGTGAAACTGTTAGACGAAGATGAAGATGCCCTGATCAAAAGTGCAACAACTTATGTTGTGAAAGGTGACTTAACTGACGAACAGTTAGAAGCAGTCAAAGAGTATTGCATCAACCCAGTTGACTCAAGAGAGGCATCTGCAGAGAAACCAGAGACATTAGTAATGGATTTTGAAGAACCTGCAGATGTTAAGATTCTTGATGGATTTAAAGATATGGAAGAGGATAAATTTAAAGAATTATATGATTCTTTAAATCTGGCAATGACATTCAAAGATTTCCTTCATATCCAGAATTATTATAAGGGAGAAGAGAATAGAGATCCTTCTATGACAGAGATCCGTGTACTGGATACTTACTGGTCTGATCATTGTCGTCATACAACATTCTCTACGGAACTTACAAATATTGGATTCCAGGATGGATTTTACCGTGCACCATTAGAAGAAGCATATTATTCTTACATGGATGACTTTGAAGAGATGTACAAAGATCGCGATGATAAATATGTTTGTCTGATGGATATGGCATTAATGGCTATGAAACGTCTTAAGAAAGACGGAGTTCTTGATAACATGGAAGAAAGCGATGAGATCAATGCCTGCAGTATCGTAGTGCCAGTAGAGATTGATGGCAAAGAAGAAGAATGGCTGATCAGTTTCAAGAATGAAACACATAACCATCCAACAGAGATCGAACCATTTGGTGGAGCTGCAACATGTCTTGGTGGAGCGATCCGTGATCCATTATCAGGACGTTCTTATGTATATCAGGCAATGCGTGTAACAGGAGCTGCTGATCCAACTGTTCCATTAAAAGATACACTAAAAGGTAAATTACCACAGTACAAGATCGTAAATGAAGCTGCAAATGGATACAGCTCTTACGGAAACCAGATCGGTCTTGCAACAGGATATGTCAATGAAGTATATCATCCAGATTATGTTGCAAAACGTATGGAAATCGGTGCCGTTATGGGTGCAGCACCTAGAAAGAACGTTATCAGAGAGAATTCTGATCCAGGAGATATCATTATCTTATTAGGTGGTAGAACAGGACGTGATGGTTGTGGAGGAGCAACAGGATCATCTAAAGTTCATACTGAAGAATCTATCGAAACATGTGGAGCTGAAGTTCAGAAAGGTAATCCACCAACAGAACGTAAGATCCAGAGATTATTCAGAAGAGAAGAAGTCAGCCGTCTGATCAAGAAATGTAATGACTTTGGTGCAGGTGGAGTTTCCGTAGCGATCGGAGAACTTGCAGATGGTCTGATCGTAGATCTTGATAAAGTACCTAAGAAATATGCCGGACTTGATGGAACAGAGCTTGCGATTTCTGAATCTCAGGAACGTATGGCAGTTGTTGTAGATCCAAAAGACGTAGAACAGTTCCTTGCATACTCAGCAGAAGAAAACTTAGAGGCAGTTGAAGTTGCAGTTGTAACAGAAGATCCAAGACTGATCCTTAAATGGAGAGGAAAAGAGATCGTTAATATCTCAAGAGCTTTCCTTGATACAAACGGAGCACATCAGGAAACAGAAGTATTTGTAGAGATTCCTCACCGTGTAGAATCTTACTTTAATCGTAAGGATGAGACAGGAACATTCGAAGAAGTATGTAAGAATACATTATCTGACCTTAATGTATGTTCACAGAAAGGTCTGGTAGAGAGATTTGATAGTTCTATTGGAGCAGCAACAGTGACAATGCCATACGGTGGAAAATATCAGTTAACACCAATTCAGACAATGATTGCAAAACTTCCAGTTCTTAAGGGAAAATGTGATACTGTTACAATGATGAGTTACGGATTTGATCCATATCTGTCTAAATGGAGTCCATTCCATGGAGCAGTTTATGCGATCACAGAATCTATTGCTAAGATTGTAGCTTCTGGTGGAGACTATAGAAATATTCGCCTGACATTCCAGGAATACTTCAAACGTCTTGGAGAAGACAAGACTCGCTGGGGACAGCCAGTTGCAGCATTACTTGGTGCATATCAGGCACAGATGGGATTCGGACTTGCATCCATTGGTGGAAAAGACAGTATGTCTGGAACATTTAATGATATCGATGTACCACCAACACTTGTATCATTTGCAGTGGATGTAGCGAAGACAACAGATATTATCACACCAGAACTTAAGAAAGCAGGAAACAGACTGGTTCGTATTTGTATCCCAACAGATGCATACAATCTGCCAATCTATTCTGAAGTGAAGAAAGTATATAAACGCATCACAAAACTGATCAAAGATGGAGCAATCAAATCTGCTTATGCGATCGGTGGAGGCGGAGCTTTAGAGGCAGTCGCTAAGATGGCATTTGGTAATAAATTAGGTGTTATCTTTGATGAAGAAATAGAATTAAAAGACTTAACAGATCCTAAGTTTGGATCATTTGTTGTTGAGATGAATACAAGAGACATTCATAAACTAGGAATTCCTGGTCTTCTGATCGGTGAGATCACAGAGAAACATGAATTTGTATTCGGTGATGAAGTGGTTACATTAGAAGAAGCAATTGATACATGGCAGAAACCATTAGAGAAAGTATTTCCAACAAAATCTGAAGGAAGTCAGAATATCGTTGATACAACAAGACATTACATAAAAGGAAATATTTACGTATGTAAGAACAAGGTTGCAAAACCAAACGTATTTATTCCAGTATTCCCAGGAACAAACTGTGAATATGATTCAGCCAAAGCATTTGAACGTGCTGGAGCAAATGTTATTACAAAAGTATTTAAGAACCTTGATGCACAGGGAATCCGTGATTCAGTAGAAGTGTTTGAAAAAGCGATCAATGAATCACAGATCATCATGTTCCCAGGTGGATTCAGTGCTGGTGATGAACCAGATGGTTCTGCAAAATTCTTTGCAACAGCATTTAGAAATGAAAAATTAAAAGAAGCAGTTATGGATTTATTAGATAATCGTGACGGACTTGTACTTGGTATTTGTAACGGATTCCAGGCTCTGATCAAATTAGGTCTTGTACCAGAAGGTAAGATCGTAGAACAGAATGCTAAATCTCCAACTCTTACTACAAACCGTATCGGACGTCATGTATCTAAAGTTGCTTATACAAGAATTGCATCTAATTTGTCACCATGGTTTAACAATGTGAATGTAGATGATGTCTTTAGCATTCCGGTATCCCATGGAGAAGGACGTTTCGTAGCAGACGAAGATGTGATCCAGGAACTGTTTAAAAATGGACAGGTAGCAACACAGTATGTTGATTTAAATGGAGATCCTACAATGAACGAGGAATTTAATCCAAATGGTTCTTACCATGCGATTGAAGGTATCACAAGTCCAGATGGACGAGTTCTTGGTAAGATGGGACATTCAGAACGTCGTGACAGTTATGTTGGAATCAATATCTATGGACAGAAAGATCAAAAGATCTTCGAATCTGGAGTAGAATATTTCAAATAGAATATAAGATACGAAGAAATCCTGCATTCCAATGGAGTGCAGGATTTCTTATTTCATAGGAAATTTCGATGAAATCCCCTAAAAACAGCCAGCAAATATATATTTGCTGGCTGTTTATAAATCTAGTTTTGTGAGATATGATTAGAATTTTCTTTTGGAATGATATGGATGGTTTCCATACGGTTCTTATCAACGGATACAACTTTGAAAGTAAAGTGTTCATCTTCTGCAATTTCGCCCTCAGAAGGCAAATGATCAAGTAATTCGATAATATATCCACCGAGTGAATCATAATCCTCAGAATCAAGGTTTACGTGAAGCAGATCATCAAGATCATCAAGCTTCAATGAAGCAGATACCATATAGGATCCATCGGGTAATTCTTTAAATGTATCTTCTTCAGATTCATCGTATTCATCACGTAGTTCTCCGAATATTTCTTCTACAATATCTTCAAGTGTGATCAGTCCGGCAGTTACGCCATATTCATCTAAAACAATAGAGAAACTTACGGATTTCTCTCTCATCTGTGCAAGCAGACTTGAAACTTTCTGTGTTTCATAAGTAAAGAATGGTTTTCTTAATACATCCCTTAAATGGAAAATCTCGCCTCTGTGCTGGCTACGGTAGAAGTATACATCTTTGAAATAAACAATACCAACAACATGATCTTTACTTCCTTCATAAACAGGAAGTCTTGAGTAACCAGCTTCACGGAAGATTTCAAGGACTTCTTCATAAGAAGCATCGACGGATACAAAAGTTACATCAATACGAGGGATCATAATATCCTTAGCAAGGGATTCCTTAAAATCAAAAACATTATTTAACATATCTTTTTCAGCTTCTTCAATAACACCATCTTCATGACTGACATCAACGATCGTACGAAGTTCGCGTTCCGTCATAATACGTTTGGACTGTTTGGAATCAATATGGAAGATCATAAGAATTCCTGTGGAAAGCTTGTTGATAAGATAAACAATTGGTGTCAATAGCTTTGTGACAAGATAAATACTGGATGCATAGCTTAAAGCAATTTTTGTATTATTGATCGTTGCATAAGTCTTTGGAGTAATTTCACCAAAGATCAGAACAAGAATCGTGATCACGGCTGTTGCAATTCCGGCTCCCATACTTCCAAAGATACGAATTGCGATTGTAGTTGTTAAGGAAGTCAGGGAAATATTTACTAAGTTATTTCCAACCAGAATACTAGAAAGCATCTGACTAGGATTCTCGATTAGTTTTAAGACTAATGCAGCTTTTTTATTTCCATCCTCTGCCATAGCACGCATGCTGTGGGGATTTACCGTTGTTAATGCAGTTTCCGCCGATGAAAAATAAGCGGAAAGCGAAAGTAAAACTATAATTTCGACAATCTGTAATATTGTACTGGGGTCCAATTATTATTCCTCCTAAAAATTAATATAATAATCATCTGCTTTTTAATACAGTTCTTCTCATTGTACGCAACAAATGGCTTCATGTCAAGTTAGTGGTTGCCAACCATGGAAAAATATGGTATACCTATTTTTAGGAGGAATGGTCGTATGAAGTACTACTATGATTATCGTTTTCCAATCGGGAATCTGACGATTGAGGAAGACGGACATGGAATTTGTGGGATTTATTTTGGAATAAAGAAGTTAGAAGGCGAGAAGAAGAATACAGAGTTGATCAGAGAAGCAGCCCTTCAGCTGTCACAATATTTTGATGGACGCAGAAAGAAATTTGATCTGAAACTTTCTTATTATGGAACGGAATTTCAGATAAAGGTATGGAAGGCATTGCAAGAGATTCCATATGGAACAACCTGTACATACAAAGATATTGCAGAACGTGTAGGAATTCCAAAAGGATGCCGTGCTGTAGGTATGGCAAATAATAAAAATCCAATCGTGATCGTAGTTCCATGTCACAGAGTGATTGGAATGAATGGTTCTCTGACAGGATATGCAGGCGGACTTGATGTGAAAGAATATTTATTGGAACTTGAGAAACGTAATCAAAAAGTAAAGGAAAGATATTGACAAAGATTCTCAATTGAGATATGATACATAGGCATATTTTGCCGGAGGCACATCCGGTATTGATCTTATATATTTCCGTGAGGGAGTAGTTAGCAGAGAATCTGTGACAGTATCAACACAATGATGGACAACATCTGGTGCTGTCTTAATTAACGAGACTCATAGACGATAAGCCTTAATTTATGGCAGGTTTTTCGTCTGTGAGTCTTTTTTTCGATATGGAGGACAATTTTATGGATTTGCTTACACTATTAACACTGGCTGTTGGATTGTCGATGGATGCATTTGCTGTTTCAATCTGCAAAGGCCTGGCAATGCGAGAAAAGTTTTGGGAAAAGGGGTCATTATTGGCTTATGGTTTGGAGGCTTTCAGGCATTGATGCCAATCATTGGATTTTTTCTTGGAACACAATTTAAAGATCAGATCACATCAATTGATCACTGGATTGCATTTATCCTTCTTGGACTGATTGGAATTAATATGGTGAAAGAATCATTGTCAGATGAAGAAGAGAATGCAGATGCATCCATTGAAATAAAAGAAATGTTTATGCTTGCAGTGGCAACAAGTATAGATGCACTTGCAGTAGGAATTACATTTGCGTTTTTAAATGTGCATATTGTATCCGCAGCATCTATGATCGGAGTCTGTACATTTTTGATTTCATTTGCAGGAGTAAAGATTGGAAATATTTTTGGAACAAAATATAAATCAAAGGCAGAGCTTGCAGGTGGCATAATACTGATACTTTTGGGATTTAAGATTCTTCTTGAACACCTTCATATTCTCTAAAATAAAAAAATACCCCTTTCTTTTTTGGTGAAAAGAGTGTAATATAATATAGGCAGTGAGACAACATATTGTGTCGAATGGTAAGAATATAACAAGATTTTGTGCCCAGAAAATGGAAACGCACAAAATCTTGTAATTTTATATAAAAGAGGGAGAAACTATGAATGGTGATGTAAAAACAAAGATTATCAAGCGGAATGGAGAAGAGGTAACCTTTGATATCGATAAGATCATCAATGCGATCACAAAGGCGAATGAAGAAGTGTCAAAGCTTCATCAGATGAACGAATATCAGATCATGGCAATTGCAGAAAAAGTTGCGGATCAGGTGAAAAGTTCTTCACACGCAGTGAATGTAGAAGACATTCAGAACATGGTTGAGACAGGAATCATGGAGATGAGAGGATACGAAGTTGCCCAGAAGTATGTAAGATATCGTTTTAAGAGAGAATTAAGAAGAAAATCTAATACAACTGATGATGGAATTCTTGCTCTTCTTGATAATATTAATGAGGAAGTGAATCAGGAAAATTCAAATAAGAATCCAGTGATCAATTCCACACAGAGAGATTACATGGCTGGAGAAGTCAGCAAGGATTTAAGTAAGAGAGTCCTTTTACCAAATGATATCATCCGTGCTCATGAAGAAGGAATCATTCATTTTCATGATTCTGATTATTTTGCACAGAGAGAACATAATTGTGATCTGATCAATTTAGAAGATATGCTTCAGAATGGAACTGTGATCAGCGAGACGCTGATTGAGAAACCGCATTCATTTTTTACAGCATGTAATGTAACAACACAGATCGTGGCACAGGTAGCAAGTAACCAATATGGGGGACAGTCATTTACACTGGCACATTTAGCACCATTTGTAGATATCAGCAGAAAGAAACTTCGTAATAATGTTGTCAAAGAACGTAAAGCAATTGGAGAATCTATGGATGATGAGATCATCGATAAGATTACGGAGATGCGTCTTTATGATGAGATCAAACAGGGAATTCAGACGATCCAGTATCAGTTAGTAACATTGATGACATGTAATGGTCAGGCACCATTTGTCACAGTCTTTATGTATCTTGATGAAGTGCCGGAAGGACAGACAAGAGATGATTTAGCACTCGTGATCGAAGAAGTTTTAAAACAGAGAATTCAAGGTGTTAAAAACGAGAAGGGAGTTTGGATCACACCAGCATTTCCAAAACTTATTTATGTACTTGATGATGATAATATCACGGAAGATTCCAAGTACTGGTATCTGACGAAATTAGCTGCACAATGTACAGCGAAACGTATGGTTCCAGATTATATATCTGCGAAAGTGATGAGAGAACTTAAGAACGGAGATGTATATCCTTGTATGGGATGCAGATCTTTCTTAACAGTTGAGGATTCTCAGAGAAATGCAGATGGAAGTCACAAGTTTTACGGAAGATTTAATCAGGGGGTTGTAACGATCAACTTAGTTGATGTGGCATGTAGTTCTGACGGAGACATGGACAAATTCTGGGAGATCTTAGAAGAAAGACTTGAACTTTGTCATAAAGCCTTAAGATGCCGTCACGAGAGATTAAAGGGAGCAGTATCTGATGTTGCACCGATCCTTTGGCAGCATGGGGCACTGGCAAGACTTAAAAAAGGTGAGAAGATCGATAAGTTATTATATGATGGATACTCCACAATTTCTCTTGGATATGCAGGACTTTATGAGATGTGTGTTCGTATGACAGGAAAATCTCATACATCCGATGAAGGAAAAGAATTTGCGCTAAAAGTTATGCAGAAGTTAAATGATAAATGTAACGAATGGAAGGAAGCAGAAAATATCAGCTATTCTGTATACGGAACACCAATGGAATCTACAACTTATAAGTTTGCGAAATGTTTACAGAAACGTTTTGGTATTATTCCAGGTGTCACAGATAAGAACTATATCACAAACAGTTATCATGTCCATGTAACAGAAGAAATCGATGCATTCAGCAAACTTGCATTCGAATCAGAATTCCAGAAATTATCTCCAGGTGGAGCAATTAGTTACATTGAAGTACCGAACATGCAGGATAATATCCCAGCTGTTTTATCTGTTATGAAATTCATTTATAATAACATTATGTATGCAGAGTTGAATACAAAGAGTGATTATTGCGAATGTTGTGGATATGACGGGGAAATTCAGATCAAAGAAGACGAATCTGGAAAGCTGATCTGGGAATGTCCAAACTGTGGAAACACAGATCAAGATCATATGTTTGTTGCAAGACGTACCTGCGGATATATCGGAACACAGTTCTGGAATCAGGGACGTACACAAGAGATTAAGGATCGAGTACTTCATTTATAAGAATTATTTACAGAGGAAATCATATGTACTACGGAGAGATTAAAAAATGTGATATAGCGAATGGACCAGGAGTCAGAGTAAGTTTATTTGTATCAGGCTGCAGAAACCATTGTCCGGGATGTTTTAATAAGGAAACATGGGATTTTTGTTATGGAAAGCCATTTACACCGGAAACAAAAGAGCATATCGTAGAATTATTAAAACCAGATTATATCGAAGGATTTTCGCTTCTTGGAGGAGAACCATTTGAACCAGAGAACCAGAAAGAATTGGTTTTATTATTAAAAGAAATTAAAGAAATATGTCCTGATAAGAATATCTGGTGTTATACAGGATATACTTATGAAAAGGATCTTATGCAGGGTGGAAAAGTACACACATCATTTACGGAAGAAATGTTATCTTATATTGATATACTGGTAGATGGACGATTTATTGAAGCCCAGAAAGATATCACATTAAAATTCCGAGGAAGTGCAAACCAGAGAATTCTAAATTTAAATGAAAGATAAGGCCATAAGAGATGCAGTGAAAAGATACTGCATCTTTTTCTTTTTATCATGATGCAATCTCTTGACAGACTGTGCTTTATATTATAGTCTATGTATAACAAAATATCATAGATAGATTGTAAAATTCGAAAGAAGAAAGAAGGGTTGCACAATGATACTGGAGATTGATTTCAATAGTGACGAGGCAATCTATGTACAGTTAAGAAATCAGATCATTATGGGAATCGCATGTGAAGAATTTACTGATGGAGAATCACTTCCATCTGTACGACAGCTTGCACAGGTACTTGGAGTGAATATGCACACGGTAAATAAAGCCTATGCGATTTTAAGAGAAGAAGGATACTTAAAATTAGACCGAAGAAAAGGTGCAGTCATAAGCGTTGAAACTCTGGAAAAGCAGCAGGAGCTGGCTAGTATTCAGGACAATCTAAGAATGCTGGTTGCTGAAGCAGTCTGTAAGGGAGTTACAGAAGATGAGATGAACCAGCTGGTTCATGACATGTACCAGAAATTAGACAGAAAGTAATAACAGGAGGAGTTATGAACCGATTACCATTTACAAAATATGCCTCCAAAGCATTGAATGAAGGAAGGGAGATTGCAGGATATCTTGGATTTAAGGATGTCAGCAGTATCTTTATCCTTCTTGGACTTTACGGAACAGATGGATCTCTTGCGAGCGAAGTTCTTAAGATGCATGGAGTGACAAGAGAATTAATAGAAGAGGCGGTCAAGGAGAAATCAAAGATGCCAAAAGACCGCAGAAGAACAGTGAAAGATACACCAAAGACAGAATATCTTTTAGAGATTGCAGGGGAACTTGCAATGAAATATGGATGCGATGCAATAGGCTCAGAACATATTCTTATGGCAATGATCAAAGACGGAGATAATGAGGCTTTTCGTCTGTTAGAAGATCACAAGATTTCTTGCGAGGGTATTTATACAGATATTTTAGTTACAGCAGGAATAGATTTTCGTTCTGCAAAGAATGAATACAATGATGCAATTTCTTATGGCGGAGAGGAAGAAAATCAAGAAGCAGGTATGCTGGAGCAATACAGTACAGATCTTACAGAGAAAGCAGCCGCAGGGAAGCTGGATCCGATGATTGGACGTGAAGGTGAGATGGAACGTCTGATGCAGGTCCTATGCAGAAGGACAAAGAACAATCCATGTCTGATCGGTGATCCGGGAGTTGGTAAAACAGCAATTGTAGAAGGTCTTGCACAAAGAATTGCAGACGGCAATATGCCAAGAATCCTTAAGAATAAGAGAATTTTATCCTTAGATCTTACAAAAGTGATCGCAGGAACCAAATTCCGTGGTGAATTTGAAGAACGTATGAAACGTATCGTTACAGAAGCAACACAGGATGATTCTGTCATTTTATTTATTGATGAGATTCATACAATCATTGGAGCTGGCGGTTCTGAAGGAGCTATGGATGCATCCAATATCTTAAAACCGGCATTGGCAAGAGGAGATTTCCAGCTGATCGGTGCGACAACAAGTGAAGAGTATACAAAGTATTTTGAGAAGGATGCAGCTTTAGTTCGAAGATTCCAGCCAGTCAGAGTGAAAGAGCCAACCGTAGAAGAGACAGTTACGATTTTAAAAGGAATCAAATACCGATTTGAGGATTATCATAGAATTTTAGTGCCGGAAGATGTAGTAGAAGCAATTGCAGGTTTATCTGATCGATATATCAGTGATCGTTTTCTGCCGGATAAAGCGATAGATCTTCTAGACGAAGCATGTGCAAGAAAACGAATGGAACAGGTCGGAAGTCATGCAAGTTTTAAAGAAGAACGCAAAGCGATTGCAGAAGTGATCGAGAAGATTGAGAAAGAACTTTCTAATGGCGATATTTTGGAAGCTAAGAATTTAAAAGCGCAGAAGAATAAGCTTGAGAAATCGTTAGAACGTAAGATGAAACGAACACAAAGGAAGGAAAATGAGATTCCACAATTAACAGTTGAAGATGCAGCAGAGGTTGTATCTTTATGGACACAGATCCCAGTAACGCAGCTCACGAAAGGTGATATGGAACGCTTGCGAAATCTTGAAAAAGAACTCCACAAATATGTGATCGGGCAGGATGAAGCAGTCAAAGCTGTTGCGAAAGCTGTGAAAAGAAGCAGAGTTGGACTTAAGAGTCCAAATCGTCCGATCGGATCATTCTTATTCCTGGGACCAACAGGTGTTGGTAAGACAGAGCTTTCAAAGACACTGGCAAGAGCTTTGTTTGGAAGGGAAGAAGATCTGATCCGTGTAGATATGTCTGAATATATGGAGAAGCACAGTGTATCAAAGATCATTGGATCACCTCCAGGATATGTAGGATTCGGAGAAGGTGGACAGTTAAGTGAGCAGATCAGAAGACATCCGTATTCTGTGATCTTATTTGATGAGATCGAGAAAGCACATCCAGACGTATTTAATATTCTGCTTCAGGTACTGGATGATGGACATATTACAGATTCCAATGGACGAAAAGTTGATTTTAAGAATACGGTGATCATCATGACTTCCAATGCAGGTGCAAATCGCATCATCGCACCAAAATATCTTGGATTCTCTGTTGATAACACAGATAAGGCAAAGAATCATGAACGTATGAAAAAAGGTGTGATGGAAGAAGTAAAACAGATCTTCCGTCCGGAATTTTTAAACAGAATTGACGAGACGATCGTTTTTGCAGTTCTTACCAAAGAAGAAGTGAAAAAGATCGCGAAGTTATTTATCGATGAGTTAAAAGTACGTCTCCTAAATGAACATCAGATTACATTAAAGATCACATCGAGTGCGATGGATCTGTTAGCAGATAAAGGATATGATGAGAATTACGGAGCAAGACCACTAAGAAGAGTGATCCAGAATGAGATCGAGGATGTACTGGCAGACAAGATCTTAGAAGGAACACTTTCAAACGGACAGACGATGACAATCGGCAAAAAAGATAAAAAACTTACTTTTTCAGTAAAGGAAACTAGTAAATAGAACCAAAATATATTATAATAAACGTACAACGACCGAAACATATATTAGGAGGAAAAAACAATGGCAGTGGTAACTGAATTATTCCGCAGCGAAGACAATGGAACACTAAGCTTTGGTGACTATACATTAGCACAGAAAGCTAAGAAAGGGGATATCCAGTTTGAAGGGGATATCTACAAGATCAAAACATTTAAGACAATGACGAAACTGGACAAGAACGGACAGCTGATCTTTGAATCTGTTCCAGGTTCTGCAGTACATAACTTTGTTGCAACAACAGATGGTGTTGCATTTGATATTGAATCTTCATCTGACGTTCAGGTTACACTAGAAGTGGAAGCTGGACAGGAATATAAAGTTTTTATTGATAATACAAATGTAGGAATGATGAAAGCAAACCTTGGAGGTAAATTAACTTTAAGTGTTGAATTAAGTGAAGGAACAGCTGCATCTGTTCGCGTAAAGAAACAATAGTAATGTAAGGAGTACCAATGGCGAAACAAAAAACAGTTTATTTTTGCAGCCAGTGTGGTCATGAGTCTTCCAAGTGGATGGGACAATGTCCTGCCTGCAAACAGTGGAATACTTTTACAGAAGAGAAAGTTACAGAAACGAAGAAGGGAGGGGCGAAGTCTTTAAAGACTTCTGCCTCTCCTATGAATATATCGGAGGTAACTATTGAGAATGAAGAAAGGATTCCGACAGGAATCGGAGAACTTGACCGAGTACTTGGCGGTGGGATCGTGAAAGGATCTTTATCATTGGTTGGCGGGGATCCTGGAATTGGTAAATCAACGCTGTTATTACAGGTATGCAGAAATCTTGCGAATAATAAACGCAAGGTTTTATATATTTCTGGGGAAGAATCAATGCATCAGATCAAGATGCGTGCTGAGAGAATTGGAACATTTGAAGAAGAAATGCTCTTTTTTGTGAAACAGATCTTGATGCGATCACCAGTGCGATTCTAAAGACAAAGCCTGAATTTGCAGTGATCGACTCTATTCAGACGATGTACAGCGAAGATCTTTCTTCGGCAGCAGGAAGTGTTTCACAGGTAAGAGAAGTGACGGCTGCAATGATGAGAGTGGCAAAAGAGAATAATATTGCTGTTTTCATTGTTGGACATGTGACCAAAGAAGGGGTTGTTGCAGGACCTAGAACATTGGAACATATGGTGGATACGGTCCTTTATTTTGAAGGAGAGAGAGAAGCAGCCTATAGAATCTTGCGAGGCGTAAAGAACCGTTTTGGATCTACAAATGAGATAGGTGTATTTGAGATGTGCAACAATGGGTTAGTTGAAGTTGAGAATCCATCAAAGACAATGTTAAATGGAAGACCGCTTGATGCGTCAGGATCAGTTGTTGTCTGCTCTATGGAAGGAACCAGACCGATCCTTATTGAAATCCAGGCACTTGTATCACCAACAAGTTTCCAGATGCCGCGAAGAACAGCAGTGGGAATTGACTATAACAGGGTGAACCTTTTGATGGCTGTACTTGAGAAGAGAGTTGGATTACAGCTTGGAGGTTGTGATGCTTATGTAAACCTTGCAGGAGGAATGAAGCTTGGGGAACCGGCGATCGATCTTGGAATTATCATGGCAATCGCATCAAGTTACAAGAACAGAGCAATTTTAGAAGATACGATCATTTTTGGAGAAGTCGGTCTGGTAGGAGAAGTTCGTGCAGTATCCGGTGGTGAGGCAAGGATCAAGGAAGCACAGAAACTTGGATTTAAGAGATGCATTCTGCCCCAGGCGAATGTAGATCAGATTAAGATTGAAACTGATATGAGACTCGTAGGAGTTTCAAATGTTATGGAAGCATTAGATCTTATATAATATATTGATTGCAAGTATATACAAGATACATTATAATCAATATAGAAAAAACTATATGGAGGAAAACATGGAAGAAACGATTTCTAAGAATTTTATAGAACAGATCATTGAGAAAGATATCGAGGAGGGACACTGCAAGAAAGTTGTCACAAGATTCCCACCAGAACCTAACGGATATCTTCATATCGGACACGCAAAATCTATTTTATTAAATTACGGACTGGCTCAGGAATATGGCGGAGATTTTCATTTCCGTTTTGATGATACAAACCCTACAAAAGAGAAGGAAGAATATGTAAATTCCATCAAGGAAGATGTAGAATGGTTAGGTGCAGACTATCATGAGCATATTTACTATGCATCAAATTATTTTGACAAGATGTATGAATGTGCAGAATTCTTGATCAAGAAAGGAAAAGCATATGTCTGTGATCTTAGTGCAGAACAGATCAGAGAATATCGCGGAACATTGACAGAACCTGGAAAGAACAGTCCATATCGTGACCGTACACCAGAAGAAAACTTAAAGTTATTCCGTGAAATGAAAGAAGGAAAATATCCAGACGGAAGCAAAGTACTTCGTGCGAAGATTGATATGACATCTGGAAACATCAATATGAGAGATCCAATTCTTTACCGTATTGCAAGAATGGAACATCATAATACAGGTAACAAATGGTGTATCTATCCAATGTATGATTTTGCTCATCCATTAGAGGATGCATTTGAAGGAGTTACACATTCTATCTGTACACTGGAATTTGAAGACCACAGACCATTATATGACTGGGTAGTCAATGAATGTGAATTTGAAAATCCACCAAAACAGATTGAATTTGCAAAATTATACCTGACAAATGTCGTTACAGGAAAACGTTATATTAAGAAATTAGTAGAAGATGGAATCGTAGACGGATGGGATGATCCTCGTCTGGTATCCTTATCTGCACTTCGAAGAAGAGGATATACACCAGAATCTATCAAGAAATTTATGGAACTTGTGGGAGTTGCAAAGAGTCACAGCTCTGTGGATTCTGCAATGCTTGAATATTGTATTCGTGATGACCTTAAATTAAAACGTCCACGTATGGCAGCTATTTTGGATCCGATCAAACTTGTGATCACAAATTATCCGGAAGGTGAAGGAGAGCTTGTAGATGTTCCGAATAATCAGGAAAACGAAGAGATGGGAACAAGACAGGTACCATTTTCAAGAGAATTATATATTGAACGTGAAGACTTCAAAATTGAGAAGCCTAAAAAGTATCGTCGTTTATATGTAGGAAATGAAGTTCGTTTAATGAATGCATATTTTGTGACATGTACAGGATATGATGTAGATGATGATGGTAACGTTACATGTGTATATGCAACATATGATCCAGAATCCAGAGGAGGAAACAGCCCTGATGGAAGAAAAGTTCGTGGAACAATCCACTGGGTATCAGCTAAAACTGCGAAAAAGGCAGAAATTCGTCTATATGAAAACATTGTAGATGAAGAAAAAGGCGTATATAATGAAGATGGAAGTATTAATGTAAATCCTAATTCATTAACTGTGATCAAAGAAGCATATGTTGAGCCAGAATTAGAGAAGTACGATAAAGGAGACAGCTTCCAGTTTATGAGAACAGGATATTTCTGTTTAGATTCTAAAGATTCTACTAAAGAACATATGGTATTTAATAGAATCGTAAGCTTAAAGAGCTCTTATAAACCAAACTAATATACGAAGCCTGTTATGAAAGATTTCAAGACAGGAGCAGTGGATGAGAAAAAGAGAGGAAATTAAATGAAGGTAATCGTGGTATCTCATGGAAGTTACGCCAGAGGACTAGTGGATACAGTACAGATGATCGCAGGGAAACAGGAAGACCTGGAAGCATTTGGACTGGAGCCGGAAGAATCTGTGGATACTTTAAAAGAGAAGATCAGACAAAGTATTGAACAGGCATCACAGGAAGAAGAGATTCTGATCCTCACAGATATTTTTTATGGAAGTCCGTTTAATACAGTTATTTCATTAATGCCAGAGTATGATCTTTACCACGTTACTGGAATTAATCTTCCATTGATGATGGAAGTCATTATGGGAAGAATTTCGGGAAAGCATGCGGAAGAAATCTGTAAAGAACTTCTTAAGGCAGCACCGGATACAGTACGGGATGTACGTGAATTATATAAGGAGGTAGAAAAATGAAGAAAATAGTACTGGCAAGAGTCGATGACAGACTCATACATACAGAGATTTTAACATTATGGGTGCCAGAAGTACGTGCAAACAGAATCCTTATTGTTGATGATATCGTTGCGAAAGATAAATTTCGAAGCAAGGTGATCAAAGAGATGGCACCAGATGGTCTTATCATTCACGTTTATGGAATTGATCGTGCAGTTGAAAAGTTAAAAGAACCACCATCATTTGATGGGGAACGAGTGATCGTAATCGCTGAATCACCAATAGTGTTTGAAGAACTGATGAAATGCGGAATCAGGATCACACAGCTTAATATTGGAGGTATGGGAATTCGAGGGGAACGAAAAACTGTGGCAAGAAGGATCGCATGCGATGACAGAGAAATGGAATCTATCCAACAGATGAATTCGAAAAGGCGTCCACGTATATTTCCAGACGATTCCGAAAAAAAGCTGGGAAGAAGCGAAAAAATATATACAGGAATAAATACAAATACAAAATGAATGCAATCTCATTTTAAAAAAATTATAAAAAAGGGGTTGCATTTTTTTTACGCAGTGTTATACTTAAGAACATAGAGTTAGCACTCGATATGAGTGAGTGCTAACAATCGAAAATAAAAACAATTTTCTAATATATTTAGGAGGTAATATTATTATGAAGTTAACACCATTAGGAGATAGAGTTGTATTAAAACAGTTGGAAGCAGAAACAAAGACAAAATCAGGAATCGTCCTTACAACAGCAACACAGGAAAAACCTCAGGAAGCAGAAGTTATCGCAGTAGGACCTGGAACAGAAGATGTAAAGATGGAAGTTTCTGTAGGACAGAAAGTTATCTATTCTAAATATGCTGGAACAGAAGTGAAATTAGAAGATGAAGAATATATTATTGTAAAACAGAATGATATTTTAGCAGTTGTAGAATAATCAGATTGCAGAATCATTTTATTGCAGAATCATTTAGTCGGAGGTAATAAGATCATGGCAAAAGAAATTAAATACGGAATTGAAGCAAGAAAAGCTCTGGAAGCTGGAGTTAATCAGTTAGCAGATACAGTAAGAGTAACAATCGGACCAAAAGGACGTAACGTAGTATTAGATAAATCATTTGGTACACCACTGATCACAAATGATGGTGTAACAATTGCAAAAGAGATTGAATTAGAAGACCCATTTGAAAACATGGGAGCACAGGTTGTCAAAGAAGTAGCAACTAAGACAAATGATGTTGCTGGAGATGGTACAACAACAGCTACAGTACTTGCACAGGCAATGATCAACGAAGGAATGAAGAACTTAGCAGCAGGAGCTAACCCA
>ENA-OQDC01000461-OQDC01000461.1-human-gut-metagenome-genome-assembly--contig:-NODE-461-length-28690-cov-4.804327_pt1 | contig 28690 bp, 30 predicted proteins | sample MGYA00242770_ERZ504601 | MGnify/ENA primary metagenome ERZ504601 (study PRJEB26092, sample SAMD00036305) | human gut metagenome | host: Homo sapiens | study: EMG produced TPA metagenomics assembly of...
GGCTTTTTTTCCTTGCCCCAAAAAAGGTTCAGTTATAATATGCTTTAGAGCCAGAAAAAGACAGTATTAATTTTTAGAAAGGATCAAGCCATGACTGAAAATTTAACCAAAAGAGTCGAAAACGCCGCGAATGGCATTACTCCGCAGACCAGGCCCGACGAGCGGCGGAGCTTTTTGGGGTTCTTTAAGGGAGCGGGTTTTCGTGCGCATGACCATCAAGGACTGTGAAGACGCCAAGTTGACCAAACTCTTCATGGACCACTTTGCCGACTACAAGGGCTACACCATTTTGATCAACGCCAACACCCCCCTAACCCGACCTTTGTCGGCCAGATTGAAAGCCGGGCCAGCAAGGAGCAGGTTCCCTTCTGCCTGGTCAATGACGAAAGTGCCAGAAAAGGCGATGATGATTCCGCCATCCTGGTCGTCAGCAAGGAGGCCATCAACCAGATGCGGATCGAATTGACCCAGGTCTACGCCCCGCCCATGATCGTATCTTATGTATTCCTTTCGCTTACAGTAAAGGATGGAAGGCCTACTGATAATGGTAAATCTGTAAAAGTAATTAAGTAAATGGCATGTTCTGCGGTATAGTTCTAAAACCTGGAACTCATAATATTAAATTAAACTACACAACTCCTGGTCTTAAAATTGGTACTTGTATCTCATTGATCAGTTTGATCATTCTAATAGGAATTGCAATTCGTTCACGAAAAAAATTATTAAAAGACTAAATATATCATTTCTTTCGATTAGTTATAACATGAGGCTGTCGCACTAAAGCGGCAGCCTCTTCTAATATTAAAAATTCTTTTTTCATTTTTATTCATCTTTTGATTTCACAACTTCTGATATAATATATCTCGGCCGCATCTTCACTTCATCATAAATCTTTGCAATATAATATCCAATCACTCCAAGACTAAACATCAAAATACTTCCAACCAGCAATAGCAATAAGATCACTGTTGTAAATCCTGCAACTGCATGTCCTGCAAAATACATATAAAGTGACTGTATCCCTAGTATCACTGCAAATACAAAGAACACAATCCCACAAAACGTCACTATCTGCATCGGTGCTGCACTAAACGATGTAATGTTATTGACCGCGTATTTTACCAATGATTTAAACGACCATTTGGAAGCTCCTGCTTCTCTCTCCCGTACGTCAAATTCTACATAGGCTGTCTTGAATCCAACCCAGGAAGACAATGCTCTAAAGAATACATTACGCTCTGGCAGCTTTAGAAATTCATCTGCTGCCTGACGGTCTAATAATTTAAAATCAGATGCCCGAGACATATCAATTCCTGTTGCATCACTGATAATCTTATAAAACGTCTTGGCAAACATCTTATGAATAAAACTTTCTTTTCCTCTGGATGCCTTCACACCCTCGATCACTTGAAAGCCATCTTCCCATAATCTGTACATCTTAACCAATACTTCTGGCGGATGCTGGAGATCGCAGTCCATAACTGCGATACAATCTCCATCTGCCTGCTCAATCCCAGCAAATACTGCGGATTCTTTTCCAAAATTCCTTGAAAAACATATTCCTTTGATACAGGAATCTTCTTCCTTAATCTTTAGTATTTTGTCCCATGTATGGTCTTTCGACCCATCGTTTACAAATACCAGCTCATAGGGTATCTGCTCCCTGCTCAAAATATCTCCTACCACCTTGGCAGTTTTCTCAATCATCTGTTCTTCGTTATACGATGGAAGAACAACTGATAATTTCTTACCCATTCTACCTCTAACTCCTTAATTTTCTATTCGACAGTGATTTTCGCACTTACATTATCTTCGATCGTCATGTTCTTAATCTTTGTTAATTGAATCTGTACGGTATGTGTTCCCGGTTCATATAATCTCATATCCAGTTTTGGATTCAGATCTTTGACAACAACCTTATCGATAACTGAACGTAAACCACTGATCTTCACTTTAATCTCCTGATCGTCAAATGTCACAGCATAATTCTTTGTATTATTGATCAGTGCAATCTGACTTGTCGGTATCGTAAGTGTACGACTCTTTTTCTTTTCTATGTTCGCACGTATTACCACATTCTTAATCTTATCTACGGATTTCACAAATGAAATTCCATCTGGAAGCTTGATATCTGATGCTTTGATCGTCTTTTCAATGCTCTTTGTACTGTCACTGATATCCAGCTTCACCAGTTTGATACTGTCAACCTTGTCCAGGTCTTCTTTCGATCCTGTGATCTCGATATGTTTTGGCTGATAATCAATACTTCCAAGAACATATCCTTTTCCCGGACTTCCTTTGGTATCCACCTTAAATGGAACAATCTTAGTTCTTGACAGACCAATCTTGACCTTGATCTTGTTCGTATCCAGTTTAATTCTTTCCTGACTTACCTCGTCTCCGTCTTCATCATAGCATTTTACACTCTGTGTCATTGTGACATCTTTTTTGACACCAGAAACGTTGACAACTGCAACAATCTGTTTAATTCTGCTCACAACGCTCTTTGGCCCGGATATGGAGATAAGATTTGGAGTTGCTGTCTGTGTACTGACAGTATACCCGCTTGCAGGCTTTCCTTTTACTTCCATAACAACTGGAATCTGATCACTCTTCACATCCTCAAGCACAACCTTAATCGTTGCATTTCCTGTATCTACATCTAACTGACTCTTATACCTTAATGCCTCAACCTTAATCGGAATCGCATGAACATCGGACATAGACGATACATCCGCAGTCGCACGGAAATCTGACTTCGTCAAACGGTCTACAATATCTTTCTTTCCTTTAACGGTAAAACTCACTGTATCTCCAGATTCAATCTTATATGTCTGATTCAGTTCATCTAATACCTGTTCATTCAGCATATCTACAGGAACATCACTAAATGTCTTCTTAATCACAGGATTATCCGTATTAATTACAAACATCCAGAGCAGAAATGCAAAAACAACAGAAAGTATTTTCAATAAAAGATCACTTTCAATTCTTTTTCTCATTACGATTCCGTCCCTTCCATAATTTAAACTTCTTATTCTGTCCTTTTTCTTCTCTCAATACAGAAAGTTCATCTCTAAGCCCCTGCGGATCTAAATGTCTGATGATCTTTCCATCTCTTGCAATCGAAATTCCTCCTGTTTCCTCTGAGACGATGACTGTAAGACTGTCTGACACTTCACTGATACCTACTGCAGCTCTATGTCTGGTTCCCATCTCTTTGTCTATCTCCACACTATCACTTAATGGAAGGTAGCATGTTGCAGATACAACTCTGTTGTTCCTGATGATCACTGCTCCATCATGAAGTGGTGTGTTATGTTCAAATATATTGATCAGCAGCTGGCTGCTGACTTTAGCATCGATTGGAATTCCTGTTCGCTCATATTCTCCAAGTGCAACCGTTCTCTCCAACACGATCAATGCTCCTGTCTTTACTTTACCCATCTCAATTGCTGCCCTTGAAATCTCCTGCAATGTTCTTGCAGTATATTCCTGTTCTTCCTGTCTGCTCTCCGTAGAGAAGATATCTGTTACCCAGTTCTTCCTTCCAAGCTGTTCCAGTGCATTACGAAGTTCTGGCTGGAATACAATCAGAATTGCTGTAATTCCAACGCTCATCGTATTAGACAGAATCCATGATACTGTGTGGAGCTGCAGAATATATGCTGCAAATGCGATACAAAGAAGGATAATAATTCCTTTTAATAATACCCATGCCCTTGTTGTCTTGATCCACTTAACGATCAGATAGATCATAACACTAACGATCAAAATATCTACAATATCATTGATCCCCATCTTTGGTATTGATGTCCAATATATATACTTTTCAAGTCCATTGAAAAATTTGCTCAAATCTATTCTCCCTTTTTATGCTCTTTGTCTTGTTCTTTATGTTCTTTTCTTCTTAAACTGAATCTATGTGCCGGTGCTGTGATCTGCGTCACATTAAATTCTTCTTCTTCCACAGATACCTTTGGCACTGCTCTTACATAATAATAATATTCTTCATCTTCAAATTCAAATGTCTCTTCTCTCGTGTAGTCTATTACATTATATAAAAACTGGATGATGATCGCGATCACGATACTTACTACGACCATCCCGATCTGTGCCAAAATAGAAACTTCACTGTTTGCAAAATATCCACCTGCAAACAATAAGATTACATACGCTGCTCCTCCTACCAGAATTGATACTTCCCAGCTGCGTGCCGCACCTTTTCTTCTGATCGCAGTTATCAGTACCACGATCAAACAGAATATTCCAAAATACAGCAATAATTCCTTATTATCTATTGCTCTTGCTGCGACCAGGCTGTATATCTTTCCATGTGCTGCTCCTGTCTGAAGCTGTGTCACCGCCTGTGAGACCATCGTTGCAAGATAATAAATAAATGTTCCCATTAAGATAGCAGGAATTCCTGCAATTCCTGCAAACATTCCTGCAAAGATCGGAATGCATGCTGGCAATTGAAAGTAAAAGAATACCGGTACCATCATCAAATAAATTCGTGTCTCCGGAAATACTCTTTGGTACACTAAAAAATATAACAAAACAGCAAGTAAAAAAAACAATGCAACTTCCAGAGAAACATGTGCCAACTGTAAAAATATGACTACATAGAAAATCAATGAAAGGGCTGATGTTGGAATAAATACATTAATAATTCCCATCATAACAAGGAAAAATGGTGATGCAAAAAAATCTGTATAACCAAATAATCTTCCCATTGCATAAAACAGGATAAATCCGCTTAGAAATCTGATTCCTGATTGAATATATCTTCCTCTTGCTGCTATAAATTTTAAAAGCCGTTCTCTATATATCAATAATTTTTCCATCTTCGTCTTCCTCCGGTGCGATCGTTGGACTTACATCCTCATTCTCTTCCACTTTATAAAGCATCTCGAGTTCCTCCAGATGTTTGTCATAGATCAGAACTCTTGCCCTTACTTCATCATAATGTCTGGCTGCACGTTTTTTTATGAAATGACTATAAATAAGATACACTGCTATATAAATGATCAAAACAACTGCTGCTAATATAATGATTTTCCCATCTCTCAGGTTCATGATCACTGTATCCATCTTCACAACACACAGCAATCCTGTCAAAATAAGATATGCGATCAACAGACAGATACTTGTCTTGATCTGTTCTAATCTGATATAGTCTTTCTTCTCATATTTATAAACACGGAAATCATCTTTCCCGTGATTCTTCTCATATCTGGCCATCTCTGCCATAATCTTTACTTTCTCTTCTGAAATCATATGCTTTCACCTGCTTTTTCAGTCTTATTTTTTATTATAGCATGGAATATAGCAAAAAAAAATGAGGTATGAAAATCTCATACCTCCTAAAATAATCCTTCTTATCCGAAGTATCTCTTTAATAATCCTTCAAATGCCTTACCATGACGAGCTTCGTCTCTAGCCATTTCATGAACTGTATCATGGATTGCATCTAAGTTTGCTGCTTTTGCACGTTTTGCAAGGTCGAATTTACCTTCTGTTGCTCCGTGTTCTGCATCTACACGCATCTCTAAGTTCTTCTTTGTGCTGTCTGTTACAACTTCACCTAATAATTCAGCGAATTTAGCTGCATGTTCTGCTTCTTCGTATGCTGCTTTCTCCCAGTATAATCCGATTTCTGGATATCCTTCTCTGTGAGCAACTCTTGCCATTGCAAGGTACATTCCTACTTCAGAACATTCTCCTTCGAAGTTTGCTCTTAAATCAGCTAAGATATCTTCACTGACACCTTTGGCAACACCTACTACGTGTTCTGCTGCCCATTCTTTTTCTCCTTCTACCTGCTCTTTGAACTTATCAGCTGGTACTCCACACTGTGGACATTTCTCTGGTGCCTGTTCTCCTTCATATACATATCCGCATACTGTACAAATCCATTTCTTCATAATCTTGTTCTCCTTTATACTTTATATAATCATTTATATTGCTTTGCCTCTCGGCTTAGTGTCTCTGGATTAAAAATAGTAATTGTTACTGTTTTTAACTTGTCTTTATATTACCACCACATTGTATTTTTGTCAATGCTTTTTTAAACAATTTTTACAGATTCCTTTAAAATATACGACGTTTTGTGTGATCTCTCCTGGGAAATTCTCGCTTGCGATCTCATTTAGCTTCTCATCGATCGGTGCCATATCCAGATCAATGACTGATCCGCATTCCTGACATACGAAATGATAGTGTGGATCGGTGCATGCATCGTAATGATCTGCTCCGCCTTCATAAGATAACTTTAGTATCTCCCCGCGCTCGCTTAATAATGCAAGATTTCTATAGACCGTTCCAAGACTAATCTTTGGAAACTCCTCTTTGATGTTCATATATACCATGTCGGCAGTCGGATGGTCTTTGCGAGTCATTAAAAACTTGATGATTGCATCCCTTTGTTTGCTTTTCTTTGTTACTGGCTGCATAACCTCTTCCTTTCCTTTTACATTCAAATAGTAATTGTTACTATTTTTAGTATATGCTTTTTTTGAAATATCTGTCAACCATTTTGCAACAAATTGTATTATTTTATGTACACAAAGCAGACAGGAAGGTTTCTTTCCTGTCTGCTTTTGTGTAGTTTTTTAAACTTAAGAGGGTTTCTATGAATGTATGTTTCCAATCTTCTTTCATTTAACCTTGGAATACTTTATGTGGATTCAGGATATTCTTTGGATCAAATGCTTTCTTGATTCCGCTCATCAATTCAATGGTTTCAGGATCAAGAGATTCTCTTAAATATGGTTTTCTTTGCAAATCCGATTCCATGTTCTCCGGATACTTTTCCACCTAACTGTGCAGCCTTTTCGTAGATTTTTTCCATTGCTGCTGCCATTCGTTTTTCAAATTCTTCCTGGCTTAAATCATCTTTTAAGATATAAGAATGCAGGTTTCCATCTCCAGCATGTCCGAAGCTCTTGATTCGAATATCTACTTCATTATGTAGATTATGCAGATATTCTACCATTTCGTTAACTTTATTTCTTGGTACAACCATATCTACCTCATCCATATCGGTTGTAGATCCTTTGATTGCTTCAAGGAAGGCTCCTCTGGCTTTCCAGATGGATTCTTCTCTTTCTTCTGTGTCTGAGATCAATACATCGATCGCTCCTGCTTCTAAGCATAATTTTGCAACTTTGTCATAGTCTGCTTCGATCTCTTCTGTTGAATTGCCATCAAACTTGAGCAGAAGATACGCATCGGATTGAGAATCTGGGAATTTTTTACCTAGGTATTCTTCTGCATCAATGATGACCTCCCTCTGCATAAACTCAATAGCGGTCGGGATTGCTTTGGACTTAATAATGAGAGGTACTGTGTCAATTGCTTCTTTTAAGGTTTTAAATGGTATCAGTAAGCTTATTGCCCTTTTTAGGCAGAGGGAGTAACTTTAATGTGGCTTTTGTGATAAAGCCTAAGGTTCCTTCGGAACCGATCATCAGGTCTTTTAAGGAATATCCGGAACTGTTTTTTACAACCTTTCCACCAAATTCCACTATTTTTCCATTTGGAAGGACAACTTCAAGACCTCTAACATAATCTCTTGTCACGCCATATTTTACGGCACGCATACCACCGGCATTCGTGCTGATATTTCCACCGATTGTTGCAGATTTCTCTCCTGGATCTGGTGGGTAGAAGAAATCGTGATCTTCAACGTAAGCTGCAAGTTCCATCAATAAAACTCCAGGTTCTACGGTGATCGTTAAGTTTTCTTCGTCAAGTTCTAATATATGATTCATAAGGCTTGAATCGATCATGATCCCGTGTTCAATTGCTACGGATGATCCTACCAGACCGGTTCCAGCTCCTCGTGGTGTGACCGGAATATTATTTTCATATGCATATTTCATGATCTCTGAAATTTCTTCTGCGGATGTCGCTTTTACTACTACATCTGGATAGCTGCTTGCTCCACCTAATTCATCATGACTGTATTCTTCATTAATATTTTCGCATATAAAATTCTTTCTTCATCTTTTACAATATTTTTGATAGCTTCTAAATCTGTTTGATCAAATTTCTTATAACTCATATCTCTTACGCCCCTTTCGCAGCTTTAATCTTCTCGATCAGTTTTGGTACGATATCGTAGACATCTCCTACCAGACAATAGTGTGCTGTCTTAAAGATTGGTGCTTTTTCATCGGTATTAATGGATACGATGCAATCAGAATGATCCATTCCAGCGACAAACTGGATGGCTCCTGATACACCACAGGTAATGATGAGTTTCGGGCGTACGGTTCTTCCACTTAATCCTACCTGACATTTTGCTTCCACCCATCCTGCTTCTGCAAGTGGTCTTGTGCAGGCTACCTGTCCGTCTAATAATTCTGCTAATTCTTTGATCATTGCAAGGTCTTCTTCTTTCTTGATTCCTCTTCCTGCAACGACTAAGACATCGGCAGATTCAATAAATTTCTCTGGTTCTTTCTTAACAATATCTAAAACATCTACGTGTGCTTTGATCTTTTCTTTATCGATTGCACATGGGATGATCTCTCCTTGAGTTTCCTCAGTTCTCTCTGGTGCATTCATGACTTTATATCTTACCGTTGCCATCTGTGGACGATTATTTGGTGTTAAGATATGTGCCATAATGTTTCCGCCAAATGCTGGTCGGATCTGGGAAAGGTCTGTGTTCTCATCCATCTCAAGGATCGTACAGTCTGCTGTCAGTCCTGTTTTCATTCTTGCTGCAACTCTTGGTGCTAACTGTCTTCCAACAGTTGTTGCTCCAGTAAGGATTGCGCATGGCTGATGTTTCTTGATGAAATCTTCAAATACGGATGTATAGGATTCGATCTTAAATCTTGCCAATTCTGGAAAATCGTAAACAAATACTTTATCAACTCCGTAATGTAATAATTCTTCTGCTTTGTCTTCGATGTTATTTCCCATAAATAAAGCATATACTGGGTGATTGATCTTACTTGCCAGTTCTCTTGCTTTACCGATCAATTCGTATGTGACTGGATGAATCTCTCCATCAACATGATCGACATAAACAGCAATTCCGTTCCACTGACTCTTATCAATCTCTTCTTTCTTCTCATCTTCTACATATTCTACTGCTCCAGCTGGTCCTTTCTTTACACAAAGTCTGCACATCTTACATGCAGCATTGATGGAAAGTTTTCCGTCTTTTTCTTCCATTGCTCCAAATGGACAAATATCAACCAGAACCTGTGGATCTTCTACTTTTTCCTGATGTATTACTAATTTTGGCATTCTCATTTCCCCCTTTTAGATAAATTTCATATCTGTGATCATATGGAATAATTTGTCTGCGACTTCACTTCCGTCTCCGTCCCATACTTCATGATGGTCATTCGCTGTTGGAGGGAAAATTCGTTTTACCTGTGTTGGTGAACCATTTAATCCATAATGTGTTTCGTCTTTGTCTTCCATATCATCTAAGGAATATACTTCAATCTCACGATCTGCGGTATCCATCTTCTTTACATAGGATGGAAGTCTTGGCTGGAAAATGTCTTTATCTACGGATAACAGACATGGATACTGGACTTTAGCGATCTCCAGTTCTTCCGGCAGATCCATCTCGATCGTGATCGCATCGGATTCTACTTTAGATATCTTCTTTACATTTGATACACTTGGGATATTTAACCATTCAGATACTTCGGAACCAACCTGTGCTGTGTCACCATCAGTTGTCTGTTTTCCACATAGGATCAGGTCAAAATCTCCCATCTTCTTGATTCCCTGTGCGATCGTATAACTTGTTGCCAGTACATCGGCTCCACCAAATCTTCGGTCTGATAATAATGCTCCACGGTCAACTCCCATGGCAAATGCTTCTCTGATCACTGTCATTGCCTGTGGTGGTCCCATACTGATGACACTGATCGTTCCACCTACTTCTTCTCTGATCTTAAGCGCTGTCTCTAACGCATACAGATCATATGGATTCATCTTTGAATCGGCTCCGTTTCTTAACAGCACACCGGTTACTGGATCAACTTCCACTTTATTAGATGCCGGTACCTGTTTGATACATACTAAAATGTCCATTGCTATTCCTCCTCATTCCTAAGACTTTCTATCCTTTATCTTAAGCTCTTCCGCTCTAGATTGGTACTACCAATTTTGTTCAAAAAAAAATTTGGATGTTTTTCGCATCCATTGTTTTTATCTGTTTTGTCTATTGGTACTACCAATTTATGATTTTTATTATATATACATTGTCTACTTTTGTAAAGTACTATTTGACATTTTTCCTTTTTTTGTTAATCTTGCATAAAAAAGAAGAGCCAAAATGGCTCTTTCCTTAAAGTTCTTTGTGAATAATGTTATCAATCATATCAAAATGTTTCATCAATGCTTTCTGTCCATTGACCACATCTCTCTTTAATAAACATTCGACAATCTGCTTATGTGCTTCCTGTAACATTCCTTTTCGCTTCTCAGTTCTTAAGATTTCTCGACGCATTTCAAAAATGAAGATATCCATCACTTCAGATAATGCATCTAAGATATTCACGATCAGAACATTGCCTGATGCTTTCGCGATCGCATAATGGATCTTCTTATCGTACATTGTCTTCTCATCGTTATCTGTACTCTGATCTAATGCATTCACATATTCTTGTAATTCTATGATGTCTTTTGTCTCTGCATTCTTCACTGCAAGTGCATATGCCTGCATCTCCAGTCCGATACGGATCTGGTTGATCTGATCATAATCAAGCTTATCAAGCATAAACATCATAGAAAGGGCATCTACCATATATCCTTTAAAATTTCCTGATATATAATTGCCTGCTCCCTGCCTGCTTGAAACAACTCCCATGACGGTTAAGATCTTTAGTGCTTCACGGACGGAATTTCTGCTGACTCCAAGCTTCTCTGAAATTTCTCTCTCTGGTGGAAGACTTTGTCCAAGGACGAGTTCCTGATCCATGATCTGTTCTTTGATACTGTCTATGACGATCTCATAGGCTTTCTTCGTTTTTTCCATATTTTAAATATCCATTCTGTCTGTTGCTTTTCTTTTAAATCCTATAATTGTTAATAGTATAACAGATTCATTTTTTTTTGAAAAGCCCTTGCAATATTATCAAAATAGTAGTAGTATGTAAGAAAGTTAGATGTGGTTTTTAATACTATGTTATAGATTTTATCATACTAGAATGACTGGAGGTTTTACCATGACACATAAATTAAAAGATCCCGGAAGTGCTATTACACATTTGATCGGAATGATCCTTGCAGCGATCGTTTCCATCCCTTTGATCATCAAGAGTTTTTTAAGCGGGGACTATGTTCGCATTATTTCTCTGATCATCTTTACTTTAAGCATGGTCGGACTTTATGGGGCGAGTACTGCTTACCACTCTTTTAATATCTCACCTCGGATCAACAAAAAGTTAAAGAAACTCGACCATGCAATGATCTTTGTTCTGATCGCCGGTTCTTATACTCCAATCTGTACGATCGTTCTTGGCGGTAAGATTGGTTATGGATTATTGTCTGTCATCTGGGCTATTGCAATCCTTGGTATCGTATTTAAGATGTTCTGGGTTACTTGTCCAAAGTGGGTGTCTTCTGTAATGTATATTGCCATGGGATGGCTTTGTATCGTTGCGATCGCTCCGATCATTCATTCGCTTTCCCACGCATCCTTTGGATGGCTGCTTGCTGGTGGAATCATTTATACTGTTGGCGGTGTAATCTATGCACTTAAGATTCCTTGGTTTGAAAACCATTGGAAGAATTTTGGACTACATGAGATCTTTCATCTGTTCGTGATGGGTGGAAGCTTATGCCATATGATCTTGATGTTTCAGATTTAATTTTTGCTCCTGCTGGTAGGTTTCTATCAACAGGAGCTTTTCTTTTCTCGTAAGACGTTTGATCTTAGCTTCCCTGCTCATAGCCTCTTGCTTTGTTTCGAATTCTTCAAGGTAGACTAATTCTACCGGGCCTCTGCCTCTGGTGTATTTTGCTCCTTTTCCTTCATTGTGCATCTTTAGACGATGTGTGATATCATTTGTCCATCCTGTGTACAAGCTGTTATCGTTACATTTTAATATGTATGTTACATTTTTCATCTGTATCTTCCTCTTTGTTTCTGTCTTTTTCTTTGAAGAAAGGCTGCCAGATCAACTCTGACCGCCTCTCTTCTACATCAGCCAGATATATCTTGGCTGTTATTTTCTTACTATATATTATAGTGTTTTTTTATTTTTGTCACAATTTTATTCCAGATATTTTAAAGGATCTACACTCTTTTTATTTTTTTCCATCTGAAAATAGAGATTGGTTCCTTCTAATGAATAATAGCTTGTCGGCTCTGCTACTTTTGCGATCACGTCTCCTGCATTTACTAAGGTTCCTTCTTTTACTTTTATGTCTTTTAACTGCCCATATAACACGGTGTAATCATTTCCAAGATCCATCAATACCGTTTGTCCATATTCTGCTGATTTTCTGATTTCTCTTACTTTTGACTGCTTGACTGCTTTTACTTCGGTTCCTTCTTTCGCTTCGATCAAAATTCCTTTATTGATCCTGTACTGATCGAGTGATTCAAAATAAATTGTTGAATTTACGCTGTATGGAAGGATGATATTTCCTTTGACCGGCCAGGTTAGTTTTGATGTACCATTATACGTCACACTTTTATTCATAGTACGTTTCGCTTGTGCATTTGCTGTCTTTGTTTTTTCTTTTGCTTGCGCTGTTGTCGTCTTTGTTGTTTGTGTGGTCTTGTTTGTAGCACTGTTATTTGCTCCAATGGATCGTTCTTCTAATTTTATTTCCTGCTTCGCCTGATTTCTTTTCTGTCTGAATGTTGCACTGTAATATGCCATAATTCCAAGAAATAATGTAAATACCACGATCATGATCCCATAATATTTTCTCAGCTGAAATGGGGTTTCTTTGTTGTTTTTTCTCATTTTCATCACCTCAAACATAGTTTTACCCATTTCATATTGTTTATTCATATAGATTTGTGATCCTTGTCTTTGGATAGTAATATTTTAATATTTTTTTATAACTTTTTCCTGTTTTTGCCATCGTTCCTGCTCCATACTGACTCATTCCAAGTCCATTTCCTTTTCCAAGACAGATGATCCTTAATTTTCCTTTATACTGTTCAAAATAAAAATTATTTGATGCTAAATGAAACCAATCTGCAAAATCTTCCCCTTTGATCATCAGTGAATCAGCATAGACTTGTCTTACATATCCATTTTTTGTTGTTTCTCCCTATTCTTAAATTTTTTTTTCTAAGCGATTTATTTTGATATCTTTTTTTGTCTTTGTCTTGATCATTCCAGCGATTTTTTCATAGCTCATGACTTTCACGCTCATATAATCTTTTGCTTCAATATCACTTAGGCTTTCTTTTTCCCTGATATATGGAAGATCTTTTCCAAACCATTCCCTTGAATCAAGGGTCATCCCAACACTTAGTGCATGAAAATATGGTTCTATGAGTTTGTTTTTGTATGTGATAACCTTTCCTCGTGTCTCACTGACTGATTTTTTTCGTTTCTGATCCATGCTCTGATAGCTGCGATTTCCAAGCTTTTTTCTATATTCACTGTTTTCATAAGTTGTATAGGGAAGTTTCTGTCTTGCTATCTGCTTTTTATTTTCCATTCTTCTTATGATATCCGTCCGTAATATTACTGCCTGTGCTTTAACTGCTTCATTTTCCTGATCCATAGAAATCTGTCCCGGCAGTATCTTAAGCAGGTATGTTTCAAGATCATCTTTATCATTTCCTGAAATAACCTGATAGCCGCTGTCATAGTTTTCAAACTGAATATTTTTATCTTGCTGGCTTAAAAATACTGTGATCACGTATGGAATTGTGATCAATAAAAATATTAAAAAAAGTATATATATCATTTTATACCTCATTTTCTCCTCCTCTTTTTGTCCGTCTTACTATTTTATGTTACAATAAGGTTACTTAGAACTATCTGAACAGAAAGAGGATTGATTTTATGAAAATATATGATTTTACGATCAAATCACCAAGAGGACTTCATGCACAACCTTGTGCTGCTCTTGCGGCTATTGCACGTAAATCTTCTTCCAAAGTTATCATGGAACACAATGGACAGATCATTGATGTTGCTGATCCGATCCAGATGATGACATCTTCTGCCAGCCTCGGTGAACACATAATCATAAAAGTTTCCGGGAATGATGAAGAAGATATCTTGTTAAAACTAAAGGAAATTATTGACTCGCAACTTTGAGAAGAATATTGTTTGTTATTGTCAAATTATGTTATAATATGTGCTGTATAGGCCTGATCAATGCAGGCCTGATATTTTTGTATGTAGAGAAGGAGTATTTATGGATATAAATCATCTTACCTTGCTGACTGATCTTTATGAATTAACCATGATGCAGGGATATTTTAAAACAGGTAACGACGAAACTGTTGTTTTTGATGTTTTTTATCGTGACAATCCATCCGGAAGTGGTTATGCGATCACTTGCGGTTTAGATCAAGTCATTGATTACATCAAGAACTTGTCTTTTTCTTACGATGATATCGATTATCTTCGTAATCAGGGAATCTTTGATGAGGACTTTCTGGAATATCTTGCTGGATATCATTTTACAGGAGATATCTATGCGATTCCTGAAGGGACTGTCGTTTTCCCAAGAGAGCCACTTCTTAAAGTGAAAGCTCCGATCATGGAAGCCCAGCTTGTAGAAACTGCAATCTTAAATATCATCAATCATCAGAGTCTGATCGCTACGAAGGCTTCTCGTGTTGTTTATGCTGCTGGAGGAAGTGGTGTTATGGAATTCGGACTTCGCCGTGCACAAGGACCTGATGCTGGAACCTATGGTGCCCGTGCCGCTGTGATCGGTGGCTGTGATGGTACTTCTAATGTACTTGCTGGTAAATGTTTTGATGTTCCGATCCTTGGAACTCATGCCCACAGCTGGATCATGAGTTTTGATGATGAATATAGTGCTTTTCGTGCTTATGCAGATCTTTACCCTGATTCTTGTACATTGCTTGTGGATACTTACGATACCCTTCGTTCTGGTGTTCCAAATGCGATCCGTGTCTTTGAAGAATTAAGAGAAGAAGGACATATGCCAAAGCATTATGGAATCCGTTTAGACAGTGGTGACCTTGCTTACCTTACTAAGAAAGCCCGTATGATGCTTAATGATGCTGGTTTCCCTGATGCTGTCATTGCTGCTTCTGGTGACCTTGATGAGAATCTGATCTCCAGTTTAAAAGCGCAAGGGGCTCCGATCACTTCATGGGGTGTTGGTACGAAATTGATCACTTCTGAAGACTGCCCTGCATTTGGCGGTGTATATAAACTTGCTGCCTCTAAGCATAAAGGATCTGAAGAATTTACAGCGAAGATCAAGATTTCTGAAAATCCTGCGAAGATCACAAATCCAGGAAACAAAACGATCTATCGTATTTACGGAAAAGAAGACGGTAAGATCCGTGGTGATCTGATCTGTCTCGTTGGGGAAGAATATAATGAAGCTGATGATCTTACGATCTTTGATCCTCAGGCTACATGGAAGAAATCTACACTTGCTGGAGGAACTTATACATTACGCGAACTGCTTGTCCCTATATTTATCAAAGGACAGTGTTTCTATGAGAGTCCTTCTGTCATAGATATCCGTTCTTATTGTAAGGATGAATTAAATACATTATGGGATGAAAGCCGTCGTCTTGTAAATCCACAAGAAGTATACGTCGATCTTTCCATGCCTCTTTACAAGTTAAAGCATGAATTGCTCGATGCAAACCACAAAAAATAATTTAAATATCAAACACAAACTATAACTTATAGAAGGGAGAACGATCATGATTCGTTTTTTGCGGATATTATTTATCTGTTCTTTTTCCTGACACTGACTGCACCACTTTATCCATTATTTGAGCATTGGAACAAAAGTGGAAAATCTCACAAACGTTCCTCTATAGCACAGCGTATGATTTTAAAATCTTTTAAGCTCTGCCTTGCTATGGCTGGCACGAAACTGGTTGTTGATGGTGAGGAAAATATACCAGATGATACTGCTGTTTTATATGTTGGAAATCACAGCAGTTATTATGACATTTTATGTAGCTATGTTGCGACTGGACGTGGAATGGGATTCTTTGCCAAGAAAGAGATGGAGAAGATTCCTTGTCTTGCACACTGGATGCGTTTTATCAACTGTCTGTTTTTAGATCGTAAGAATATCAAAGCAGGACTTGCTACAATGAATGAAGGTACACAGCTTTTAAAAGATGGATTTTCTATCGCGATCTTCCCTGAAGGTACAAGAAGCCAGGATGAAGATCCTCATGAATTTAAAGAAGGAAGCTTAAGACCAGCTCTGAAAGCCAAAGTTCCTGTCATTCCTATGGCAATTTCAGGTACCGCTGATATTCTTGAGAATAACAAACGTTTTCAGGTAAAACCTACAACTGTTCATATTACTTTTGGACAACCAATCTATCCAGATCAGCTTGAACGAGCTGAGAAAAAGCATCTCGGAGCTACAATTCGTGAAGAAATTATCGAAATGAGAAAAAAACATAAGACAAGTTAGAAAAAAAGATGTTATAATAGTTAAGATATTCAAATGTATATACTAGGAGGAGAAGAGAAATATGAGTATTTGGACAGTCATACTTATTATTGCAGTTATCGCTGCGATCATTCTTGGTGTTCTGTACTTTGTTGGTAGAAAGATGCAGGCCAAACAGGAAGACCAGCGTGCACAATTAGATCAGATGGCACAGACAGTTAATATGCTTGTCATTGACAAGAAACGAATGAAGATCATGGATGCTGGATTTCCTAAGATGGTAACAGACAACATTCCAAAACGTGCCAGATTATCTAAAGTACCAGTTGTAAAAGCAAAGATTGGACCTAAGATCACACCATTATTATGTGATGAAGCAATCTTTGATGATGTTCCTGTAAAGGCTGAGATCAAAGCCGTTGTAAGTGGAATTTATATTACATCTATCAAGAATCTTCGTAATGTAGCACCACCAGAACCAGAGAAACGTGGTTTACGTGCAAAACTTACTAAGAAAAGCGCTGAATATATGCGCAAGAACTAATCTTGTTGTTATATTAAGATTCAGATACAAATCAAAATACCGGAAACTTGTGGTTGAATTCAAGTTTCCGGTATTTTTCTTATTTAAAATTCATTTTTGTTGATTATTGTTTTCTTTCCTGAATCTTTACGATCACATATCCTTTCTCGGTTGTTATATAACCAAGCTTTAGATATTGTCCATCTCTCTTGATATATCCACCCTGTGTAGATGGTAGATGATAACCAAACTTCTTAATAAATTTGTCACCATAGGAAAAATGAACGCCATTAATATCAAAACTTTCTTCTTCCATGTCTTCCTGAATCTTCACCTCCGCTTGATGCTGGTGTGAAGTTCTCTACATATCCTTCGACACTCTTATAATCCCCTTGTTTATATGCATGAATCACCTGCATATATCCAAAGCAAAATCTAAGTGCTGCAATCGCACAGATAGCAAGACAAACTGCAGATAACAATTTGAAAAATGGTTTCTTTGAAAATACAAGGAGTAGTACTCCTATTATTCCTAATATTGCAAATGGAATAACCCATCTTGCCTGTATCGTAAAATTACTGGCTTCGTATAATAATTTCATATATATCTAAGCCTCCCTTCAATTACAGTATTCTAAAACTTTTGCGAATTCCATATCACCACCAAATAAGTCTAAGGCACTTCCGATCGTTACATCGATCTTATCGTTTCCATAATCTTTCAATAATTCAAGATCATCAAAGTTCTTAACTCCACCAGCATATGTGACTTTATTGCCATCATACTGAGCCAGAAGTTTCACTAATTCCTGATCGATTCCCTGAGCCTTTCCTTCTACATCGACTCCATGAATCAGATATTCATCGCACCATGACTCTAGTTTGTGCAGCAGTTCTACCGTTAATTCTTCATCAGTAAACTTCTGCCAGCGATCGGTTGTGATATAATATTTATCGTCTTTCTTTCGACAGCTTAAGTCAAGCACAAGATGATCTTTTCCTACCTGTTCTTTTAAAGAATCCAGTCTGTCATAATGAATCTTGCCACCCTCAAATACAAACGATGTTACGATCACATGAGATGCTCCAGCTTCAATAAATTCCTTGGCATTCTCATCTGTGATTCCTCCACCGATCTGAAGTCCTCCTTCAAATGCTTTCAATGCCTTTAACGCCTGTACTTTATCTTCTTCATAATACTGTGAATCTCTGGCATTAAGCATGATGATATGTCCACCGTTTAAATGATTATCTTTATAAAGTTTTCCATAAAATGTACCATCTTTTTCTGATACAAAATTCTCTGTTGCAAAATCTCCCTGATCAAGGAGACTTCCACCTACGATCTGTTTGATCTTACCATTGTGAATGTCAATGCATGGTCTGAATCTCATTTTTCTTATCATCTCCTGTTATTCTGTCATCTCTAATAAGTCAAATGCTTCCCCACTTGGATCTGCCTTAAATACCATTCTCTCATGTGTCGTTGGATGGTCAAACGCGATCCTTGCTGCGAACAGTCCGATCTCTTTGTATTTCTTCTTTGTCTTCTGATAAATTGGATTATACTTTGTATCTCCCCAGATTCCAAATCCTCTGCTTGAAGTCTGGACACGGATCTGATGATGACGGCCTGTTTCTAAATGGATCAGACAATATGTGTATTTCATCTTAGAATCTTCCATCATATCAATAACTTCGTAATCAAGAATAGCTTCTTTTGCACCTTTCGTTCCTTCTTTGACGACTTTGGATACATTATTTTGGGGGTCTTTTAATAAGAAGTCTCTGAATGTTCCCTCATCATCAGGAAGCCATCCAGTTAGTACCGCCTGATAATCCTTCTCAAAAGTATGATCTTTGATCTGTTCTGTCAGTGATGCTGCTGCCTGCTTTGTTCTTGCAAATACCATAACACCACCAACTGGTCTGTCTAAGCGGTGTACCAGATATAGTTCTGGCTCTCCATCTGTATTTTCCTCAAAAAACAGTTGATTCTTAAGCTGATGCAAAAGATCCATATCTCCTGTCTTATCGCTGGAAACTGGAATTCCTTTTGGCTTCTCGCATACAACAATCTGTTCGTCTTTGTATATGATATTTATCTTTTTATTTTTTCTCATAAAAATCTCCTACATCTTGAAACGGTATCCAACACCCCAGATTGTCTCGATATACTGTGGTTTGGCTGTATTCACTTCAATCTTCTCTCTGATCTTCTTGATATGAACTGTAACAGTTGCAATATCTCCCAAAGATTCCATATCCCAGATTTTATTGAATAATTCCTCTTTTGTAAACACTCTGTTTGGATGTCCTGCAAGAAATGTTAAAAGGTCAAATTCTTTTGTTGTAAATACTTTTTCTTCTCCATTTAAATATACACGTCTTGCTGTCTTATCAATCTTTAATCCTCGAATCTCAATGATGTCGTTGGCTTCCATCTGATTATTTACAAGTCTCTGGTAACGATTCAGATGTGCCTTTACTCTGGCTACAAGCTCACTTGGGCTGAATGGTTTTGTGATATAATCATCTGCTCCGAGTCCTAATCCTCTGATCTTATCGATGTCTTCTTTTCTTGCAGATACCATAAGAATTGGAATTTCTTTGGCTTCTCTGATCTGTTTGCAGATTTCAAACCCATCAACTCCTGGAAGCATGATATCAAGAATGATCATATCAAAATCTTCTTTTAATGCTTTCTCAAGTCCTTGCTGTCCATCTGTTTCTATTTCTACTTCAAATGAACTAAGTTCTAAATAATCTTTCTCTAATTCTGCGATTGAAAGTTCGTCTTCTACGATTAATACTTTGCTCATGTTATTTCTCCTTTGACTGATCGATTACTTTATTTAATGTAAAGAATATTGTCGTTCCTGCACGCAGTTTACTCTCTGCCCAGATTTCTCCACCATGTTCTTCTATGATCTTCTTGCAAATGGATAGTCCAAGACCACTTCCTCCGGCGGAATTTCTTGACATATCTGCACGATAGGTTCTTCTGAAAATATGTGGAAGATCTTCTTTGGAAATTCCCATTCCATTATCCTTGATCGCTACCTGTACCTTGCGATCAAATTCTGTTAAGGTAATTCCTACCTTTCCTTTGGCCTTATTGTTATATTTGCATGCATTATTAATAATATTATTAATAACTCTCTTAAGCTGTTCCGGATCAGCTGTTACCAATACATTCGCTCCACAATAATTACGATATGAGAACAGCATTCCCTTCTGTTCAAGGTCTGCTCCGATCTCATCTACACAATCTTTGAAATATGAATTAATATTAATCTTCTCAAAGTTATACGGAATAATATTGGAATCAATCTTTGAATATAAAGATAATTCGTTGATCAGGACGTTCATATCATTTGCTTTATTATAAATCGTCTTAATATAGCGATCTATCTTCTCTGGAGTATCTGCAACTCCGTCCATGATTCCTTCGACATATCCCTTGATCGCTGTGATCGGTGTCTTAAGATCATGAGAAATATTACTGATCAGATCCCTATTCTGCTTTTCATAAACAATTCTTGCATCGATCGAGTCTTTTAACTCCGCCCTCATCTCATTAAATGCATTGCAAAGTTCTCTGATCTCTTCGCCACCACTGTTGATCACTACATCATTATCAAGGTTTCCTTCCTTGATTCGTTCTGCTCCTGCCTTCAGTTCCCTGATCGGACTTACGAATTCACGGTACATAAACCATGATAAAAATGTACTCGTTAAGATCAGTACACCAATGACTGCACAAGATACCTGAATAAAGATATTGCGGTAATGTGGCAGGACTGTTCCAAGATCTGTCATAATAAATACAGATCCTTTTCCTCCATCCTTGTATTTAAAATCCTGCTGCTTTACAAGGTAATTCCCTGGATGGCTTACAAAAAAACCACGGTCAGCATCACTGTCTTTATTCCCATAGGATGGCAGTTTATTGATCAATTTGTCAGAAACATTTTCCTTTCCTGCATAAGTGATCTTGTTATTTTTTCGAACGAGCAGATAGGAATCTTTACCCCCTAATCGTTTATTGACGTCATTTAAATATTGCTGATTATTAAAGATTTCAGGATTCTTATTTACATGCTCTTCTAATTCAAAGAAAATGCCCTGTGTCTCTGTATTCATCGTCTTTAAAGGATTTGCGAATCTTTCAAAAGATCCTACTGACAGGTCTGCTTTGTTGATCCTTGAATACCCTATACTTAAACCAGCGATCGACACTATCATCACAAAGATTGGTAGCACGATCGCTGGCAAATAGATTAATCGAACTTTATTTACTGCTTTCATCCCTTGACTCTCCTTTGGTATTAATATCTTTTATTATACCATAGTCACAGAGAGAAACCAGAAGTTGAACAATTATTTTTTATAATTTTTAGAAAGATTTTTATCATTATAAACATCTAATTTCTTGAAATGATAAAATCAAGGATTGCATCTGCAACTTCTTCTTTTGTCATCTTTGGAAGCTGTTTTTCTTCATCCTTTGTGATCAATGTGATCACGTTTGTATCTGTGTTAAATCCAGCTCCCTGTTCTTTGAGGTTATTTGCTGCGATCATGTCAATCTTCTTCTTTTCAAGCTTTGCTCTGGAGTTTTCTAACATGTTCTGTGTCTCCATGGAAAAGCCGCATAGGAACTGACCTTCTTTTTTATTCTCTCCAAGAGTCTTTAAAATGTCTTTGGTCCTTACCAGTTCAATTGACATATCTCCGTCTTTTTTCTTGACTTTATGATCGCTGACATTCGCTGGTGTGTAATCTGCAACAGCTGCTGCCTTGATAATGATATCCTGTTCATCACTTCGGCTTGTCACAGCATCATACATATCCTGTGCACTGGTAACAGGTACTACATCTACAAACATTGGTGGTTCGATCGCTGTTTGTCCTGTAACCAAAGTTACATCCGCTCCGCGAAGCATTGCCATCTTTGCGATCGCATACCCCATCTTTCCTGAAGAATGATTGGAAATATAACGTACCGGATCGATCGCTTCGATCGTTGGTCCTGCTGTTACAAGAACTTTCTTGCCTTTTAAATCTTTTTCTTTCGCAATCGCTCTCTCAAGATGTGCAACCAATACTTCTTCTGATGGCATCTTTCCTGCTCCACTTGTTCCACAAGCAAGATGTCCTGTTGCTGGCTGTACGATCTCATATCCAAATCTTCTTAATTTATCAAGATTATCCTGTAAGATTGGATTATTGAACATCTTCGTATTCATCGCTGGTGAGATGATCACTGGTTTGTTACATGCCATCACTGTGGTTGATAACATATCGTCTGCAATTCCATTTGCAATCTTACCGATAATGTTCGCTGAAGCTGGTGCGATCAACATTGCATCGGCTTTATCTGTCAGTGATACATGTGCTACATGAAACTGAAAATTACGGTCAAATGTTTCTACAAGACATTTTGTGTTGGTCAAACTTTCAAATGCAATCGGGTTGATAAAATGTGTGGCATTCTTTGTCATGACCACATGGACTTCACACCCACGTTTCACAAGCATACTTGCCACATTTGCCATCTTATAAGCTGCAATACTTCCTGTCACACCCAATACAATCGTTTTTCCTTTTAACATGATCTTCTTTCTCCTACATATCTTCTAATCGTCCATGTCTTTCATAGTTTGTGCAGCGGGAAATCTGGTTATCGTCATCTACAAATACGACTTTTGGCTCAAATGTCTTTGCTTCTTCTGGTGTCATATCTGCATATGCGATAATGATGATCTTGTCTCCTGTTGCAACGCAGCGTGCTGCAGGTCCGTTTAAGCAGATCATTCCACTTCCTGGTTCTCCAGGAATTGTGTATGTCTCAAAACGACTTCCGTTGTTAACATCTACGATATGTACATGTTCGTATTCTAAGATTCCTGCTGCTTCTAATAATACAGGATCAACTGTAATACTTCCTACATAATCTAATTCTGCCTGTTTTACTGTTGCTCTATGAATTTTTCCTTTTAACATGCTGATATTCATTATTTTCTTCTCCTTTAGTCTATTCGTTAATGAGTGTATTGTCAATAAGTCTTGTCTTTCCGATGTAAACTGCCATAGCCAGCATACATGTTCCTTCTAGTTTCTCAACTGGTTCCATAGACAATGCGTCAACTGCTTCTACATAGTCAATCTTAGCCATTGGTTCTGTCTCGATATTTTTCTTCATTGCTTCTACGACTTTATTTGCATCTTTTTCTGTTTTCGCAAGTTCTTTTCCTAAAGCAACTGTTTTTGATAAGATCAATGCTGCTTTTCTTTCTTCTGGAGAAAGATATGTATTTCTTGAGCTCTTAGCAAGTCCGTCTTCTTCACGAACGATTGGACATCCGATGATCTCGATATCCATATTCAGATCACGCACCATACGTTTGATAACTGCTAACTGCTGTCCGTCTTTCTGTCCAAAATATGCTCTGTCTGGTGTTACGATGTTAAAGAATTTATTTACAACAGTACATACTCCTCTAAAATGAATTGGACGTGTTTTTCCACATAATCCTTCTGTAAGTCCTGTCATATCCACAAATGAGCAGAAATCTTTCTCATACATTTCTTCTGGTTCTGGATGGAAGATTAAATCTACTCCTGCACTTTCACATAATGCTGCATCATGATCTAAATCTCTTGGGTATGTTGCAAGGTCTTCTGTTGGTCCAAACTGCATTGGATTTACGAAAATACTTACAACGACTTTGTCGTTATCTTTTCTTGCTGCATCCATCAGACTTTTATGTCCTTCATGAAGGTATCCCATAGTTGGGACGAAACCAACTGTTAATCCCTGTTTCTTCCACTCTTTTACCTGTTCTCTGACTTCTTTGACTGTTTCTACGATTTTCATTGTTAAAACTCCTTTTTCCCATTTATGTATGAGAATCTATCTATATAAAATATGTCCTTTATGTTGTCTGTTTTTAATATAATTTTTCAATCACATCATCACTGATCGCATATGTATTTTCTGGTCCTGGGAAAGTTCCTTCTTTGACTGCATTGATATAGTCTTTGACTGCTCCCTGCATCACTTCTCCAACCTGTGCAAACTGTCTTACAAATTTAGGCACAAAGTTTCCATACATTGCTAACATATCCTGGTATACCAGTACTTGTCCATCACATTCTGGACTTGCTCCGATTCCGATCGTTGGAATATGTACTTTCTTTGTGATAATCGCTGCTAATTTCTCTGGAATTCCTTCCAGAACTAACATAAATGCTCCAGCTTTCTCAACTGCCTGTGCTGCTTCGATCAGCTCTTTTGCTGCTTCTTCGCTTTTTCCCTGTACTCGGAAACCACCAAACATATTAGATGACTGTGGTGTCAGTCCAATGTGGGCACATACTGGGATCTGTGCATTTACGATTGCTTCGATCTGTGGACATACGTTTTTTCCACCTTCTAATTTAACCGCTGTACAACCTGTTTCTTTCATAATTCGTCCAGCATTTGCTACCGCATCATATACAGATGTGTGATAAGATAAAAATGGCATATCAACTACGATCAGAGCATCTTTTGCTCCTCTTACAACGGCTGCCCCGTGATGGATCATGTCATCAACTGTTACAGGAATCGTTGAGTCATATCCAAGCATTACCATTCCAAGAGAATCTCCAACTAACATTGTATCGATTCCAGCTTCATCGAATAATTTTGCGGTAGAATAATCATATGCTGTCAGCATTGTGATCTTTTCTCCGTTATCTTTCATTTTCTGTACTGTGCTTACTGTTGTTTTCATTTTACTTCCTCCAATACATGTTTCATGTCTGCATAAGAAACATCAGGATGACGTGTCTCTGCAAGTTTTATGATCTCTTTTGTCAGAGCACTGTAAGTTTCCTTTTTCTCCTGATCTATGGCATCTAAATGTTTTTGCACGGTTTTGATATCATGGCGTTCTACTGGCCCTGTCAGTGCATCACATGTTCCAACATCAAATATATTGTTCATGTTTGTAACTGCCAGTGGTTTCAATGCATTCAATGCTGCTTCATCATCAAATCCACATTCATTAAGCAGTTCCTTCGCCTGATTGATCAATCCGACTGCAAGATTAGATGCAAAGACGGCTGCTGCATGGTATTTAGGCTTATCTTCGCTTTTTAATCTCACGATGCGATTTGGACAAGCTGACAATAAATCCATGATCTCTTCCATGTGTTCTTCATTTCCTTCCACACTGAATAATGCCTGTGCTAGATCTTCGTATGCAGTTTTTTTACCTTTAAATGGAAACATTGGATGAATAGAGTAACCGTATGCTCCGGTTGCTTCAATTCCAGAAAGAACAGCTGATCCTAGTGATCCGCTGCAATGACAAATAAACTTTCCTTGTATCGGATAAGTTTTGACTTGTTCCCAGACTGTGCTGATCGCATCATCTGGTACTGTTAAAAATAGAACATCACTTTTTGTTAATATTTTATCAATCGATGTTGTAAATATCTTCTGTGTTTGTTTTTCCGTTCCACTTACATTCGCTTGTGTACGGGTGTAGCACCCTGTGACGAGTATGTTATTGTGTACAAAGTAATCATAAAGAGAGCAGCCTACTTTCCCTGCTCCGATGAATCCTACTTTCATACATGTATCACCTGCTTTCTTGCGGGTGATGTTCTAAGTTAAATTGATTTGCCGGTATGATTTCTTTCGAGAATACCATCCAGTTGTTAACTATAACACCCGTGTGGGAAAATAGCAAGTATAATTTTGATTTGTTGATAGTGTTGCATGTATGAGTCAGAAAGAACAAGAGAAGAAATATTTATAAGAATAAAGGGTGACACTCAACATACACACCACTTAAGTTTTCCAATCTTGTAATTATCCACACTTTAGACTTCAGGTATATGATAAAAAATAAATAAGCAACCGAAAGTGATGCATTGGAATTTTGCCATATTTTGAATAAATTCGCAGCCCAATTGGACGAATGTCTGAGCTTCAAAGACTTTTGTCTTAGACAAAACTCCAGAGCGAGTTTTCGTAGGAAATTGGGCGAATCAGCGATTTGTTCAAAATGTGATCAAAATTCCACCGCTGCGTTTTCGATTGCTTATTTATTTTTTATCATATACTGAAAGACTACAGTTGGCCAACTTACAAATTTAAAATTCATACAACACTATTTCTTTTCGTCTCAATGTTTCCTGCACATCGATGACTCTCTGATTCTTACTTCCCTTCCAATGAAGTTTTCCCATCAAATTCTTCCTGTACAAAAGGTCCATCTACGATCACATCGCAATATTTCACAACATCCAGTGTCTTGATCTCATCCCAGCAGAATCCTGTATACAGCCAGATTGTCTTATTTGGAAATGTTTCTTTGATCTCTTTTGCCAGAACTGCAACTTCTACATGGTTTGCTGGGTGAAGTGGATCTCCTCCGCTGAATGTGACACCTGTGATATAGTCTGGTTTAATCGCTTCAAATAATTCTTCTTTTGCTGCCTCATCGAAAGGAATTCCTCCTTCGATATCCCATGTGACTGGATTGTGACAGCCTTTGCATTTGTGGGTGCAGCCTGCAACCCATAGGACGGCTCTTAAGCCGTCTCCATTTAACATATCATCTTTCGTAATATTATGGTAACGCATTTTACATGGATTTCCTTTCTGCAATTTCTGCCATTTTGGCATCATTAAGTCTTGTGTCTCCTTTGACTCTGGAGTAAGAGAGATATCCGTTCATTCGATCGATCTTTGTTAGGTTTTCGCTTCCGCACACTGGGCATACGTCCATCTCTAATTCTTCGTGTCCGCAGTCATCACAGTAAGCTAAGGATAAATTAACTCCTTCATAGAACCCTTTGTCCATTGCTCTTCTTACTAATGTCTTTACTGCTTCTTTGTTATAATTGATCGGATATTTTACATACTGAATCTTTCCACCATTGCATAATTCCCAGAAACGTCCTTCAAGATCCTGCTTCTCGATTGGTGTGATGTCTTCTGTAACATGACAGTGGAACGAATTGCTCACATATTCTCTGTCAGATACATTTTCAATGACACCATATTTCTTGCGGAACTGTTTGACCTGTAAACCGCACAAGTTCTCGGCTGGTGTTCCGTAGATTGCATATAAATTTCCATCTTCTTCCTTAAATTCTTCTACTTTCTCATTAATATAACGCAAAGTTTCTAACGCAAACTCGCCATCTTCTGCTAAAGATTTATGATTGTATAGCTGCTGTAATTCATTTAATGCCGTGATCCCAAAGGAAGCTGTTGCACTCTTTAAGATCGGTTTGATCTTATCATGGATTCCCAAATGTCCACCTAAAAATCCCCCTTCACAGTATGCAAGTGGATTCGTTGATGCTTTCATTTCTCCTAAGTATTCGTATGTTCTGATATGTAATTCACGGATCAGATTTAAATAGTAATCTAATACTTCGTGAAAATCTTTTCCTTCCTGTTTTGCCTTCGCATAGATCATTGGTAAATGAAGACTGACGGCACCGATGTTAAATCTTCCGACAAAAATTGGTTCGTCATTTTCATCTGCTGGTTTCATTCCGCCTTCTTTGTACCATGGAGATAAGAATGCACGGCATCCCATTGGGCTGATGATCTTGCCATATTTCTTGTACATGCTTGCAATATAACCTTCTCCGGTCAGTGATAACCAGTCTGGGTACATTGTCTGTCTGGAGCAACGGATTCCTGCCTCAAATACATCTTCTAATTTGCATCCTGGTCCATGTAGATTCTTGTCATATAAGAATACAAGTTTTGGGAATAACACTGGTTTCTTATGTCCATCTTTTCCCTGACCTTTTCTTCTGACATCTAACATGGAGATCGTTGCCATCTTCGCAAATCTTCCTGTTCCAGTTCCTGCTGTCATTGTGATAAATGGGTAGTCTCCACGGCTTGATGATACACTATTAAATTTGTATTCTAACCCCTGGAATCCCTGTTCAAATTCACGTTTGACATCTTTCATTGCTTCTTCTTCGGCACGTTCTCTGGACAATCCAAGTTCTTCGTATCTCTCGATCCCTGCTGCGTAAGATTTCTCTGCATATGGTTCCAAAATCAGTTCGATATTTGGTACTGTAAATCCACCATACTGCTGACTGGCTGCACTTAATACAATATCTCCGATGACATCAAAAGCGACATCTAATGTCTTTGGCTCGTTGTACCAGAGATTTCCCATCTCAAAACGCCTTTTAATACTTCCTGCACATTAAATAGACAGCAGTTCATTGTATCACGTCTGCAGACATATCATGAATATAAATATATCCATCACGACATGCCTGAATTTCCTCAGTTGTCATGAAAAATTTCTGATAGAGTTCTTTATTTAATTCATTAAAGATCAGGCTTCGTTTGGTAGAAACCAGTGCACTGTCTGTGTGCTGTTTCCTTATCCCAATGTACATGATAGACTGGCTCTTCTTGTATACTTCGTCTAACATCTGTACAAAATCCTGCTTATAGTTACGGTAATCTCTGTAGCTCTTTGCTACCAGTGGATTTGTCTGTTCTAATGCACCTTCGACCACATTATGCAT
>ENA-OQDC01000463-OQDC01000463.1-human-gut-metagenome-genome-assembly--contig:-NODE-463-length-28592-cov-9.537045_pt1 | contig 28592 bp, 10 predicted proteins | sample MGYA00242770_ERZ504601 | MGnify/ENA primary metagenome ERZ504601 (study PRJEB26092, sample SAMD00036305) | human gut metagenome | host: Homo sapiens | study: EMG produced TPA metagenomics assembly of...
TTCGTAGGTTTTAGTTTGTGAGGAGTCTCAGCATGTTCGCTGCCGCCATCTCGCTCGTCGGTCTTGCGGCGACCGTCTACCTTGTCTTGCGCGAGGCCAAGGCCATTCGCGCTCAGTCGGGCACCGTTGCCAAAAGCGCTCTTGGGTGGAGCGTCGCCTTCGGCCTGTTCCAGCTCTTTTTGACCATTTGGGGTGCCATTGGCCTCGTCGCCCAAAACGAGCCGCTCGCCTTTGTGATGCTCATCCTGACCAACGCCATCCTCACCGGATGCGCTTGGGCCAGCATCGCCCGCGACCACATCGCCCCGCGCGTCTTTGCGTTTGCCGCGCCCGACGCCCCCGCCCCCACCGGCAAGCTCGCCCGCCTGCGCGGCGCCTTTGTGGGCAAACCGCTCGTCGCCGCCGTCCTGTGCCTGCTGCTCGCCGGCGTCTTTGCGCTGCTGGGCATGGAGGTCTCGTCCAACCACGACTTTACCTGGGTCTACCCCCTGTGCATCCTGCTCGAGTGGGCCATCATCGCCACACTCATGACTGGCTTGTTCTTCCTATTCCAGCGCCACGGCGCAGCTCCCGCGGTCCTGGCCTTTGCCCTCTTTGTCCTGGGCATTGCCGAGTTCTTTGTCATCACGTTTAAATCCATGCCCATCCAGCCGGGCGACCTTTCGGCCATCTCCACCGCCGCCGCAGTCGCCGGCACCGGCTACACCTTCTCGATCTCGCTGTTCTGCGTGCTATCCATGGGCTTTACCGCCATCGCCATGCTGCTGTGCGAGTACGCCGGCCTGGTCGCGCCGCACCGTCAGAAGGGCGCCGCCAACGCCAAGCGCATGTTGCTCACCAACCTGCTCGTGGCGGTGCTGTGCCTGGGCGGCGTGACCGCGCATGTCACGCTCATCGACTACTACAACACCCTCGGCATCACCGTCTACACCTGGCGTCCGCTCGAGAGCTACTGGCGCGAGGGCTATCTGCCTGCCTTTATTAGCGCGGCACAGTCCATCAAGCCGCCCAAACCCGCCGACTATTCTGTCGATGACGCCAAGGCCACGCTCAAAAAGTACGCCAAGGCCTACGACAAATCCGACGCGGCCAAGAGCGACGAGCGCGCCGCCGCAAAGGAGCAGTTCGACAGCGAGAAGCCCACGGTCATCGCTATCATGAACGAGACGTTCTCGGATTTGTCGATCTACCAGAACATGCGCGCCGGCTACGAAGGTCCGCAGTACTTTAAGAACCTGTCCAACTGCCTCAGCCGCGGAAAGCTCTACGTGAGCGCCTACGGCGGCGGCACGGCCAATACCGAGTTTGAGTTTATGACCGGCAACTCCATGGCCAACCTGGGCTCGGGCGTGTACCCCTACACCATCTACAACATGGAAACGACCGGGAATCTGGCAGAGCAGTTCAAATCGCTCGGCTATTCCACCACGGCCATGCACCCCAACCACGCGACCAACTGGAACCGCGAGAACGTCTACAAGGACTTTGGCTTTGACCAGTTCCTGTCCATCAACGATTTCCAAGGCGCCGATACCCTGCGCGGCATGGTGACCGACCAGGCAACCTACGACAAGATTCTTGAGCTGCTCGACCAGAACGCCGATCCGCAGTTTATCTTCGATGTGACCATGCAGAACCACTCGGGCTACGACACGGGTCTGCTGCCGGTCGACAAGCAGATGCACCTGAACATCGACACGACCGACCTGGACGCTAAGACCGTCGAGGACGGCACGCTCTCCGATGTTGACGAGTATGTCTCGTGCATCGAGCAGTCCGACCAAGCGCTGCGTTACTTCCTCAACGCCCTGAGCAAGCTCGACCGCAAGGTGGTCGTGGTGTTCTGGGGCGACCACCAGCCGTTCTTCCCGTCCAAGTTCAACGATAAGTGGTTTACCGGCGAGGACGACGCCACCCACCAGGAGCGCTTGTGGCAGACCGACTACATCATTTGGGCTAACTACGACGTTGCCGGTTGTGACCAGACGAGCGAGGTCGACGACCTGTCCACCAACTACCTGTCCACCCAGCTGATGCAACTGATCGGCGCACCGCTGACCGACTACCAGAAAGCGCACATGACGCTGCGCGAGTCGCTGCCCGCCATCAACTCCGTGGGCTACGAGGACGCCAGCCTGCGCTGGGCGCTCTCCTCCAACGTCACCGGTGACGACGCCGCAGCCGCAGCCGCCACCAAGGCGCGTGAGGATTACGCCAAGATGCAGTACTACGAAATGTTCCGCGACGGCAAGAACGTCTACACCGAGCACTTCCAGACCGAGGCCAACGAGACCGACCCCAACCTGGCGCCGGGTACAACCAAGATCAAATAGCGACTAGCTGCGAGTTCATAACTGAAACGTCTGTCCGAGCGGAGGCATATAAGGTTCCCTGCTCGGACAGTCCTGCGCAAGACGGAGGCCACATTAAGTGGACTCCTCTGCGTGCGGAACTCGCGATGAACCTTATATGCCTCCGCCTGGACAGACGCCCTGATGTTGGGGCGTGGCTTGTCTTGGGTGTATCGCCGAACATATATAAGTTGAAGGCCACGTTATGTGGCCTTCTTTGTTTGCGGAAAGTGTGTCCCGGAATTCTTGTCTGGAATGGGATGCAGTTTCCGCTTGGGACCCGATTGGGAAAGTGTGTCCCACTATTCAGCTGGATTCCGGGATGTATTTTCCGGTTGAGGCTCGTTGGGAAAGTGCGTCCCACTTTGGGGGCTGATTCTGGGACGTGGTTTCCGGTTGGCTCTCATTGGGAAAGTTCATCCCATTTCTCGGCCTAATTATGGGACGCAGTTTCCCGTTGAGGACCCTTTGGGAAAGTGCGTCCCGGTCTGGGCGCTCAAACTGGGATGGATTTTCCGGATGAGGGCTTGACGGAAAATGTGTCCCGTTCCGGGCGCTAATTGTGGGATGCAGTTTCCGCTTGCGGAGTCTCCACTCAACAGAAAACCCGGGTGGCCTGTTTTTTGGCTACCCGGGTTTTTGGGTTGTCGATATGTTCGACTGGCTACTAGTGGGTCTTGCGGCGCTTGATCAGCATGATGAGGGCTATCACTACGAGCGTTGCTCCCGCTGCTGCTGCGGTGGCGACTAGGGCGAATGTTTGGTCGCCGGTGTTTGCGAGGTTCTTCGCTGTGGTCGTAGTCTTGACCTTGGTGTCGGTCTTAGCTCCGTTGTCGGACTTGGGCTTGTCCGGGTTCGTCGGGGTCTCAGGAGTCTCGGGGTCCTTTGAGCCTTCGGAATCGGTTGGGCCGGCGGTGTTTACCAGCGTATGGTCCAGGAACTTCTTGGCGCCCGCACTTGCCTGTGAGAACAGGCGGCGCGTGCGGATCGGGGTGGCGTTCACCGTTGTGGGCGCCGTCTCCTCGGCCTCGATATTCACGAGCGTCGTGCCGGTGTCGAGGCCCACGTCGTTGTATCCCACGTGGCAGTAATACTGCGCACCGTCATCGTCTGCGGTCAGGTCAATCTCGAGCTTTGAGGCCGTTCCAGCCGCGAGGTTGCCATCGGCACCCACGAGCTTAAACTCTGTCTCGCCGCGGCCCTTGCGGTACCACATATAGGTCGGTGCCAGCCCTGTTTCGCTATCGTCGGCACCGAGTTGCTTCACATGGCCAATCGCCGAGAGCGTCAGGTGGCTTCCCGCCGTGCGCTCAACCGAAGAGTCGTATCCAAGATCCGACCCCTCCGCAGCATCCGCCGCAGGTCCGCTCACGGTCATCGTCATGCCATCGGGCATGGTCTTGACCGTGATGATTGCCGAGCGAATACCTGTTTCGGTCGTGGATCCATTCTTAACGGCGGCGATGGCGAATCGATACTCCGTATTGGGCTGCAGCCCATCCCACTTGAGCGAGGTCTGCGTGTTGTCTGCAATCTTCCAGCTATTGACGACCGCATCCGCCGCATTGCTCTGCAGCATGCCCACGCCGTAGCTAAAGCCACTCTTGTTTGCGAGTACATCGTCCCAGCTAAACGTAACGCTGGTCGAATCGACGGCGTTTGCCGTAAAGCCCGTCACGGCCGGCGCGTCGGGCATCTCGACGTCCTTAACGTCATAGCCCACGATCCAGAACTGGTCGGTGTCCTTGGTGCCGAGCTTGTCGCCCGAGTCTGCCTCGAACTTGTCGACATCCACCGCGTTGACGCCCAGACGCCACACAAAACCGTACTTGCCCTGCGCGGCCTCGGGCAGGTTGTCGACGGTGCCGCCGTATTCGGTCGATTCACTCGAGGAGTTACCCGTAGTAAAGCCGGCGTTGGCACCAAAGCACAGGCCGCCAAACAACTCGTGCTTTGCGAGCTTCGCGCCCATGACAACGCTGCCGTTCAGCGTCAAGCCGAGCTCGAGCTCCTGCTCCTTGCCCTCCTCGACTTCGATGGTCTGCTCAATGCTCGCCCCCGACTGCGCGGCGGCGCCGTTAAACCCATCGTGCGTGTAGGCGCGCGTTACGCCAGGCTTGCCCAGGCCAAAGGAATCCCCAACGGGAGTCTCGCCGTTGAGCGTCGTTTGATAGGTTCCGGGTTCTCCCGACCGGTTGGTCAAAAAGTAGCTGAGCGGCGTCATATTGTGCTGTTTGGCAATGCGGTCATAGGCCTCGACATTAACGACCGAGGTCTGCGCGCCGAGCGACACGGGCGCCGCCATCACGCCCTTGCCACCAGTTTCCTCATTTTCGATCTCATACTCGTAATAGACCATCGGAATCGTGTAGAGCACGGCCTTGTCACCCTCGCCGGCATGCGACTCATAGCTTACGCTTGCGCTGACCGTGCGCTCGCTCCGGTAGTCATAGCATCCCTCGGCGGCAAAATCGACTGAAGCATTCATCGCGACCAGGGGCGGACCGGTCTGCACCTCGACGGCAACGCCCAACTCGGCGCCAATGGTATAGCCCTGGGATGTCCCCGTGCCCTTTTCCTCTCCGTATGACGTGCCGCCCAACACCAGATAGCCGTATGCCTGCTCCAGATCCTCAACATAGGGCGCATCCTGCAGCACGGCAAGCACGCGCGGGTTGGTATAGACCTTGTAGCGGTCCTTGTACGTAATCTTGACGCTGTCGTTGTCGACATCGGGCAGCGCGAGCGAGATAAATGTGCCATAGGTAGTGCCGCGACGGTTGCTCTCGCTAATCACCTGCTCCTCGCCGCGGCGCACCTTTCCGTTCTCGTCGAGCGAAAAATGCGAGGCGGTCATCCAATAGTAGTCATCGTTCTTGCGCAGGTCCTCGTCGCGGTGCTTGCCCACCACGGCGATAAAGCTCTCGTTATAGCGGTCCGAACCCGAGACGCTGCCCGCCTTGACGTCGCTGATCCACACCTGCTCTATACCCTTGTGGTCATGCTTGTTGCTGCTGTTGTATTGCTGACCGCTCATGCTCATGGTTCCGACCATGGACCCCAAGCCCTGAGCCCCGCTCTGTGCCGTGTTGCAGGCAAAGTCGCGGAACACATCGCCGCCCACGAGCACCTCGTCGGCCGCCAGCTGCTCGGACAGGCCGTCAAGGTTGGCAGTGGCAAGGGCAATAGGCGCCAAGGTGCACGGATAGCGCTTATCCTGAGCGCTATCCTTCCATGCGCTGTTGGGCACATGCATCAGCCCATAGGAGGCGAGGAGCCCGTCTCTGTATTCCTTGCAATCGGAAAGCTTGAACTCGCCAGACTCCGAGTCAAAATACGCGTAGCGGTACAGCGCGCCGTACAGCCCCTTGCTGCCGTCAGAAGCGCCGTAATCAAAAGCGCTGCGTTGCCAGTCATAGCCCGCAAGAATAAGGCCCGTGACGGTTTCACCCGTCTTCTTTCCTTCTTCATCGTAGGCGGCAAACGTGCCGAACGTCGCATTCGCAGCGACCATGGTCTTGCCGTTCGCGGAGAGGGAGATTGCGCCCGCGTCGCCCAGAGCATCGACATGGACGAGCGCACCCTTAGATGCATCCCGCGAAAACAGCTCGCAATGCGTCGACTTATCAATATTCTTCTTGCCGTAGGGTGCCGAGACCACGATGGCGAGGTCATCGCAAAAATCGCGATCGAGGTCGCCGGCCGCTAGCGAAACGACAGGAGCTGACTGAAGCTGCGTCCAGGAGTCGTTCCCGCCCTTGTTGTGCGTGGTGTAGTCCGCGGCGTTACCGGCATCGATCTTGACGACGCTTTGCTTCCAGTTGCCGCCCTCCAAGTCATACATGTCGACTACAGCCTTGCGCACGCCGTTCTCGTCGACATAGCAGCCCGCGTAGACAAAAAGCTCGTCGACGCCGTCGCCATCGACATCGCCCGCCTCGACATCAAAGACGGCGTCGTGCTCTTGCAGGTAACCGGCATCCAGGTACTTAAAACGGCCTTCGTACATCATATTAGTGTTGACCGTCACCGGCAGGTGTGTGTCGAGAGTGCGCGTACGCCCGTTGCTAAACGAGTAGAGGACCAGCTCAACCTTTCCGGCGTATGACTTGCCGTCAATCGTCGTGGAGGAACTGTCGCCGTAGGCACGGAGCTCGGCAACGCGGCTCTTTTTGCCCGTGCTGGCGTCGCTGCAGAACTCAACACTCGTGGCGTGAATGCCCGAGAAACCGTTGTTGTCGTTGGCGAGTACTGTTGAGGACTCATTGTTGCTTAGGTACGACCAGGTGCCGCCACCGTAGTCGCTATGCTTGTAGAGATCGCTGTTCGTATCGAAGTTGTTGACGTTTTGCCAGAACTTTGCGGCGCCCCACACACTTCCATAGCCATCGGTGAGTTTGCTGCTGCCGCCAATGTCACCGCGCTCGACGTTCTCGAGCTTGTCGCGCAGAGTGTAGCGATTGCCATGGCTACCGTTAGCTGCCATATAGACCTCGCTGCGCGTGGCAAACGTCGTGGGGGTATCAGTGGAATAGGGGCCAACGGTATCGGCCGGAATGTCCTCGCTCGTGCCCAGACCCAGGGCTTGATAATCCTGCTCGGTCATATCGGTGATTGCGGGCGCGTCTGCCGCCTGGGCAACCTGGGGCGTGGCCGTGAAGCAGGCGACGCTCGTGGCGATCAACGCAGCAAGCGCCGCCGTCCCAACAAGCGGGATTTTCGACAGCCTACGGATACGGGGGTGTGGAACGTACATGAGGGACCTCGCTTTACTCGAGTGGAGTGGACTCATTTTTGCAAATGATACGTCCGATGCCCGATATCACGTGTCTCATTTTCGCCAACGGCGTGTCTCATTTTTGAGAATCCGAGATGCCGCGGAAATCTTATCCCAGCTCAAAGGCCATTTCTGGGATGTATTTTCCGTCGAGTGCCTCATCGGGAAACTGCATCCCATTTCAAGCGTCGATTCTGGGACGCACTTTCCCCTTAGACCCTCAACCGGAAACCGCATCCCACTTTGAGCGCAAATTCCGGGATGCATTTTCCGCTTGAGCCTCATTGGGAAACGGCGTCCCACTTTGAGGGCTGATTGTGGGATGCATTTTCCGGTTTTGCTCTCATTGGGAAAATGCATCCCGTTTCTTGACCGAATAATGGGACGCAATTTCCCGTTGGAGCGCCTTTGGGAAAGTGTGTCCCACTTCGACCGCCCAGAGTGGGATGCACTTTCCGCAAAGCACCTCAACGGGAAACTACGTCCCATTCCAAAGGCAAATTCCGGGACGCATTTTTCGAAAGCCTGCCCATCCGGAAAGCCCGTCCCACTTTGGACGCATCCGGGCACGGAACCATCGACCTATCAGGCCTCCCATCAATAAAGAGGCGTCCTCCCGGACGGCGGGGCACGAAGTTCATCGCGAGTTCCGCACGCAAAGAAGGCCACTTAATGTGGCCTTCGTCTTGCGCAGGACTGTAGAGCAGGGAACTTCGTGCCCCGACGCCCGGGAGGACGTTTCATTTAGAAAGATGGACCGACCGCCGTCAGCGATGGGAGCTACTCCCCCAGCACGGCCTTTTTGGCGGCTGCAGCCATGTTATCCAGATCTTCCTTGGTGGGGTGATCCTTTGCGGCAACCCAGTTGTCGAGCAGCATCTTAAATCGGGCGTTGTCGGGATCTTGCTCGAGCATGGCCTCGTAGCGCTGCTTGACCGCAGGGCCCATCTTGCCCTGGCACATCGCCCAGCCCGCAAGCTCGGCATCCACGGCCAAATTGGAAGTTACGCGGTCGATAATCTGCTGGTAATAGCTCTGGTCGGCGCCAAAGCCGCAGGTGCCAAACAGGAACACGCGCTTGCCGTGCAAGGCGGAGAGCAACGCCGCGACCGAAGGCGTGCACGCGCCCTTGTCGCACCAAAAACCGACGAGCACCGTGTCAGCCGCGCAGGCGCCCTGCGCCTCGAGCGCAACCTGATCTGCATCCGCATCGTCACTCAACGCCGCGGCATGGACAAACTCAACGCCCGCAGCCTGCAGAGCGCGCTTGATCGCACCCGAAACCATCCTGGTATTACCGCTCTTGCTGTTAACCACCAAAGAGCACGTCATAGTCACGTTGCCTCGTTTCCCCCAAAACTAAAGCCACTAATGCAATTTATTAGATGAATATCTTAGTACTAACGTGACAGATGTAAACCACCGTCTGTCGATTGATTAATTAGCCCCACGGGCTTGCTCACTGGGCAAACTGGCTGCGGTAGAGCTCGGCATAGAAACCGCCCGATGCCAGCAGCTCGTCATGCGTGCCCCGCTCAATAATCTGGCCGTCGCGCATAACCAGAATGCAGTCGGCATTGCGGATCGTCGACAGGCGATGCGCCACCACAAAACTTGTGCGGCCAGCCATGAGCTCGTCGAATGCCGCCTGCACCTGCAGCTCGGTGCGGGTATCGATGCTCGAGGTCGCCTCGTCCAGCAGCAAAATCGCCGGGTCGGTGAGCATGACGCGCGCGATGCACAGCAGCTGTTTTTGACCCTGGCTAAACGTGCCGCCGTCCTCGCCGATCACCGTGTCGTAGCCTTTCGGCAGCTGCACGATAAACTTGTGCGCATGCGCGCGCTTGGCCGCCTCGATAACCTGTTCGCGTGTGGCATCGGGACAACCGTAAGCGATGTTTTCCGCCACCGTGCCTTCGAACAGCCAAGTGTCCTGCAGCACCATGCCAAAGGCGCGGCGCAGGCTTGCGCGCGTATAGTCACGCGAGGAACGGCCATCGACCGCGATGCGACCGGCATCGATATCGTAAAAACGCAGCAGCAAATTGATGAGCGTTGTCTTGCCACAGCCCGTGGGGCCGACGAGGGCAAAGCGCGTGCCGGGCTTGGCATCGATGCAGATATCCTGCAGCAGTTTGCGGTCGGGCACGTAGCTAAAGTCCACATGCTCAAAGGCAACCTCGCCCTTCGGGGCGGCGAGCTCAATGGCATCCACAGCGTCGGGCTCCTGCTCGCGCGCATCGAGCAGCGCAAACATGCGGCGCGCCGAGGCGTACGCGGTCTGAATCTGCGTAATAACGTTGGTGACCTCGTTGAACGGCTTGGTGTACTGGTTGGCGTAGGACAGGAAGATCTGCACGCCGCCCACCGTAAGCGCCGCCGGCACACCCGTGATCACGCCCACGCAGCCGATCACGGCGACCACGGCGTAGATGATGTTGTTGATAAAACGCGTGCCGGGGTTGGAGAGCGAACCCATAAACTGCGCGCGCTCACCTGCCGTATAGAGCTCGGCGTTGAGGGCATCAAAGCGCAGCTGCGCGTTGGGGCCATAGGCAAACGCATCCACCAGCTTTTGTTCACCCACATACTCCTCGATATGACCGCCCAGTTGACCCTGAATACGCTGCTGGGCCGTAAAGCTCTTGTTGGAAAGCTTGGCGATGGCGCCGGCGGCAAAAATGGAAAGCGGCGTGACAAGCACCACCACAAGCGTCATGGTCAGGTTAATGGAGAGCATAAACGCGAGCGTGCCAACGATGGTGATAACGCCTGTGAAAAGCTGGGTAAAGCCCTGCAGCAGACCGTCGCCCACCTGGTCGACATCGTTGACCACGCGGCTCATGAGGTCGCCGTGGGCATGGCCGTCGATAAAGCTGAGCGGCATGCGGCTGAGCTTGTCGCTCGCCTCCACGCGCATGTCGCGCACCGTCTCGTAGGACAGACGGTTGACGCAGTAGCCCTGCAGCCACTGGAAGGCCGCGGCACCTACGACGACAATCGCGAGCTTGGTGACGAGCGGCAGTAGCGCGTCGAAGTCCACCTGCCCGGTAGCAATAACCAGGTCGATGCCCTCGCCGATAAGAATAGGTGTGTAGAGCTGCAAAATCACGGAGATAGCGGCACTCACAAACGACGCCGTAAACGAAATGCGATGCGGACGGACGTAGCCCATCAGGCGGCGCGTCACCGCGCCCACGGGATAGCGCTCGGGGTCGCCGGGCTGGCGCGGGCCGTCGCCCAGATCGTTGAGCTTGTCGTTGCCAGACACATTGGCCGTCATCGTGGCGACCGAACCGGAGGAAGTATACGGATTCATCTAGCAGCCCTCCTTTGCGCAGACGGATGCGGGGGCGGTTGGGGCGGACGCGGGTGTCGCACTCCCCTGCCGGCCCTCGAGCTCCTCGCGGCGAAGCTGCGACTGGCAGATCTCTCGGTAGAGCTGGCAGCTTGCATACAGCTCGTCATGCGTGCCCAGGTCCGCGACCGAACCGTGATCGAGCACGCAGATCATGTCGGCGTCGCGCACGGTCGAGACGCGCTGGCTCACAATCACCGTGGTCAGCGGCAGCCCGCCCTCGGCGGCACCGCGCACGCTGCGCTCGCGAATGGCATGGCGAAGCGCCGCGTCGGTCTTAAAGTCGAGCGCCGAGGCAGAATCGTCCATGATCAATATCCGAGGCGAACCCACCAAGGCGCGCGCGATGGTCAGGCGCTGGCGCTGGCCACCGCTAAAGTTCTTGCCGCCCGCCTCGACCGGGGCATCGAGCCCCTGCGGTTTGTTGCGCACGAACTCGCTCGCCTGCGCCATGTCGAGCGCCGCCCAGAGCTCCTCGTCGGTTGCCGACTCGTCACGCCAGGTCAGGTTGCTGCGGATCGTGCCGCTCACCAGCGACGCGCGCTGCGGTACGGTCGCGACCACGTGGCGCAGCTGGTCGAGCGGCCAGGTGCGCACGTCGGCACCCATCACGCTCACGCTGCCGGTGCTCGCATCGTAGAGGCGCGGAATAAGCGAAACGAGCGTGGACTTGCCGCTACCCGTGCCGCCGATAATACCGAGCGTCTTGCCCAGCGGGAGCTCCAGCGTCACATCGTTGACAGCATTGGCCGCGCCGGCGCCAAACGAGAAGCTCGCATGGTCAAAGCTCAGCGCAGGAACGGGAGCGACATTGCCCGGCTCGGGCAGTGCGACCGTCTCGTTGTCCTCGTCGGTGATGCTCGGCATGCAATTGAGCACCTCGTTGATGCGCGACGCGCTGGCGCTCGCCTTGGTAAAGACCACAACCAGGTTGGCGACGTACACGATGGAGGTGAGCGTCTGCGTCATGTAGTTCACAAACGCCATGACCTGGCCCTGCGTGAGCTCGCCCACGTTGACCTGGATACCGCCCACCCACAGGATGGCGCACACGCCCAGGTTCATCACAAGAAACGTGACGGGGTTGAGAATCGACGAGAGCTTGCCCACCGCGATGGCAGTATTGGCCTGGTCATCGGCGGCTTGGGCAAAGCGCTCGCGCTCATGGTCCTCGCGCACGAAGGCGCGAACCACGCGGGCGCCCGAAAGGCCCTCGCGGCAGATAAGCGCGATGCGGTCAAGCTTTGCCTGCAGCTGCTTGTAGTACGGGATACAGCGCGCCATGACAAACCAAAACACCAGGCCGATGGCGGGCGTGCAAATCAAAAAGATAATGCCGAGCTTAAGGTCGATGGCAAGGGCCGCGACCATGGAGCCCACCGCCAGGAAGGGCCAGCGGATGAGCATGCGCACGCCCAGCGCCACAGCGAGCTGCACCTGGTTGACGTCGTTGGTGATGCGGGTGATAAGCGACGGCGTGCCAAAGCGGTCGAGCTCGGCATAGCTCAGCTTATTAATGTGCCCGTAGAGCGCACCGCGGATGTCGGTGCCCATGCCCTGCGAGGTCAGCGCCGCCATCTTTTGGCAGACGAGCGTAAACGAGATGCCGATTACAGCCATGGCGGCGAGCACCGCGCCGTAACGGACGACGGCGTTGACATCGTGTGCGCCGATGCCCTTATCGATCATCTGGGCAATCACCAGCGGCGTAAGCAGGTCAAAGATCACTTCGATCAGCTTGCACGCAGGGCCAATCACCATATACCGGCGAAACTTACCACCAAAACGCCTGAGCAGCTCAATCATAAAAAGGCGCTCCCTATCATCATTCACACTCAATTCGAACCATGATAGTACGGTGAACCCAAAAGAAGCGTAAACAACTCGTCATTTCTAATGGGATTCGGTTTCCAAAGAAGCGGAGAGGCACGCTCACATCCGACCAACGTCGGGTCGACCACTTGGTATACTTACATTAGTGCTACCAAGTGAGTCGCCGACCCTTGAAATGAGGTGCCGAGATGAACGACATTCTCGCAAGAAGAGCAAGACGAGCAACTGTGGGCATCGCCCTTTCCGCGGCACTTGTCGCGGGAATCGCCCCCGCAACGGCGATCGCGGCAGAAACTAGCGCCCCCACCGGTGCGGCCGTTTCGCAGACGAGCGCCGCCAACGGCAATTCGGGCGCCCCGCAGACAGAAGACGCGGCCGCCGCAAAAGAAAAAGCGTATGCAGCCATGCAGGAAGCGCTCAAAAACCTCGAGGCCGCAAAAGTTGCCGCAAGTCCCGAGAAACTTGCGGCAATCGATGATGACATTGCCGCTTTTCAAGAGATCTACGACATGGTGGCGGCGGAAGCCGCCAAACGGAGGGAACGCCTTCCCGCCATGCAAGCGAACGTCGATGCAGCCCAAGCCAAATACGATGAGGCCCACAGCCGGACAAGCGGCCTTCAGGCAGAATTAGATAAGGCACTTGAAGCACTCGGCGACGAGGAGCCCAGCACAGCTACTAAAGAGCATATTAAGCAGTTGCGACGTGAGATCATGTCGGCAGAAAGGCGAGAGAAATCTTGTGAAGATGATCTTCACTCCTACCGACGCCGGCTCGAAAGCCAGGAAAGACAGGTTCAGGATTCCGAAAGTGAGGCGCAGGAAGCCAAAGCCCACATCGACGAGGACATAGCCAAGCGAGATGCGCTCCTCGGCGATTTGGAAAAGGCGCAAGCGGCCTATGACGACGCCTGCAAAGCATACGAAGAGGCAAAGGCCGCGGCAGACAAGGCCACCTCGCCCGAGATAGCGAAACCGACCGAGACAGTGCCTCCCTCCGGCTCAGCGCAACCCGCCGAGGCGACACCGCCCGTTGGCTCACCTGCAACCGGCAAAGACGCCCTACCAAGCTCCACCAAGCAAGCGAACACAAGCAGCGGCAAGCAAGCAGATACGACCGCCGGCAAGCTCGCAAACACGGGCGACACAGCACCGAGCGCAATCGCACTCGTAGCAGTCGCCGCCGCAGGCCTCGGAATAACCGCCACTGCCACACGCCGCATCAAGAACTCAAAATAGCTGCCAGCGGTTATTGTCTTCGCCAATCCACAAGCCCAGAGACAAAAAGAGGTCCGTTTCCCCACCTAGGGAAACGGACCTCTTTAACTGCAAAAAATCAAACAACAGCACCGCCGCCTCTTAAACTACGTAGCCATCAATGCCCAGACAACGCCAGCGAGCAGCAAAAGGCACGGGATTAAATTATTCAGATAAATGTGACCCTTCAGGCGGTTTTGGTCGGCTACCCGCGAGTGCCGGCAGGGCGCTTGGTAGTCGAGCGATCCCGCAGGCGAAGCCGAGGACCAGCGAGACACCAAGCGCCCTGCCGGCACTCGCGGGTAGCCGCGGCACCAAAAAACGCCTGCGCACTCGATGGATTCGGATGCCCGACAGAGGCTCCTTATGGCTGCTTCCTTCCGGACCTGACCAGATTCGGAACATGTCGTCATCCGAACCCATCGAACGCGCTAGGCGCTCGGTATATCTTACCTGCTCCCGCCCGCCACGGCAAGTGGGGCGAACCCATCGGATGGATTCGCCCCACTCGTCCATATCGCTAGCGGCGCCTGCGGTACAGGACCGCGCCGCCCGCGACGGCCAGCGCGCCGATGCCGGCCATGGCGCCGAGTGCCTCAAGCGGCAGGCTGCGGTCGCCGGTGTCGGGCATACCGCCCTTGGAGCCGTCACCGCTAGCGCCGCTGCCGGAGCCGTTATCTGAACCGCCGCCCGAGCCGCCGCCCGGCGTGCCGGGGTTCTCGGGGGTGCCGGGGGTGCCGGGCTCCTCGGCGTAGCTGTTGGTGAAGACCGGCGGCAGGCCGGCGTCGCCCTCGTAGGAAACCTTCGCCGACAGATAGCCCGTCCTGGTGCCGTCTGCCGCCTCGTCGCTCACCGTGACGACGATCTTGTGCACCGCCTTGTCGTAGGTCACGTGCGCCTGGCCGTCGTCGACCTCGCTCACCGTGAAGGTGTAGGTGCCGGCCTGCTTGAAGGTCAGCGCATCGAACGTGACGCTGCCATCGGCGGCATTCTTGGCGGTCGACATGACCTTGCCGTCCCGGCTCTTGAGCTCAAAGCTAAACTGGCCCGCCTTGAGCTCGGCGCCCTTGAGCACCTTGGCGGCGCCCAGCTTGAGGGTGACGGGTGCGGCCTCGTAGCCGTTGGTAAAGGTCACCGAGTCGTCGCCCGTGGGATTGCCCTCGGCATCCGCCAGCTCGTGCTTGACGGCGAGCGTGCCGTTACCGGCATCGGTGACCGTCGTGCGCACGCGGTACGTCGTCTTGTCGTACGTCACGCCGCCCGCCGTGCCGGCGACCTCGCGCAACTCGTAGCTGTGCATGCCGGGCGCGGTGTAGGTGACGGGGTTGAGCGCGACCGTGCCGTCGGCGGCGTTCTTGCCCGTCGCCGCGACGCTCTCGCTGCCGTCGGCGGCAAGCTCGACCAGCTGGAACTCGAACTCGCCCTCGGCCAGGTCACGGCCCTTGAGCTTCTTGCTCACCTTGATCTGGTCGGTGACGGAGCTCGGCGTCGGGTTCACGCCGTAGGTGTTGGTGAACTCGAACGCGCCCTTGCCCTCGGGCGTGCCCTCTGCGGGCAGGACCTCCGCGGCGAGCGTGCCCGCGTTGGTGTCCTCAACCACCTTGACCGTGAAGGTCCTGGTCGCCGTCGCGTCGTTGACCACGCCGTCGACCGAACCGGACTCGCTCACCCGGTAGCGAACGTCTTGGTGCGCAGGCCGCCGCCGTCGATCTCGACGTCATCGAGATCGCTCGGCTGCCTGAACGTGACATGGCCCAGCTCGACGTTGCCGGCGGCGTCGTTGGTCGACTCGGTCACCGTCTTGCCGGAGGCGTCGACCGGCGCGGGCGCGCCGTCCAGCGGCGTGATCTTAAAGGTGTACTTGCCCGCAATGTCGGCCTGCGTGAGGCCGAGTCCGGCCTGGCGGAGCGCCAGCGTCTTGGTGCCCGCGAGGTCGACCGTCGCCTCGTTGGTGCCGTAGCCGTTCACAAACGACAGCGTGCCGTCGGAGCCCTCGGGGTAGACCACGGCCACATCCAGCCCGCCCTTGCCGTTATCGGTCACCTTGACCGTGATATCGAAGCTCGAGGCGGTCGCCGTCACGCCCGCGGACAGCTGGTCCGTGCCGTCCTCGGATACGGTATAGGGAATGACCCAGGAGCCGTCGGCGGCCCTGGTGGCGATGCCGTCCGCCACCATCCGCTCGAGAGCGTCGGTGGTGTAGGCAATGGGCGAGAACGCAAGTCCCGCGGCCTCGCCGTCGCCGGAGGCCCGGTTGGTCGCGGTCGCGACCGCGTTACCCCGGGCATCGCGGACGGAGAACGAGAACTCGCCCGCCGCCGCGGCGCGACCCGTCAGCGTCTTGGTGGCATTAATTGCCACGTTGCCCTCGCCGCCGAGCGTTCCGGTGGCCTCGTAGGAGTTCTCGAACGCGACCGTCACGGGCGCGGGCGTCGCCATGGCGTCATCTGCCGTGGAGACCTCGCTGCGGGCGACCTCGACACCGTCCTTGGCAACCGTGGTCGTGACCGCGAGCTTGCCCGTCGCGGCGTCGTAGGCGGGCGCGATGGTCACCGTGCGCGGCGCGGTGTCGTTGGCGTAGCCCTCGCCGCCGAGCTTGGTCTCGGCGACGGTGAAGCGGTAGACCTTGCCCGCGTCGGCGTCGGTGAACTTCACGTCGCTCTCCGCAGTCCCGCCGATGAGGTCGACTAGGTCGGCCTTCCCATCGTCAGCCGCGGCCACGGCGTAGGCGTCCTTGTCGGTCTTGAGGCCGAGCTTGGCGGCCGTCTCGGCGTCCGCGGTCACGGTGAAGGCGAACTGCCCCGCCTCCATGGCGCGGCCGGAGAGCGTCTTGGACAGGCGCACGCCCGCGCGGGCCGAGTAGTCGAGCTCGGTCGTGTAGGTGTTGACGAAGTCGCCGCCGCTCACCTCCGCGATCGCGGGCGTCGTGGCCGTGAGGTTGCCGGAGCCGTCATCGGTCACGGTCACCGTCATCGTGGCGACGTGGCCGTCGTAGGCCACGCCGGCGATGGCAGAGCCGTCATCGGGCCTGACCTCGCGCACCGTGTAGGTGAAGGTCTTGGCGCGCACGCGCTTGCCGCCGACCTCGGCGAACTCGGCATCCTTGATGTCATCGAGCGTGTAGCGGATGGAGCCGAAGTCGAAGGCGACCTTAGCGCCCGCCCTGGTGCCGGCGGCGGCCGTCACGCTGACGGTCTTGGAGCAGTCGGCAGAGCCCTCGGGCATGGGGGCGCCGTCCTCGCCCGCGAGCGCGAACTGGAAGCTGTCGCCCTCCGCCCAGTCGCGACCCTTGAGCGTCTTGGTGAAGAGTCCCGCGGTGGAGACGTCCCTGCCCTCGGTGGCCGTTCCGTACGTGTTGGTGAACGCGACGGTCGCGCCGTCCTCGGTCACGGCGCCTTCGGCCTTGGAGCCGTCGGCCCCGTTGACCGTGGTCGTGTAGCCCTCAACGGCGTCCTCGGCCACGGTGTAGCGCACGCCCACGGGCAGGCCGGCGACGGCCTTCTCCTCGCCGTCCTTAAGCTTGAAGGTCGCCTTGCCGTCCGTGAAGGTCACGGCGTGCTCGCCCTTGCCGAAGGTGCCGGAGACGGTCACGCCGTCCCCGTCGGCCAGCGCGACCGTAAAGCCGAACTCGCGCTGGCTGTCGCCGCCGACGACCGTCTTCTTGACGGTGAGGCTGCCAGTCTTGGCGGTGTTGGTAAAGACCGCCGCCTCGACCGTGCGCCCAGCGGCGTCGCCCGCATCGTCAGTCAGCTGTGCAATCTCGGTCTTGGCAAACAGCTTACCGGTGCCGTCGTCGGTCACCGTGACGGTGACACGATAGGTGGCCTTCGAGAACGTGAGTGCTGCCTCGTCACCCGGCTGCTCGGTAATCACATAGGTATAGGTACCGGGCTTGGTGTACTCGATGGTACCGAAGTTGCCGACCTGGGCATCCTTGTGCAACTCAATCGTCGACACGCCCTCCTTGGCGCCCTTGGGCATAGGTGCCTCGCCCTGGGCAGTCAGCGTCATGGTAAAGGCATCCGATGTCATCCAGTTGCGTCCGGAGATCTTCTTTTGCACCTTAAAAGCGTTTTCCACCTTTGTGGACTCCACGCTGTAGACGTTGGTGAAGCCCACCTGCGTCGCCTGTCCGACGGTACCTTTCTGGGGGTTCGCCTTATCGACAACCGCAAAGCCGTCCTCGCTCGTCATGAGCTCACCCTTGGAGTCGAGCTCCTGCACCTCGTAGTGCGCACCCGCAGGCAAGGTAACCGTGACGGAGCCGCCAGCCTTGAGCGCGATGGTGCCACCGCTCTTAATCTGTCCGCTTACATAAGTGCCATTGGTGCCGCTGGGGCGACCGGCGTACGCAAAGGTGCCGGCCAGAGGCGTTGTGCCATCGGCCTGGTAGAGCAGTACCTTAAAGGTAAATGCCTTGTTGGGCGCGGTGATGCCTTCGGCGGCCGTGACCGTCTTGCTCAACGTCAGGCGCCCGTCAGAAACCTGATCGGTGGTGGTGTTGGTCTTGACGGCGGGTTTGTTGCCGACCGTCACCGACGCCTGGTTGGAGATGTCGCCCGAAGCGCCACCGCTCTTAAACGCGTCCTCGGTCACGCGGACCTTAAACTGAACCGTGCCCTCCTTGCCGGCGGGAACGTCCGCCAGCGTCCAGGTGAGGTTGCCGTCGTTGCCCTTGGAGCCGACATCCTTATGGTCGCCGGCGAACTCCATGAACTCGGTTCCCGCGGGAACGGCATCGGTGATCGTCACCGTGGCAGACGCGCCCTCGGTGTTCTTGTAGCCGATGGTGTAGGTGAGTTCGTCGCCCAGCGCCACACCCGACCCCGTCGAATCCTGGGCATCGCTCTTGGACTTCTTGGGCACGTAATTGATCGTGGTGCCGGTATAGCTCTTGTTGCCGACCCAAACGGTGGCAGTGTTATTGATGGTGCCGACCGCACCCTGGGCGCCCTTCACAGCGTCCTCGGTAATCTTTACACGCACGCGCACCGAATCATGGCTGCCCGCGGGTTGCTCACCCAGGTTCCAAGTAAGCGACTGGCCGCTCGCGGCGCCCTTATCGGCATACTTGCCCTCAAAGGCCTCGAACACGACGCCCGTGGGAAGCTCGTCTACCACGGTCACGTCGGCGGAGACCAGGTTGCCGTCAGCATCGGCCTTGGTGTTGACCCAGTTGATGGTGTAGACGTAGGAGTCGCCCACAGAAAGCAGCTGCCCGTCGATGTCCACATTGGGCTTCGCGACCGTGCCGATCGTCTTGACCTTGTCACGCGTGTTGTGGAAAACGATCTTGCCGTTCTCAGTACCATTGCGATAGGTCACCTTGGGCGTCAACGTGCCGTCGTTGTTGTCGGTCACCTCGAGCAGCACGCGGCACGTCGCGGACGTATCCACGGGACGCACGCCCTCGGGCAGGTCGGCCAAGCTCTCCTTTGCCACCAGGTTAAAGCTGTAGGTGGTGGTGTGGTCGGCATTGTGCCGCTTGGTGGCAACGCCATCGTTGACGGCGCGGGCAAGGTCAATCGTCTGCTCATCAGTTCCGCTGGTGGCATCGCCAAGCTTAAAGTAAACCTTACCAAAGTCGACCGCAGCGGTACCGCCCTCGCCCGTCTGAGTCGCGCCCTCATCCATCTTTTCGAGCGAGCCATCGGCCTTCTCGGCATACAAGTCAAAGGTATACTGGCCAGCCTCAATCTTATCGCCAGAGTCCATCACCTTCTCGGCAGTAAGACCGTCGAATGTTCCGGTCGCAGCGTAGCTGTTGGTAAAGAACACCTGAGCCTTGGCGGTACCGCTCTCGGAGCTGAAGATCTTTTTATCGTGGGGCTCTTCAGCTTCACTGGCGTCATAGTGCTTGGCCGTGGTCACGGTATAGAGCGAACCATCGCGGCGATTATTAACCGCAATCTCTACCATCCAATAGGTGGAGTCGTATGTATAGCCGCCCTTGCCGCCGCCATTCTCGACAACCTTGTAAGTAAACGTCTTACCCGCATCTTCCGTCGCAAAGGTCAGGCCACCCAAAATGCCGGTATGGGACGTGCCATCGGCCTGCGGCTCATCGTTTGTCACGGTGAGCTTGCCCTCATCTGCGCGCAGCAGCTTGTTGAGCTTATCGGTCGAGGCGGCGTCTTCGCCCGTTACCGTAAAGCCAAACATGCCGGCATGCAGGTCGTGCCCGTTGAGCGTCTTGACGAGCTCCAGACCGCCCTGGAGCTCGTAGCTCGTCGAGGTGCGATACCTATTGGTGAAGATGAAGCCTTCCGAGCCGGTCGCGCCATCGGCGCGGGCCACAAGCTTGCCGCCCTCATCGGTTACAGTGATGGTCAGGTTATAGGTGTGCGCGTCATACGTCCACTCGCCGAGGCCGCCATTCGGGGCCAGCTCGTTAATAGCAAACATATACGTGCCCGGCTTGTTGAAGGTGAGCTTCGAAAAGTCAATCTTTTCGTGCTCCCCGTCCTTGAGGGCCGCCGTCGTTTGCTTCTCCTCAGCATAGCCGTTGTCCACGCTCATCGAAGATCCGGTGATGAGCTTGCCATCGATGGCAGTCTTGGTAGCATCGTCAGCCGCGGTCATAGCAAAGGTGAACTTGCCCGGAGCATCGGCACCGGCAACCACCTTCGTCACGGACGGGGTGTAGGTTGCCGCCTCGGTGACCGTATAGGTGTTCTTGAATTTGACCGTCGCGACACCGGTGGACGTTGCACCCGACGGATGGATCCACTGGCCCTCGAGCTCGTCCTTGCCATCGACCTGCTTGCTTACCGCTGTCGTGACTCTAAGCGCACCGTCGCCGTTATCCGCCACGACAGCCTTAACCGTATGGACCATCTTGTCGTACGTATAGCCCGTCGCCTTGTCGTCAATCTCACTCACCGTATAGGTGAACGTCTTGCCGGCATCATCCTGAGTGAAGGTCAACCCACCCGCAGGTATCAAACTCACGGTCTTGGAGGCGTCGGCCTCGACATTTGCGGTCTCAAAGACCTTGCCGTCCGTGGAAATGCCAACCTTGCTGGCAGATATCTCGTCGGCAGGCTTGACGATATAACGGAACGTGCTCTTAGGCGAGCCAAAAATGGTCGCGTCCTTGGGATACGTCAACGTCTTCTCAATCTGCAAACCGCCAGCGGCGCCATAGTCGAGACTTGCCGTGTAACGGTTCACAAACGAGACGGCAGGCGTTGTGGCACCGGCCTCACTTGCATCGTACTGCTGCACGTAAGTATTCGGTTTTTGCTTGAGCTCGACGATCTTTTCGTCCGTCAACGCGCTCGCATCGGTGCCATCGCCCAGCAACTCCGTCACACCCGCACCCTTGAGCACGGTCGTCACGGTATAGAGCTTAGCGGGGTCGTTCTCGCGTGCAAGAACCTTGACGAGCACGATGGCATCGCCCGTGTAGCCGGTGTCATAGGTGTAGCCGGCAGCCGCAGGCTGGTTCTCGTGGATGCGATAGGCAAACGTACGCCCCAGGTCCTGTTCCGTGAGCTCACGGGCAAAAAGCTTCTCTTGCCCGCTTGCGCCCACCACGGCACCGGACACGCCGGCCCCCGCAGCCGTATTGGATAGGCTAGCCTCGGCGCCGTCGACCGATGTCTGAACGCCGTTGTACCAAAGGCCCGTCACGGCAAAGGTAAACTGGCCCGCGGCAGAAGCGCGACCCTCAAGGGTCTTGCTGACCGTCACGCCATCAAAGGTGCCCGACGCATGGTATGCGTTGGTAAAGGCGGCCTTGTCGGTTACGGCCTTGTCCGCATCGGAGGCGCCGGTGTTGGCGTAGGTCACGCTCGACACGCGCAGCTTGCCCGTGTGGTTGCCCGACTCGTCCAGATCGGTCACCACGACGGTCGCTCGTGCGGTGTGCTTGTCCATGGACATGCCCGCCTGGCCATCCTGCGCAGCTTTCTCGGTGATGTTGAAGCTAAAGGTGCCTGCGCGGTTGAACGTCACGGTCGGGGCGGCTTCGGTGCCAACAAAGGAGAACGAGGCCACGCGTCCCGACTCGGGCGTGCTGGCGACTGCCTGGTTGGCGTTAACGGCAACAACCCCATCCTTCACCGCCTGTGCAGTGGTTTTGCTCAAACCAGTTGCGTTGGCATCGTCCGCAGCAGCGGTGAGGTTAAAGGTATAGCGTTCGCCCTGGTTCCAGTCGCGACCGCTCACAGTCTTTTGGCCCTGCAGGGTCACGCTCGTGGGCTCCACGCTATATATATTGGTAAAGGAAGGTGTGGCATCCTTGTCCAGCTGCTTTACCGAACCGTCCCCAGCGGCCTTGTAGTACTCGATCGAAGTCTGGATGCCGGCACCCTTCTTGGCGTTGCGCACCAAGGCATAATAGACCGACCCGTCGTAGGTCATGCCCGTAATGCTACCGAGATTCTCAGCGAACTTGTACACGTAGGCGCGTCCCGCATCCGCCTTGGCGGTATAGGAGATCGCCGGCCATGCCACCGTACCGTCAGCGTTGTTGCCCACGGTCACGGTATTGTCCTCGGCACCCTCGGGCATGGGAGCCGTCACGCTCGCATCGACCGTATTGGGACTGAACACAGCGTTGACGTCCGCATAGCCGCCAACGCCCTCGAGCGTAAAGCTAAAGGCGTTCTGGGAAAGCGGGAAACTCCCGGCGTTGTCGGTCAGGATCTTTTGAGCATGGATGGTGATCTTCGCTTCGTGTGTATCGTAGTGGTTGGTGAAGGTTGCAACCTTACCGGCAACATCCGTCTTGGTGTCGGCACCCGCGTCGTCGCACTCCTGCACCACCTTCACGCTCGCAACGGCCAGAGCACCGGCATGGTTATCCTCCACCACGACTGTCGCAGTATAGACGGCAGCAGAATAGCTTATGCCGTCCGCACCGGCATCGGAGCCGGGGATAACCTCCTTGATGGTATAGGTGTACGTGCCTGGCTTGGTATAGGTAATATCGCCAAACGTCGCCGGCTGGTCGTTGGTGAGCTCGACCGTCGCCACCTTGCTCTTGGCACCGCCGGGCATAGGAACGCCGTCGTCGGCTGTAAGCCGCGCGGTAAAGGAATCGCCATCGGCCCAATCGCGACCTTCGAGCACCTTCTTGGCGCTCAGACCGTTTTTGGCCTCAAGTGTTACGGGCTTGGCGCTGTAGTTGTTGGTGAACTCAAGCGTGTTATCGGCGGGAATCTGTCCGCCCGCAAGCGCGACAATCTTGCCCTCGATGGCGTTGCCAGTTCCCGACTGCTCCTTGCCGCCGACCTTGCGGCTCACGAGGCTAAAGCCAGCCGGAAGCACCGACTCGTCGGCAGAGCCGGTCACAGCGTTGACGATACTCGCCAGCACGTCACCGTTGGACGCCTCGCCCTTGGTGGTGAGCTCGCTCACGCTATACTTGTCGCCCTGCTTAAGGTCATATACGCGAATGGTCTCGCCGGCCTTGATGGAATGGGTGCCGCCGTTCTTGAGCGTAAAGGAGTTGCCCATGGACTTGCCATTCGCATCGAATACGCGTGCCTCATAGCCCTCCTCGGAATCCGGCAGGGTGAACTTAAACGTAAACGTCAGATCGTTGCCGTTCGCATCCTTGGTGGGCGCAGTAAGGCCACTGTCCGCCGTCACGGTCTTAGTCACTTGCAGGCGTGCCACGCGACGATCGGTATACTGCACGGCCGTTGCCGTGGTAAAGAGATGATTGAGCTGAAGCGTGCCCAGATCGGTGCCATTGGTGGCATCATCGTCTTGATAAAGAGCCATGCGGTTGATGCCCGTATCGGCAAAGATCGTCGCCAGCTTACCGTTGCGCTCGCCACCGTCCTCGACATAGCGCAGGATGGTCTTGGCGCCTTGCATCGTCTTGTCATAGCGCATATGCATCAAGTTGTCCGCAAGAGAAGGCGTCACACCCTTGGCGGTACTTGTCTGGCCCCATGTTAGGTTTTCGCTGGCATCTGAGCCAGTTGCACTCTGCAGCTTGCCCTTAATGTGCGTAAGCGTGTTGTCGATGGAATCGGGAGAGCCAAACTGCGCCAGAGAAGCAATCAGCGAACCCGGACCGCTCATACTGAGCACGCCGTCGCCTTCCTCGCCGGCATCCACATACACACCCGAATCGTCCACGATTACCTTGGTGATGGTGTTGTTGATCTCATGGCCATCTGGACTTACAGACTCACGCAGGTAGTACGTGCCCTTGATAAGGGGCGCATGCTTTGCCGAATCGAGCGGGAAGCATGCAGCACCCTCAATGTCATACGGATAGGTCATGCCGTTTGCCTGCACGGTGTCATACGGCTCGGCACCCGATTTAATGGCATACGTGCTGGGACTATCGCCGATAACGCCCTCGGCTTTGTACAGCTCAAACGTCGCGCCGTTCACGGGCTTGCCCAGGTCGTCAACCTTCTGCACAAACAGACGATTCTGGACGTTGGTGAGGTGGATCACCGTAGAGAACTGCCTGTTTATCGTTTGATATTTGACCATAGAGGTGTTGTCTTTGGTTGCCCCCGCCAGAGACGATGCCGTGGTGTGATACACCGCCACGGTATATTCCGCCTTCGACTTGTCCGTCATCATGGCGGCGTACTTCTCGATATCGCCAGGCAGCGACCTGACCGTTACCTCATAGTCGCCCTTGGTGTTGACGCCAAAGACGCTCGTATCTGCCGATTTGGCAGCCTCGACCGCGCCCTCAATACCGTGTTTGGAACACAGCTTATAGCCATTGAGCGGGTTGCCCGTAACCGCCGTCCACGCTTTTTCGTCCGTGTCTTTCTTAGTTTCATCGGTGCGCTTGAGCACCACGGCAAAGGTCGTACCCGAGCTAATGGGTTTATCCTTATTGTCTTTTGTCTCTTTGCTAAGGGAAATGGTCTCCTTAGCGGCCAGATAGCCGCCGTTCAGCCACATGCGGCTGCCCGTCCATTGTTCGTTGTTGGCTGTTGTGACCGTTGTTTGCGGCGCAACCACCACGCCACCCGTGCCACTTGCCGCGGCCTTGTACTGCAGGTGCAGCTCACCTGGCGTTGCATTGGTCGATGAGGTCAGACTCGAGCGATATCCCGCGGGCAGGCCTGTCTCTTTGAGTACAAAGTAGTTATGTCCATCAGCATGCTGGTTATCAAATGAAAGGACGGAGCCGTCGTCCGACTTCAGAAGCACCAGCCGACCCTTATCGTCCGTCGTACCTTGAGCGATGGGATCGCCCTGCGTCTTCCAGCTGGCATCCGACTGATACAGCGCAAACTTGGCGTCCTGGACTGCCTCACCGTTCTGATCGACCTTCTCGACCTCGGACGACGGCAGCGTGGTGAGATTGAACTTAAGCGACATATTCGATGCGCCCGCGCCGCGCTCCAGATAGAAGAAGCTCAGCGTGTGCTTGGAGCTGTTGAGGAAGGTGTTGCCGGAGAATCTTCTGTTTGAAGTATCTGCGCCGGCAGCTTGGAACATCGCCTTAATGGTGGTGTCTTGAATTGTCTTTTCGGGATCATTTGCATTGTCAACATGACCGACATGCACGCCACCGGTGGCGAAGTTGATCTTGAGCGTCGCCTTCTCGTGAATGCCACCCAGATCGCCCACGAGTACGCCATCGATGTACACCCAGACGTCGTCGTCACCCGAGAACTCAAAGACCATATCCTCGCCTTTGGTGGTCTTGCCACCGTTAGGCTGGACAAACTCCGTGGTCATGGACATGCCAAAGTGGTGGTTGAGCTTATCGTTCGTTCCGTCCGTTATTCCTATAGGAGAGAGCCGGCCGTTCCTCTCTTCAAAAACCTTGTCAGCCGAGTCAAAGGGGAAGAACTGACCCCGATTCGCATCCGACACGCTGTCCTTATATACGCCCGCCTTATCGTAGACGTCAAAGGAGTTAGTCGTGAAGTTATACACAGCATAGTTGCCGTCAGAGCCGTACGAATCGTAAACGTAATAGCCATCCTTGAGCTGGAAAAGGCCTTGTACGTTGTTGTGAACGGCCTTGCCGTCCTGCTTGCCATTTGCCTGGCTGTCGTTATTAAAGAGATAATCGAGCGACTCGTCTTTGTACGTACCGTGCGTGTTATACGAGGTGTAGGTGCCAGCATTGATCGACGGATAGCCCTTTACCAGTGTGTTCTTCACAAACGAAAGACGTCCAAAGCCGCCAATAACACTTTTTCCCGTCCATTTATTAATGCCCGATCCGGCACCGCCATTGAACTTGAGCTGATGGTCTTTATTGATGCCGGTGTTGTCATTCTTGTTGTCGTTGTTTATGTTCTTCGAGCTGTCGTTGTCGCCGTTCACGACCCAGTAGTCGAACAGATTGACCGTAGTGCCGGTGGGATTCACCGTCTGCACGGTATGGTTGCTAAAAGGAACCGCTTGATCGGCCGACGCACTCGTCGCACCAAACATGAGCGCACACGCCGCCAGCGGGACGGCCAAAACCCTCAGGGCACGCTTGGCGGTATTGGTTTTCTTGCCAAAAGGCTTTAGCATTTCTCGAGCTCTCGCACACACGCGATTCATGAAGGCCCTCCCCAAATCCATGAGGACGGCAAGCAGCGGCTCGCTATATATGTGTGTCGTCCCCATCGATGCAAATATACGCCCCCCCCCGCGCAGAAACGCAAGGCAGGACATCGCAATATACTTAAAATTGTAGCAATTTAAACGACCCACTATTCCGCGTCAGGTTGCCACTCGGTCGTCAAATCGAACCATTCGCGCCATCAAAGGGGCTCGGCAGGATAAAACCGTCGGCAATCTTTATCCCCACAGCCCCACAAGGCAGCTAATTTGGGACGGGGCTTTTTTGACTACTTGGGCAATCAGATCGGCATGTAGTCAAAATAGCCGTCCCAAATAGACTGGTCTGACGCTGCGCCACGAAAAGGGTCTATCTACTACGTTTAGACCGCAGGGGTCGACCATAGCCGACTTTTTCGGAAATCGGCAAGCTCTCTACCTGCGGTTTTAATTTCACAAAATCCGGGATGGTCGAGGTAGCTCGGTCAAACGTAGTAGATGGCCGCATTTCGTGGCAAACGGTCCGACTCGAGACCCATGTCGACCAGCCTCGGATGGCAATTCACGAAGTTGCGGTGGAATACGGACTGAATTGGCACCTTAAAGGCAAAAACACTCCGTATTTCACCGCAAGTTATTGGGGGGATGGGTTTTAGAGGCGAGCGAGGTCATAGGCTTGGGCAGCTGCCTCGCCGGCGCAGATGAGGTTGGTTGTGGCTTCTTGCGGATCGAGTGCCTGCTCCAGATCCATGGGTTTGCGGCAAATCGGCAAAACCAAGTCGATACCCTGCTCGTACACCGCATCCAGGTTGTCGGCGCGACCGCCCACGACGGCGACCACCGGCTTGCCATATCGCTTCGCACGACGAGCCACACCCACCGGCGCCTTGCCGGCAGCGGATTGCTCATCCATATTGCCCTCGCCCGTTATGACCAGGTCGACATCGCGCACGCGGTCGTCAAATCCCACGAGATCGAGCACCGTCTCCACGCCCGAACGCAGCTCCGCGCCAAGCGCCAACAGCGCGGCACCCAGGCCGCCGGCAGCGCCCGCGCCGGGCACGCCGAGCACCGAGCCAAATGTCCGTGCGCCCTCGGGTGTGCGCAGCAACCCCTGGGCTCGAGCTCCGGCAATCGCCGCATCGAGCAGGCGACCGTAGCCGACCATCCAGCTGTCGCGCTTGTGAAGCGCCTCGGCGTCATCTGTCGGCAGGCCCTTCTGCCCACCGAACACCGCTAGAGCGCCTCGGCGTCCCACGAGCGGATTCTCGACATCGGAAAGCACCACGACACGCGCGCCGTTCAGCGCCCGAAGCGCTGGCGCCAAATCGATACTCACCACGTGTTCGAGACCCGCGAGACCGGGAGCGATATCGCGGCCGTGCTCATCGACAAGGCGCGCGCCCAGCGCCTGCAGCATACCGGCGCCACCGTCGTTGGTGGCGCTGCCGCCCAAGCCAATATAGATAGTCTTTGCCCCGGCACGAACCGCACGGAGCATCAGCCCGCCCACGCCATAGGTTGTAGCAGCCAGCGCCGACGACTCCGTGCAAGGCGAGTACCCGATGCCCGCGGCTTCGGCCATCTCAATAACAGCCGACTCATGCTCGACATCAACCAGCATCCGGGCAGGCACACGCTCGCCCAAGGGCCCTGCAACCTCGCAGGTCACAAGCTCGCCACCGCAGGCGGCAACGGCATCGAGCGTTCCCTCACCACCATCTGCCAGCGGCAATGTGCGCACCTCGGCATCGGGCCAAACGCGGCGCACGCCTTCGGCAACGGCCTCCTCCGCCTGCGCACTCGAAACACTGCCCTTAAAGGAATCAATCGCCAACAGCACACGGCGGGGCCGGCGGCACGCGGCACCAAAATCGACCGCCTCAACGACGATATCTTCGGCACACGCGAGCGCCTCAGCGTGAGCGGCATGTGCCTCAAGATCGGCCCCACAACCGCAGCCAGCACCATCGGCACCACGCAGCCCACAAAAATACCCGCTCAACACCTCACGACACTCGTCTGCCAGCACGCCGGCGGTCACATTAAACCGATGATTCAGGCGCGAGTCGGCATTCAAATCGTATAGGGATCCCAGCGCGCCGGCCTTGGCGTCGCTCGCGCCATACACGCAGCGCCCCACGCGCGCGTTGACCATAAGGCCCGCGCACATGCAGCAAGGCTCAAGCGTCACGTAGACCGTGCAATCGGAAAGGCGCCAGCGGCCAAGTGCCTGGGCAGCGGCGCACACGGCCGCAAACTCTGCATGCGCCGAAGGGTCCTGGTCGAGCTCGCGCCGATTGTGCGCCCTCGCGACGATCTCGCCGTCGCGCACCACTACGGCTCCGATGGGCACCTCGCCCACCGCCGCGGCGGCTCGCGCCTCCGCCAACGCCTCGCGCATGAACTTCTCGTCGATTTCGGTGATCGTCATCGTTCGCCTTCCCTGTTGCAAATTCAAAACGATGCTATCATTACGACTCACGGAGAGATGGCAGAGCGGTTGAATGCGGCGGTCT
>ENA-OQDC01000465-OQDC01000465.1-human-gut-metagenome-genome-assembly--contig:-NODE-465-length-28503-cov-6.108014_pt1 | contig 28503 bp, 26 predicted proteins | sample MGYA00242770_ERZ504601 | MGnify/ENA primary metagenome ERZ504601 (study PRJEB26092, sample SAMD00036305) | human gut metagenome | host: Homo sapiens | study: EMG produced TPA metagenomics assembly of...
TGAATGTTCAGCTTTTTTTTATGTTACTAGTAACGATATTGAAAGATTATTCCGGATAAGTCAGACGTTCTGGCCTGATATCGTAAAGAACATTTTTCAGATATTTGTCAGCAAGATATTTTGCCATACCGAGATTCATATCCAGATAATTGCCGCAGTCCTTTGCGGAAGCACCCGGAATCTCACCTTCAAAATCCCGGATGAATTCAAACATCTCAGTCATGAGAGGGACGATATCTTTGGATTCATAATCGCCTGCCAGCAGAAGATAGTTTCCAGTGCGGCAGCCCATCGGACCCCAGTAAATTACTTTTGGACCGAATTCAGCATGATTGCGGAGAAACGTAGCTGCCAGATGTTCCATAGCGTGGAGTTCGGCTGTGTTCATGACTGGTTCCTCATTTGGGGAAGTCATGCGGATATCGAAAGTTGTAATGACCTGATCGCCGAGGTAATCTTTACGGGAAACGTAAATGCCAGGCTGCAGCTTGATGTGGTCTATGGTAAAACTTGCAATTTTTTTCATAATAAAAGTCCTTTCTTTTTTGCTTTTTATTGTAGCAGAGCTGAACGTCTGATACAAGTCAGGATTTGACTTTAAGTTTATGGGGTGTTACACTGTGAATACTATCAGAAAAAAGATGTTGCTGGGAACGAAGTGAACAGTAACAAAAAGACAGGAGGAACAGAACATGAAATCCAGAATTCTGGCAGTGCTTTTTGCCGTTGTGCTGACTGCAGGTACACTTGCAGGATGTGGCAGCAGCAAGAAAGCAGATGATACAAAAGCAGAAACTACAGATGAAAAATCAGAAGATAAAGCTTCTTCTGATGAAGATACGAAAGATGTAAATGTGGCAAGTGAAGAAGAAGCGGAAGAGGCCGGCTTCAGTGATGGTACTGATACAGATGGTGCGACTGTGGAAAATACAGTGCTTGATACCAGCCAGGAGCTGACAGGAATCCACCATGCGGATATCAGCATCCGTGATTATGGGGACATTAAAGTGGAACTCGATGCAGATACAGCACCGATCACTGTTACCAATTTCGTGAAACTGGCACAGGAAGGATTTTATGACGGACTTACATTCTGGCGTATTATGGATGGCTTTATGATGCAGGGTGGGGATCCGAAAGGAAATGGTACCGGAGGATCCGGAGAGACTATTAAGGGAGAATTCTCAAGTAATGGTGTAAAGAATGATATCTCTCATGTGAGAGGAACCATTTCCATGGCAAGATCTACGGATCCGGACAGCGCAAGTTCACAGTTTTTTATCGTCCAGTCAGACAGCACTTTCCTGGATGGCGATTACGCAGCATTTGGTAAAGTGACAGAAGGTATGGATATCGTTGATGAAATCTGCAAAAATGCCAACCCAACGGATGATAATGGAACAGTCAAAGCAGACGAACAGCCGGTGATCGACAGCATTCAGATCACAGACTGATAAAATAAAAATTTTATGTAACGTAAAAAAGACCGATGCAGCGTGTGACATCGGTCTTTTACTTTGCAATAAAACATAGCGGACCTGTTTTACTGACGAATGATCAGAACCGGAATTGGCGGGTTGTTCGGACGGTTATAATAGTCACTGCGGATGACCAGATATTTATGTGGATTCAGTTCTTTTAACCAGGCAAGGACAGCATTACGTTCCTCAAAACCGGAATCACCACCACTGTAGATGCAGAGTGAGATCAGCCCGCCTTTTTGCAGAAGGTCCAGGCTTTTGGAAAGTGCGGCAATGCTGGTATCGGCGTGGGTTGCTTTGGTGTGGTCCCCACCCGGCAGATATCCAAGATTAAAGGTAATGCAGCTGACAGTACCCGGATCGACATAGTGCTCTATATTGGTGTGCGATTCCAGAAGAAGGGTATAATTCTGGGGTGCATCTGCTTCCATGAGCCTTTTACGTGTATTGATAAGTGCCGCTTCCTGAATATCAAAAGCAAAAACATGTCCGTCTTTTCCGCAGAGAGAACTGAGAAGAAGCGTATCATTCCCATTTCCCATGGTTGCATCTATACAGATATCTCCGGGCTGGACCTGTTCTCTGATAAAACGTGCACACCATCCTGTGATTTGAACTGCTTTCATATTGACCTCCTATCCTTTTATGGCCTTTTTGTGGAAAATAAAAAATTCTTTTTATTACAGATTACTATAGTACAGATTTTCATAGGGTTCAACAAAATGCTGTACAAAAAGTCAAACACTGGAAAAATACGTTGCAATTACAGAAGAGGCTGTTATAATAAAACAGATGCAGGCACAGCATTGTCTGCCAGAGGAGGAGAACGATATGTTAAAAGGCAAAACAGTTCTTCTGGGAGTGACCGGAAGTATTGCGGCATATAAGATTGCGTATCTTGCAAGCGCACTGAAGAAGCTTCACGCGCAGGTACATGTACTGATGACGCAGAATGCTACGAATTTTATCAATCCAATTACTTTTGAAACTCTTACCGGAAATAAATGTCTGGTAGATACCTTTGACAGAAATTTTCAGTTCAGTGTAGAACATGTTTCCATCGCAAAGCAGGCGGATGTGGTGATGATCGCACCGGCAAGCGCAAATGTGATCGGCAAACTGGCGCATGGAATTGCAGATGATATGCTGACAACTACGATCATGGCGTGTAAATGTAAAAAGATCGTTTCACCTGCTATGAATACAAATATGTACGAAAACCCGATCGTTCAGGATAATCTCGCTATTTTGCAGCATTATGGTTATGAAGTGATCGAGCCGGCCAGTGGTTATCTGGCATGTGGCGATACAGGAGCCGGAAAGATGCCGGAACCGGAGATGCTTCTGGACTATATCCTGAGAGAAATTGCAAAAGAAAAAGATCTCCTTGGCCGTAAAGTCCTTGTGACTGCCGGACCGACACAGGAGGCAATCGATCCTGTACGTTATATTACGAACCATTCTTCCGGAAAGATGGGATACGCACTGGCAAAAGCAGCTATGCTCCGTGGGGCGGATGTAACACTGGTCAGCGGACCATGTGCAATCGAACCGCCACCGTTTGTAAAGCTTGTTCCGGTAGTGACGGCAAAGGAAATGTTTGATGCAGTTACTTCTGTAAGCTTTGAGCAGGACATTATCATTAAAGCAGCAGCAGTCGCTGACTATCGTCCGGCCAATGTCTATGAGGACAAGGTAAAGAAGCATGAGGAACAGATGAGTATAAAACTGGAAAAGACAGACGATATCCTGGGATATCTGGGAGAACATCGTCTGCCGGGACAGTTTCTGTGTGGATTTTCAATGGAAACCCAGAATATGCTTGGTAATTCCAGAGCAAAACTTGGAAAAAAACATCTGGATATGGTTGCTGCCAATAATCTGAAGGTGGCAGGTGCCGGATTCCAGGGAGATACCAATGTTCTGACTCTGATTACACAGGATGAAGACGTATCACTCCAGCTTATGAGCAAGGAGGATGCAGCCAATGTCATCCTGGATAAAATTCTCTCTATTCAGAAAGAAAGGGAGGAACAGTAACCCGTTCACCAGGAAGCGGGTAAATAAAAACTTCATATGCCCGCAATTCCGCACCGTATTGTATCCCGTGTAAGGGAACGATAACAAGGAGGAAAACATGAAAACAAAGAAATTTACCACATCACAGCTGACCATTCTGGGCCTTATGGCAGGAATCCTTTTTCTGATGGCTTATACACCACTGGGATATCTGAATATCGGACCACTGGCAGTAACTTTTAACGTAATTCCGGTTGCAGTCTGCGCCATTGTACTTGGACCGACAGGCGGCGCAATCGCAGGAGCCGTTTTTGGACTGACCAGTTTTATGCAGGCAATAGGAATCGGCGGCGTAAGTGCCCTTGGATCTGCTCTGTTTCAGATCAATCCGTTTATGACGGCGGTACAGTGTTTTGGACCGCGTATTCTTGATGGTATCTGTATTGGATTTATTTACAGAGCTGTTCACAAAAAGGCAAATACGTATGTATCCTGTGCTGTTACCGGATTCTTTTCTGCATTTTTGAATACACTGTTCTTTATGACTGCGCTGATTGTGATGTTTGGAAATACAGAGCTGATCAGGAATCTGATGGGAGGTCACAATATTATTGTTGGATGCTGCCTTATGGTTGGCGTTAATGCAATCAGTGAGATGGTTTCTTCTACAATCATCACTGCAGCTGTAGGAACCGCGCTTTCCAAAGCACACCTGATTCCGGCAGTCCAGATTGTAAAAACAGATACTGCAGCATAAAAATCCTACAGACAGGAATGAGAAATATGATTTTAGCCATTGATATTGGAAATACCAACATAGTTGTTGGCTGTATTGATAAAGAAAAAATATATTTTACAGAACGTATATCCACGATACGGACGAAAACAGAACTGGAATATGCGATTGATATCAAAACAATTCTTGATATCCATCATATCAACCGTGCGGATATTGAAGGAGCAATTATCTCTTCTGTTGTTCCGCAGATTACATCAGCAGCCAGACTGGCTGTACAGAAAATTCTCAAAAAGGATGCAATGATTCTTGGACCAGGAGTGAAGACCGGACTGAATATCATGTTGGACAATCCGGGAGAAATGGGAGCGGATCGTGTTGCAGATGCAGTTGCGGCACTGGCACAGTATCCGGTTCCGCTGGTCATCATTGATATGGGAACAGCAACTACAATTTCTGTAGTGGATGATAAGAAACATTATATTGGCGGTATGATCATGCCAGGTGTGCAGATTTCACTGGATGCGCTGACAACAAGAGCTTCTCAGCTGAGTGGAATCAGTATTGAAGAACCAAAGAAGATCATCGGCAAGAATACAGTAGACTGTATGAAGAGTGGAATTCTTTATGGCAATGCGGCAGCAGTGGACGGTATCATTGACAGAATCGAGGAAGAACTCGGACAGAAGGTTACCGTGATCGCAACCGGAGGCATGTCCAGAAAAATCATTCCGCACTGTAAACGAAAGATGATTCTGGATGGAGACCTTCTCCTGAAAGGTCTGCAGATTGTTTACGAAAAAAATAAAGCATAATAAAGCAGCTGTTTTTCTGAAAGAAACCTTGTGGTTTCCAGGGAAAACAGCTGCTTTTTGCTAAAAAGCATTGCTCATATCTTCGGGAACAGGTGCCATAAGGCACATGGGAGTTCCTGTGATCGGATGGCAAAATTTCAACTGCAGAGAATGCAGAGGCTGGCGTTTGAAAGTACCGTATACAGGATTATACAGATAATCAGCGGGGAGTGGATGTCCAATATAACCCATGTGTACACGAATCTGATGTGTACGTCCGGTTTCGAGATGGATTTCAAGAAGTGAATGATTATTTTTTACTTCCAGCAGCTGATAATGTGTGATGGCCGATTCTCCATTCTCAAAATCAATACGACGTTCGATTACAGAATCAGCTGCGCGGCTGATTGGTGCAGAAATCGTTCCGCTCTGGCGGGGAATTCCTTCAACAACGGCCAGATAGGTACGGCTTATCTGACGATTTCGCATCTGAACAGAAAGAATCGCGGCACTGAGTGCATTTTTTGCCAGGATCAGTGCACCGGAGGTATCACGGTCAAGCCGGTTGATACAACGAAAAGGACAAGATTCTCCCTTTGTTTCCAGATAAGCGGCAACTCCGTTGGCAAGTGTGTTGGTATAATTGCCAAGGGAAGGATGAACCGGCATATCGGCGGGTTTGTTTACTACCAGAATATCTTCGTCTTCATAGAGTACGGGAATGTTCAGAGGCGTTGGGAGGATGCCGTCGGCGGGAACGGTTTCGAGAAGTCGGACTCGAAAATGATCACCGCAGGAAAGAACTGTCCGTCCGCCGGCTTTCTGTCCATTTAGAGAAAGCGCTTCTCTGTCAGTTTTCATTGCTGTGAGTATATGTCTGGAAAATCCCTGTTTACGCAGAAAATCCAGAACGATCATGCCTTCATCGGCAGCAGAAATAGTATAATTCAGAATACGTTCCATTATATAACTCCACAATCATATAAGATATATTTTACTGGAAGCCTATCACAGGAAGGATGGTCTGTCAAATATGAAATTGTCCCCAAAAAGCAATAGATTATGTAAAAAACTCAAGGAAAGTGATTGCAATTACAGATTAAACAAAGTATGCTATAAATATGAAATTTTATAGTAAAGATAAAATATTATAAACATCGGGGGAAAAAATAATGGATAACAACAGAGGGCGTGTGACGATTCCGACAGATCTCGACGTGATCAAAGAGACCTTGGATATTATGAAAGAATGGGGGGCAGATGCTATTCGCGATTGTGATGGAACAGAGTTTCCGCAGGAACTGAAGAACACCGGTGCCAAGATCTACGCGACCTATTATACGACAAGAAAAGACAATGCATGGGCGAAGGCGCATCCGGAAGAAATCCAGCAGATGTATATTATGACTTCTTTCCATACAGCTGTTGCGGAAAGACTGGAGATCCATCTGATGGATCATCTGTATCCGGATATGCTTGCGGTGAATACACGGGATGATATGAAAAGATGGTGGGAGGTCATTGACCGGACAACCGGTGAGACAGTAGAAACTGCTGACTGGTCATATGATGAAGCATCTGGTAATGTAGTGATTGAACCTGCGAAGAAATTCCATGAATATACAGTGAGTTTTCTGGCTTACATTATGTGGGATCCGGTTCACATGTACAATGCGGTTGTGAATGACTGGAAAGATGTGGAACCACAGATTACATTTGATGTCCGGCAGCCGGCTACAAGAGCTCATTCTCTGGAGCGACTTCGACGTTATCTGGAGAGTCATGAATATGTGAATGTGGTTCGTTTTACGACATTTTTCCATCAGTTTACGCTGATCTTTGATGAAATGGCCAGAGAAAAATATGTGGACTGGTTTGGCTATTCTGCATCAGTAAGTCCATATATTCTGGAACAGTTTGAAAAAGAAGTGGGATACAAGTTCCGTCCGGAGTTTATTATTGACCAGGGATATATGAACAATACTTATCGTATTCCATCAAAAGAATTCAAAGATTTCCAGGCGTTCCAGCGCCGTGAAGTAGCCAAACTGGCCAAAGAAATGGTAGATATTGTGCATGAATACGGTCGTGAGGCAATGATGTTCATGGGAGATCACTGGATCGGCATGGAACCATTTATGGATGAATTTGCAACCATCGGTCTGGATGCAGTGGTTGGAAGTGTGGGAAATGGAGCAACTTTACGACTCTTCAGTGACATCAAGCATGTAAAATATACCGAAGGAAGATTTTTGCCATATTTCTTTCCGGATACATTCCATGAGGGTGGTGATCCGGTCAAAGAAGCAAAGATCAACTGGGTAACAGCAAGAAGAGCAATCCTGCGCAGCCCGATTCAGAGAATTGGTTATGGGGGATATCTGAAACTTGCACTTCAGTTCCCTGATTTTGTAGAATATATCAAATCCGTTTGCGAAGAATTCCGTACACTGTATGAGAATATCCAGGGAACCACTCCGTATTGTGTGGAAAAAGTTGCCGTTCTGAACTGCTGGGGCAAAATGAGAGCCTGGGGCAATCATATGGTACATCATGCAATTTATTATAAACAGAATTATTCTTACTTCGGAATCATCGAAGCACTCAGCGGGGCTCCATTCGATGTGTCGTTTATCAGTTTTGATGATATCAGAGAAAATCCGCAGTTGCTGAAACAGTTTGACGTTGTGATCAATGTCGGCGATGCTGATACGGCACAGAGTGGTGGTGAGAACTGGATCGATGAGACTGTCATTACTGCGGTGAAGGAATTTGTATACAACGGCGGTGGATTTATCGGAGTAGGAGAACCGGCAGCGCATCAGTGGCAGGGACACTATTTTCAGCTGGATGATGTCCTTGGGGTAGAAGAAGAGAATGGATTCAACCTGAACAAAGACAAGTATAACTGGGAAGAACACAGAGACCACTTTATCCTGGCAGATGCAGAAGGAGAAGTTGATTTTGGTGAAGGCAAGAAAAATATCTATGCACTTGATGGAACGGAGATCCTGATCCAGAATGACCAGGAAGTGCAGATGGCAGTCCGTCACTTCGGCAGAGGCCGTGGCGTTTATATCAGCGGTCTTCCGTATAGCTTCAAAAACAGTCGTATTCTGTACAGGGCAGTACTCTGGTCTGCGTCAGCAGAAGAAAAACTGAACTGCTGGTATTCCAGCAACTACAATGTAGAAGTACACGCATATGTAAAGAACGGCAAATACTGTGTTGTAAATAACACCTATGAGCCACAGGATACGACCGTTTACCGTGGGGACGGCAGCAGCTTCAACCTGCATATGGAAGTAAACGAAATTAAATGGTATGAGATCTGAAATTTGAAAGAGTGAATAAAGTGAAAAGTAAAATGAAAAAAAGTCTGTTTGTAACATTGATCATCTGTGTATTACTTGCAGTGTCAGCACTGTCTGTACAGGCTGCCGGAAAGACCGGCTGGGTTCGCAAGGGAACGACTTATAAGTATAAAGTAAACAATACCTATGTAAAGGATGAAGTGAAAAAAAATAAAAAAGTATTATTACTACTTCGATAAGAAGGGTGTCCGCAAAACCGGCTGGGTGAAGTACAAGAAGGACAGATATTATTTTGACAGGAAGACTGCACGTGCCTATACAGGAAAGAAAGCAGTCAATAACAAACTTTATATCTTTGGCAAAGATGGCAGACTTGTAAAGAAAAAAGGCCTTTACAAATATGGAAAAACACAGGTTTATATCAATAAAAACGGAAGCCTGGCAACCGGACTGGTAAAAATAAAAGGCAAATGGTACTGGTTTGAAAATAACGGAGTGCTTTCCAGAAAAAGCGGCGTTCATAAATGGAAAAATAACACGTACTATTTGAATAAAGGCCAGTTTGTGACAGGATGGGCAACTGTTGGCAGCAATAAGTATTATTTTGGCACAGATGGCAAAATGGTCACAAATAAATATATACAGACTGGTGGACAGACTTATTATGTGGATGCCAGCGGACGTATGAAGAAGAACTGCTGGTATAACGGACAGTACTTTAACAACAAAGGTCAGTTGGAAAAGAATGCGACAAAATATGATTCTGAGACAACAGAAGGCCAGGTCACCAAAGAAATGCTGGATGAACTTCCGCTGTCCAACTGTACGAAACTTATGGTGGTTGCACATCCGGACGATGAGACTCTGTGGGGTGGCGCACATCTGACAGAAGGCGGCTGGTTTGTTGTATGTCTGACAAACGGTTATAATGAAGTGCGGAAGAATGAGTTTTATGAGGTGATAAAAGAGTTTGGTTGTGAGGGAATGATTTTATCATATCCAGATCTGTTGGCAAACGGACAAAGATCAACATGGACAACAGAATGCACCAGTATAGCAAAAGATCTGAATACAGTGTTGAAATATAAACACTGGGGAATGGTTGCCACACATAATCCAAATGGAGAATATGGGCATATTCATCACAAGATGACAAGTAAACTGGTGACGGAAGAATTTTACAAAACATATTGGGGAACAAATCTTTATTATTTTGGAAACTGGTATTCAGCGAGAAGACTGCCGATTATGGAAGACTCTTTAAGAAAAGTTCCGGAAGCTGCATTGGAAAAGAAACTGGAAGCATTAAAACTATATACATCACAGAAAGGCGCAGTTGCCTCGAATATTCATATGGCAGAATATGAGAACTGGATACGAGCTACAGACTGGTAAGACGTAAAAAAGAGTGATTCAAATCGAATCACTCTTTTTCTGATCTCCTGTAAAGATTCAGCCTGTTAAAGAAAATCAAACTGACACTATACAGCAAAATCCCACATATGGAAAAAAGAATTCCTTTTTTATAACCAGGAAGCCGGAATTTCATTTCAATAACATTTTTACCGGCTGACACATCAATTCCGGTAAAAATATGCTGGAGCTTATGCGCATCTGTTTTCTGACCATTGACATAAATCTGCCATCCACAATCATATGGTACAGTCAGAAGAAGCTGTTCACTTTCATCAGCAGTATATTCGCATTTAACATACCCGTCTTTTAATTCAGTGGTATGTACCTGATGCTGAGAAATCTCGTCAATAACATCCTGAAATTCTGCAAGATCAAGATAATAGAAAGTGCCGTCAATGTTATCGCGATTGACAGTGCCTCTCAATTCTACAGTGTGTTCAGCAGCATCGTTGGTACCAACCTGAAAAGTTTTGTAGGATGACCACTGAGAATAATAAGTGCGGAGATTACCATCAATGTACAGCTCCAGGTCATTCCCCTGTGCAGGAGCACAGTATCCGTAAATAATCGAATTCATCTGCGGTGAAGATACTTTCCAGGAATATCCGGATTCATTAGCTTCTTTTACAGAAGAACATGGTTTATAGCATTGTATATCGTGACCGACGATTCTGCTTAATAACACATTCTGATATTCAAAAGTATTATCAGCTTTGATGGAATCCTGTATAGAATCAGAAACTCTGTATCCAAGTTCAAGCGCATATGGATTGGTATAGACGGATTTTCCATTGTAGGTTTCCGAATCATTCTGTGTATAGCCCAAAGCGGCTATATCACCCAGAACATATTTGATACCAAGAAGCGTATCAGATGTGAGAATTGGCTCACACCATGTGATCAGACGATTGCAGCTGCTGTAACCGGAGCGGTTATAAAAATACATAATGCTGCGATTGTATGTGGAACTGTATGAAGAAAGAGGCATAAAACCATAGGCCATACCTTCATTAAAGTTGCCAAAAAAGTGCTGCGCGTTTGTACGCCAGCTGGAAGTCTGATCTGTACGGTAAAAGGTTTGTGCTTCGTTGTCCTGAATTGCTGTCACAGCACGCTGTTCTTCGGATGCATATTGATTAAAGGCCGCAGCACTGCCGCCATATCCTCCGGCAAAAGTCTGGTAAGAACCATAAAAAAGTTCGGCACAGGTAAAAATACAACAGCCGGTAACGAAAACGCAGTTTAATTTCCGGCGATTTATTACAAAAGAAGATAAAAATACAGCTGCCAGATAGATGATGAAAAAACTGACAACAAAGGAAAAACGGCAATAATAAGAAGCGACTTTACGAAAACCGTTCCATATGTTTTCCAGAGGAATAAATACTGTACAGAATATCAGAAAAATTAGATATCCCAGAGACCAGATTCGCTCTTTATATTTTCTTTTGCTGAAAAGAAAGTATCCAATCATGGATAAGAGAACAACTGAACCACAGAAAAAAGTAAGCCCCTGACCGGTATATGGAACAGTCAGAACAAAGCTGCCCTTCAGAATGTCTCTGATACCGGCATGAAATCCAATGATCCATCCTCCGGAAGTATCAACGCCCTTTCCCTGTAATAAATTGCGAATGACAGGAAAGAAAAAGAACATGGTTGTCAGAACCCCGGCGATCATGGTGATGCAATATTGAATAAAGAGCCTGAATTGTTGTTTGATTGTCTGCAGGAAATGAAAGTCATTTTGCTTTAATACCTCGTATGTAAAAAAGAAAACGAAAACAGACAGATCATGTAGGCGGTATACCAGTTACTGATAATAGAAATAATCACGGAAAAATACAGCAGCAGAGTCTTTCCGGAAGAAATCAGTTTCCAGATTCCCAGCATAATAACAGGAAGCCAGATAACACCATCTAGCCACATGATATTACTTGCCTGACACAGATTATATCCCATAAGCCCGTAGGAAACAGAAAGAATCAGGTTCCATCCGTATGCAAGTGAGAATGGATAACAGGAAAGGAATATGGAGCATGTCAGAGCTGCTGATGCCATTTTTAATAATGTGACAAGTGTGATAAAAAAAGGAATATCGTCAGTAAAATACAGCAGCAGATTAAATGGACTGGACAGATAATAAGCAGTCAGACCAAATGTATTATCTCCGAGAGATTTCGAAAAGGAATAAAACATACTGGCCTGTCCGTGAAGAACACGATGCCACCATCTGAAAAAATCTGCATATTGTAATTCCATATCCCATTTAAGCAGAGATCTGTCACCAAAAGGATATACGCCGCTGACATAAAATACAATCAGTAAAATAAGCGAAGTCAGTGCGAAAGCAGATAAAGCGATTGTTAGTTGTTTGTTTTTCTTCATAAAAGCATCCTTTGAGTTTAGTATAGTCATTCACAGTATATTATTTTTTGAAAAGGCTTTCAAGAAAAATCTCTGGACTATCACAGAGGCAGAAGGTATAATTGTACGAGACAATAAGATAAAAAAGTAGTAAGGAGTATCGATCATGGCAAAAGTATCGGTAATCATTCCCGTATATAACGTAGAACCATATCTGAAGCAGTGCATGGACCGCGTGGTTGGACAGACTTTGAAGGACATAGAAATTATCTGTGTGGATGACGGATCCACGGACGGTTCACTTGATATATTGAAGGAATATGCCACGGAAGACAGTAGAATCCAGATTATTGAGCAGAAGAATGCCGGAGCCGGGGCGGCCCGAAATAATGGTATGCGTCATGCGACAGGCAAGTATCTGTCCTTCCTGGATTCAGATGATTTTTTTGAGCCGAGAATGCTGGAAAAGGCATATGATCTGGCAGAAAAAGATCAGGCAGATTTTGTAGCATACAAATCAGACCAGTATCATACAGAGAAGAAACAGTTTGTTTCAGCAGACTGGGTGATCCATGAGAATGAGATTCCACCGTATCATCCATTTAATCACAGGCAGATGACAGGCAATGTGTTCAAAGTGTTTGTCGGATGGGCATGGGACAAACTCTTCCTCAAAGAATTTGTGGATAAATACCATCTGACATTTCAGGAGCAGCGGACCAGCAATGATTTGCTTTTTGTGTTCAGTGCAGTAGTTCTGGCAAAAAAAATATCCGTTGTACCGAATGGTTCTTGCTCATCAGCGACGCGATGCCAAGGATTCTCTGTCAAAAACAAGAGAGTATTCCTGGGATTGTTTCTATCGTGCTCTGATGGCACTTCGGGACAGACTCAGAGAGGAGGGCCTGTACGAAGAACTGGAAAGAGACTATATCAATTATGCACTGCATTTTTCACTGTGGAATTACAACACCCTGTCAGAACCGACAAAAACAAAACTGAAAGACAAGCTGAGAGGAGAATGGTTCAGAGAACTCGGTGTAGAAGGAAAGAGTAAAGATTATTTTATAACAAACAGGAATTTGAACAGTGCCAAAAGATTATGGGAAATATGAAAAAGGAAAATGAAACGATGGGATTCAAACAGAAAATTAAAAAGATTTTTACGTAAAATTGTTCCGGCTGGACGCACATATATAGATAAAAAAATTTAAAGATCAGGAAAAATATATTAAAAAACAACTGAAAGAGCAGGAGAAGCTCATCAAACTCCAGCAGAAAAATATGCAGGAGATGCAGAAAAATCTGAAAGAGTATATTGAGCAGGAATTTGTGCGGAGAGAAAACTGGGCAAAGATGCCAGCAGAGATAAAACGTGTGGCAGACGGTCGCAAGGTATGGGTGATCAAGTGTCCTGCAACGGAAGGCGAGGCAAAATTTTTCTGGGGCGACTACTATTATGCAGTTGCGTTGCAGAAATATCTGGAACGTCAGAATATCTATGCAATTATCGATAATCGTCAGGACTGGGGCTGTGATGAAGAGGCAGATGTGGTTCTTGTGTTGAGAGGAAAATATTTCTATCATCCGGATAGAAGGAATGAGAAATGTCTCTATATTATGTGGAATATCAGCCATCCGGATATGATTTCAAAAGCAGAATATGAACTGTACGATGTTGTATGTGTCGGATCCAGACATATGGCAGAAGAACTGAAAGATAAGATCAGTGTTCCAGTCGTGCCGCTCCTACAATGTACCGATACAGAAATCTTTTGTCCGGAAGGAGAGACAAAGAAACAGTATAATGGACAGTATATTTTTATCGGCAGTACGAGAGGAGTTATGAGAGACTGTGTTTACTGGGCCGCTGAGGCTGGTGTCCCGCTTCATGTATGGGGAAGCGGCTGGTATGAGATGATGCCGGAGCACAAAGATGTGGTAGATGGTACATTTATGCCGAATGAAAAACTTCCAGCACTGTATCGTTCAGCAAAAGTCACCCTCAATGATCACTGGAAGGATATGCTGGATAATCAAATTATCAACAATCGTATTTTTGATGCGCTTGCGTGTGGTTTACCTGTAATTTCCGATGGCTGTGATGAAATGAAAGAAATCTTCCCGGATGCGGTACTCTATTATGATACAAAAGAAGAATTCGATGCCTGCATCAAAAAAGTAGAAAACGATTATGAGGCCGTAAAAGCCAAAGCTCTGGAGCAGTATGATATGATCAAAAAAGAATACTCCTTCGAGAGAAGAGTAGAAGAACTGCTGGAGATTGCGGAGAAATATAAAAAGTAAATAGGAAAGAGTATAAAAATCCCCCTCACGAATCAACATATATAAATTGCTGCTGTGGTGAAGGGGACTTTTTTATTTATTGATTGTTACAGAAGTAGTAGTTATTCGTGGATATAAGATGACATAAGAAATATCATCGTAGTCTTCATATTCATCTGCTACATCCTCATCAATGAATTCATCAATTGCTTCAGTATTACTGTCAATGGAAGTTGAATCATTTTCGCTAGAATCTTTACTATTATCTGCAGGAGCAGTAGTAATAAGTTCTGCATTTTCTGACGGGATTATTTTTTTGTAGTTTCCATTGAGCAAACCATCTACAGTAACGTTATCGCCTGTGGCAGGAAGTGAAGAACCATCAGAATAACGATATTTTACATAAAATAAATTAGCCGTATCCTCTTCAGATATGAGCATTTGCACATAACCCTTGGCATAGTTGGCAATTGCTTTTTGAACGGTTCCAGTCAATGTATAAGACAAATCGCTATATAAATACGGATTATTTGTAATATCTGAATAATCCATACTTGGATTCTGAATATTAAAAGATGCATTATTAGCGACATCAGCTGCAAACACAAGAATAAAAGGTAACGTGTTTGTTGAAAGCTCATTATAAACAATTTCTGAATTATCAGTGAAGGAATTTAATTCATCTGTCAGTTCGGAAGCTGATAAAATATTTAAATCAGAAGTAACATCTGAAATCAATACAGATCGTCCTAAACTATTATCCAGAGAATCTAAAGTGCTTTGTTTTTGCAAAATAACCATAAGCAGTGATATGTTCACCAATTTTTAAATTAGGGATAATTCCCTGATTGAATTTATTGGTTGAATTATTAACATAAGTTAAAACGTATGGATGATTCTGGTCATCTATTAAAATAACGAAAGCGTTACTTGCAGTTGAAAATACAGCAGATACAGTACCAGTTAATTTTTTGTGGAGCATCTGGAAAAGTTGTACCGAGCAATAGATTATAGTTGGCATCAACACGTTTTTTCTTTTAAAGAGCTTACTGTACGCATTTGATAATAAAAATCGTAACCGATTAATTTGTCATTGGCATTATATTTGAGAATACGACCGTATGGTTTGTCTTCAGAATAATGGCAGGTTGTATAAGAACCATCAGAATTTGTTATCTGAATGGAACCATTTAATTTGCCTTTTTTCCATGTGCCGGATATTGTGAATTCATTTTCAGTAGCAGAAACAGAAAAAGTGCCATCTCCAGAAGGAATATCATTATCCAGATCACCAGTATACGTGCCAGAGTAAGACTGACCATCAATATTGAGCGAAAAATCAGCAGTAGCTGCTGCAACTGAAAAGGTAGAAGCCGAAAAGAGAGCAGAGCAAACAACCAATCCAGAGCAAAGTAGATTTATTTTTTTTGATAACATGATTTATGACTCCTAATATGCTTTATATATTGTTCTATTCTACTATAGGTACAGAATAAAAGTCAACTTGCCAATTGGGTGTAATTTTGGTATAATTTTTTTGGAATATAATAAGTTGGGAAGATATTAAATGAAGAAAAAATAAAGGAAAAATTTATTACTGTAAACAAAAACAGAACATCCACTGCATTTGCAGTATATTTTTTTGTCATCTTTGCTATTTTGATTATACAGCTTCTGACATGTGGAAGCCAGGAATTTGAATCATTTATGTTTGGCAAACAGGCTGATTCCCAGTACGAAATTCTGGATGGCCATTTTATAGATACAGAGTTTGTTGTCAGTCAGAAAAATGCAAACAGTATGGTATTGAATGGATACTTGGATAATGATATAAAATTCAAAAATGAAAAGCTGATTGTGGATTTTACAGATGCAGAAACTGGGGAAAATATCCAACATTCGGAGCTGTTTTTAAAAGATCAGATTGATGAAAAAAATATCCTGATTCTTTTTGAGAATGAGATCAGTGAAGGTACACATGTGAAAATGAGAGTTCGTTCTCTTGGTTGTGTAGAGAAAGGACCATATATTGGCATTTCGGAGACAAACGACAGTGCAGAATATTCCTGGATTGATGGGGAACTGAGTGACAGTTATCTTTGTGCGTCTATATGCTATAAAGTAAAAACATATAATTGGCTGAAACCATGCGTGTATTTTCTGGCAGAGATTCTGGCAGGTATTTTTCTGCTGATTTTGCACAGGAAGACGGGTATGCCGTTATTTGTTAAGAAAACTTCGGGACAGGAAACTTCAGCGGTAGCAGAGACGGTTCCGTTAAAGAAAAAGATAATCAGGATTGCTCTGACACTGGTTGTTGTATGGGGCATTATTTTTATTTTCTTTGATTATGTTTATATGAAAACAATGGAGGCAACTGTACGTGCGAAAGATCCGGAAGTGATCTGTGAAGAGACGGATGAAACAGCACAGAATATCTCATTGAAAGAAGGGGAAAGCGTATCACAGGTATTTACTGTATCTGGAAATCAGCTTTCTGCTGTGGCAGTATATATTCCGAATGTAGATGACGCGAATATAAGAATTAAATATGATCTGTATGATCAGCAGACCGGCGAAGTAGTACAGAGTCATAAAGTATCTACCAAGAAGATTGAAAAACTGTCACATCATCTGAATAAAGACCAGAGGGATAAAATTAAAGGTGCGCTTCAGGGATATTATGTACTTGAGTTTCCGAAGGCAATTGAAAATTCAGCCGGGAAGCAGTACAAGATTGTAATAACAAATGAAAAAACAGCAGGTGCTAATCTGGAACTGGTTGGTGGAGAAGGTGAAGAATATCCATATGAACTGAATTCACAGCCAATGGCAGGTAACCTTTGCATGATTGCTTTATACAGTAACCAGACATCATTGGGAACAATGTTTAAGTATATGGTAACAATACTTACGATTCTGTTATCAGTTTTGATTATTTTATCAGAATTTGGAAACCTGTCGACAGGCAAGACTTTTGTTATTTCAGCACTGATGCTTGCGTTTATATACAGTTTTCTGATTCCACCATTCTGTGTGCCGGATGAGAGAGCTCATATTGATGCTGCTTATATAATTTCTAATGAAATATTAGGTATTAATGAAATTCCGGCACCGGGAAGAATATATAAACGGGCAGATGATATTGATTTAACAAAAGAAAATACGATGAATGTTACAACTGAGAGATATCGGGAAATTTCAGAAAATATTTTTCAGAAATCTCAGAATGAAAACCTGGAAATTGCTTATGCGGATAACCCGGTATTAAATGTTACATTCCTGAACTACCTTCCTACAGCAGTTGGTTTTTATGTTGCCCGGCTTATGCATTTTAATATGCTCACAATGATTATGTTTGGTCGTTGGGTAAATGCGTTGGTTGTAATAATAATGTTTGGAATTGGAATAAAAAAAAGTACCTTTTGGGAAAGCAACGCTTGCAATATTAGGCTTTTTCCCTATTGTTTTACAGCAAATAGCTTCCTGTTCATATGATGGTATATTGATGGGAACAATAGTAATCTATGTGTCATATGCATTTTTTATTATATATTCAGATAAATACAGTTTGTGTGATTTGGGGATTACATTTTTGTCTGGAGGTTTTGCTGCGGCAGTTTGTAAAGGTGGTGTGTATATTCCTTTATTGGGACTTTTCTTGTTGGTTTTTTGTTAAAAATTTTTTGAACTCTGTTAAGAAAGGAATTATTTACACGATAGGAGCGGCTATACCCTTGGGAGGCGTTTTTATTGCACAATTTTCGCAGAGGATTTTATCAATAGTAGCACCAGCATCAGGAAGTACTTACAGAGAGGGACAGATGCTTTATTCTATTACTGATTTCTTGAATTCACCAAATAAACTGGTAAGAGTGTATCAGAATACGTTTGTATTGCAGGGTGATACACAGTTGAAGCAGGCAATCGGTGGAGCATTGGGGCGACTGAATGTTTTTGTGCCATGGTATATAGTTATTGGGTTCATTGTTCTGGTATGTGTATGTGGACTGAAACAGTACAATGATACGATTAAAATAAAGAGAGTTCATAAATACTATATAAGTCTGCTGGCACTTGCGAGTATAATATTGGTAATGGCTTCAATGTTATTTGCGTGGACAGCAAATACTTCAAATTATATTGAAGGCATACAGGGTAGATATTTCTTTCCGTCAATTTTACTGATGGTGCTGCTGTTAAGAAATGAAAAAATAGTATTTCGAAATAAAAATGAAGGAAAACTGTTGATATATGGAATTTTTCTTAATGCTTTAACGATTGGCATGGTACTGATTTCCGCTTTATAGTAGATAAGGAGAGTTTGTAAGTTTGTTTGAAATAAGAAAAAATAAAGTAATTCAAAATTATTTATATAATTTATCATATCAAATTGTCATAACTGTATTGCCAATTATTACAACTCCATATCTTACGCGTGTTCTGGGTGCGGATAATCTTGGTATAGCGAGATATGTAGAGTCCATTGCAACATTATTTACAATAATTGGGCTATTGGGAATGCTGTGGTATGCTGACAGAGCAATCGCATATAACAGACATAATAAACAAGAAATATCCAGATGTTTTTGGGAAATCTTTATTTTGAGGATAGTGCTTTTGGTGGTAACATTGATCGTGTATGCGATATTTTTTAACGGAATTGAGTACCAAAAGTATTTTAAAATTTATGCGTTTTATATTGTCGGTACATTTTTGGATGTAAGTTGGCTTTTTACCGGACTGGAAGAAATGAAACCGGTTGTAGTTCGAAACTATATTGTTCGAATCATATTTACGATATTATTGTTTGTGTGTATACACAGTAAACAGGATTTAAATGCATATATTTGGATTATGAGTTTGATGACATTTGCCAGTGGAGCACTGATTTTGCCATGGATCAGAAATTATGTTTCTTTGGTACCATTAAAACAAATTCATTTTATGAGACATTTGTTACCGGCATTGGCACTTTTTTTGCCACAGGCAGCGAGTCAGTTATATGTACAGTGTGACAAAGTAATGATAAAGGCCATGCTTCCTGATGTGGCATATGTATCTTATTATACAGAAAATGAAAAAATTGCAAAATTGCCAATCATACTTGCAACTGCGTTGTCTACAGTATTGATGCCAAGAATTGCGTATGAATTTTCAAAGGGAAAGAACAATGAGGTGAAAAGTTATATAGAAAAAGCATTATTTTCTACAATATTGGTTTTACTTCCATGTTGTACAGGGCTGATAGCTGTTGCCAGAAATTTTGTGCCATTTTTTCTTGGAAAGGAATTTGCTGATACATACAGGATTTTGATGATACTATGTCCGGCTATGGTATTTATAGGAATTAGTAATGTAACAGGAATACAGTATTTGGTAGCTGTGAATAAAAATAGAGAATTAACAATTTCCTATGTTGTGGCTTTGATTGCAAATTTATGTATTAATTATATGCTGATACCTAGGTTTGGAGTTTATGGTGCTGCTGTTGGAACGTTGGTAGCAGAAGGCTTATCCATGTCTGTACAGTACTATTATATGCATAAATATATTGGGAAAACTTTGGATGTCATACTTGTTTTTAAACTTTTTATATTATCAGTTTTAATGGGTGGCATAGTTTATTGTATCAATTATTTGAACATGAGCTATCTGGCAAAGATGTTTGTACAGGTTATAGTAGGTGTTTTAATCTATGGTATAGGTGTTTGGGGAATGCTACGCCATAGAAGGAGGAGTGAATAGTGAATAAACATTATATTTCTGTCGCAATGTGCACATATAATGGGGAAAAATTTATAGAAGAACAATTAAAAAGCATTTTGAATCAAAAAGTTCCAGTGAATGAGATTGTTATTGGTGATGATGGATCGACAGACCGTACAGTTGAGATTGCAGAAAAAATATTGCATGAATCAAAAGTGCAATATCAGATAATTTGTAATAAAAAAAATTTGGGATTTTGCAAAAACTTTGAAAATGCAATAGCACATACTAAGGGAGATATTATTTTTCTGAGTGATCAAGATGATGTGTGGGCAGAAAACAAAACAGAGGTTATGATAAATGATTTTGACAGTAGTGCTGATGTACTATTAGTGTTTTCTAACGCGTACCTTGTTGATGCTAGCATGAATAAATTACCAGGAACAGTATGGGAAGCTGTATACTATAATAAGAAAAAATTTAATAGTTGGCTGGAACTGCTGTTAAGTGGAAATTATGTGACTGGTGCAGCTGCAGCTTTTAAGCGCGAATTATTTGAGAAGGCATACCCTTTTCCGAAAGCTTCATATCATGATGAATGGTTAGCTCTTTATGCTTCACTGTATGGAAAGATAATAGATGAACCGGAAAAACTGCTATTCTACAGACAACATGGAAATAATCAATTGGGTGCTACTGTAAAAGTTACATTAAAAGATAAGATTGAATACAAAAAAATGATTTTGCAAAATCTTTTAGACACTCAATATACAGATCACATAAGAAGGTATTCTTTAGTGAAGGACATGTATAAAAATGAAAAGAACAAAGTGAATAAAGAAGCAATGAATAAAGTTAAAAAATGTATGGAAGCTAACAGAGAATTCTGTACGATTGCAGATCGAAATAAGATTAAAACAATTTTTCGCTTATGTATATGCGCATTGAAGGGAAAATATAGGAAGTATACTAAAAAACCAGTAGGATGCTTTGGAGGAGATATTATATATTGTTTATTTAAAAGGAGTAGTGTAGAAACAGAAAATGAATAAAATAGATGTAAGCATTGTGGTGCCCTTATATAATAAAGAAAATGAAATTAGAAGATGCTTAAACAGTTTGATAGAACAGTCTGCCAGTAATATTGAAATTATTGTAGTGGATGATGGTTCAAAAGACGGAAGTGCTGATGTTGTAAGAGAGTATACAGACAACGATCCAAGAGTACATCTGATTGTTCAGAAAAATCAGGGACCAGGGGCAGCACGAAATACGGGAGTTAAAGCAAGTAGAGGAAAATATATAGGTTTTGTTGATTGTGATGATTTTGTAGATAAAAATATGTACAAGCATATGATGAATGCTTTAGAAGAAACAGGTGCGGAAATAGCTGTTTGTCAGGAAAAAAATTTGTATAATCAAAACGGAACTTACCAGATGATTAATGAAACAAAATTTCCATTTGATAGAATAAAAAAAGTAGAGAGTTCAGAGGTACTGAATTGGCTTCTGAATTATAGATTTTGTCATTGAACAGTGCATGTTTTAAATTGATTAGAAGAGAACTTTTTTTGAAAATGATATATGGTTTCCGGAAGAGAGATTTGTAGAAGATATTGTGTTGAGTGCAGCGGTATTGAGTGTGGCAAATAATGTTGCAGTTGTTCCTGAGAACCTGTATATGTATGTTCATGAAATGGGAACGAGATCAACAAGCTTTTCGATAAAAAAAGCATATGATATACTGCAGAACATGAAAGATATAAGTAGCTATGTGAAAAAATATAAACCATTATTGCAATTAGATAATTTTGTGTTGGGAATGTGCTTTTCATCAATGAGACAGTTTTACGGTGCAATTTGGGAAAATAAAATAGACGATTGCCAAAATGATAAGAAACAATTGATTTCAGAATGGAAAAAAATGAAAAAAGGAATAAGTCCTTCTTTAAAAAATGTTGATATGCCGGCTTTTCATAAGATAAAAATAATAATGTCATGGCTGAATATGGAAAAAATTGCGTGCAGAGCACTTGGACTTATGACACATATTCCTTTTTTTAAATATATGTCATAAAATGAGGAAAATGAGATGAAAGAACCTAAAGTACATATTTTGATTGTCAACATATAACGGGCACAAATTTTTGAGAGAGCAATTAGACAGTATTTTTAAACAGACATATAATAATTTTACTTTATATGTAAGAGACGACGGATCAAATGATGGTACAAACGAACTGTTGGAAGAGTATATAAAAGAACATCAGCTAGGTGAGGACAAAGTAATTATAGTGAAAAATAAAGAGAAGAAAAATCTGGGCTGGAAAGGAAATTTTTGGAAATTATTGGATAAATGTCCAGATGCTGACTATTATGCTTTTTGTGACCAGGATGATGTATGGCAACCGTGTAAATTAGAATATGCAGTGGAGATGCTGGAGAAGAATAAATATCAAGATTTGCCGGTTATGTATTTTTCATCTTATGATTATTGTGATGAAAAACTGAGAGTATTACATTCGGCACCTGTTCCTCCTAAAATAATTAAATTAAGACAGGTTATGTTTTATACTCCAGCATTAGGATTCTCGATAGTGATAAATCATAAATTACGAGAGATTGCATTGCAAACGTTAGATCGAACGAATCTGGCACATGATGGATGGGTACAGAAAATTGCAGCAGCTATGGGGATAATCGTATATGATTCAAGGCGTACGGCACTTTATCGGAGATATTCATCAGCAGTTACATTTGGGAATAAAAATATTTTTTCTATAGTTAAATGCTGGATAAAAGATGAAATATTTGGAGAAGTAATGAAAAATGAGTTCCATTTTTCAAACAGCCGATTTTATCAGGAATATCAAAAATATTTATCGGCAGATGATTGTAAAATGTTGTATTTGTTTGCAATGAAAAAAAAAGCAATATAGGACTTTGGTTCAGTAGACTGTTTTATATGAAAAGATTTCGCCCTACCTGGAGCGGAGAACTGGCATTGAGAATATGTTTGCTTTTGAATAGATACTAAATAAGAAAAGGGAAGTTATACTAACAATATTGCTTCTCTTTAATTTTGAGCGGATATTAGATATATGAAGAAGTTAAGAAAAGTAATAAAGAAGCTAGGGATTATAGTGTTAGTGCTTGTAGTAGTCTTAGCGCTATTGATTACGTTTAGTATACATTGGATGTTAAAAACCTGGGCTAATCTTTCGATGGAAGAACTGGTATATCATTTACAGGTTCCGTTGGAAGGAACAAATGAAAGTATGGTGACAGAGTATATTAAAGTAGCACTGTTACCGACAATTCTTATTAGTCTTTTGATAATTGTAGGAATGACTTTGACTCGAAAGAGAAAGAAAACATTTCGTGTTTTGCTTTTTGGTAGTCTTGTACTTTCGATATGTGTAGGTGGATTTTCTGTATATCAGGCATGGGAGAAGTTGGATATTAGTGAATATATTGCGAACAAAATGGAGGATTCTGTTTTTATAGATACTCTTTATGCTGATCCGGGTACAACAAAAATTACTTTCCCGGCGAAGAAAAGAAACTTGATATATATTTTTCTGGAATCAATGGAAACAACTTATGCAGACAAAAAAATGGAGGGGCCTTTGATAATAATGTCATTCCAGAATTGACAGAACTGGCAGAAGAGAATGAAGATTTTTCAGGAACTGATCAAAGAATAAATGGCGGTTATTCTCTTGGCGGAAGTACATGGACAATGGGAGCAATGTTTGCTCAGACCTCAGGCTTGCCACTTAACATTGCAATAGATGGAAATGATATGGATACACAGGATTCCTTTTTTCCAGGACTCGTGACATTGGGAGATATTTTGGAAAATGAAGGATATTCACAGACACTTATGCTGGGTTCGGAGGCTGTTTTCGGTGGACGTGAACTCTATTTTACCGATCATGGACATTATGATATTTTAGATTATAATTATGCTATAGATAATAATTGGATTCCAGAAGATTACAAAGTCTGGTGGGGATTTGAAGATCAGAAATTATTTTCTTTTGCAAAAGAGAGACTGGAACAGCTTGCCGGGCAGGAAGAGCCTTTTAATTTAACTTTATTGACAGTAGATACTCATTTTGAGGATGGATATGTATGTGATTTTTGCGATGATGAATTTGGTGATAACCAATATGCAAATGTAATGGCTTGTTCAAGCAGGCAGGTTGCGGAATTTGTAAAATGGATTCAGCAGCAGGACTTTTATGAAAATACTACAATTGTAATTAGTGGAGATCACCCGACAATGGACAGTGATTTTTGTGAAGATATTGATAGTGATTATGAGAGAAAAGTTTATACGACATATATTAATGCAGATGCAAATGCTGGAGGTGGAAAAAGAGAGTTTTCTACATTTGATGCATTCCCTACTACGTTAGCTGCATTAGGTGTGAAGATAGAGGGAAATCGACTTGGGTTGGGAACTAATTTATTCTCGGATGAGCAGACGTTAACTGAAATTTATGGCGTTGAGAAAGAAAATATGGAATTAAGTAGAAATTCTAAATTTCTTGAGGACTTAGAGAGCGTGGATGAGGATACCGAAGCATTAAAACAACGACATACGGCAAATTTTGAAATTGAATCATATAATATAACAAGTAATTCGTTTGGCGTGTGGGTAAAAAATATTACAGGAGATGCGGATGATATAGATGCTGTAAAAGCAGCAGTCTGGAAACAAGAAGATCAGAGTGATATCCAATGGATTTATCTGAAACCGAATGAGAAAGGAGAGTATTTTTCAAAAGTAAATATGAATTTGTATAATTCAGAATCGGGAACATATCAGGTGCATGCTTATGCAGAAACGGCTCATGAAGAGGAAGTATTTCTTGGAGAGGGCACTGTTGAAGTGTACAAAGCAGGAAGCACCAGATAAGAAAATATCCTGACTGTATGATTAGACTTTACTGCTTGAGTCAGTCTTTACAGTCAGGATTTGTCATGTTACAATATCTAATATTTGATAAAAAAAGAAAAGAGAAATAAAAATGGATGAACATACATTTGCGGTATGTGCATACAAGGAAAGTCCATATTTGGAAGAGTGCATAAAATCGCTGAAGAATCAAACTATAAAAAGCAATATTCTTATTGCAACATCTACTCCTAATGATTATATAAAAGGAATTGCTGATAAATACGCAATTCCCTATTATATAAATGAAGGGGAAGGTGGTATTACACAGGATTGGAATTTTGCTTATTCCTGTGCAAATACGAAATATATTACTATTGCCCATCAGGATGATATTTATGAGAAAGAGTATTTAAAAATTGCATTAGCAGCTATACAGAATGCGAAACACCCATTAATCTTTTTAGTGATTATTTTGAGGTAAGAGATGGAAAGAAAGTAACCTCCAATAAATTGCTGAAAGTTAAGAGAATTATGTTGCTGCCTATGCGAATAAAGCCTTTTCAGAGTGTGAGATGGGTGAGAAGAAGGATTTTGTCCATGGGGTCACCGATATGTTGTCCTTCTGTAACGTTTATAACAGAGAATTTGCCAGAAGTTGTTTTTGAAAATCATTACAGAGCATGTGAGGATTGGGAAGCCTGGGAGAAATTGTCAACGAAGAAAGGTGAATTTTTGTATTCAACGAAGATGCTGATGGGGCACAGAATACATGAAGAGTCAGAGACAACAGCTGCAATTGGCGATAATAAGCGAAGTAGAGAAGAATATGAAATGTTTTGTAAGTTTTGGCCGAAGTCAATTGCTGGAGTTATTTTTAAATTTTATTCAAAAGGCCAAAATTCTAATCAGTTATAAGAGGGAAGTTTATGAAAAAAATTGTTATTATACCAGCTTATAATGAGCAGGGAAGTATTGTAGAAACAATAAAAGATATAAAAAAAAATGCACCGGAATTTGATTATATTGTAATAAACGACTGTTCAAAAGATAATACTTTGAAAATATGTAGAGAAAAAGGAATACATGTATTAAATCTTCCGATTAACCTAGGGATTGGTGGAGCTGTGCAGACCGGATACTTATATGCATATAGGAATAACTATGATATTGCAGTACAGTTTGACGGTGATGGTCAGCACGATGCAAAATTTCTGGAAATGATGGCTGAAACATTGGAAAGAGATAAGCTAGATATGGTGATAGGCTCTCGATTTATTGAAAATGAAGGATTTCAGTCTTCAGCAGTTAGACGATTTGGAATCAGATTTTTTGAAGTATTTATAAAAATACTTTTTGGACAGAGAATAACAGATGCTACATCGGGAATGAGAATGTGTAACCGTAAAGTGATGGAACTTTTTATTAAGGATTATCCGAAGGATTATCCAGAACCGGAGACAGTATCCAGACTTTTGAGACATAAATATAAAGTAAAAGAAGTTCCGGTTGTTATGAGAGAACGTCAGGCTGGAGTTTCGTCAATTTCTTCATTAGGTAAATCGGTTTATTATATGTGTAAAGTCAGCCTTGCAATATTGATTGAGAGACTGAGATGAGAAAGGGAGAGAGTTTATGACTTTAAAAGCACAAGTTCTTATTGGCATTGTTTTAGTAATTGCACTTATAGCGATTATTAATATGGTTCGAAAAAGATCACTGGAATTAAAATATGTCCTTGTCTGGATTTGTGCAGATATTATTCTGTTTATTTTTACGCTGTTTCCGTCAACAATGGGCAAAGTTGCTGCATTTTTGGGGATTTATTCTCCTGTAAATAGATTTTCTTTATGGGGTTTGTTCTTTCGCTTGTAATTATTTTTACATTAACAGTAGCATTATCCAGAGTAACTGCAAGGGTAAGAAAGCTTGCACAGATGATTGCATTACAGGAAGATGAAAATGAAAAATAAAGATGTGATATCATATCTTTTCTTTGGAACGTGTATGACTATTGCTAATATAATGCTATCGATTGTGAATTAAAGAATTTTGATTAAAAATTGTATGAAATAATGGAGATAAGAAAAGCATGATACGAAAGCAGCTAGTAAAAGACAATAAAAAGAAGAATATATATTTTTTCTTCTTTTATTGTTGTAATTTTGGCGTATCAATTTTTTATTAAAGGAATATATTGGGGACTTTAGAGAAATGTTTTCGCCTTTAATGGATACTGATACATTAGGAGAGGCATTGAGAAAACGTTATGAAACCTGGTCTTCAAGAGTTTTTATAGAAGCCCCACTTATTTTGCTGGCGCACAATAATGGCGTTTTACTATGGAAAGTTTGTAATGTTTTTGTATGGATAGCGCTTGCATTATCTCTTATGTATTTAACCCATTATAAAAATAATGTAATGTTGATTGGGTTAATATTAATGTATCCAGTTATAGATATGGCATCAGCGGGCTGGATTGCAACATATATTAATTATTTATGGCCATTGACGGCAGGTTGTATTTCATTGATAGCTCTGGATAAAATTGTATTTTGATAAAAGAATTTATTTCCCGGAAGCTGTAATGTATTTGTTGTTGGAACTGTTTGCGACTAATTTCGAAACATTTGGGATGATGTATGCATGTATTTGCTTTGGTATATAGGAAACCTCTGGTATGAGAAAAAGATAAAACTAAAAAAAGGTATGTTTCTGGCTATTGCAGATGGCTATAGCTGTTGGTAATATGATTTTTGCCTTAACATGTCCGGGAAATTTCATTAGAAAACAAGAGGAAATTGGACGATGGCTGAAAGATTTTGCGCAGTGGAACGTAGTAGATAAACTTGTTATGGGCGTGAATACAACAATGCATAGCTTGTTTGATGGGAATCTGATTTTTGCGGTATTTCTTTTGGTTTTATTGATTAATTGTCTCTTTTATAAAAAAAGTGACATAAAATACGTATAGTTGGGATAATTCCTGTTGCTTTTTTGCTGTCTCGAACAATATTAAAACCGATTATAGCGATTTATTTTCCTGTATATAACCAGGTTTTTGAGGTGAATAATAGGATAAATCCTATGAATTATAATAAAGCTTGCATGTATTTTCCTTTTGCAATATATGTAGTCATGATTTGTATCATCGTATGGATGCTGTTGAATACGGTTGAAAGTGTTAAGAAAAGTATTAAGTACATAGTTATTTTTGTTTCGGCTTTGTTAACAAGAGTGGCAATGGGATTTTCGCCTACATTATATGCATCAGGAAATCGAACATTTATTTTTCTTGAGTTTGCAATTATATTCCTGACAGTGTGTATATATTTCGAAAATGAAGAAAAAATCAGGAAAACAAAAATATCTATGGAATACTGAGCTATTTATTTATGGGGAAGTTGAATAACGATTTTGGGTAATTTGAGTCAATTAACTGTTAGATAGAGAATATATAATATACAAATAACGA
>ENA-OQDC01000467-OQDC01000467.1-human-gut-metagenome-genome-assembly--contig:-NODE-467-length-28442-cov-4.916687_pt1 | contig 28442 bp, 32 predicted proteins | sample MGYA00242770_ERZ504601 | MGnify/ENA primary metagenome ERZ504601 (study PRJEB26092, sample SAMD00036305) | human gut metagenome | host: Homo sapiens | study: EMG produced TPA metagenomics assembly of...
TTTTGAAAGTAGCAAAAACTGAGAAAACTTTCTCAGTTACATGGGATTAGTCATTACTAGAGTGGTAGCACCTAAGGTGAAAATATTCCATAGGATATGAAGCGAGATAGTTGCTGATAGATCTTCTCTTTTTTGGTAGACCATAGAGAGAGCCAATCCCATTCCAATATAGAGAAAGAGGTGGGCAAGGTTGGTGGGCATATGGAATAGGAAAAAGAGACTGGTACTCACTAAAGCAGTAACTATCGAATAAGGAGCCAACCAAGAGCAAACCAACTTACGAAAGAGTAGTTCTTGCCAGAAGGCTGTAGTCATCATGCTAATGGCTACTGGGAGGATAGACGTTGTCGTAAGAGTTCTTTGAAGTTCTGGATGGTAGTTGGTGTGGGTCAGTAGCATAAGATTACTCCCAATAACTCTCATCAAAAAATAAGAACAGCCCCCCAAGTAGTAAAAAGAATGCCTGATCGGCATGTCTAAACGCCAAATGTGATTGACGAAAGTTTTCAAAGTCTTTATTATATTCTAAAATGAAGAAATAGCGAGTCCTAAGGTAAAGATAATATAATGATTTTCCTAATTTATGTGAAAGAATGTAAAAAATTACAATCCTGTATTTTCTTAGGAAACTTCTTGTCACACAGACTCTTTTTGGATAAAATAGAAAAGATGGAGGGTATCATGACGCAATCAGGGAATCTTAAGTTTCACACACCAATTTTTCGTGTGAATAATAGACAAGAAAATATCGATTTTTACCAAAAATACGTTAGGATTTAAGCTTTTGACTGAGGAAAATGCTCTTGCTGTCTTCACTGACTGGTCAGAACGTAACTCACTTTTTGTAATTGAGGAGTCTCCAGCTTACCGTTGCCGTGCAGTTGAAGGTCCTAAGAAAATTAATAAAGTGGTCATTAAGGTTTCAAATCCAACTTGAGATTGAGTACCTTTTGGCGCGTGATGGATAATCAAGCTAAGGCTATTTTCCAAGGGGAAAATGGTTACGCTTTGAGACTATCTCACCAAGAAAATGATCTTATTTGTGCTGCCGAAGATGAATTTATTCAACTCTAAAGACAGTCGAGTACTGCAGATGTTGAAGCAAAAAAAAGATTTTAAAGGAGTTTCAGATTTTACTGTTCAGTCTTTGAACTTTGAATGTTGTCGATATGGCTCAAGCGGCTTTTTTCTACGATAATCTGTTTGGCGAAGAATTGCCTTTATCTATCCACTTTGAAAAAGCAGAAGGTCCGGACCTTCAAGTAAGTTCAGATCAAACTTGGGATTTGGAAGTTCTAGAATTTAAGGTAGCTGAAGACTATGATTTGGCTGCCTTGCATGAGAAACTTGACAAGGAACAGTTCTCAAGTTATCTAGATCCTAAAGGAAGTCTACTCGCACTGACTGATATGAGTAATATTGAGGTTTGGTTAACAAAATAATGACTAACTTCAAACAAACATTGTTAACAATTACAGACTACATCAAGGCTGACATCTTCCCGGGTGCCAGCCTTGCACTCTATGACGGAAAGAATTGGCAAGAGTACTACTGTGGTACTCAGGATGGAAAGAATCCAGTAATTCCAGATTTAACCTATGATCTAGCTAGTGTCTCTAAGGTCGTGGGAGTTGGAACTCTTTGTATCTTCTACTTACAGTCAGGAAAACTGGATTTGGATGAGAAGTTCTCCACCTATTATCCTGAAGTAGCAGACAAGACGCTAACCCTTCGTCAGCTTCTTTCTCATAGTAGCGGAATTGATCCTTTTATTCCAAATCGTGATGAATTAGACCAAAAAGGATTGATTGCTGCAATAAATGCCATCAAAGTTAAGTCTGATAAACCATTCTTGTATACAGATATTAACTTTATTCTCCTGGGCTTGATGCTTGAGAAATTATCTGGACAAAGACTGGACAGGCTTTTTGACAGCGAAATTTTCCAACCTTTTGGTATGATTGACACACAGTTTGGTCCAGTTGACCTTGCTGTTCCAACTGTAGAGGGAATTCCGGGAGGAACTGTTCACGATCCCAAGGCTCGAGTGCTCAAAGAGCACACAGGTTCAGCAGGTCTCTTTTCGACCCTAAAGGACTTGGAAATCTTTGTTAACCATTATTTGAAGGATGATTTTGCTAAAAATCTGACGCAAAATATCAGTCAATCCAAGAAGGAGCGTAGTGTCGCGTGGGACCTTCAAGGCGATTGGATTATTCATACTGGTTATACAGGTACCTTTGTGCTTATCAATATCCCTCGTCAACGTGCGGGGATTTTCCTCAGTAATCGTACCTATTACAAGGATGAGAGGGCTCAATGGATTAAGGACAGAGATGCTTTGATTGAGATAATGAAGAAGGAGTTGGTTTGTGAAATGGTCGATCAAGGAAAATAATGATAAATTAAAAGTTCAATTAGAACCCCTCCGTAGTTATACGGAACACTTTGACTCAGGTATGATTCATAGGGCTTTGCCAATGGCTACATAGGTTCGTGTATTAATACATCAAACAGATAAGTCCAATTTATTGACTTCTGAGCACTTTTTCATCCGGCTGTTGTCGGCGCCGATCATTGTGCGATCGGGGGTGGGCGTATGAATTCATTGATTAGTTTAGAAAAAGTTAATTATAAAATCGCTGATCAACATATTTTACATGATATTGATTGGCAGATTCCAGCTGGGGCTCATATTACATTGACGGGACCATCCGGTGGTGGGAAAAGTACGTTATTGCGGATCATTGCGTCCATGATTTATAAAACAAGTGGGACCTTGATTTTTGATGGGCAGCCGATTGAAAGTTATGACCCAATCATGTATCGGCGGCAAGTCTCATATTGTTTCCAACAACCGACGTTATTTGGTGAGACGGTGGCAGATAACTTAGCTTTCCCGTACCAAATTCGTAAGCAAGTCATGGATACGCAACGAGTGGTAACGGCGTTAAATAATGTTGGGCTGTCCGAACGAACCCTGCATCAGCCGATTATCGAGCTTTCCGGTGGTGAACGGCAGCGGGTCGCGCTGATTCGCAATATCTTATTCTTACCAAAAGTGTTGTTATTAGATGAGGTGACAGCTGGTTTGGATGAAAATAATAAGCAAATCGTACACGCCTGGTTACGACAGTTAAATGAGCAGGATCACGTGACAACGATCATGATTACTCATGACGCGACAGAGATTGCTGCGGCAGATCAATTAGCGAAAGTGATTGCTGGCAGATTGGAGGTGCACGCATGAATTTAGCAGTTAATAATACGTCGCTATTTTTGGCGGCAATGTTAGTGCTCGTCGCGTTAGGAATTAGTTTGTGGCAGAAACTTGGCTTGGATAGGGACATCGTCATTGGTGTCGTGCGGGCTGTTGTACAACTATTTATCGTGGGTTACTTGCTAAAGTATATTTTCCGAGTCAACAATTTGTGGCTAACGCTGGCGATGATGGGCTTCATTATCTTCAATGCGGCTTGGAATGCGAAAAAACGGGGGCCGGGGATTGACCATGCATTAGCCATTTCGTTATTAGCCATTTTTGTTAGTATAGGGGTAACACTCGGCGTCCTCGTGCTATCTGGTGCGATTAAGTTTGTGCCATCGCAAATGATTCCCATTTCTGGTATGATTGCGTCGAATTCAATGGTCGCAGTTGGGCTAGCTTATCGCAGCCTCAATAGCCAGTTTCATGACCAGCGACAAGGTGTGCTTGAACGGTTGGCGTTAGGGGCTGGTTTACTTGATGCTTCGATTGCCATCGTGCGTGAGGCGATTCGTACGGGGATGGCACCAACCATTGATTCGGCAAAGACTGTGGGTCTAGTCAGTCTGCCAGGGATGATGTCCGGTTTGATCTTTGCAGGGGTCAATCCAGTACGGGCCATTAGGTATCAAATTATGGTCACGTTCATGCTCTTATCAGCGACTAGTTTGGGGTCAATCATTGCGTGCTATTTAGCTTACCGTAATTTCTATAATGAACAAAAACAGTTGAAGTAATGACTCCTGATTGCAGTCCCGCGGAGAGTCCTTTATGATGGAAGATGAAATAAAACTTAATGCGGGGGTATTGATGTGAATGACGCAGCGGTTTGGGTTCCAGTTCCAGCAATGTTTTACTCGGGCTGGTTAGTACCACTCATATTTGGAACCATTTTTGGTTGGCGTTATCATCGCGATAAGGTTCGCCTAGGTAACGGTATTTGGTTTTCGCTATTTTTCTATTCGTTTTTTAACCATGCTGGCGATTACAATTTTAGGTAGCAATATCCACTGGTTGATCATTATCAGTGGGGCGTTGTTTGTGTTGCTGATTCTGTTGATTGGGCTGATTTTTACCTTACAAGCTTTCTTGCTCTTATGGAATGCGTGGATCATGTGGCGTCATGAGAGTCATACATTGGCGAATATGCTGACCTTGTACTTGGGACTGGGCATTCTGGTTTTGTCATTTTTAGGCAATCTGTTGAGTAGTCATGTGCCGCAGCCCGTGAGTTATTTTTTGACGCTATTTCCGAATCTGGTCAATTTTTACCTTGTTTTTTTGTTTTATAACTATCTGACGATGCTGACGATTTATCAATTCAATTGGCCCCGTCTGCGACAAGATTATATTATTGTGCTTGGGGATGGCTGGGCGGAGACGCAATCGAAGACGACCTTGCAAAATATGCAGTTTAGTAAGCAATTGATTGCACAGGGACCTGCTAAAAATCCACGCACGATTTTTGTTACAAATAAATACGGTAGATTACAAATTTAATCCGAATTTTTTGACAAATTGGTCATTCATTGACAAAAGTGAACTAATTATAGGCAAGGACTGTTCTATTATTGAGGTTAAATAGATATGCAACAATCGTACTCCCAATCAAAGACTCTAACGTCTTAAAAATGGTGCAAGACACCCTTACTAGATAGTTTTCGGGCAGGTCGCCGTAACTACACCATCTTTCAAGTTGGCAAAGCCACCCTGCTGCGGGTGAGTGATGTGATGACATTAAAGAAATCCGATATCTATAATTCAGATGGCTCTGTTAAACACACGGCCTTTATTCATGATAAAAAGACGGGTAAAGCGAACACGTTATATTTAAAGCCCGTGCAACAAGACTTGCTGCAATATCATGATTGGCTAGTCCAAGAAAATATCAATTCTGAGTGGTTATTTCCCTCGGCATCCCATCATAATCGACATATCACCGAGAAACAGTTTTATAAAGTGATGGCGCGTGTTGGCGATCTACTAAGCATTAACTATCACTATCTAGGCACCCATACCATGCGCAAAACAGGCGCCTATCGCGTATACACGCAGTCGAATTACAACATTGGTTTAGTCATGCATTTATTGAATCACTCAAGTGAAGTCATGACGTTAACTTATCTTGGTTTAGATCAAGCTAGCCGTGAGACCATGTTAGATCAAATTGATTTTGGTTAAATATTTTAATTACAACTACAACTACAGCTATAGTTACACCTGTAATTGTAGTTGTAATTAAAATTTCCTTATCCTGAATACTGATCATAATTTTTGATTGAGATAATTACGATGAGGAATATATACACACTCAGAATAAGTTGAGATAGATACCGATACTATCCCAATTTATTTTTTGTGGTTAAGCTGACAACAGCTTGCCCCACGCGGGTAACGTTCTGCATGACATGCTCTCACTGAAAGTGATCCTGCAATGATAAATTGCCCTGTCACGGCGTGACCCACCGGAGGTTTTTCTAGCCGGATAATAGGCGCTGAAAAATAGCAGTTTCCCCAGAAGGAAGGGGAAACGCTACTGTCATCGCTTGTCGATGACGTGCCTCGCAGAGCCTGTCCAAAATAGAATTTTGGTATAACAGGCTATACCAGACTTTTAACGGTGTTATACTGGTCTTGGAAAACCTTTTTTGAGGAGGCATTTTTGATGGCGCATTTAAAGAAAAATACGCGTGGTGCAGTACCCGGTTTAGCTGTCCACTTTGAATGTAAAACCGACCATCACACCAACAAAGAAATTGATGTGTCGAAAACTTATCTGAATCAAGATATCATGACGGATGGTTCTGATATGGTTTCATGCTTCAATGCGCGTTTAAATGACGTTTATTGCATGCAAAGAGACGATGTGAAGGGGCGTTAGCGACTTGGATAGTCCTCTACCCGAAGATCTTGCAGAAGCCCCCTACGAGCAACAAAGCGCCTTTTTTGAAGCAACCACCAATTTTCTTAATGAACGTTATGGTCAAGAAAATGCCGTGGCCGCTGTCGTGCATTATGACGAAATAACTCCTCACTTGCACTATGCCTTTGTCCCTGTTGTTTTTGATAATAAAAAATCACGTTATAAAGTCTCGGCTAAAGAAGTGCTCACGCGCCATGATCTGCAAACCTTTCATGATGATTTAGATCAAGACCTAAAAAATGGTGCTGCTATAATGACCAATAAAGTTACGTATGTTGGGAAGAAGATAGTTACATGGATACTAATATGATGGCCCTAGAACCAAAAGGTATTGATCCTGAGTATCGCTATACTTTTATCAATAAGACAGGGTTGTACAAGATTAGAAGACACATCAACTATTCCCCAAATCAATAATAAACACATCGAACCTTACTTATTATTAATTCCCAGCTTAGAAGAGCAACATAAAATCGGTTCATTCTTCAAACAGCTAGACGAGACTATCGCTCTTCATCAACGTAAGTTGGATTTGTTGAAAGAACAGAAAAAGGCTTTTTACAAAAATGTTTGTTTAGGTCCATAATTATATAATGCCTCCTAGGAAAGACTACTAAAACAGCCCCCATTATCTAATAAATAGTTAGATAACGGGGTTGTTTTTTTAATAAAATGATATAATACTCCCTAGATAGGAGAAAAACGTATGTCTAGACAAAAACGGTCGAGTAGACACTCTAAGAAAAGAAAGCTTATCTCTTGTTTTTTTGGTTTACATGGGAGTGTTTGTACTTTTTTTAAAAGGATAGAAATACTGGAAAAAGATTGTAGAGCTATTAAAAAAAAGAAAATGTGGCAGTTATTGCTATCGAGCATGGCTATTCTATATTTTCAACAAAAGAAGAAGCTTAAGCAGAGTTGATCTACTGCTTAAGCTTTTTTACTTATTAAGGACTTTTCAACCGTAATGTGTTGGATACCAGCTTCTTCGAAGATTTGGCCGACTTCTTGATAGCCATTATTGAGATAGAACTTAAGTGCCCCCTAGTTGAGCATGGAGAGAAATATATTTGAAGCCCTGCTCTTGAGCGAAATCTTCAGCCTCTTTTAGGAGGATGCTATCCAGACCTTGACCTTGGTAGTCGTCGAGCACGGCCATGCGTTGGAGTGTAACTTGTGTCAAGTCTATGTTAGGAAGTAGTCGTACGGTTGCTGTAGCCTGGCCCTTGTCATCATAGAGGACAAAGTGAATGCAGTAGGCTTCATTGGCATCAATATCGATGGAGCGAGGAACTCCTTGGCCCTTAACGAAAACGGTGTTTCGAATAGCCACAGCATCTAGATAAGTCTCTGAAAGTGTATCTCTTGTATGTTTGATAATCATAGGAATAGTGTAGCAAAGATTATAGTCTATCATCAAGCTTTTGATAGGTTTTATGCTTTAATTTTTCGGCCGTTTGCATCTTGGATAGGACGGTTATTTTCAAATCCAAGAGTTTGGGAGAATTTTTCCACCTGTTCCTTACTGACAGTTTCTTGGCTTTTGAAGACAATCTAGTTAACGCCTTCAGTACAAGGCGGTGTTGTCAATGAGCCTTCAAAGTTGTAATAGTCCTTGTTTTCAGGATAGAAATCATCAAGTGAGATAGCCTGAGATAAATCCGTTTCAGTATTGGCGGCTTGAGGCATTTTATCCCAGATTAATTGCAAGGCTTGGTTTTTATCTCCATAGTTATAGAGAACTGAGACAACTGTGATTTTTCCATTATCCGTCTTGTAGACGAAATGCCCTTCGAGAGGATAGGTTTTGCCATCTATTTCATTCTCAGCTGGTGCGTGAAAATGGAATTGTTGCAACTTGTAAACTTCTTTACCAATCGTTAGGGTATTCTTTGGATTTTTAAAGCTGACTTCAATCGTATGCCCATTATTTTCAACTTGAGCTTCTGATTCTTGATTATTAAGGTTTAGTTCTGGAAGATCAACGTCCTCAGCTCCAGTGATATTGATCGGAGATTGTTCTTTACCATTTTTGCTGAGTTCATAATCTTTAGAAAGGTCACCCCAATGGTCTGGACCAGTAGAGCCAGTATAACCCCATTGAACGTCCTTGGGCTTTGAGGCTTCTGTCTTGGTATCAGACTGGCAGGCTACGAGTAGGATGGTAGCTGCTATAAGAGACAATAATCCAATTAGCTTAAAACTTTTCTTATTCATCTTTTCTCCCTATAGGCTGTTATTTTTGTCATGACTGCTAGTTGACCTGTTATTTGTAAACTAGTAGTCAGACGGTGACAGGGTGATATTTCTCTAAGGTACTTCTGAAAGTGAAGTGTTTGGAGAAACCAAACAGAAACGCCTTTATTTTATAGCTAATATGAAAGATAGTCAAATATAAATTATAGTTTATTTAGAAAACTATAATGAAAAGCAAGTGTTTTACAAAAAGAAAAGAACTCGCTATTGCGAGCTCTTTATTCATTTTATCCCATAGCATCGTCCGTTGAAAGAACTTCGTGGAAGACACGTTGTGTCAATTCAGTTTTTTGTTCTGGAGTGAGGTATTTAGTGTTTACACAGTATCCAGAGATACGTACGATAACATCTTCACCGCTCATGATCTTTTTGTAAACAGCTGACAAGTCCATAACGTTCAAGTTAAGGTGTTGTCCACCGTTTTCGAAGTATCCGTCAAGGATAGTTACGAGGTTATCAACTTGTTCGTCGCGAGTCTTACCAAGGGCACGAGGTGATACTTGAGTAGTAAGTGAGATACCGTCAGCTGCATAACCGAAGTCAAGGCTTGCAAGTGAGTTCAAGTTTTGCAACCATCCACCTTTAGCTTTGTTAGATGGGTTAGCACCTGGTGAGAAGAATTCCAATTTAGACAAGTTCACTGAACCATCTTCGTTGAGGTATACCCCTTTGTGAACTGGAGAGTTACCAGTTTGTTTAGAGTAAGCAACGTTCGAAGTGATTGTAAGAAGTGAAACTGTAGCTTCTGCATCTTTGTAGAGTTTATGGCTACGAAGACGAGTAGTGTAAGCTTCAATCAACCATTCTGCCAATTCGTTTGAACGTGGGTCATCTTCACCCCAACGTGGGTATTCACCGATTGTTTCGTAGTCGTAGATGTAGCCATCTTCGTCACGGATTGGTTTAACTGTAGCGTACTTGATAGCTGACAATGTATCAACAGTATTTGCGAAACCACAGATACCGAATCCCATGTTAGCACGTTGTTTAGTTGGCAAGAAGGCCATTTGAACAGCTTCGTAGTTGTACTTATCAGTCATGTAGTGGATGATGTTCAGGGCATCTACATAAGTGTCAGTCAACCAGTCAAGAGATTTTTCGAAGTTAGCTTTAACAGTGTCAAAGTCAAGAACTTCATCACGGACTGGATCGATGTCAAATACTTTGTAGTCTTTATGAACATCGTCGTAACCACCGTTCAAACCAGTAAGAAGGGCTTTAAGTACGTTAACACGAGCACCGAAGTATTGGATGTTGTGGCGTTGTTCTTCGTTTTCTGGGTCAAGTGGTGATACACAACATGAGATACAGCTCATTTCACCGTATCCGTCTTTAGCCATAGTAGTCACACCTTCGTATTGAATAGAAGAGTGCTTGTGACTCATGTGCATACAGTAGCGACGGAATGAGTAAGGCAATTTGTCAGACCAAAGAACTGTCAAGTTTGGTTCTGGAGAGTTACCGATGTTGTCAAGTGTGTTCAAGAAACGGTAGTCCATTTTAGTAACACGGTGACGTCCGTCAGCACCCATACCAGCCATAGAAGTTGTGATGAATGTTGGGTCACCTGAGTAAAGTTCGTCGTAAGCTTTTGTACGTGCGAATTTTACAGTACGAAGTTTTCAAGACAAAATCATCAACGAATTCTTGGATTTCTGATTCAGTGTAAGTACCACGAGCAAGGTCACGTTCTGCATATATGTCAAGGACGATTGGCACACGACCAAGTGAAGTAGCCGCACCATTGATAACACGACATACAGACATAAAAGCAATGTTTGTCCATTGGATAGCTTCTTTAGTATCGAAGGCTGGACGACGAACATCTACACCGTAAAGGTCACCAAGGCGAACAACATCTTGAAGTGCTTGGTATTGAAGGTTAACTTCTTCACGAAGACGAATAGTTTCTTCGTTGATTTCTTCGATAGAGTTCCAGTCGTTTACATTTTTCTTGCATCAAGAAGTCAGCACCGTAAAGAGCAAGGCGAGCATAAACACCGATGATACGTCCACGAGAGTAAGCATCTGGAAGTCCAGTTATAGTGTGTGCGTGACGTGCACGACGGATATTTGATGTATAAGCACGGAAGATACCGTCATTTACTGTAGTTACATGTTTTGTAAAAATTTCGTGAACAGCTGGATCAGGTTCATAGCCATGTTCCTTGAGAGCTGTTTCTGCCATACGAATTCCGCCTTTTGGCATGAAATTCAATTTGAATAACTCATCATTTTGAATACCGTAGATTAGTTCGTCGTCTTTTGAAATATAGCCGGCAGGAATATCTGCGATTGATGTCGGACGAGTATCCATTGGGAAACGAGTTTCTTCGTAGTGAGCTTTAGTTTCTTCAATGATTTTTTTGATTTTAAGTGAGCGTTCAGTTGGTCCTGCAAGGAAGCTTTCATCACCATCATATGGTGTGTAGTTTGCTTGTACGAAGCGAGACACACTTGCTTTTTCTTTCCAGTCAGTTCCTTTAAAGCCTTCCCACGCTTTTTCAAAAACATCTGTGTTAGTTTTAACCGTTGCCATAGTTTGGATCTCCTATAATACTTTCTAGAGAATGTAACAAAATCATCTGTTACATTCTCTAGAAGTATTATATCACATAGTAACCGCTTACATAACTTTGAAACTCCGTTTTTAAAGACATTCTTTTATAATACAGTTTTGAAAACTGGAAATCTGTATTATAAATTTCTGTTTTTTTGATAGATTTTGGTATCATAGGGGGAGAATGTTTTGTAGGCCCAAAGTTTTATGTGAAAGGCTTTACAATGAGATAAATTTGAGAAAGGAGGCAAGAAGCCATGCTAGAGTTCCCTCTAATTAATGATACGAGTCGGAAAATTATTCATATCGACATGGATGCCCTTTTTTGCTCAGGTTGAGATGAGGGATGACCCTAGTCTTAAAGATAAACCTGTTATTATCGGTCATGACCCCAGAAAAACAGGCGGTCGTGGTGTGGTGTCTACTTGTAACTACGAGGCTAGAAAATACGGTGTCCACTCAGCCATGTCTTCTAAGGAAGCCTACGAACGTTGTCCCAATGCTGTCTTTATTTCAGGAAATTATGGCCATTACCGTGAGGTAGGGATGCAGATTCGTGAAATTTTAAATGCTACACGGACTTGGTTGAGCCTATGTCTATTGACGAGGCCTATCTCGATGTTACGACCAATAAACTTGGGATCAGTCGGCCGTTAAGGTCGCTAAACTTATCCAGTATGATATCTGGCAGGAACTCCATCTGACCTGTTCGGCTGGTGTTTCCTACAATAAATTCATTGCGAAGCTGGCTTCTGATTTCCAAAAACCTGCTGGTTTGACGGTAGTACTTCCCGAAGAGGCCCAGGAATTTTTTGGAAAAGCTACCTATTGCAAAGTTTCATGGTGTTGGTAAAAAGTCAGTTGAGCGTCTTCATGACATGGATATATACACCGGTGCCGATCTTTTGAAAATTTCTGAGATAACCTTAATAGACCGCTTTGGACGTTTTGGCTTTGACCTCTTTCGCAAGGCTAGAGGCATTTCCAATAGCCCAGTAAAGCCTAATCGTGTCCGTAAATCTATCGGAAGTGAGCGAACCTATGGTAAGCTCCTGTATAATGAAGATGACATCAAGGCTGAGTTGACTAAAAATGCTAAACGGGTAGCGGAAAGCGCCCAGAAAGCTAAAAAAGTCGGTCGTATCATTGTCATCAAGGTTCGTTATTCGGACTTCTCAACCCTAACCAAACGTATGACCTTGGACAAATCAACCCAGGATTTTGACACCATCGATAGGATTTCTCATAGTATTTTTGATCGGCTGGAGGAAAATAGTAGTGGCGTTCGCCTGCTTGGTGTTACGCTGACAGGTTTGGAAGACCAAGAAGGTAGACAGTTAGACTTAGACGATTTGGCGTGATTATATACGTGATTATATAATAGTAGAGTTTTGACTTTTTGCGTTGCTAGTTGACCTTAAAGCATCATTAGACCTGTGCTATCTTAATTAGTAAGTAATAGAAATGAGATAATAAAAGTAATGAAAAAGTTTTTACGTATCTGGGCTTGATTTTAGCAACATGCTTGGTTCTTGTAGCCTGTGCTTCAAATAAGTCAGCTGAAAAGAAAAAACGAATCAACTTCGACATAACGTGTCAAGGCTAATACTAAGACACCAACTCAAGTGTTTTCAAAGTTTCTCAGGGTAAGCCGTAATATGATTGGCAAGATTCAGGACTATAAACTGAAGGAAGTGAAAGTCAAGAAAGATGAAGCAACAGTGACTTTTACTTCACTCTCTGTTAGTTTCCATGGAGCTGAAGCTGCTGTTCGTACTATCCTTATGAGTCCCTATGGTATTAATATTGACAAGTTGAAGTACTGGAACCAATCTGATAAGAGTAATGATGAAAAGGGTAAGGGCAAAGATCTCACAACAAAGTTCCTTTAGTGTGAAAACTTTAACGGTGATTTAAGGATATTGATAAAGAATTGTTCTGTATACCTTTGACAGGTTCAGATAATTTGGAAAGGAACTTCAATTTATCGAAGATAATGGGGTCAACTGGACTATCTCTATAAAAAAATTATAAAGAACTTGTCGAGGATCTGGTTAACCATGCTGAATCAGGAAATAAAGCCGTTTACGCTGAACGTATCCATAAGGATTTGTCAGACTATCAACCTGAAGATAGTAGCGACTCAAGTAATAAGTTATCAGGTAAGGAAAAGTAGTATTTTATTGCATTTGATGTTAATCATATACGGGAAGCTTTTTTGGACGAGAAGAGTTATTACATGAGTGGCAACCATTTTCTATCACCACTTAGGTTTTTATTATTAGACAAGTTGGGATAAAGATGGTAAACTGTTATCGCTAACTATTAATGAGAGTATCGAGGATTATAGATATGAAAAAATGGCTTGCAGTCATGGGGATTCTTGGATTGTCAGTTATGACTTTGGCAGCTTGTGGAAACAAAGGTGACAGTAAGGTATCTGGTGAAAAGCAGACGATTACTGTTGCGACTGACTCTGATACGGCACCTTTCACTTTTAAAAAAGGTGATGACTTCAAGGGTTATGATATTGATTTGGTAAAGGCTGTTTTTAAGGATTCAGACAAGTATGAGGTCAAGTTTGTAACGACGCCTTTTGATTCCATCTTGACAGGGGTGGATTCTGGACGTTATCAGATTGCAGCTAATGATTTTAACTACAATGAAGAGCGTGCACAGAAATATAGTTTTTCAGATCCGATTTCACGTTCTAACTATGCAATCATCAGTGCTGAGGGTACAAAGTATACTAGCCTAGACGATTTGTCTGGTAAGACAACAGAAGTGCTTCCTGGCACTAACTACGCTCAGTTGCTTGAAAACTGGAACCACGCCAATGCGGACAAGACACCAATTACAATCAATTACGCTTCTAGCTCGACGGGTCTTTCAACACGCGTTCAACACATTCAAGAAGGAAAAATTGATTTTATCCTTTATGATGCCATTTCGTCTGAGTATATTGTTAAAGATCAAGGCTATAAGTTGGCTGTAAACAAGCTTAAAGACGATATCGGTATGAAGACTGATGGTCTTGAATACCTTATTTTCTCAAAAAATAAGCAAGGTAAGGAACTCAAGACTTTTGTCAATAAACGTATCAAAGAGCTTAAGAAGGATGGAACCCTTGCCAAACTCAGTAAGGAATACTTCGGTGGCGATTACGTCAGTGATTTGAAATAAGACTGTTAAAAGTTGAGACTGCTGTCTCAGCTTTTTGACGTTAATAAAGCTGAATTATCAGTGATATGATTTCCTTATCACTTTGATAAGAAAAGACTATTTCACAGACTTTCTGAGTCGTGCTAAAATGAATATTATAAAATTTATGATAAGATATTTGAACGGTTAGCACTAGGCTAACCGACTTTTTTAGAAAGAAAGGGCGACATTGTGAAAAAGAGTATAGAAGCATTTAATCGGTCACCTTGGTATCTTCAAGTTATCCTTGGCTTGGTTGGTTTGGCAGTAGCTGTTGCTTTAGCCATTCCCTTATCATGGCTAGTGGAAATCCTTTGGGGCTATGTTTTGCAATTGGTTACAATTGTCTTCAAATGGATTTCATCTTGGATGCCAGCTGGTAAGCTCTTCTCATGGAAGGCTGTCTTCGATGCTGTTCCTAAGATTGTAGAACGCTTGCCTTTAACCTTGGGATTGACTATTGCAGGTGCCTTCTTTGGTTTGATTTTGGCCCTTGTCTTTGCGGTTGTTAAAATTAATCGAGTACGTATCCTTTATCCAATTCAAGCCGTTTTTGTGAGCTTCTTGCGTGGGACACCAATCCTTGTACAACTCATGTTGACTTACTATGGTATTCCACTCTTCCTTCGTTACTTGAATGGTGAGTTCGGCTTAGATTGGAACATTAATGAGATTCCACCAGCTATCTTCGCTATTACAGCCTTTGCCTTTAATGAAGCAGCTTACATGAGTGAGACCATCCGTGCAGCGATTCAGGCCGTTGACGCTGGGGAAATCGAAGCTGCCCGTTCTCTTGGGATGACATCAGCACAAGTTTACCGTCGTGTCATCATTCCAAATGCGGCAGTTATTGCGACACCAAGTTTGATTAACAGTTTGATTGGTTTGACTAAGGGAACATCACTTGCCTTCAGTGCAGGTATCGTTGAAATGTATGCGCAAGCTCAAATCTTAGGTGGTGCTGACTACCGTTACTTTGAACGTTATATCTCAGTAGCTCTTGTATACTGGGCAATCTCAATCTTGATTGAGTACATTGGTCGTTCAGTTGAAAATCACATGGCCATTAAGGCTCCTGAAGCGACTGACATTTCTGGCATTGGAGGTGACCGCTAATGATTAGTATCAAAAATTTGACCAAGGAATTTTCAGGACAAAAGGTTCTCGATGGCATCGATATTGACATTGAAAAAGGTGAAGTTGTGGCTCTTGTTGGTGCCTCTGGTGCAGGGAAGTCGACTATCCTTCGTTGCTTGAACTATTTGGAACAACCTGATTCTGGTACTATTGCCATTGATGATTTCAAGGTGGATTTTGAAACAATTACCAAGGAGCAAATCCTTACTCTTCGTCGTAAGTTGGCCATGGTGTTCCAACAGTTCAACCTCTTTGAACGTCGTACAGCCTTGGATAATGTTAAGGAAGGTCTCAAGATTGTTAAGAAACTTTCTGACGACGAAGCTACCAAGATTGCTAAAGAAGAGCTCACTAAGGTTGGGCTTTCTAATCGTGAAAATTACTACCCACGTCACTTGTCGGGTGGTCAAAAGCAACGTGTGGCTTTGGCTCGTGCCCTTGCAATGAGGCCTGATGTGCTCTTGCTTGACGAACCAACATCTGCCCTTGACCCTGAGTTGGTTGGTGAGGTTGAAAAATCAATCGTAGATGCGGCTAAATCAGGTCAAACCATGATTTTGGTCAGTCACGACATGAACTTTATTTATCAAGTGGCTGACAAGGTGCTTTTCCTTGAAAAAGGTCATATCCTTGAACAAGGAACACCTGATGAAATCTTTAACCATCCAAAAGAAGAGCGAACAAAAGAATTCTTCGCTTCTTATTCAAAACAATATCTTTAAGATGGGATTTTTGTTACAATAGAAAAGGTGATGGGATAGGACTACATTTCTAGTTCATAGTCAAAGTCCCACAAGGATGACTAGAAACTTTTGAATACTTCAAAGGCGACTAAGGAGTCTACTCGGTGACTGCCTTATGTAGTTATTATTAATCGGATTCAGGGGTTGGAGAATGTTGTCTCAGCCTTTTCTATTTTTCACTTTAGGATGATTTATGTTATTAAATATTTTTAAATTTTATCTCTTAGGCCTTGTGATTGCTTTCTTTGTTTGTTTGGTGATTGGTGTCTTTTGTCTTGGATGGCGTGCCCTACGTCATTTAGACAAAACCGTTAAGGAGCGTCAGGGTGCCCTCTATGATGCTATTATGATGTCGATGGTTTCGATCCCAGTATTGGCATTTGCTTTTATGGCGATTCTTATCGTACTGAATGCATAATGCTAGCTTTGTTGGCACATTAGGTGTAAGATATCTCTACAAGAAAATCATATAAGGAGTTACTCATGTACGATACAATTGTTATTGGAGCTGGTCCTGCGGGGATGACTGCAGCACTTTATGCAGCTCGTGCCAACCTTAAAGTGGCAACTTTGGAGCAAGGTGCTCCTGGTGGACAGATGAATAACACATCTGATATTGAAAATTATCCTGGTTTTGAAAGTATTTCTGGTCCAGAACTGTCCATGAAGATGTTTGAACCCTTGGAAAAATTGGGCGTTGAAAATCTTTATGGTATCGTGTCTGGTATCGAAGACAGGGGCAATTATAAAGTTGTCAAAACTGGTGACGAGGAGTACCAAACCAAGACAGTTATCATTGCGACAGGTGCTAAACACCGCCACATTGGTGTTGCTGGTGAAGAAGAGTACAACAGCCGTGGTGTCTCTTATTGTGCTGTATGTGATGGTGCCTTCTTCCGCAATCAAGACCTCTTGGTTGTTGGTGGTGGAGACTCTGCTGTTGAAGAAGGAATTTATTTGACACGCTTTGCCAATAGCGTGACCATTGTTCACCGTCGTGACGAATTGCGTGCCCAAAAGGTCCTTCAAGCCCGTGCCTTCGCCAATGAAAAGGTCAAGTTTATCTGGGATTCCGTCGTTGAAGAAATCAAGGGTGATGACATCAAGGTTCGCAGTGTTGATATCAAGAATGTCAAAACTGGTGAGGTGACTAACCACGAATTTGGCGGTGTCTTTGTTTATGTCGGACTTGATCCTGTTTCAGATTACTTGACAGGCCTCGACATCACTGACCAAAATGGTTGGGTAATCACAGATGACAAGATGGCGACAAGTGTTCCAGGTATCTTTGCCATTGGTGATGTGCGTCAGAAAGACCTTCGCCAAATTACCACAGCCGTAGGGGAAGGTGCCATAGCCGGTATCGAAGCTTATAACTACGTGACTGCACTTGGTGATAAGTAACATAAATGGAAATTCGGGAGAATTTCGAGTTTTTTGTGTTTGTGTGATGATCTTTAGCTAGTCTAGCCTCCTTTGGAGTAACATCTATGTGTAGTTTTTTGTTATAATAGAGAAGTCTTACTAAAAGTCAGTAAAAACGAGGTGACCGACTTGCGTGTTGTAGCAGGTGATTTTGGCGGGCGTCCGCTTAAAACGTTAGAAGGCAAAACGACTCGTCCAACAACGGACAAGGTCAAGGGCGCCATTTTCAATATGATTGGTCCTTTCTTTGATGGAGGACGTGTTTTGGATCTTTTTTCTGGGAGTGGTAGTTTAGCTATTGAGGCTATTAGCCGTGGCATGTCGTCTGCTGTCCTCGTGGAAAAGGATCGTCGAGCACAGGCTGTTATTCAGGAAAATATCAAGATGACCAAGAGTGAGGAACAGTTCCAGCTTTTGAAGATGGATGCGGCGCGTGCATTGACACAATTGACAGGTCAGTTTGACTTGGTGCTCTTAGATCCGCCTTATGCGAAAGAGCAGATTGTGGACAATATTACTCAGTTAGAGGAGCAGGGGCTCTTGTCTGAAGAGGTGATGTTGGTTTGTGAGACTGATAAGGGTGTGGACTTGCCTGAAGAAGTTTCAAACTTTGGGATTTGGAAGCAGAAAACCTATGGTATCAGTAAGGTGACCGTTTACGTGCGTTAGCCTTTGGTAGGGAAGTTGTAGAGAGGAAATGCTATGACCAAGATTGCTATGTTTACGGGGTCTTTTGATCCGATTACAAATGGGCATATGGATATTATTGTCAGAGCCAGCAAACTCTTTGACGAGCTCTATATAGGACTTTTTTATAATAAAAATAAGCAGGGCTTCTGGGATGTTGTTACTCGCAAGCGTATCTTGGATGAGGTTGTGGCAGATTTTCCTAATGTCAAGGTCATAACGGCCCACGATAGTCTGGCTGTAGATGTCGCCAGAGATCTTGGTGTAACTTATCTGGTTCGAGGCCTACGCAATGCGACAGACTTTGACTATGAGGCTAATATGGACTATTTCAATAAAGGTTTGGCGCCAGAACTTGAAACGGTTTATTTGATTGCTAGTCATGAGGTGACACCGGTGTCTTCAAGTCGTGTGCGTGAGTTGATTTATTTTGAGGGGGACATTAGCTCCTATGTTCCGCAAGCAGTTGTTAAGGAAGTGGAGGCCAAGCGTGGCAAACAAGACAAAATCTAAATCGCTATTAGAGAAAATGTGGCGTATTAAGTGGTGGTTATTAAGTATTTTTACGGTACTTTTCCTCCTTTTTGCCCTCTTTTTCCCGCTCAATAATTACTATGTGGAGCTTCCGGGTGGTGCTTTTGATACCAAGGAAGTCTTGACAGTGAATAAGAAAGCTGATGATTCTAAGGGCTCCTATAATTTTGTGGCGGTGGCTCAAACCAAGGCGACTTTGGCCTTGATGCTCTATGCTCAGTTTAATGATTTTGCAAAGCTTCAAACGGCTGAAGAGGCAACTGGAAATTACTCTGATGAAGATTTCATGCGCATCAACCAATTTTACATGGAGACTTCTCAAAACCAAGCGGTTTATCAGGGCTTGACTCTGGCTGGTAAGGAGGTTAGTTTGGAGTATATGGGTGTCTATGTGCTTCAGGTTGCTGATGATTCTAGCTTCAAGGGTGTCCTCAATATTGCTGATACGGTGACGGCTGTTAATGGTAAGACCTTTGATAATTCTACTGACATGATTAAATACGTTCAAGGACTTAAGCTGGGTTCAAAGGTCAAGGTCACTTATATGAGAGATGGCAAAGAAAAGACTGCTACTGGTAAGATTATTAAGATTGCCAATGGCAAAAATGGTATTGGTATCGGCCTAACGGACCATACTGAGATCAAGAGTCCTGAGAATGTTAAGTTTAAACTGGATGGTGTCGGTGGGCCAAGTGCTGGTCTTATGTTTACCTTGGCTATTTACGATCAGGTGTCTGGTCAAGACCTCAAGGCTGGCCGCAAGATTGCTGGTACAGGAACTATTGAAAAAGATGGGGCTGTCGGTGATATCGGTGGGGCCTATCTCAAGGTGAAATCTGCGGCTGATAGTGGCGCAGACATTTTCTTCGTGCCAAATAATCTAGTAACTAAGGAAATGAAAAAGGCTGATCCGGATGCCAAGACTAATTATCAAGAGGCCAAGGAAGCTGCCGAGAAACTGGGGACCAAGATGAAAATCGTCCCTGTTAAAACAGCTCAAGAAGCCATTGATTATTTGAAAAAGACTAAATGAGAAGTGAGAGTAGGACAGACAGAAATCTATGATTTTGTCTCTGTCCTACTCTCTTTTTTTAGACTAAAGTGTTATAATAGTCTGTATGAAAAAACGTTATAGAACAGTAAATGATTACTATCGCGAGATTTTTGGCGAAAAGATTTTCAAACTTCCTATAGATGCGGGCTTTGATTGTCCCAACCGTGATGGAACAGTGGCTCACGGTGGCTGTACCTTTTGTACAGTATCGGGGTCTGGGGACGCTATTGTAGCTCCTGAGGCACCGATTCGTGAGCAGTTTTACCATGAGATTGACTTTATGCACCGCAAGTGGCCAGAAGTTCATAAATATCTGGTTTATTTTCAAAACTTTACGAATACTCACGCACCACTTGAGGTTATCAAGGATCGCTACGAACAGGCTATCAATGAGCCTGGTGTTGTTGGGATCAATATCGGTACTCGCCCTGACTGTTTGCCAGACGATGTGATTGATTATCTGGCAGAACTCACAGACCGCATGCATGTAACGGTTGAACTTGGACTGCAGACGACTTATGAAGAAACCTCAGAGCTCATAAACCGAGCACACAGCTATGAACTCTATGTGGAGACGGTGAAGCGCTTGCGTGAGCGTGCGCCCAAGGCTGAAATTGTATCACACCTAATTAATGGGTTACCGGGGGAAACTCATGAGATGATGGTGGAGAATGTTCGCCGTTGTGTGACTGATAATGACATTCAGGGGATTAAACTCCATCTCCTCCACCTGATGACTAATACGCGTATGCAAAGAGACTACCACGAAGGGAGTCTTAAATTGCTGAGTCAGGAAGAGTATGTGTCAATCATCTGTGACCAGTTGGAAATCATCCCTAAGGATATCGTCATTCATCGGATTACTGGTGATGCACCGCGAGATATGCTGATTGGACCTATGTGGAGTCTCAACAAGTGGGAAGTCCTTAATGCCATTGACAAAGAGATGGAACGTCGTGACTCATGGCAAGGGTGTAAAGTCGTTAGCAAGAAGGAGGAAAAAGCATGATTAAACGTCCCATTCATATGTCTCATGACTTTCTAGCAGAAGTGCTGGACGATGAGAGTATAGTTGTCGATGCGACCATGGGAAACGGTAATGACACAGCCTTTCTGGCTGGCCTTTCCAAGAAGGTCTATGCTTTTGACGTGCAGGAGCAGGCGCTTGGAAAGACCAGTCAACGCTTGTCAGACTTGGGAATTGAAAATACGGAACTCATTTTAGATGGTCATGAAAATCTGGACCATTATGTTAGGGAGCCTATTCGAGCAGCTATTTTCAATTTAGGCTATCTACCATCTGCAGACAAGAGTGTCATCACCAAACCTCACACGACCCTTGAAGCTATTGAGAAGATTCTTGACCGCTTAGAGGTGGGTGGTCGCCTAGCTATTATGATTTACTACGGTCATGATGGTGGTGATATGGAGAAGGATGCTGTTCTTGAGTATGTGATTGGTTTAGACCAGCGTGTTTTTACAGCCATGCTGTATCAACCTCTCAATCAAATTAATACCCCGCCATTTTTGGTGATGTTGGAGAAATTACAATGATTACAGATATTAAAGAAAAACTTGCAGATATGCAGGCCAAATATATAGACAAGCAGAGTGCTGAAGATAACTTAAAAACGGTTTACAATTGCAAAACGACGAAAATCAAGAAGAAACTAGCCAGTCTTGAGGTTGAACGTTGCCATAAACTTTTAGCTAAGGAAGACGTAACTGCCATTGATAAAAAAATTCGCAAGCAAAAAGAACTATTTTCTAACTGTTGTCATAAGGAAGGTTAAGAGAAACTATGCATTTATCATTAGCTTTGCTTGTTCTTCTGTTTAGCTTAATCTTATCGAACGTTATCAACCGCATTTTTCCACGACTTCCCCTACCTTTGATTCAAATTATTTTTGGAGTGGGTATTGGTTTTCTTCTTAAGGGGGAAGTTTTTGAGCTTGAAACGGAACTTTTTCTAGCGTTTATTATTGCTCCCTTGCTTTTTCGTGAGGGCGAAGAGAGTGACATTACCAGTATTCTACGTAACTGGAAGCTCATTCTGTTTTTAATTTTTCCAGTCATCTTCGTCTCTACGCTAGGAATCGGCTATCTTGCTAAGGCCGTCTTGCCTGCTTCGGTGCCCTTGTCTGCCTGTCTAGCCCTCGGTGCCGCTCTTGGTCCAACGGATTTTGTTGCCTATTCCGCTATCTCCAAACGCTTCAGTTTTCCAAAGTGGATTAGCTATATTCTGCAGGGAGAGGGTTTGCTAAATGATGCCTCTGGCTTGGTCGCCTTTCGGGTGGCAGTAACTGCTTTGACAACGGGATCCTTTTCCCTCCTGGACGCGAGCTGGAATTTGGTTATCTCTGTAATTGGTGGTTTTTTGGTTGGCTTGATTACAGCTCTATTGAATCGTCTTTTTTTGACCATTTTAGATAATATGGATGCAGCAGATGTCACAGGTGCACTCTTACTAGAGTTAGTGCTACCGATTCCCTCTTACTTTGTAGCTGAGGAAATACATGTCTCTGGAATTATTGCTGTTGTTGTAGCAGGGATTTCGCTTGCTAGCCGTTTCAAAAAAATTCACCGTATTTGATGCCAAATTGGATAGTGTCTCCCATACGATTTGGGGAACCATTACCTTTGTTCTTAATGGTATGGTCTTTTTCCTTCTGGGGACGGAACTGCCAACCTTAGCAACCCCAGTACTGTCTAGCAGTACTTATGATACGCTTTGGATGCTTCTTGCCATAGTCTTGTTAACAGCGATCATGTTTGGAATTCGTTTTGTCATGATTAGTGCAGTGTTTGCCCAAAGAGCTTGGCGGACCAAACGGTCACTGAAAAAAATTATGGAAGGTTGCTACGATTTTGACTTTTTCTGGCGTAAAAGGAACGGTTTCGATTGCAACAATCCTTTTACTTCCGGTTGCTAATATGACTGCGCTAGAACACAGTCTCTTGACCTTTACAGTAGCGGGTGTTACACTATTGAGCTTCTTGATAGGTATTTTAATTCTACCTAGGTTAGCTACCGGACCAGCACATACGACCAACCATTACATGCAGATTGCTATTCTTAATGATGTGGTAAGAGAGCTAGAAAAAGACCTGAAGCAGTCTGCAAATCAAGGAGCTGTTTATGCTACCATTGACAACTATAACCAACGTTTGGAAGATTTAATCTTGGAGCAGGAATCAAATGATGTCAAGGAAGAGTTAGCTAATATCCGTATCATGATTATGGAAATCGAGAGTGAGGGTTTGGAATATGCCTACAAGAAGGGGAAGATTTCAGAACTCGAATACAATCTATACCAACGTTATATCAAAGGCTTGGAGCGCCGTATCAACCGTGGTTTTGTTTCTAGTCTCTCTTATGCCTCTGCTGTTTTCGTTCTTGGTCTTCGTAGAATTTTGCACCTAGCTTTTACCTTCAAGTTTCGATTTGAACAAGAGGAGAATAGGCGAGGTCCTCAATTGACCGAGGAAAATCGTGATCATATGACTGAGCTTTATTTAACAAATACTGAGCAGGTTTTGGAAGCCTTGAGTAATCTGGAAGGTGTCTATCATTCAGATCTTTTGTCTTATTTGAAACGCAGTCGGATTCGAGAGGCTGAAATTATTCAATCTGGAGCCTTTGTCGAGCGGGTTATCGCTCACTTAAATCCAGACTATGTTGACGAAATGTTGCGAGGCTATTTTTTGGAACGTAAGATTATCATCGAATATGAACAAGCTGGGCGTATTTCTAGTCGTTATGCCAAACAGCTTCGTAAGGAAGTCAATACTTTGGAGAACTATTCTCTCAAAGAAACAAGCAATACTTTGATATATGATATGATCAATCTAGCCCGAAGGGGAGCTTAAGAAAGAATTTAGAGTAGAAAAAGAAGCTAAGTTATTAATTTGGCTTCTTTTAATGTTTGCTTTTTTCATTATCGTGGTCAGGAAAGAGACAGCCCAATCCTAGGCCTACTAGAATACCGGAAACAATCAGAGTTTCGGTAGGAATAGGGAATAGGGAGTAGGTCATAGATTGCATTAGCAATCATCAGCCCAATCAAGGCACTAATGAGGCTAGACTTATAATCTTTTTTCATTAAATTCTCAATTGTAAAGAAGATTAACAAGACAACTGGAAAGAGCGGCCATCGGACAATATCATATGTCTATGTGGTTAATCTTAGAATTTATTCGGTCAAAAAAGAACTGTTTTGTTATCGAATCGGTAAAAGTCAAAAGATTTCCTCACACAGTAAAACTTCTGACAAAATCTATTTATATATAGTCGCTGTACAATTTATTTTATTCAAGAACGTCTATAGAACACCTTGTCCTTCCAGCCTTAATTTTGTATAGCGTATCTCAAATAAAAAAGAAGTAATGATGAAAGAACAAATTCCCCCAGACTTATAGTCTAGGGGACTTGTTTCTTTAATGTTGTTCGTATATTAGCCCTAAATCAAGCTACTTTATGACTGATCTCTATAAAAGAGGGTTAATGTAAAAACGATGGTCGTCAATTGGAATAATTTGAACAGGATTTTGATAGAAGTCAGCTAAGACTTCTGGTGTGATGACATCATTTTTGGGTCCTTGTGCTACGATTTTTCCTTGACGGAGTAGGAGAATATGGTCCATGTTTTCAGTGATTTCCTCAGCGTGGTGAGTGACGTAAAGAACCAGTGGAGCATGAGGAAGCGAGGTGATACGATCAATCTGACGCAAGAGTTTTTCACGAGCAAATAGGTCCAAGCCAACAGTCGCTTCATCAAGAATAATGATGTCAGGATCTTCCATGAGACTGCGAGCAATCAAACAAATTTGTTTTTCTCCTTGAGAGAGGCCATGGTATTTACGACCTATCAAATCCCCAGCACCAAGTGAGGTCAGCATGTCCTTAGCTTCTTGCAACTCCTTATCCCCATATGCCTTGTAGAGGATTGAGCTCTTGTATTTACCAGTAAGGACGATTTTTTCTGCAGTCATATGCTTAGGCAGACGCTCAGTGATGAAGGAACTGACAATACCGATATGTTTGCGAAGACCCGTGATGTCTCCATTACCAAAGGTATAGCCAAGTATTTCAGCATGACCTTCGGAAGGAAAGAACTCAGCTGTCAATAAGCGTAGAAGTGTTGATTTTCCTGCACCATTAAGTCCAAGGATAGCCCAGGTCTGGCCTTTTTCAACTGACCAGTTAAGATTGGACAAGAGTGTTTTTCCTTGGCGAGCCAAGCTGACATTTTCTAAGCGTATAAGTGACATAAGTCTCTCCTTCGATGATAAATTACTCTAAGTATAGCATAAAATAGGAACCTATATTTGGAAAATTGTGATATAATGAAAGTCGGAAATTTTTTTTTTAGAGGAGAAGAAAAAATGGAAGACTCTAGCGGTCAGTCCTTATTATTTCAATTTATTTTATTACTAATTTTAACCTTACTTTCGGCCTTTTTCTCAGCGTCTGAGATGGCTTTAGTATCACTAAACCGTTCACGTGTGGAACAAAAGGCTGAAGAAGGCGACAAGAAATTTATTCGCCTGCTCAAGGTTCTTGAAAATCCCAATAACTTCTTATCAACTATTCAGGTTGGTATTACTTTTATCGGTCTTTTGCAAGGGGCCAGTCTCTCTGCTTCCCTAGGAGCAGTTATAGCGACCTGGTTTGGTAACGTAGCTTGGGCTAAAACAGCAGGTAGCGTGGTATCTTTGGTGGTCTTGACTTACATTTCTATCGTTTTTGGTGAGCTTTATCCTAAGCGTATTGCCATGAACCTAAAGGAAAATCTGGCCATCTACTCAGCACCTGTCATTATTGTAACTGGTAAGATTGTCAGTCCCTTTGTATGGATTCTTTCGGCATCAACCAACCTCTTGTCTCGTTTGACACCTATGACTTTTGATGATGCGGATGAGCCGATGACACGTGATGAGATTGAGTACATGTTGACCAAGAGTGAGGATACACTTGAAGCTGAAGAAATCGAAATGCTTCAAGGTATCTTTTCTCTTGATGAATTAATGGCGCGTGAAGTCATGGTTCCTCGTACAGATGCCTTCATGATAGATATTGAAGACGATACTCAGGAAAATATCCAAGCCATTCTAAAGCAAAGCTTCTCTCGTATCCCTGTCTACGAAGATAACAAGGATAAGATTATCGGTGTAATCCATACCAAAAAACTCCTTAAAGCGGCTTATGAGCTCGGTTTTGAGAATGTTAATCTTCGCCGTATCATGAATGAGCCCCTCTTTGTTCCAGAAACAATTTTCGTTGACGACCTCTTGGCAGCCTTTCGTAACACCAATAATCAAATGGCTATCTTACTTGATGAATATGGTGGTGTGGCTGGTCTGGTGACCTTCGAGGATCTTTTGGAAGAAATCGTCGGTGAAATTGATGACGAAACAGATAAAGCTAGTGTGGAAGTTCGTGAAATAGGAGAGAATACCTATATTGTTGAAGGATCTATGACTCTTAATGACTTCAATGAACACTTTGGCACAGAGCTTGAAAGTGATGATGTTGATACTATCGCAGGCTATTATTTGACTGGTGTAGGAGCAATTCCCACTCAAGAAGTCAAGGAACATTACGAAGTTATCAACAAGGATAAACGTCTTGAATTTATTAACGATAAGGTTAAGGATGGTCGCGTAACCAAACTTAAGGTAATCATCACAGCTGCTCCAGAAGAAGCAGGAGAATAGAATTAACCAGCTTTAGATTAGAAAAGACTAGAGCTAAAAAGTAAGATAATGATAATTGAGCACCTTCTTTCCTTTGGATTTGAAAGTGCTTTTTATTATCTTTTTGATAAATATTTTTTAATATATAATTAGATTAAAAATATATGATAACCTCTATGCTATGCTTTATTATAAAAATAAACATCTAGTTATTATTGACCTACGACATTTTTTGAAGTAATTTAAACGGGTTTTGAAATTATGGTAGACTAAGAATAAAAATAAATAATATTTTGATTAAAACGCCTTTCTATTACTTTTATGACAGAATATAAATTAACTGATAAATGATAAAGGAGAATCTTAATAGCTTCTAAAAAATCTCTATATTCTATACATAGTAGCTTACTTTTACTCACCCTTACTCTAGGAGACTTTCTACCAGTAACTTCTTTTGCAGATGCCGGCATTGCGACAAATGATACTGTTCTTATGCAGCCAAAAACTGATACAGATACAAATACAAGTGAGGACCCTCAATCACCTGAAGTTCCTTCAGTCAACGTTAATGGTTGACCTGTTGCTATTGTAACACCAGCAGCACCAGCTATAACGGCACCTGGTCAAACAATCGTCAAACAATCCTTTCTAAACAAAATAGTCAGCTTGTTGTTGCCAATAATGACGGTACAACAAGTCTTGTTGTTCCATAAGTATAGGATTCAAAGTGAATGCTGACGGTACATTGACTGGTAAAGTATCAACTGTAATATTGACGCTTGTAGGAACATTCTTCCTTGTTCTTGCAGTTTTATTGGTATTCAAGAAACGTGCCTAATAGTATAGATAATAAAAAACCGGAAGAATCCAGTTTTTCCCTTTCTTCTTCTGGTATAGTATAGTTATATAGTAATTTTAGATGTATTATAGTATAACTTTTATCTTAAATTAGATAGACATGGAGCATGTTTCTGATAAAAGAGGTATAATAAAAAGTGTAAAAATCGTTTTTCAAGGAGGCTGACATGGCAGAAATTGATTACAGTCAGGTGACTGGACTTGTTCATTCAACCGAAAGTTTCGGATCCGTAGATGGTCCTGGTATCCGTTTTATTGTGTTTATGCAAGGCTGTAAGCTGCGTTGCCAATATTGTCATAACCCAGATACTTGGGCCATGAAGTCAAATAAGGCTGTTGAACGTACAGTTGAAGATGTCTTAGAAGAGGCTCTTCGCTTCCGTCATTTCTGGGGTGAGCATGGTGGAATCACTGTATCAGGTGGTGAAGCCATGCTTCAGATTGATTTTGTCACTGCCCTCTTTACAGAGGCTAAGAAGTTAGGGATTCACTGTACGCTTGATACGTGTGGCTTGTCTTATCGTAATACTCCAGAGTATCATGAAGTTGTCGACAAACTTTTGGCTGTAACTGACTTGGTTCTACTGGATATCAAAGAGATTGACCCCGAACAACACAAGTTTGTGACCCGTCAACCTAATAAGAATATCTTGGAATTTGCTCAATATCTGTCTGATAAACAAGTTCCGGTCTGGATTCGTCATGTCTTGGTACCTGGTTTGACAGATTTTGACGAACACTTGGTTAAGCTCGGCGAGTTTGTAAAGACCTTGAAAAATGTCGATAAATTTGAAATTCTTCCATATCATACGATGGGGGAATTCAAGTGGCGTGAACTTGGCATCCCTTATCCATTGGAAGGTGTCAAACCACCAACTGCAGATCGTGTTAAAAATGCTAAGGCTCTTATGCATACGGAAACTTATCAAGAGTATAAGAATCGTATCGGGGTTAAAACCTTGGATTAAAGAATAAGGGTTCTTTGTCAACTGTAGTGGGTGACGAAAAGCTAACATCTAGAGAGGACCTGATAGGTCTTCTCTTTTTGTATGTTCAGAGTGATGAAAACACGCTTCCTAAAGTTAATAAAGTTTCTAAAACCG
>ENA-OQDC01000468-OQDC01000468.1-human-gut-metagenome-genome-assembly--contig:-NODE-468-length-28438-cov-5.235703_pt1 | contig 28438 bp, 26 predicted proteins | sample MGYA00242770_ERZ504601 | MGnify/ENA primary metagenome ERZ504601 (study PRJEB26092, sample SAMD00036305) | human gut metagenome | host: Homo sapiens | study: EMG produced TPA metagenomics assembly of...
GCATTCCAGAAACAAAGTATCTTACTGGCTTTCCTCTACTCCGTTTTACAAAATTTTTCACATATATGACAGAGGGACGATTATTCCCCTGCCGATACCGCTCGATCAATCCAATCCCATGCACACTGTCAAGCTCATAAAGAAGCTTTGTCACTGTCGTATGCGACATTCGCAACAGCTCCTGCAATTCTGCGATCGTATAAATGATATAGACATAACCATCATTGTCAATCCATCCATTTTTCTTGGATAGGCTGATTCGATCAAGCAGAATTCCATAAAGGAGCTTTGCGTCTGTGGACAGGCTTGCAAACTCTTTTTCTGTGAACAGAGCTTTGGGGATCCGAAAAAAAGAAAACTGGTCAGATTCTTCTGCTCTGAAATATTCAAAATCTGCCATAGCTTATTTCCTATTCTTCCTCACTATTAAAATCACACCCTGCTGCACTGCCTGTTCCATGACACATCTCATTAAACACAAAGTTGAAGCACATCATTAACTCGCTCAGATAATAATTCCTTGCTTCTTTATTAAAACCCTATTTAATAGGTTATTATATTCTCATTTCTGTTTTGGCATTTGTTTTGTTCTATAATTACTGTAATGAAAGGCATAAAATTAATATCCATTTAAAAATTACGATTATGAAAAAAGTATTAGTAGCATTAGCAGTGGTTGTGGGATTAGGTAGTTCAGTAGCATTCGCTCACGTTACATCAGAAGTACAGTCTGTAATTCAGGCTTTGCAAGATCCCCAAGATGAATTTACAAAAATCGAAGTGAAAGATCTTCCCCAGGCTGTAGTAAACACATTGGCAAAGGACTATGAGAGGGCTACAATAAAAGAAGTGTTTGTTGCAGAGAAAGAAATCGGCAAGGTTTATAAAGTCGTATTGGTTCTTACTAAAGATGACCAGTCCGCTGAAGAGGTAACGGTTCTTCTGAACGAAAAAGGTGAATCTGTTGAATGACAATTTTCTTTTTCCCTATTGGGGAAAATTACATAATTGATGGAAATGAATGTCAATAAGTAATTGATATGAAAAATCGGTACCATTCATAAGATTGTGTAAATGATAACTCGGATATAAGATATCCGAGTTGTTTTTTACCTTTATAATTGAAAAAACGATGGATACTGGGTTAAAGAACACAAAGCTGTTTCTGCAGAACTATTGAGTAAAGAGTTTTAAGCCAGTTTAAGACTGAGTAGGAAGGCAGGCTATTGTCATAAATATTTGCAAGTCAGATATGTTAGAGAAGATGTTTGAGGGAAAGTTGGATGCTTATCTTGGTTACTTTCAGCCATTATTGTGTGCTTTAATTGATTGTATATATTGAAAGGAACATGCTGGACCTCAGCTTTTGTGTGGCTGAGGTTTTGTCGGAGATAAGAGAGCGTTGTTAAACGTGCGATAGTAGATATATGTTTTACTGATGATTAGTGGATATTTGTTGACTGTTTATGGAAAAGGCGACTGAATAGTCACTCTTTGGGTTTATAATTGTAATAATAGTTTGTTTCTTATTTGTCAGATATTTCTGTTATAGAGGGGTGTCTTATATAAATAATGTTTATATTTGTATTCTAATCTCTATTATGTTATGAATGACAAACAACGACTTCTAATTGATTGTATTTCCCTTCTTCCCGTTATAGGCATTCTGGTTTTGATAACTGTTGCCAATGACCAGTTTGTTACTATGGTTGCTGCCTATGTGCTTTGCGGAGAACTCTTATGTGTATTGGTTAGCAGGATATTAAATTTGTATTATATTGATGTGGCTTTTGTTTGGTTGGGTGGAGTTATGCTTTGGTTGTGGTATTGGTTCTGGTTGGAGTCAAGCCATGTAGTGATGGAAATTGTGGAAAAGACAGTTGGATGAATTGCTTCTTTTCATTGAAAAATCCCCGTAGCTTTCTGCATGTATTTGTTTATAATTTCTTTGGTTTACAGTGGGATAGAGAGTGCGGTTTTACTTTCACCGCTTTTGTTTCAAAGAAACAAATCTCATACAAGACATGCTGAGAAATAGAAAGTCAATGGCTTGTTTGAATTCTCTTGTAACCCGTCCAAGCCGTCACGGATAGAACGGGTAAAATACTTTTTGTCAATGCTGTCCGTTCATGGGGCAGACAACATAAAACCTAAACACTTAACTGGAATAATTGGCGGCATTACCCACCAAAAGCATCCGACCCTCACAGGCTGAGAATACTTTCATTATTCCAAAGAATAAAATAGTATTATATCTAACTATACAAAGTTATAGTATTTAGTCGAAAACCGCAATCCTCCAAGGTAAAAACATCCCGATACTTCACAGACCGGGATGCAATACTAAACAAAGAGAGTTTCCGAATGAAAATCAATATGAACAAAATAACTTTAAACCTTAATGAAACTAATACCTATTGTCTAACCATAACAACTATAAGTTACTGATAAATTTTAGGACATAAACCATAGTACAAAATTGATGCCAAAATGGCAATGTAACAATGTTGCATTCATTTTCAGCAATATAAAGCAAACTCTTTTTTACTTCCTTGTGGAATATCGTGGCGCATTCCACAGTATTGTAGAATAACTCCACAGTTTTAAGTAAGAGCTACTGACTCCCATTCGCTCCAAGTAAACGCACGAAAGTTCTTATACCTCCGTTTCCTCCCATTGTACTCATAATTTGAGTTATCCAAGCAGGGGAATAACTGGTTGTCGCTATGAAGCTATATCCATTTGGAATTGGGCATTTAACAAGTTTATGACAAATGCGGTATTTTTTTATTGTATAGTGTGCCTCGGCTTATGTCGAGGCTTTTTGTTCATAATGAAAGCCTTCTCTTCTTTAGATTGAGGAGGGAAGGCTTTATACAGCTAAACAAGAATCATAAGCCTCACGGCTTCATGTGTACAAATATAATGCCTGCTTTTATCTTTTTAAAGGATGAGTGTTCTGAATTTATAGTCAAGTCCTCTGTTTTTTTTACTATGGAAATCACACTGATATTTTTTTTATATTCCGAATCTCCTTACCTTTGTGTAATTATATCTGCTTATTTCAATGAAAACTGAATTGATAGAGAATATAGCTTTTACAAAGGAAGACTATATTCAAAAGACAACGAATGAGAGCATGCCTTCCTTTGATGAGCTCTTGGATACCATAGTTGCATTTGTGGAGGAGAACGGCGGTAGTCTGGAGGATGCCGTTGATATGGCGAACGATACGTATTTTCAATTATAAATGATTAGATAAAGCAATTATGGCAGAAGAGAGTAAATATGCATACGACGAGGAATCCGTCAAGGTAATAATTGAATGGGCACAAACAGCCCAATTACCCAAAAAGGTGATGCTAAGTGAGGCGGAACATATCTTTGACACCTCTCTGTATGTTAATGCGAATATCTGCGATATTAAGCAACATTATCCGGATGCATTCTATAATCCGGCCATTGATAGATTGTGTCGGTTGAAGGAAATAATAGAAGGAGCGGCTAAATAGTCGCTCTTTTCATATCTTAAGTATAATAAAAGTCATCCTCTCTTTTCGCTAAAAGAGAGGATGATACAAACAAAACAAACATTTTTTGTGTCTTCACAGACACAAAAGAATAAAAATGTAAAATGTTCAGGAGAACATTTATATATGCAAAAGTATGACATGTTTTTTTATAAAACAGGACAAAATATATAAAAGTCTACAAATAATATTTAAGGAAGGTAGAACTGTGCATAGATTTTATTGCTTTTGAATAAATTATACAATTTATCAGCCTGATGTGCTACATTGAGAGATGGCCATTATGGATAACTGGGAGCTGATATTGGGTAATTGATATAAAAATCCCAGGTACGCTCGAATGGTCTAATTCCACTTCTGCAAATCGCCCTCATACTTTACAAATGTTTTTGATGCAGGTCTATATAGCTTTTCTGATTTATTTTTGTTTTTGCAATTTTTCGGCAATTATTTAGCCCCAAAAGTGAAACTATTTTTAATTTGCTTGTTTTTCGTAAGTACTTGTTGCACCTAAAAAAGCACTTCCAACGTTCGCTTACGGAGGAAGTGCTTCACACAAAAACTAAACTAGACTTAACTAAACTATTCTATTGGGGGAGTTTCACAACTCCTATCTGTTCAGCGCAAAGATAAAAAAACATATTTTAATCTGCAAAAGGATTCTATAATAAATCGACGGCTTTTCCGATTTTATCGACGGATTGGTCGATTTTTTTAGCTTCTTTGGTCTAAAAATTCTTGAAAAGCTTGTTTGTAGCTGTCGCTTATCGGGATGTAATTCTTTCCGAATACGATGCGACCACGGTCTATAATACGTATTTTATCCTTTTGGACAATGTAGGAACGGTGAACGCGCATGAAACGCGAGGTGGGCAGGAGTTCCTCCATAGCCTTCATGCTCATTAAAGACAAGATGGGCTTGGGGGAATCTTCCTCGTAGATTTTAAGATAGTCTTTCAGCCCCTCTATGTACAGAATTTTACTTAGTTCGATTTGTACCAGCTTATACTCGCTCTTTACGAAAATACTCTGAATTTCTTCCTTTGGCTGTTGCAGCAGTTCGAACCATTGTACAGCCTTGTTGGCAGCCTGCAGAAAGTCGATGTAGGAGATGGGTTTCAGCAAGTAGTCCAGCGCATTGACTTTGTAACCGTCTATGGCGTATTGGTCGAAGGCGGTGGTGAAGACTATGCGGGTATTGAAATCGACCATCTTTGAAAATTCGAGTCCGTTCAGTTCGGGCATCTGGATGTCGAGGAAAAGCAGGTCGATGTGCTTTTCGGGCAACTCCTTGATGGCTTGCACGGCACTGGAGTATTTACCGGCCAACTCCAGAAACGGGGTTTTGTTGACGTAGCTTTCCAGAAGCCCCAAAGCAAGGGGCTCGTCGTCTACAATGGCACACTTCAGATTCATATCTTTATGATTAAAACAGATTTATACTCTTTCATGTTTTCGCTCACTCCTTGCTTCCAGTCATAATGACCGGGATAGGTCAGCTCCAGGCGTTTGCGCACTTGCTCCAGACCGATGCCGCTTCCGCTTTTGTCCGCCATGCTTTTGGGATGGTAACTGTTGGTTATTTCACAGTATATCTCTCCGGGGCTTTCACTGAAATGGATGCGGATAAAGCTGGGCTCGGTGGGAGAGATGCCATGTTTGAAGGCATTCTCTATGAGGGAAATAAAGATGAGCGGAGCTATTTCGGTACGGCTGTCCGGTCGGACGTCTATCTTCGTTTCCACACGGACGTTGGCGGAGAGGCGGATGCGCATCAGTTCGATGTAGTTGCGGATGAAGTCCATCTCCTTGTCTAGGGTAACGAAGTTCTGCTGATTGTCATACAGCACATGGCGTAGCAACCGGCTCAGTTCCTGCACGGCAGTCTGTGCCTTGTCAGTGTCAAAGGCGATGAGGGCGTAGATGTTGTTCAGCGTATTGAGCAGAAAATGCGGGTTGAGCTGGTTGCGCAGGTTCTTCAACTCGGCTTCCGTGCGGCTTTTCTCGGCTTCGCGGCGGGCGGCGTCCATCTGCGCCCAGCGGCGGCTCAGCTTGATGGCAGCGCTGAGGCCGGCGGTGAGAATCATGGTCGATACATCGCGCAAGATGAATATCCATTTGGGAGGACCCATGTGCTGACCGTCATCATCGCCGCGCAGATGGTTCTGGAATGTGTATTCTTGCCAAAGGTGGGCGCCGGTGGTAATGCAGATGATGAGCAGTGTGTTCAGCAGGAGGTACTGCCGGATGCGTCCTTCGAACAAGTAGCGGGGAATGAGGAGACAGTAGTTGATGTAGAATACAAGGAAGAACGAGAGGGTACTGCTGCTACCGTGGCGCAGATAGTCCGCAAGGCTGATGTTGAAGCCGCTGCGTGTCATCATCAGAAAGGGGGAAACCGATGACGATACCCCAGACGATGATGTGTATCAGGGTTTCGATGCCGCGGTGGCGTGGGTTAGGGAGCTGTTGTTTCATCATAATACAAAGATACGGATTTTAGATGGATATTGGAAATATCCACCGCCTGCGAAACAAATCTCTGTTCGCAGGTTGCGGATAAGCGTTTCCAGGTTGCGGATATGTATCCCAAGCTTGCGGATGTCTATCCCAAAGCTTGGGATAGACATTATCCTTAATTCGGCATAACTTTTCTCTTTATTGGCAGAAAGTTTTTCTTTAATACTTAGGACGTGTTTTGATAACTTCTGGCAAGAGAGAGATATGTTATTCGTAGCGTATGGCCTCTATCGGGTCGAGGTCGGCAGCTTTCTTGGCGGGATACCAACCGAAGAACACTCCGGTGACGGTACATACGGCGAAGGAGAGGAATACGCTCCACGGCTGGATGAAGATGGGCCAGTGGGCAACGCTCTTCACTATCCAGCTGGCTCCGCATCCTATGATGACGCCGATGATGCCTCCGGTGATGCTGATAAGGATGGCTTCGATAAGGAACTGGCTCAAGATGTCGACACCGCGTGCGCCTACACTCATGCGCAGACCGATTTCGCGTGTACGCTCCGTCACCGATACGTACATGATGTTCATAATGCCGATGCCGCCCACTACGAGCGATATGCCGGCGATGCAGGCAAGCAGCGTGGTCATCAGGTCGGTAGTGGAGTTCAGCATGGTGCTGAGCTCCTGCTGGCTGCGGATAGTGAAGTCGTCATCGTCACTCTCCTTCAGCTTGTGGTTGCGGCGCAGTATCTCGGTGATTTCGTCGGTGGCATTGTCCGTCATGTCCTCGGTGAGGGCGGAGGCGAAGATGCCGCTAAGGTAGGTCTGTGCCAGCAGGCGTTTCATCACGGTGCTGTAAGGGGCAAGTACGACGTCATCCTGGTCCATGCCCATGGAGTTGTAGCCTTTAGATTTCAGTACGCCCACCACGCGGAAAGGAATTTGGTTGAAACGTATGATACGTCCTACGGGGTCTTCTCCACCGGGGAAAAGGTTGTCTTGGATGGTCTTTCCGATGACACACACCTTGGCGGAGGTCTGTATGTCGGTTTCGGTAAACATCTCGCCGTTCTCCACGCTGAGCTGCCGGATTTCGAGATAGTCCGTGCCCACGCCGCTCACGGAGGAGGGGTAGTTGTTGTTGCCTGCGATGAGCTGTCCGCTGGAGGAGACATTGGGGCTGACGGCAGCCAGGAAGTTGGTTTCATTACGCAAAGCTTCATAGTCGGTCAGCTTCAGTGTCTGCATGGCGCTGGGGTCTTGGCGGACACCGCCGCGCATGTCGGCACCGGGGTGAGTCATAATCATGTTGGAGCCCATCTCGGAGATTTGCGCTTGGATGCTTTTCTTCGAACCTTGTCCGATGGCAAGCATCGTGATGACGGACGCCACACCGATGATGATGCCCAGCATGGTGAGGAATGCGCGCAGCTTGTTGTTGTTCAAGGCTCGCAAGGCTATTTTGAAAAGGTTTGTTCCGTTCATATCGTTTTAATGGAAAGTTTAAAATTAATCCCTAATCCTTAATCCCTTATCCCTCATTCCTCCTCTTGTTTAGGCAATGCTGCCAGGGCTTCGGCTGCATTCTGGATTTGGGTGTTGATGGTATCGTCCTTGATTTGTCCGTCGCGCAGCACGATGTTGCGGCTGCTGTACTGGGCTATTTCGGGGTTGTGGGTGACGAAGATGATGGTGCGTCCTTCGGCATGCAGCTTTTGGAACAGTACCAGAATCTCGAAAGAGGTGCGGGTGTCCAGGTTACCCGTGGCTTCGTCTGCCAGGATAACGGCGGGATTGTTCACCAAGGCGCGGGCGATGGCTACGCGTTGCATCTGACCGCCGGACATTTGATTGGATTTATGTTCCAGCCGGTCTCCCAGCCCCACGGCTTGCAGGGCTTCGATGGCACGTCTCCGCCTTTCGGAAGCCGAGACGGAGGAGTTGTACATCAGCGGTAGCTCTACATTCTCCACGGCAGTGGTTTTAGGCAACAGGTTGTAGCTCTGGAATACGAACCCGATTTTACGGTTGCGCAATACGGCACGTTGAGGCTTGCTCATGGTGCGTACGGAGATGCCGTCCAGCAGGTACTCTCCGCTGGTGGGCGTGTCCAGGCAGCCGAGCGTATTCAGCAAGGTCGACTTCCCGGAGCCCGATGTACCCATGATGGTGACAAACTCACCTTCACGGATGGTGAACGAGACGCCGCGTAGGGCATGTACAGTTTCGTCCCCCACCTGGAAGTTGCGTTTGATATTTTGAAGTTCAATGACTGCTTTATTCATAATTCTTTTCTTTGTATTATTTTCCGTTCTTCTTCTTACTTCCCGGAGGGCCAGGCATGAACGGACTCTTCTCGCCGCCGGGAGCTTCTTGACTCATGTCCGGAGCGCCGCTGCCGGGCATGCTGCCGATGGTGGCTTCGGTCACCACTACGGTACCTTCGTTAATGCCGCTGATGATTTCCGTGTTGACTCCGTTGGAGATACCGATTTTCACCGGATGGGCGGTAAAGGTGTTGCCTTCGCGGGTCCAGAGTTTATGCTCCCCTTCGCAATCCTTCACAATATCGTTGTCTCCGATAAGCGGTTTTTCGGGGTTGAAGCGCAGGGCACGGGCAGGAGCGCACAGTACGTCTTTGCGGTCGAGGGTGAAGATGGTGACGTTAGCTGTCAGGCGTGGTTTCAGTTTCAGGTCCGGGTTGTGGGCGGAGATGACTACTTCGTAGGTCACAACCGTGCTGGTGCTGGCGCTCGACGTGCTGCTTGAGCTGGCATCTCCTAGACGGATTTGTGTGACCACTCCTTCGAACACGTCATTCGGGTAGGCGTCTACGGTAAACGTGGCGCGCTGTCCCTCTTCCACACCGCCTATGTCGGCTTCATCCACGTCGGCCACAACCTGCATCTGCGTCAGGTCGGCAGCGATGGTGAACAGTGTCGGCGTCTCGAAGCCGGAAGCTACGGTCTGTCCTGCTTCCACGTCGCGGCTGATGACCACGCCGTCGATGGGAGAGGTGATAGTGGCGTAGGAGAGGTTGCGTTCCGCCTTTGCCAAAGATGCCTGGCTGCTTTCGTAGTTGCTCTTGGCCTTCTCATAATTATAGACGGACTGCTCATAGTCCGTGGCGGCGATGAGCTGCTTTTCGTTCAGCGTCTTGTTGCGTTCGTAGAGTTTCTTCTGGTACTCGTATTCGGCCTTTGCACCGTTGTAGGCGGCGCGTTGCGAAGCGAGTTCGCTTTGCAGTGTCACGCGGTCCATCTCGGCAATGAGCTGGCCTTTGGTTACTACAGAATTGTAGTCTACATGAATCTTGTCAATGATACCGCTCACCTGGGTACCCACTTCCACTTCCGTCACCGGTTCGATGGTTCCCGTGGCGGTTACGGATTCGGAAATCTCGCCTTTATGGATGGTTGCTGTGGCGTAGGTCACCTTGTGCTTGGCCTTGGCACCACCGAAGAGCCATACGCCTCCGCCCACTATGACAACGGCAGCTATGGCAATGAGGATGATTCTTTTTTTGTTCATATATATAAGGTATTATAATTCGATTTTTTCTCCTTGATAGAATTTCAGCAGTTGCATGTTCAGTATCGCCATGTATTTGGCTTGCAGTGTCTCCTGCTGTGCGCTGAGCAGATTGCTTTTTTCCGTCAGCAGTTCTACGGTATTCTTCATGCCCAGGTTGAACTGCTCCTGAATCAGTTCATAGCTGGTTTGTGTGCTTTTCAGCTTCTCCGTGGCAGCGGCGTAGCGCTGCTGGGCGCTGTTGGCATCGAGCCAGAGGGTTTCGATGGTCTTGTACAGCGTTTTTTGGTTGTCCAGCAGGTCCAGTTCGCTGGTCTGTTTCTGAATCTTGGCTTTCTCTACGGCACTCTTGGTCTGCCGGTTGCTGAAGATGGGCACGCTTACGGTGAAGCCCAGCGAGTTGTTCCAGTTCTGTTTGACTTGCTCGCTGAAGGTGAAGTCATTACCGTTGGCATGGCTGGTTCCGATACCAGCACTGAGGCTCAGTGTGGGCAGATAGCCAGCACGGGCAATTTTGATGTCGAGGTCGGATGTCTGTATGTTCAGCTTGCCGGCTTCTATTTCCGGACGGAGCACGAGAGCGGATCGGTAAACGTCCGTTTTGGTGGGCAGGGGTGCCAGTACATTTTCCGTGCCGAGGGCGGGGATGTAGAGGTTCATCTCGGATTCGCCGTCCAGTTCCAGGAGTTGTTTCAGTTGCAGTTTGTAATCTTGTAGGGTGGCTTGCGCTGTCACCAGTTGGTACTTGTCGGTGCTTACCTGCGCTTCCAGTTGTGCCAGGTCGCTTTTGGCGATGCTTCCTGCTTCAAGAAGTTGGCGGGCACGTTCGCATTCGGCCTGGCTCACTTCCAGAGTCGATTCATTCACTTTCACGGCTTCGGAGGCATAGAGTATCTGTACGTAGGTCTGTGCGATGCTTTCCTCAATGCTGTTTTCGCTTTGGGCCACGTTGAGCTCGGCAACGCGGTTGTTCAGTTGCTGCTGTTTGATGGTGTTGAGGCGCTTTCCGCCGTTGTAGAGGGTCCAATTGGCATCGATGCCGTAGCTGCCGTTGTAGGAAGTCTTGCTCTGGCTGCTGGTGATGTTGTCGCCGTCAATGATGGTGTTTGTCTTGCTCTTCGGGCGATTTACGACACGCTGGCTCACACTGGCTGAAAGATTGGGGAAGAGGGCGGCTCGGGCGGTCTTTACATCTACCTGGGCACTTTCCGCGCTGAGGCGGTTCTTGCGGATGGTGATGTTTTGTTGCAAAGCATAGTCGATGCAGGTCTGCAAATCCCATTGGGCGGGCAGGCCGTCGGCAAGCTGCCCGGAGCTGCCGGGCGTTTGCGCGGAAGTGTCGTTTTGGGCGGCCACTCCCATGCAGCTTGCCACACATAGCGCTATCACTGTCAATCTCTTTACGTTCGTCATATCTTCGTTATTCTATGGTTTTACATTGGCAAATGTAGTGGGGGGGAGAGAGGATTGCAAAAGTGATAGACGTTGGGGGAATTTTCCTCGCCTAAAATCTTTTTTGTACCGATGAATGGGAGAAGTCTTTTTTCTGTTCAACTTTTCACCTTTTTATTTGTTCTTTATATAAAAGTATTTTATATTTGTAATCATTATAATTTTATCAGCATGAAACGAACTGCGGTAAACATTTGGCGTTTTTATTTGGAAGGTTTTCGAAGTATGACGTTAGGGCGTACTTTGTGGCTTATCATCCTTGTGAAGTTATTCATCATGTTTTTTATTCTCCGTCTTTTCTTTTTCCCACGGTTTCTGAATACTCCCGTGGTGGGTGACGACAAAGAAGGCTATGTTAGTAATGAACTTATCCACCGGAGCCTGGGTGACTAAATACGGAGACACAGAGCCGCAGAGTTTATGTCCTTGCCTTTATAAATTCTCCGTGTCTCTGTGTTCTTACTTGACAACCCAATAACTTAGTAACTCAATAACTCATAACTTATAACTCATAACTTGATTCTTATGCTTGGACACATTGACACTTCTCTGATTGACTGGTCGAGAGCCCAATTTGCCTTGACCGCCATCTATCACTGGATTTTTGTGCCGCTGACACTTGGACTGGCGGTAATTATGGGCATCATGGAAACGGCGTACTACCGTACGGGTGACGAATTTTGGAAACGTACTGCTAAATTCTGGATGAAGATTTTCGGTATCAACTTTGCCATTGGTGTAGCAACCGGTATCATTCTGGAATTTGAATTCGGTACGAACTGGAGTAATTACAGTTGGTTTGTGGGCGATATCTTTGGTGCACCGCTTGCCATCGAGGGTATTTTGGCTTTCTTTATGGAAGCAACGTTTATCGCCGTCATGTTCTTCGGCTGGGATAAGGTGAGCAAGCGTTTCCACCTAGCATCTACCTGGCTTACGGGGCTGGGCGCCACGATTTCCGCCTGGTGGATTCTGGTTGCCAATGCGTGGATGCAGAATCCCGTAGGCATGGAGTTCAATCCCGATACGGCACGCAACGAGATGGTGGACTTCTGGGCTGTGGCCACTTCGCCGATGGCTGTCAACAAGTTCTTCCACAGTGTGCTGTCCGGCTGGGTACTGGCTGCCGTGTTTGTAGTGGGGGTGAGCTGCTGGTATCTGTGGAAGAAGCGCGAGAAGAAATTTGCGCTGGCAAGTGTAAAGATTGCCGCATGGGTAGGTCTGTGTGCCGCCGTGCTGTCTGCCTGGACGGGCGATGGCTCCGGCTATCAAGTGGCGCAAAAGCAGCCGATGAAGTTGGCTGCTATGGAAGGTTATTATGAAGGGCGGCAAGGTGCCGGATTGGTAGCGTTCGGGCTGCTGAATCCTGCCAAGCAGACGCCGCAAGACGGAGTAGACCCATTCCTTTTCCGTGTGGAAATCCCTAAGATGTTGTCGTTGCTTGCCGAACGGAAGACGGATGCCTTTGTTCCCGGCATCAATGACCTGCTGAAAGGCGGATACCCGTTGAAGGACGGTACTGTGGCGCTTTCGGCAGAAGAGAAAATAGAAAAAGGGAAAACGGCCATCAGTGCGTTTGCCGCCTATCGTGCAGCCAAGGCTGCGGGCAATGAGGCGGATGCGGAGGTGGCTGCCAAAGTGTTGAAAGATAATGTAGCCTATTTCGGTTACGGTTATATCAAGGATGTGAACGAATTGGTGCCGAATGTGCCTCTTACGTTCTACATGTTCCGTGTGATGGTGATGTTGGGTGGATATTTCATCCTCTTCTTTATCGTGGTGCTGTTCCTGGCCTATAAGAAAGACTTGTCGCGGATGCCGTGGATGCATTGGGTGGCCATGCTCACCATTCCGCTGGGCTATCTGGCCGGACAAGCCGGATGGGTGGTTGCCGAATGTGGTCGCCAGCCGTGGGCCATCCAAGACATGCTGCCCACAAGTGCCGCCATTTCCAAGTTGGATGTCGGTTCCGTGCAGACCACGTTCTTTATCTTTCTGGTACTTTTCACTGTCATGCTGATTGCCGAGGTGGGAATTATGCTGAAGGCCATTCGCAAAGGCCCGGAAACAGAAACGCATAATTCATAACATAACTCATAACTTATAATTCATAATTCACAATGAATACCTATATTTTTCTTCAACACTATTGGTGGTTCGTAGTCTCCTTGCTGGGAGCACTGCTGGTATTCCTGCTGTTTGTGCAGGGAGGTAATTCGCTTCTGTTCTGTCTGGGGAAGACGGAGGAGCAAAAGAAGATGATGATTAATTCTACGGGACGGAAATGGGAGTTTACGTTTACAACGCTCGTCACGTTTGGAGGCGCGTTCTTTGCTTCGTTTCCGTTGTTCTATAGTACGAGTTTCGGAGGAGCCTATTGGTTGTGGATGATTATTCTGTTCAGCTTTGTGTTGCAGGCTGTCAGCTACGAGTTCCAGTCGAAGGCGGGAAATCTGCTGGGCAAGACAACGTATCGCACGTTCCTGGTGATAAACGGAGTGGTAGGTCCGGTATTGCTGGGTGGGGCAGTGGCCACGTTCTTCACGGGGTCCGAATTTTACATCAATAAAGGGAATATGGCAGATACGGTGATGCCGGTCATCAGTCAGTGGGCCAATGCAGGACACGGGCTGGATGCGCTGCTCAATCCGTGGAATGTGGTGCTCGGGCTGGCTGTGTTCTTCCTGGCGCGCATCTTGGGGGCGCTCTATTTTATTAATAACATCAATGAGGACGACTTGGTGAGACGCTGCCGCCGGGCACTCTGGGGAAATACGGCATTGTTCCTGGTGTTCTTCCTGGCCTTCGTCATCCGTACACTGGTGGCCGACGGCTACGCTGTCCGTCCGGAAACGGGAGAGGTGTTCATGGAACCTTACAAGTATCTGACGAACTTCTTGCAGATGCCGGTAGTGCTGTTTGTATTCCTGATTGGTGTGGTGGCTGTGCTTTGGGGCATCATCCGTACGCTGTGGAAGCCGACGTTCGACAAGGGAATCTGGTTTGCCGGTGCAGGGACGGTGCTTGCGGTATTGGCATTGCTGCTTGTGGCAGGCTATAACAATACAGCCTATTATCCTTCCACCCACGACTTACAAAGCTCGCTGACGTTGGCAAACAGTTGTTCGAGCCAGTTCACACTGAAGGTTATGGCTTATGTCTCTATCCTTGTTCCTTTCGTTCTTGCCTATATCTTCTATGCATGGCGCAGCATTGATAATCGTAAGATTGATGCGAAGGAGATGGGAGAGGGAGGCCATGCGTATTAATTAAAAATTAAAGGGGATGTATCAACCCCCTTTGAACGCTTTTTTTTAGGCGCGGATTACGCAGAATAACACGGATTCAGTTTATTGAATCCGTGTTATTCTGCGTAATCCGCGCCTAATTTATAACATTATGAAAGTGCTCATGTACTTTGGGCACGTCCTCTTTTTATTCTTTTGTCTGTTTCTCATTTAGCTGGAATTTGGGTATCAGTTTCATCAATCGTAGAATCTGTCCTTGCCTTTTCTTTATGTAAGGGGAGGGGTGTGCTGAGTCGAAGCGTATGGGGTTGGGTAGTGTGGCTGCTATCAGTGCACATTGTCCGGCAGAGAGTTTGGCTGCTGTAGTCTTGAACTTGTATTTGGCGGCGGCTTGTGCGCCATAGATGCCTTTCCCCATTTCGATGGAGTTGAGATAGACCTCCATGATACGTTCTTTGGACCAGAAGAATTCTATCAGTACGGTGAAGTAGGCTTCCAGTCCTTTGCGTACCCAGGAAGATTGGGGCCATAGGAATACATTCTTTGCCGTCTGCTGGCTGATAGTACTGGCGCCCCGTTTCCGTTTTCTTGTTTCATTCTCCTTTATCGCTTTCTGTATCTCAATGAAATCGAACCCGTTGTGTGTGGCAAACCGGTTGTCTTCCGAAGCAATGACGGCCATCGGCAGGTGAGGGGATATCTTGTCGGAAGATACCCAAGTATGGTGCCAACAGGGACTTTCGCCCTTGAAGACTTGCTGCACGCTGCGGATAACCATCAATGGCGTGATGTAGACGGGTACAAAACGATAAACCACTACCGCCAGGATAGTGGAAATAAAGAAGAATAATATGATGTTGCGGAGGAACCGCAAAGGTTTCGGGAGTTTCATGGAGAGAGTGCCAGTGTGATTAATGTACTAATATGTCAATGTGATTAATGTGTCAATATGCCAATTAGCACATTGGCACATTGATCACATTAGCACATTAATTATTCGCCTCCGCATTCTTAATCATCTGTTCGCTGGCATACATATATACCTCTACGCGTCGGTTCTGGTCGGCAGACAGACTTTCATCGTATTCGTTGTATCCCACGCCTTCCACTTTCTTGAACTGGGCAGGAGATACACCGCAATCCTGCAAATAGTTTTCTACAGCATAGGCGCGGTTCTTGGAAACCTTCATGTTGGCTTCGTAGGTACCCACCTTGTCGGTATGGCCGATGATGGCAATGTCCGTTGTCGGGTCTTCCTTCAGAATCTGTGCAAGTTCGCGCAGGGAGGCCTTTGCCTCGTTGCTCAGTGCTGCGGAGTTGAAGCCGAACAGAATACCTGCCGCAAAGGATACTTTGACAGCCGGCAAGCCGTTGGCATCCGTTACCTGCTCCACTTGGGCACCTTCAATCTTGGCAGCTTCGGCAGCCTTCTTGTCCATTTTGTGTCCGATGGCAACACCGGCACCTGTACCTACTGCCGCGCCTACTGCCGCGCCAATGGCTGCCCCCTTGCCTTTACCTATCAGTCCGCCGATAATGGCACCTGCCGCTGCGCCGGAACCACCACCGATTATTCCACCTTTTGCCTTGTTGTTCATGGTGCCGCAACTGCCCAGCAGCAATGCACTGCATAAAAACAATACTGTAAATTTCATTTTCTTCATAACTCTTTTTTCTTTAAAAGTTGATCTTATCTTTAATGTTGCAAATTTATGTATATATAACCATATTTCTCTTCCTAAAGTTCGTCAGTTCTGTTCTTTTTTAGAGAATTTTCCTTTTGATGGATATGAACCAGGCTGTCAGTATCAGACCTTTGGCAATGGTGGTTCCACTCACTGCCCACCAGATGGCGTCCACTCCCATACCCATATGTACCAGTAGCAATGCTACCGGAATGCGCATATAGTTGCATCCGATACTGACAATAGCAGGCGGTACCGTTCGTCCCAGTCCGTAGAACACACCTTGCATGGTGATTTCCATCATCATGAACATTTGTGAATAACCGTCGATGCGGAGAAAGTCACCTCCCACACGGTAGGCTTCGGCTTCGGGCACGAAGATAGAGAACACTTCACTGCCAAAGAAGATAAAGAGCAGTGAGCAGAGACTTCCGAATACGCCCGTCATCCATAGGGTGGTGTGCCATGCCTGCTTCACGCGCGACTTTTGTCCGGCAGCATAGTTCTGTGCAATGAATGTACTCAGTCCTGTAGAGAATCCTTGTGAAGTGTTCCAGGTGATGGCCTCGATTTGTCCTCCGGTAGTGAATGCCATCAGTCCGATGTGCCCTCCCTGCTCCGAAGCGGTGCGCGAGAGGAACATGTTGACGAAAGCAAAGAGTGTGTTCAGTGTGGCCACGGGCAGGCCGAGCTTGAAGATACGCCGGGTGTACTTCTTCTTCAGACGGACGAGGAAGGAGAATCCGCCGAGTACAGCGCTTTTCCCCCGGAGTTTGTAGACGAAGATGCCGAAGACCATGGCTTCGGACAGCCAGGTGGCAAGTGCAGCCCCTACCGTCCCCCAGCCAAAGCCGAAGATGAAAAGAGGGTCGAGGAGGATATTCATAACCAGTCCCGTTCCGCTGATGTAGAACGGAATCTTGCTACGTCCTGCCGCGTTGTAGATGCCCGTGAAGGCAGCGGAGAGAAAGACGAACGGCAGTCCCGTCGACACGATGCGCAGATAGGTCACGGCGGCGTCTGTGATATGCTGTTTCAGTTCGAAGATGTTCAGGATGGGGCGGGCGAAAAGAAACAGCAGTCCTCCCCAGCAGACGGAGATGAGCAGGGCAATTGTAATGTTGTGTGAAGCAAAACTGCGTGCATCCTCTTCGCTGCGTGCACCGATGGACTGGCCTACGCTGACTTCGGCACCTACCTTGTTCAACAAGGCGATGGAACCGGACATCCACGTCAGTATGCCTACCGCACCTACTGCAGCCACGGACTCACTGCCCAGACGTCCTACCCATGCCATGTCTGTCAGGCTGTAGGCCATTTGGATGAATGAGGTGGCCATGATGGGCATTGCCAGCGTGAATAGCTGGCGGTTGATGGGGCCTTGTGTCAAATTCTTAGTTCCTTGCACGTTGACGTTTTTTTAGATAAACAATGTATTAATCATCTCCTTTTTCGCTTTCTGCGGAGGCGGTGGCGGCGTTTCTGCTTGTACTTTCGTATCTTGGTATATACCAGCCAGATGAAGAGCAGACCGAAGACGGCGAAGATGAGCAGTACGATGCCCGTATTGAGATTGTCACCTTTCACGCGGCTCCACATTTCGAGCACCAGTTCCGTGCGGTCGCCGAAGTCGCGTATCATGGCGCAGCGCTCCACTACGCGGCGGTCGGGGTACTGGACCGGGTCTATCTGTAGGCTGTCGGCTCCGGACAAGGGACCGAAGAAGTAGCTGAGGTCGGAATGCACGTCAAGCGTGGTGTCGGTCTTCGCCTCCATGATTTCCGGTGTGGCGACGGCGCTGACGTAACCGATGGCATCCATGTTGCGCAGCGCCACGGAGGGCTGGCAGAGGTAGTTGATGAAATAGCTTGCTGCCTTCACGTTGCGGGCGTAGCGGGGGATTACCCAGCCGTCATACCAGATGTTGCTGCCTTCGCGGGGGACGGTGTAGTCCAGTTCCACACCCACGGCATCGGCCTCCTCGATGGCCCAGACGGCGTCGCCGCTCCAGGTGAAGTTGATCCACGCCTTGTTCTTGGTCATCATTTCCTTGCCGAAGTCGGCTTCCCAGCCGGCGATGTTGGGTTTCATCTCCTTGAGGTATTTCTCGGCAAGGGCGATGGCCTGCGGGGAGTTGTCGTTCATCAGTTGCTCTACGGTGACGGTGCTGTCGGCAAGTTCCCGGGCATGGGCGTAAATGATGGCAGTGCCGTAGGCGTCGCGGTAGCTGTCCTTCATCAGTATCTTGCTACGGTTTTTGGGAGTCCAGAGGATATTCCACGTGCTTGCCTCTTCGGGAGTAATGAACTTCTTGTTGAAGAGGATGCCGGCGGTGCCCCACATATAGGGCACGGCATAGTCCTCGGTCTGGCGTTCAGGTTGCGAGGTCTTGTTCAGCTCGTGGCGGATGTAGGGCGACACGTTGGGGATGTAGTCCGGTGTGCGGCCGAAGTTGCGGTCGATGGGTAGCAGGAGGTCTTTGCGGAGCATACGTTCGATGATGTACTCCGAGGGGCATACGACGTCGAAGTCCTCGTGCCCGCGCTCAATTTTGGTGAGCATGATTTCGTTGATATCGAACACCTGGTAGATGATACGGAGGTCTTCGCCCGTCTGCTGCTTGTACCAGTCGGGAAATTCGGCAAGCACATCTTCATCGATGTAGTCTGCCCAGTTGTATATCTTCAGTACACGGCTGCGCTCTTCTGTAGAGTTTCCACAAGAGGAGAGGGATGCGATACAGCACAGTAGAATCAGTATGTTTATTATCCTTTTCATCATCTTGTTTTTCGACAATTGATAACTTATAACTCATCACTCACATCAATCGTTTTTTGGTCCGTTCGGCCCGCTTGTTGATTACAATCAGCAACACCAGCACCGTCACGAAGATGATGGTGGAGAGTGGCCGCAGTTCCGGCGTCAGTCCACCCTTGCGCGCATCGGCGTAGATGTAGGTGGAGAGCGTTTCCAGCCCCTGGTTGCCGATGGTGAAGATGGTCACGGCAAAGTCGTCGATGGAGAGCGTGAAGGCAAGGATGAAGCCGCTTATCATACCCGGAAATATCTCCGGAAGAATAACCTTGCGCAGTGCTTGGAACGGTGTGGCGCCCAGGTCGAGTGCCGCCTCGTAGACATTCTGGTTCATCTTCTTGAGCCGGGGCATTACGCTGAGCACCACGTAGGGTGTGCAGAAGGTGATGTGTGCCAGTACCACTGTGGTAAATCCTTGCGATATGCCGAAGCTGACGAACAGCAGGAACAGCGACACACCGGTGATAATGTCTGCATTCATCATCGGGATGGCATTGGCGAAGTTCATTACCTGCCGTGTGCGCGAGCGCAGGTTGAAGATGCCGATGGCTGCAATGCTGCCCAGTGCCGTGCTGGCGGTGGCGGCAAGCAGGGCAATGGCGAATGTGTTCCAGATAGCGTTCATCAACGAGTGGTGCATCCCGCCCGTGAACAGCGAGCTGTACAGCTTGGTGGAGAACCCCGTCCAGTTGCCCAGCACCTTTGCTTCGGTGAAGGAGAATATCATGATTATCAGGATAGGCGAATAGAGCAACGTCAACAGCAGCCACAAGTAGCCGCGGGTCAAGATTCGTGTCATCATATCACACCTCCGCTTTCATTCGATGTGCCGTCTTCCTCGTTGGTGAAGAGGACGGTGATGCCTATCAGCAGTAGCATGATGAGCGAGAGGGCGGCACCGTAGTTCCACATTCCATTGTAAATATTCTCTTGTACCGTGGTACCGAAAAGCTTGATGTTGTTCATCGTCAGCAGCTCGGCGATGGCGAAGGTGGATACCGTAGGCATAAACACCATTACTATACCACTCATCACACCCGACATGGACAGCGGTAGAATCACCTTGCCGAATACGTGCGTGGGGGAGGCTCCCAAGTCTTGCGCAGCCTCAATCAAATTGTGGTCCATCTTCTGAAGGGTGTTGTAAATGGGGTATATCATGAACGGCAGGAAGTTGTAGACCATACCGAACACAAGTGCGCCTTCACCCAGCGGCAGGTTCAGGAAGTCGAACAGCGCCACTGTGGCAAGCGTACGTATCAAGATGTTCACCCACATGGGCAGGATGAACAGCACCACCATGGTGCGCGAGGCGTTGAATTGCTTCTGACTCAGGATATACGCCGCCGGATAGCCCAGCAGCAGGCAGATCAGCGTAGTGATAACGGCTATTCCGATGGAGTAGACAAACGTGTTCATCGCTTCGGGGTGCATCATGAACTTGCGGAAGTTGGCGAGTGTGAACGCTCCTCCGTCGTCCGTAAAGGCGTAGAGCACGATGAGCAGCAGCGGTACTATGACAAATACAAGCAGAAACAGCGCGTAGGGTACCGTCCAGTTGCGCCGGCGCATAAAGAAAGTTATCATCTTTATTAGGGATTAAGGGATTAGGAATTAAGGGATTAAGGATTAGGGATTAAGGATTAAGGGTGAAGGATAAAGAATTTATAATAGCTAACCCTTAATCCCTAATCCCTATTCTTTATTCCTTATTCTCACGTTTTCGGGTGCGATGATGATACCTACACGGTCGCCGTCGTCCCACACGTCGTTGGTGTCGACAAAGATGTCTTCGTCCCAGTCTGTAAACACGGTCAGGTGGTAATGGTTCCCTTTGTAGAGGATGAATTTCACTTCACCTGTCAGTCGCCCATCCTCTTCGTTGTCTTCGAGGATGACGTGCTGGAAGTCCACTTCCACTTGCACGTTACTGCCCGGTTCGATGCCTTGCACGGGCAGGCATTCGAAGTTACAGCCCAGGAATTCTACGTGTGTTTTGTCCACCAGTTTTCCTTCGAAGGTGTTGCAGGTGCGTTCTTTCTTCATCACATGGATGTCGAAGGGCTTCACCAGCAGACCGACTTCGCGTCCTGCCTCGAAGGCATGGTAGTCCTGCACCATCAGCTCGTAGCCTTCGCGCGTTTGCACCAGCATTTCGTAGTGTACGCCTTTGAAGATACAGCTGGTTACGGTGCCCGTCAGCTGTGCGGCGTCGGATACATCGAAGATGTAGATGTCTTCGGGGCGAATTACTACGTCCACCTGCATCTGTTCACCAAATCCCGTGTCTACGCATTCAAATTCGTGCCCGCAGAAGGTAACGGCCTTATCTTTTATCATGACTCCGTTCAAGATGTTGCTTTCGCCGATGAAGTCGGCTACAAAGGAGTTGATGGGCTCGTTGTAGATGTCGGTCGGCACACCTATCTGCTGGATGCGTCCTTCGCTCATCACAACGATGGTGTCGCTCAGGGTGAGTGCCTCTTCCTGGTCGTGGGTCACGTATACGAAGGTGATACCCAGCTTCTGGTGCATTTCCTTCAGTTCCATCTGCATGTCTTTGCGCATTTTGAGGTCCAAGGCAGCGAGAGGCTCGTCCAGCAGCAGCACTTCGGGTTCGTTGACGATAGCTCGGGCGATGGCTACGCGCTGTTGCTGTCCGCCGGAGAGGGAGTCCACGTCGCGGTCCTCATAGTCTGTCATGCCCACCATGCGCAGGGCTTGTTTCACTTTCTTCTCGATAGTGGCACCGGGCAGCTTCTTCAGCTTCAGCCCGAAGGCTATGTTGTTGAATACGTTGAGGTGGGGGAAGAGGGCGTACTTCTGGAACACGGTGTTCACCGGACGCTTGTGCGGCGGTGTCTGTGTGATGTCCTTTCCGGCAATGGTTATCACTCCTTCCGAGGCTGTCTGAAAGCCTGCAATGAGGCGTAACAGTGTTGTCTTTCCGCAGCCGGACGGTCCTAGTATTGTTACAAACTCGCCCTTACGGACAGACAAATTCACATCATTCAGCACGGCCTTGTCTCCGAAGAATTTCGATACATGTTCCACACCGATGATGCAATCGGACTTTTGCATAAGCGTCTTTTACTTTATCCAAACGAATTAAATGAATTTCGGGCTTTCAAAAAAGCGAGTGCAAAGTTACATAATTTATCGGGAATTTTCGCTTTACTCTAAAATTCATTATCCCTATGAAGTTAAAATAAACCCATAGCGAAAAAGTAATTTTTGGTAAAGTGTAGATAATCAGCTGATATATCGTTTGTTACTTCCGAGCCGCAATACTCCGTATCGCTGAAAATTCTCCAATAGGGCAAGGGGCAAGCCCCTCTGCACACCCCGTCGAGGACGGTATTTCGCCGCCCTCAAAGATAGTCAGATTTATTGTTTCACAAGCCAAAAAAGAAAGGAAGGATATATGGGTTTCGTAGTTTTACACATGGAAAAGGCGCACGGCAGCGACAGCGGAACGACCGCACATATCGAGCGTTTCATCATTCCGAAGAACGCCGACCCCACATGCACCCACCTAAACCGCAGTCTCATCGAATACCCCGACGGGGTGAAAGACCCCACGGACGGGACGAGACTGGTTCTTGCCATTGACCGAAAGCCCATTGCCGAGTGGTTCAAAGAGCAATTCGACAAGCTACGGCAGAGCATACACCGACCTATACAGCCGCAAAGGAAAGGCAGGGGAATGAAGATATAACCGTTTTATCTTGCTGGAAAACAATAAAACGTGCTGTTCATAATGCCTTATGAATGGCACTTTTTTATATATTTGCACACAAAATTAAGGATAGAGCAAATAAAAGTAAATACAGAATCGTAAAATTTGACAGATATGAAAACACAAAAATTTAGAAATACTGATATTATTCCTCTGTATATTCGGCTTTATAGGCTGTGATAACAAATGATGAAGAGGGTGAGAAAGTGACAGACTACAAGGAATATTCTCTAACCATTGCATCAAAGAAGATACCCGGTGTTTGTTGGTCAGACGGATTGAATCATTTATCTGATGTATATGCCGTAAAAAAATGAAAATGCCCAAGAATGGGAGAGCCTTGGAGTCATTGATAAATTTGAGTTTGAGAAAGGATATGAATATAAGGTAAAAATCAGTGAAACAAATTATTTGGATTATAGCATGGAAAATCCCGCATGGACGGAATATGAACTACTTGAAATAATATCTAAAAATAGGAAAGATTCAGAAAATTTGCCTTTACATTTTATCCCTAAATCATACTACGAGAATGTACAGCTTCCTAAATACAAATATGTAGTAGATGCAGATAATAATCAAAAACTTATTGAAGAAGAATTGGAAAAAGAATCTCTTATTCCTTTGGATTTTCACTATATATTTTGGCGGAGCGAAGACAAATTCCTAAGATGTATTGCAATAAAAGACGATAATAATACACTGGGACCGTGTATTATAAAAAAATCGAAAACAAAGCTCCGGAAGAAATGCCAGAATCTTACAAATTACTTCCTCCAGAGGGAAATGTGTTTGGTTATGGAAAATGGACTTTTTCAGATGAACAGGGAAATGAAACGAATTATCTTTCATTTGATGTGTTTATGGGTCGTTCTGCTAAATCAAGAAACGTAGATTTAACTCCCGATGTAGCTTATCTTTATAAAGACCTTTCTGAATACTACAAAAATAAATATCCGCAAGCCGGAGTAAAAACAGTTGTGGTTTCTTATGCCGTTTCTATTAAATAACATAAAATCCTCAGCGAGCATCAATTATCCTAATTATCATTGCAACTATTATAAGAATCTATTAATATGAGAACTATAGAATTAAGCATAAAAAAACGTATGAAAAGAATGAATTTGACCGCTTTATTGTTAAGCAGTGTCTGTTTGTTATGCCAACCCCTTCAAGCCCAACAGAGCATTGATGCTTGTGACGGTCGTACTTATAAAGTAGGTGACACGCTCCGTATTGGCGAACCATTGCCTTCGGGCTATCTATTTATTAGGCAGCTAAACGCCAATAATCAATTCGACAGTCTGGATCCGAAAAACTCAACCGGACGGACTGCCGTCATTACCGACATACCTACTTACCAGCCCGAACTCTATCAACAGTTCGGCATTTACCAACAGCCGGAAACGCCCCAAATAGTCTTTGCCGAACAAGGGGATTTCAAGATCGGCGTATATCTAAACATGGCTTTAAGCAAAGGAAACATCATGTCCGGACATCATGTTTCCCTTATGAATGGAGCTGTTGACCTTACCCCAGCTATCTTGTTCGCCTACGCACATAAGCTTTACGGCAAACCTATCGACACAACATCAGTTGAAACCTATGCCTCTCTCCGTGCTCCCAAACAATATGCAGAAGCAGCCAATGACCCGTTTGTACTGGAAGAACTCCGTACAACATACCGGAAAGAACTGGAACAAGCTGTAGCAAAGGCAGATTTCAATAAAGTGTTCCGCATCAAATGTTTCTCGGAACTCCAAATGTATGACATTAATCAACAGCATTTTCCGATTTCGGGCTTAACGTGTGTCGATGTGGAAACCAAGCAGAACAGAGAATTATCCCAACAAGGTTATTGCTTATGGGGAACTTGTGCCTTTCATTTCACTAACGCTCCGTCATTTACCACCCTGCCTTGCAAAAAAAACATTGCCCAAGGCATCTATACCATGCGTAAAATGACCTCGGCGACCTTGCCACCAACAGCTACCCTATATGTATATGTGCGCATCCTCCAACAGCCAGTATCACTTCCTGATAAACGTACCATGGTGATGCGTCCCGGAACCTCATTCGATTTCGAGTGGTCAACACTCCGTAAAGCATACGGTCAAAAAGCTTTGAACATGGAAATTGTACAAACAGACGGTTATTATAATGTCTTCCCTTATAACATACAAGAAGTGACATACAATTATCTTGGTACACAAACGTTACCTGAAAAGAACAATAAATAGTAATATGAAACTAAAAAATATCATTCTGACTACATTGGTAACAATCGCCCTGACATCATGTTATACATCCAGTCGAATAAGTAAATTCAGCTCTGAAAATATAAAATTGGTATAGATAAAATCTTTTCATAAAAAGATATGGAAAGCCTTTTAATAAGGAAATATCCTATATACAAGACAATCAAGAGAAAGAAAAACTCTTCTATAAAGAAGAATTAAACAAAGGTACATGGTATATTATAACAACAGCTTTTACTTTTATTGATGATAAACTTATAAAGCAAGAGGTTGTAAAAGAAGAAAGGACTTTTCAAAAATGTGATTGTAATAAATAATAAGTAATACCTTTGCTGACAGTATTGATATAAAAAACTATTACACGATGGAAAAGAAAATTGTACTCATCACCGGAGCCTCCTCCGGAATAGGGGAAGGCTGTGCTCGCAAGTTTGCCATGAACGGTTACCGGCTTATACTCAATGGCCGTAATGTGGAGAAACTGAATGCTGTAAAGAAAGAATTGGAAGAAAAATTCGGAGCCGATGTGTATCTGCTTCCTTTTGATGTCCGCGATAGGCAGGCTGCTTGTGCCGCCCTCGAATCCCTTCCGGTGGAGTGGAAAGCGATAGACATACTGATTAACAATGCCGGACTCGTCATCGGAGTAGACAAGGAGCACGAGGGTAATCTCGACGAATGGGATGTGGTGATTGATACAGACGTGAAAGCGCTTCTCGCTATGACCCGCCTCGTAGTTCCCGGCATGGTGGAGCGCGGACGCGGTCATGTCATCAACATGGGGTCTATTGCCGGAGACTACGCTTATCCGGGCGGCAGTGTGTACTGTGCCTGCAAAGCCGCCGTCAAGGCCCTTTCCGACGGACTCCGCATCGACTTGGTGGATACTCCGGTACGCGTGACGAACGTCAAGCCCGGACTGGTGGAAAACAATTTCTCTGTCATCCGTTTCCGTGGCGACCGGGAGGCGGCTGACAATGTATATAAAGGTATACGCCCGCTAACCGGTGACGATATAGCCGAAGTGGTTTATTTTGCCGCTGCCGTCCCCGAGCATATCCAGATTGCAGAAGTGCTGGTGATGCCTGCCAACCAGGCTACCGGGACAATTGTCTGCCGGAAATAGAATTTGTATAAGAATATGATAAAATGATACTATTTTATCTTCGGGGAAACGTCTACATTTGCCCACAGCTAAATGATTATAGAATCTAAACAAGAAAAGCATGAATTTTAAGAAACGAACAAATTTCCTTTTTGGAGCACTGCTGCTGACCGGCAGTTTGTTGGCTCAAAACGTATGTGTATCCACTCCGAAAACTTCTTTGGTGCTTTCGGCTCCTGAAGGCGGTACACTGAGACACTTGTATTATGGTAACAGACTTTCTGAAACCGATTTGCTGAATATTGCCACGGCAGAAGCAGGCCACACGGCCTATCCCGAATATGGATTGAATACCCCCGTGGAGACGGCTCTCGCTGTGAAGCATGCTGACGGTAACATGACCCTCCAGCTTGAAGTGCTGAATGTGACTACCGAGAAGGAAGGAAATGCCGTGACGACTGTCGTGGCGCTGAAAGACAAAGTGTATCCCTTTTTTGTCAATGTCTGCTACCGAGCCTGGCAAGATGCCGACGTGATAGAATCCTGGACTGAAATTTCTCATCAGGAGAAGAAGCCGGTAGTGCTCAATCAGTTTGCCTCCGGCTATCTGCCCATCCGCCGCGGTGATGTGTGGCTCTCCCATCTCTCCGGTTCCTGGGCCAATGAGGGCTTTTTGACGCAGGAACCTCTCACTCCGGGCATGAAGGTTATCAAGAATAAGGACGGTGTGCGAAATTCTCATACCGACCATGCGGAAGTGATGTTCTCCCTTGACGGCCGTCCGCAGGAGAACACGGGCAACGTGATTGGCGCAGCCCTCTGTTACAGTGGTAACTACAAACTCCGCATCGAGACGCATGATGATGAATATCACCATTTCTTTGCCGGAATCAACGAAGAGAACTCTGCTTATTCCTTGAAGAAAGACGAGCTTTTCCGCACTCCCGAACTTGCCCTGACCTATAGTAACGAGGGATTGAGTGGCAGCAGCCGTAACTTCCACCGCTGGGCGCGTCTGCACAAGTTGGCGCACGGCACTACTCCCCGTAAGATTTTATTGAACAGTTGGGAAGGCGTGTATTTCGACATCAACCAGCAGGGTATGGACCAAATGATGGCGGACATCGCCTCCATGGGCGGCGAATTGTTCGTGATGGACGATGGCTGGTTTGGCGACAAATATCCCCGTAAGAACGACAGTTCATCACTCGGCGACTGGGTGGTGGACAAGAACAAGCTTCCGGACGGTGTCAAAGGGCTGTTGAGTGATGCCAAAAAGCGCGGCATCAAGTTCGGTATCTGGATTGAGCCGGAGATGGCAAATACCACTAGCGAACTTTACGAACAACATCCGGATTGGGTGCTCAAAGCTCCCGAACGCGACCTCGTACTGGGACGCGGCGGTACGCAGGTGGTGCTCGACCTTGCCAATCCTGCCGTACAGGACTTCGTGTTCGGTGTTGTTGACAATCTGATGACTTCTTATCCTGAGATAGACTATATCAAATGGGATGCCAATATGGCTGTCATGAACCACGGTTCTCAATACCTGACCAAAGAAAATCAGAGCCACATGTATATAGAGTATCATCGCGGCTTTGAGAAGGTGTGCCAGCGCATCCGTGCCAAATACCCCGACCTTACCATCCAGGCATGTGCCAGTGGCGGTGGCCGTGCCAACTACGGAGTGCTGCCTTACTTCGACGAGTTCTGGGTGAGCGACAATACCGATGCCCTGCAACGTGTCTATATGCAGTGGGGAACTTCCTATTTCTTCCCCGCCATAGCCATGGCATCGCACATCAGTGCCGCCCCTAACCATCAGACATTCCGTACCATCCCTCTGAAGTACCGCATCGATGTGGCTATGAGTGGCCGTTTGGGTATGGAAATCCAACCCAAGAACATGACGGAAGAGGAAAAGGCGCTTTGCAAGAATGCCATTGCCGAGTACAAGACCATTCGTCCCGTGGTACAATTGGGAGATATCTACCGCTTGATATCCCCTTATGACAAGCAGGGTGTGGCTTCATTAATGTACGTGGCTCCAGAGAAGGATAGGGCAGTCTTCTATTGGTGGAAGACGGAACACTTCTGTAACCAGCATCTGCCGCGTGTGAAGATGGCCGGTCTCTGTGCCGACAAGCAATACCGAGTACATGAGCTGAACCGCATAGATAATGTTCCCTTGAACTACGAAGGAAAGGTCTTCAGTGGTGCCTACCTTATGGCAAACGGGCTGGAGGTTCCATACAACCATAGGGTGGACTACCACAAGCAGAACGACTATTCGAGCCGTGTGCTTTATCTGGAAGAGGTGAAATGACGTGAACAAAGGTGAGGTTTAGTCGCGTAAAGGTGAACTTGAGCAGTGTAAAGGTGAGGTTGATGGGTACAGTTGGTACAGTGGGTACAGCGGTCCTTTTGCCTCACACACGCATGTATATAAATAATGTACGCGTTATAAAGCAATGTACATAAGCGCATGTGTGTGAAGCAGAAGAGACGCTGTACCTACTGTACCAATTGTACCACTGTTTGGATGTCCAATCTTTTCTTTTCGTGGTAAGATGGAAACATAAAAAAGTCCTACAATACGTTGATATTGTAGGA
>ENA-OQDC01000469-OQDC01000469.1-human-gut-metagenome-genome-assembly--contig:-NODE-469-length-28386-cov-3.974451_pt1 | contig 28386 bp, 24 predicted proteins | sample MGYA00242770_ERZ504601 | MGnify/ENA primary metagenome ERZ504601 (study PRJEB26092, sample SAMD00036305) | human gut metagenome | host: Homo sapiens | study: EMG produced TPA metagenomics assembly of...
CTCGCCCCGTTAGTTGACCGTTATTCGCCCTGTCCGTTAAAACCAAAATCTAAAGAGGTTTATTTTACTATATTACTGACCGGCATTATTGCCCAACAGCTGCCGCCTGATGTCAGCCAGCAGCTGATGCAAAAGCTCGAAGGCCTCACCGGCAATCCCATTACGCCGCAGGCAGTGCTTGCTGCTTCCGCCGAGGACCTGCTCAGCATCGGTCTTGTTAAGCAAAAGGTGGATTACCTGCGCAGCTTTGCCGAAGCAGTGATCAACGGCAGCGTAACCATGGATAAGTTCGATGATATGACCGACAGCCAGATTACCAAACAGCTGATGCAAATCCGCGGCCTCGGCCAATGGACCATCGAAATGTTTCTGCTGCTGGCTCTGTGCCGCACGGACGTTGTTCCCAGTGCCGACTTTATCTTCAAAAAAGAGCTGCAGAAAATGCTCAATCTTAGCGAAATCCCCAAACGCGGCAAAATCAATACACTAACAGAAAGTTGGCGTCCCTGGCGCTCGCTAGCAGTGTGGTATATCTGGCAAAAAGCTAACGATAGCGAAAAAAAATAACACAAAAAGCAAAACAAAACCGTCCTTCCCTGTCTGCATTTTTGCAGATAGCGGGAAAGGACGGTTTTTCTTATTCTACGAACGCTATTTACTGTTCAATAATCTCTGAATACTATTTCAGACTGGCAATAGCGGCAGCGGTATCCTCAGCGCCGTAAACATAGGAGCCTGCTACCAATACGTTGGCACCGGCAGCCTTCACCAGCTTGGAGGTTTCGGCGTTAACGCCGCCGTCAACCTGAATATCCACGTCCAGGCCACGCTCAGTAATCATCGCATGCAGGCGCTCAATCTTCGGCACTACGCCTTCAATAAAGCTTTGGCCGCCGAAGCCGGGGTTAACTGTCATCAGCAGTACCATATCAACGTAAGGCAGAATTTCTTCTACCGTACTCAGGCTGGTAGCGGGGTTCAGCGCAACGCCCGCCTTCATGCCCTCAGCCTTAATCTGCTGGATGCAGCGGTGCAGATGCTTGGTGGTTTCTACATGCACAACAATCTGGTCGGCACCGGCAGCCTTGAAGTCGGCAATGTATTTTTCCGGATTTTCTACCATCAGATGGCAGTCGAAAAACAGGTCGGTAACCTTACGGATTTTTTTCACTACAGGAGCACCGAAGGTCAGGTTAGGTACAAACAGGCCGTCCATAACATCGATGTGTACCCAGTCGGCACCTGCAGCTTCAATTTTTTTGATTTCATCAGCCAGATATGCAAAATCGGCAGATAAAATTGATGGAGCAACTTTAATCATCATTTTCTTCCCTCTTTCTCTTGCAGCAGTTTTACCTCTGCTAACATTGTCAAATATGATTCATAACGGCTGGCAGAAATTCTTCCTGCAGCCACAGCATCCTTTACACCGCAGACAGGCTCGTGCGTATGCGTGCAGGGACAGAACCTGCAGCCTGCCTCATAATCGGCAAACTCACGGAAGGAGACCAGCACCATTTCAGATGTCAGGCCCTCCAGCAGCAGATTTCCGAAGCCCGGCGTGTCCGCAATATAGCCTTCGTCGAACGGCAGCAGCTGTGCATAGCGTGTAGTATGCTTGCCGCGGCCGATTTTTTCGCTAACCTCGCCCGTGCGCAGGTCCACACTGCTGTCGATGGCGTTGATGGTAGACGATTTGCCTACGCCCGAAGGTCCGCCAAAGGCGCAGATTTTACCACGCAGACGCTCACGCAGAGCCTCCACACCGGTACCATTCTGCGCCGACAGAGTATAAACCTCGTAGCCGATAGGCTCATAAACAGCCTTCACCTGCTCAATCAGACCCGCAGGAGCGTTATCCTCCTTGTTAAGCACCAAAATCGCAGGAATTTTCGCCAGCTCTGCCAACGCCAGCAGCTTATCTGCCAGCAGAAAGCTGAAGTCCGGCGCAGCACAGGCAAAGGCTGCCACAAACAAATCCAGATTAGCTAGCGTGGGACGCGGCAGAAAGTTTCTGCGCGGCAGCACGCCGGTAATCATCCCCTCTCGTTTTTCGCTGCTGCTTACCTCAAAGCCAGCGATATCGCCTGTTGCCAGCGAAAAACGGTTCTTCTTCATTTTCCCCTTTACCTTACAGGTATAGGGCTCGCTTTCGCCCTCAACCTTCAGGTAATAATAGCCGTTATAATTTTTCAGGACTCTGCCCTGCAGCTCTGCCATGTTTACAGGTTCCTTTCGGAAATGAGCTTGCCGTCACAAATGAACTGAACCTTGGCATTGCCTGCATATTCCACCTTCTGACGCAGACGCACGCTGCCGTTTTGTGTACCGCTGTACAGCGTTGCCGTGCCGTTGTCATCCGTCAGCACAATGCGTACGTTGGCAGGCTTGCCGCTCGGTACGACAAAGTCAACGTAGGCGCTCTTCTTATCGCCGCCGGCAGCTACGGTAATCGCTACAACCGCGCCGTCGTTAAGGTTACTGCCTACACCAGGGTTGCAGGCCAAAACTACATTCTTATTAGCGTTAGCATCCTGAACCTTTTTGATTTCTCCCAGCTTCAGGCCTGCCTGCTCCAGCATGCCCTTAGCTTCGTCAATGGATTTGCCGATAATATTTGGAACCGGCTTATCGCCTTCGTTAATTACCAGATCGATGGCAGTTCCTTTGGGAGCCTTGTCCAGGCCCTTCGGCGACTGGCTGAGTACAGCGCCGATTTTACCGCCGTCCACATGCTTGCGCGTCACCTGGCCGACCTTAAAGCCTGCATCCGCCAGCTGCTGCTCCGCCTTCGACAGCGACATGCCTGTAACATCAGGCACTGCCTTCAGCTCCGCGCCCTTACAGATGGTCAGGATAATAAGGCTGCCCTGCTTACGTTTTTCGCCGGCCTTCGGAAACTGCTCCATAACAGTACCGGGCTTAAACTTATCAGGATCGCCGTATTTTTCCTCCAGCTCTACCTTAAACTGCTTTTCCTCCAGCAGCTTCTGTGCTTCTACTACCGTCATATTGGTAACATTAGGCACCTCAATCTCCGCCAGATTGCGGTTAAAGATAAAGTGCGCTACCAGTGAAATTGCTACTACCGCAGCAGTAATCATTACTATCAGTTTGGTATAATTCAGCTTTTTCTTAACCACCGGTTTTTCATCCCCTGCTTTTTCGGAAGGCATTGCTTCCTGCTTTTCCTGAATTTTTTCCGGCTCTTGTGTTACAGCCGGAGTTACCTGCTTCGGCGGTAGCTCACTGCGCACCGGCTTCATAATCACCGTAGCACCGTCATCATGGCTATCGACAACATTGCCGTTGGACTTCACCGCGCCCAGCTCCTGATGATAGTCCTCGCTGCTGAACGGGAAGAGCTTCATCTTCAGGTTCAGCAAATCGCGTCGCATCTGTCCGGCGTTAGCGTATCTGTCCTCACAGCGCTTCGCCAGCGCCTTATTCATAATCTCCTGCATGCCCTCGGGAACATTATCCATGTAGTCCTTCAGCTGCGGCACAGGCTTTTCTACATGCATCATAGCAACAGAAACAGCCGTTGTACCAACGTAAGGAACCTCACCCGTAAGCATTTCGAAGAGCACTATGCCCAAGGAATAGACATCGCTGCTGGCAGTAATCTTACCGCCACAGGCCTGCTCCGGTGAAATATAATGCACTGACCCCATCACCGATTTGGAATAAACCATCGTCTGATTCGTGACCATTTTGGCAATACCGAAATCAGCGATTTTAGGATTCATATTTTTATCAATCAAAATATTCTGCGGCTTGATATCACAGTGAATAATGTTATGGCTGTGAGCATGCTGCAGTGCATCGGCAAGTCGCACAGCGATTTCCAGCACAGTATTCAGGCTCAGCTTATGCTCCTTCATATACTCCTTCAGAGTAACACCGTCAACATATTCCATAACTATATACTGATTGCTGCCCTCCGACACAACATCATAGATATTGATGATATACGGATGCACCAGGCGCGCCGCGGATTTCGCCTCCCGTCGGAATTGCTCCAGCAGCTCGTTGTCCTCGAGGAACTGGTCGCGCAGCATTTTCACGGCTACATTACGATCCAAAAGCTGGTCGTGGGCCAAAAAGACTTCGGCCATACCGCCATAGCCAATCGGACGAATAATCTCATAGCGTCCGTTCAAGATGGTCTTGCCATTTTTATCCATTACAGCTTTCCTCCTCCTGCGTAGTTAAATCAATCAGAATCAGAGACACATTATCGCGTCCGCCGTTGTCCAGGCTCTGCTCCAGCAGCTTGTCAGCAGCCTGCTCCGGATCTGCACAGCCGATTATTTGGCTGATTTCGGCAGCACGTAGCATGTCGGACAGACCGTCGCTGCACAGCAGCAGCCTGTCACCCTCCTGCAGACTGAAGCTGAAGAAATCAGCATTGACTGTTTCCTCGACACCCAGGGCTTGCAGCAAAATATTGCGCTGCGGATGTACAAAGGCTTCCTCGTCCGTGATTTTTCCCTGTTCCTTTAAATCTGCTACCAGTGTATGGTCATGCGTCAGCTGCTCCAGCTTGTCGTTGCGGAACAGATACAGTCTGCTGTCGCCTACATGGCAGCAGTAGCCGTGCCCGTCCCCCGGCAGATAAAGCGCTGTCATCGTCGTTCCCATGCCGGAATAGCTTTCGTTGCTTACCGCCATTTTATAAACGTGCGTATTGGCCTTGTCAAAGGCCTCCAGCATAACCTTACGGATATTCTGTTCCTCCTGCTCATGGCGCAGGCTGTGTGTTGCAGCCTCAAAGGCTTTGATAGTAGACCTGCTGGCGATTTCGCCTGCCGCATAGCCACCCATACCATCTGCTACAGCAAAAAGATACGGCTCGCGCACCAGCAGCGCATCTTCATTATTCTCTCTGACCAGGCCCACATGGGTTCTGCTGATTACCTGCATTATTTTTGCTCCTGTTCCTTAGCAAATTTAGCCCGCAGCTGACCGCAGGCCGCATCAATATCCTTGCCCATCTCCTTACGAACGGTAGCGTTAATCCTGTTTTTCTGCAAGATGCGCAAAAAGCGTTCTACTGCCGCTTTGGACGGACGCTCAAAGCCCTGCTCCGGTACCGGGTTGGCCGGTATCAGATTAACGGATGCCTGCTTATAGCGCAGGTAATTGCTCAAAAGCTCCGCGTCCTGCGGACTGTCATTTTTTCCCTTCAACAGAATATATTCATATGTTATCTGCCTGCCGCTGGCTTTGCTGTAGCTTTCGGCAGCTGTCAGGACATCCACGAAGGGATAACCCTTGTTGACAGGCATCAGCGCCGTACGCAGCTCGTTTTTGACTGCGTGCAGCGAAATTGCCAGATTAATCGGCTTGCCCTGCTCCTCCAGGCGTTTAATGCCCGGAATAATGCCGCAGGTGGAAAGCGTCATGTTGCGGTAGCTCATGTTGCAGGTGTCCTCGCGGTGCAGAAAATCCAGCGCCTGCAAAACGCTGTCAAAGTTCAGCATCGGTTCACCGCTGCCCATAACCACCACTCTGCTCACCATCGCTCCCCGCTCACGCAGGCGCTCGTTGAACAGGTAAACCTGAGCCACGATTTCTGCAGCCGTCAGATTGCGTACAGCGCCCTTCAGGCCGCTGGCGCAGAAGGCGCAGTGCATATCGCAGCCGACCTGGCTGGAAACGCACACGCTGTAGCCGTAATCATGGTGCATCAGAACAGTTTCTACCGAATTGCCGTCCGGCAAGCCCAAGAGCAGCTTGCTCGTCATGCCGTCAGAGGAATTCTGCTCACGCAAAATTTTCAGACTGCGCGGCAGCACGGTAAATTTTTCCTGCAGCACGGCGATATCGGCCTTGCTCAGGTTGTGCATAGCGGCAAAATCAAAGACCGACTTTTGGTACAGCCATTGAAATACCTGCTTGGCACGAAACTTTTTCAAGCCTGCCGCCACAAATAATTCTTGTAATTCTTCTATTGGTAAAGCAAAAATATCTTGCATTCTCTTACCTCTATATTACTGCTTTTTCATCAGCTTACAGATATAAAAGCCGTCAATGCCGTCATTCTGCGGCAGAAGCTGCAGCTCCTGTACCTGCTCACCCGTAAGCGGATGCGTGAATTCCACGCGTTGCCATTCGGGATGCTGCGCTAAAAACTCTTCTACCAGATAATGGTTTTCGCTCTGCTCAATCGTACAGGTGCTGTACACCAGAGTGCCGCCATCCTTCACGTACTGTGCGGCATTCTTTAAAATTGCCAGCTGCAGCGGCGGGAACAGCTTCAAGTCCTTACGCTGCTTGCGCCAGCGTGCTTCCGCACGGCGGCGCAGCACTCCCAGACCGGAGCAGGGTGCGTCCACCAGTACGCGGTCAAAGGCGCCCAGCAATTCGCTGCGCAGCTGCAGAGCATCGTTCTGCAGTGCTTTGACGCTCTTCATACCCAGACGGGCAGCGTTTTCGGCAATCAGCTCCAGCTTGTGCTCGTGGATGTCGCAGGCGATAACCTCGCCCTTATCCTGCATAAGCTGTGCCACGTGCGTTGCCTTGCCGCCGGGAGCGCTGCACATATCCAGCACGCGCATTCCGGGCTGCGGTGCCAGCACCGGCGCTACCAGCATGGAGCTTTCGTCCTGAATATAAAAATGCTGCGGCAGTGCCGCCAAAAGTGTATGCAACGACGGCAGATGCTCTGCCACAATGCCATAGGGACTCCATTCGGAAGCACGCACCTGCGCACCCATTTCCGTCAGATCAGCCAGCAGCTTGTCACGCGTAGTCACCAGCGTATTAACACGCAGGCACACCGGCGCAGCCGTATTATCAAATTCCAGCAGACGCTCGGTGCCGCCGCGTCCCCACGGTCCCAGCCAGCGTTTCACCAGCCAGCGCGGATGGTAATACTTTAGCGACAGATAATCGGCATCCTGCTTTTCGGCATCGGGCAGGACGAACGCGCCTGCCTCCTGCTTACGCAACAGACCGCGCAGAACGCCGTTGACGAACTTGGCGCTGCCCTCATGGCTCACCGAGCGTGCCAGCTTCACAGCCTCGTTTACTGCCGCCGACGCAGGAATACGCGTCATATACAGCAGCTGATATGTACTGATGCGCAGTATCGCTAAAATATCACCGGCCACCTTGTCCAGCGGACGGCTAACGCACTGCGCCAGATACCAGTCCAGCGTACCGCTGGCCTTTACAGTGCCGTAGACCAGCTCCGTTGCCAGCCTTCTGTCAAGGTCGCTAAGTCTGCTGCCACGCAGATACTGGTTCAGCGCGATATTCGTATAAGCGCCGTCCTCCAACACCATACGCACCAAAAGCGCCGCTGCTCCGCGGGCGCTCTCAGGATAATTTGCTTTTTGTTCCTTCCGCATGCTTTGTTTCTTCCTCATCATCTTCCATAAATGCTAAAATTGCTGCTTCCAGCTTATCAATATCTACCCGCGTATTAAAGCAGGGACCAAAGGGACGCTCGTTTAAAACGCCCAGCACCGGCAGCGGGAACACGTCCTGAATGCCGCTGGTCAGATCACGCTCGCAGGCCACAGCCACAATAGCCTTTGGTCTTGCCTGCTTAACCATCTGCCTTGCCAGCGTACCGCCTGTAGCCACGGCAAAATGGCAGCCGTACTTGTGCGCCAACCCTAGCATAGCACCTACACTGCAGCGTCCGCACTGACGGCAGTTCTCTACATTACGGGTTATCTTATGTACGCAGGTATCCAGCTGGATACAATGCGGTGTTAAAATCATAATTCGGTTAGCAGGCACCTTCACCTTATGCTGCAGCACCAGATTGTTGCTGACCTCGATAAAGGACTGCTCAATGCGGTCACGGGGAATGTTAAATAAGCGTCCCAATACTACCGCAAAGGGGAAAAGAATATTAATCGCCTTCCACGCCCAAAAATACAAAATCTTGAGTACCGGTATTCCCAACAGCGCCATAACAATTCCCAGAACGCCGCTGAGCATTGCCAACACTATAAGTACGCCGAAAAAGCCGAAGACTATCGGCAGAAAACGGCTGATTTCATAAAGCCCCGGAAAGGTTACCTTCCAGACCACATAAAACATCAACGCGCCTAATACGGCGCTGATGGAGGTCAGAGCCATAAATATACGTTTTTGGGCTTAAATACACTGTCTTCGTTCATTAAAAGATTACTCCTTCAAATCACAGCCTGCTTCAGGCAAGCAGATCGCCCTCCTGTACGCCGCGGCCGTTCAGGAAAACCTGCGCCGGCATACGTTTTTTGGATTCGGGCTGTACCTCGGTGATTTCCAGTACGCCCTCACCGCAAGCTACAAAGAAGCTGTGCTTGCCGGTTTCGATAACGGTACCGGCAGCAGCAGCGCTGCTTTTGTCAGTCATTTTGCTGCCCCAGATTTTCAAGCTCTTGCCGTTCGGCAGCTTGGTAAAGGTGCTGGGTGCAGGGTTAAAGCCACGGATAAGGTTGTGTACCTCCTGCGCCGTTTTGCTCCAGTCGATATGCTCCATGCTGCGGTCGAGAAGTGTTGCATAGGTAGCCTGCTCGTTATCCTGCGGTTCCGCAACGGCAGTACCTGTTGCAATTTTGTCGATAACCTCAAGCAGCAACGCCGCACCCTGTTCACGCAGAGCGTCATGCAGCTCGCCCATTGTGGTATTTTCTGCGATAGGCACTACCACCTTATCCAGCATTGCGCCGGTATCCATGCCGATATCCATCTGCATAATTGTTACGCCCGATTCCTTTTCGCCCTTAATGATGGCATACTGAATCGGCGCCGCACCGCGATACTTAGGCAGCAGCGAAGCGTGTACGTTGATGCAACCGTATTTCGGCAGCTCCAGAATTTCCTTGCTCAAGAACTGACCGAAGGCAGCTACTACAATCAGCTCCGGCTGCAGCTCGTGCAGCAGCTCTACAAATTCAGGAGTCTTAACCTTTTGCGGCTGGTAAACAGTCAGGCCCTGCGCCAGCGCATATTCTTTAACCGGTGTTTGCAGCAGCTTGTTGCCGCGTCCCTTCGGACGATCCGGCTGAGTTACTACTGCCATAATTTCATGCTTGCCGCTTTCGCACAGCGCCTGCAGGCTGCCTACTGCGAAATCCGGTGTTCCCATAAATACTATCTTCATTTGATTATCACTCCATATCTTTTTTCATATCTCGCTCAGGATTTATCTTACTACATCCTCGGGATTTTCCTTCTGCTTAGGCGAAATGTTTTAGCCTTGTCGATGAACAGAATGCCGTCCAGATGGTCCAGCTCATGCTGAATGCAGATAGCCAGCAGGCCGCTTGCAGAAAGCAGCATGCGTTGACCGGTTTTATCGGTGAATTCGCATTCCACATATTCGGAGCGCTCTACCTCGCCCTCATAATCAGGCACGGAAAGACAGCCCTCGCTGCCCAGCACCTTGCCCTCACGTTTAACAATCTCAGGGTTAATCAGTTCGTACAGGCCTTCGCCTACGTCAATAACTACTACGCGCTTGCTTACACCCACCTGCGGTGCTGCCAGGCCTACGCCGTCGGCCGCATACATTGTTTCTGCCATATCGCGCAGCAAACGCTGCAATTTTTTATCTATACGCTCTACCGGTTGAGCCACCTCACGCAGCACCGGAGCGCCGGCAATCACTATTTTTAACTTAGCCATTTTTGTTCCTCCTTGTTAGCTATTCCAATTAGTTCATTATAACACATTCTCACAAGAAAAAACAAATTCTCTGCGCAGGCTTCCTCATATATTTAGGCAAAGTCAAAAAAAGCCTTCTGCGTCAGGCGGATTTTCCCGTCCGAAGCAGAAGGCCCTTAAGCTTTTTTGTTATTTATTTTTTATAATTGTTTTTATCTACCATACGGATACCGGTATTTACCAGCTTCTGTGCAGGCTTGCTGCCATCTTTTGCTGCAGCGGCGGCAGCCATCACAGCCTCATAGCCCATTTTGTACTGATTCTGTACGGCAACGGCAATACTATAGTTCTTGTCCTCCAAGCCCAGTAAAGTCTTTTTGCCAAGGTCAAAACCGGTAACGGCAACATCCTTGCGACCTGCAGCCATTACAGCCTCCACGGTTGCATTGGTGGAACCGTTGTTGCAGGCGATAATGCCCTTAACATTATGAGTGTTTTTAATTTTTTCGGCAACCAGCTTAGCAGCGCCTGCGTTATCACCGTAGTTAATAATATAATCATGTTCTATTTTCCAGCTTGCAGGAGCAAATTTACCCCAGTTTGCCATAATGCTGTTCAAGCGGTCGGCAATCGTAGTGCTGGCCAAAGTGCTGACATGCACCAGAACTGTTGCCTCCTCGGATTCCTTCACACCGTTAGCCTTCATCTGCTCTACCATCTGTTGGCAAACCTCGGCACCGGCCTCCAGGTTGTTGGTAAGGAAAGCTGCATCGTAATCATTGCTGCTCAATGCAGTATCAACCAAAAATACCGGCAGCTTCTGCTCGCGCAGTGTTTTCGCACTTGCCGTCATATTGGAGCTGTCCGCCGGAGCAAGAATTACTGCGTCTGCTTTTTTGCCGGGAAGCTCTTTGACCATATCGCGCTGCAGCTCCCAGTCGCCGTCCTTCATAACGCCGCCGACATAAACGTTAACGTCAGCCTTAGCTGCTCCGTCCTTAATGCCACGGATAACATCCTCCCAATAGTTACCCTTCATAACCTTGAGCACAGCATAGACATTTTTGCGTCCTTCCTTAATTTCTGTTACAGGCTCAAAATCCTGCTTGGTTTTGGCGTTCATAACCTTTTGTGTCACCGCGCCCTGCTGTGCGTCATTGCCGCCGCAGCCGGCAACGCCTACAAGCAGTAAAACCGAGAATAAAACTGCTAATAATTTTTTCATACCCATACCATCAACCTCCGCTTATTTTTATGAACAACATTTCAAAACTTGCTCACATATTATCAATAATATTATAACACATTTACACGAAAAATCAAGCAATTTGTAATTTTTGTTTGCTTTAACCTAAACTCAATAGCCACGTAAACATTAAAGAGCAAAAAGACTCAGCAAGCATTATATTTATCACAAATCAAGGCTGTTTTTCTGCGTTCAAATCAAAGCTAAATATTATTTTTGTCCTCTTTCACTTCACAATAGCTTGCGTCAGATAAAGATAACTTTACAAAAACCTCTTTCTTCTCATCAAAGTTTGTGCTATAATCTTTTATTAAGCAAGCAAAAACTGACAACAGTACAGCCCGCTTTATGATAATTTAGGGAGGATTTTTACATATGCTGAACCAGGTTTCTTTATTCACAGAAAACAATGAGGGTGGTTTGTTCAAAATCACTACCATTCTTGCTAAAGCCAACATCAATATTTACACCATGCTGGCCAACGACAGTGCGGAATTCGGCATCGTGCGCCTGATTGTTGACAAGGCAGAAACTGCTATCGAGGTGCTGAAGGCAGAAGGCTACCAATGCCGTCAAGACAAGGTTATTGCCGTAGAGATGAACGATACTCCGGGTTATCTGGACGGAATTCTTTCCGCTATCCACGGTGCCAACATCGATATTTCCTATCTGTACATTTCCTTTAACCGTGACAATGTTAAGCCGGTAGTAGTTTTCAAAACCAACGAGCCGGAAACTGCCACCTTCCTCATCGGACGTGGCTACAAGCTGCTGGAAACATTTTAATAGCTGAGAATGTTTAGAGGCCGCCCGCTAAAGCAGGCGGTCTTTTTTGCATGCAAAAAAAGCTGCCGCAGCCCTCGCTGCAGCAGCTCATACTTATCATTTTACAGTTCTTCCGCCAGGTCAAGCAGCAGTCTTTCCGTTTTTTCCCAGCCCAGACAGGGGTCGGTAATAGATTTGCCATAGACGCCGTCATGTACGCCCTGAGCACCGTCCTCGATATAGCTTTCAATCATCAGGCCCTTGACGATTCTGTTGATGTCCGAGTTCAGCTTACGGGAATGAACAATATCCTTAGCGATGCGGATTTGCTCCAGATATTTTTTGCCGGAGTTGGCGTGGTTGGTATCCACGATAATTGCCGGGTTCTGCAGCTGACGTTCTGCATACATATCAATAACAATTTTCAGCACTTCATAGTGGTAGTTGGGGAAGCTGTTGCCGATGGGGTCAACATAACCGCGCAGAATAGAATGCGCCAGCGGATTGCCTTTGGTGCGCACCTCCCAGCCACGGAACAAAAATTCCTGCTCATGCTGTGCCGCCGCCACACTGTTAAGCATAACGGACAAATCGCCGCTGGTAGGATTCTTCATCCCTACGGGAATGCCAACGCCGCTGGCAATCATGCGGTGGAGCTGGTCTTCGCTGGAACGTGCGCCTACTGCAGCATAGCTCAGCAAATCGGACAGATAGCGGAAAACCTCAGGATAGAGAATTTCCTCTGCAGCGGTCAGGCCTGTTTCTTCTACCACGCGCACGTTCATTTTACGGATAGCGATAATACCACCCAGCATGTCCTCTTCACCCTCGGGAGAGGGCTGGTGCAGCATACCCTTATAGCCTACGCCGATAGTACGCGGCTTGTTGGTGTACAGACGCGGTACGATAAAAATTTTATCCTGTACCTTTTCCTGCAGCTTAGCCAGACGATAAACATAGTCCAGCACAGCGTCCTCATTATCGCTGGAGCAAGGACCGATAACCAGCAAAAAGCGGTCATCCTTGCCTGTAAAAATATTCTTTATAGCTTCGTCACGCTGCAGCTTCAGCAGCTTAGAAGCCTTACTTACCGGATAATCCTCCATTAAGGCCTGCGGTGAAGGCAGCACCTTGATAAATTCCATCTGCATGCTCATAAACAATTACTCCCATTAATCAATTTGCTGACACCGGCAGATTTTTTGCAACATTCTACCGGCATTAGCAGTGTTAAATCTTCTATATTGTAACACAAACTCCGTTTTTATACAATCATTTATCACTTTAAATTACACTTACAGGATCAACATTAAAGTACAGGTTCGGCTTTTCCTTAAACTCGCTGTTCAGCAGTGCTTCCTTTGTTTCCCTCAAATCCTGCGCCTTCAGCAGCACATTAAAACGGTACAGGTCATAGGCCTTCGCCACCAGCGAGGGAAACGGTCCTGCAATCAGCAAATCCTCCAGCTTGCCCTGCAGCTTCAAGCTCTGTAGATAAAAGACAACCTGCTGTGCCAACGCCAGGCCTGCACCCTCATCTTTGTCCACCACCTGCAGCTTGAGCATCTGAGAAAACGGCGGATAAAAATAGTTCTTGCGCTCCTGCAGCTCACGCTTGGCAAAGGTGTCGTAATCCTGCGTCACCGCCAGCTGCAGAATCGGGTTATCCGGATCATAGGTCTGGAAGATTACATGTCCCGGCCTGTCACCGCGTCCCGCGCGCCCCGCTGCCTGCGTCAGCAGCGAAAAGGCTCGCTCCGACGCTCTGTAATCCGGCAGATGCAGCGTACTGTCCGCCGCCAGCACTCCCACCAACGTTACATTGGGAATATCGTGTCCCTTCGCTACCATCTGCGTGCCAATCAGCACATTGGCCGCACCGTCAGCAAAGCGCCGCAAAATATCGGCATGCGCAAACTTCGCCACAGTCGAATCCTGGTCCATGCGCAGCACACGCACCTCCGGCAGCTGCTGCAGCTGTTCTTCCGCCTTCTGCGTACCGCTGCCGAAATATTTGATGCGGCGGCTGTGACAGTTTGGGCATTCCTGCGGCAGCGGCATCGTATTACCGCAGTAATGGCAGCGCAAATCCTCGTTCTTCTTATGGTAAACCATTGCTACTGCGCAATGCGGACAGGTAATCGTCTGGCCGCAGTCACGGCACATCACAAAGGTAGAATAGCCACGGCGGTTCAAGAGGACAATCGCCTGCTCGCCCGCCGCCGCCGTCATCACCAGCGCCTGCTGCAACGCGCGCGACAGCACGCTGAAATTTCGTGCCTCCAGTTCCTTGCGCATATCCACGATTTCAACCTTTGGCAAAGCGGCACCATTAGGACGTGACGTAAGATGCAAATGTGTACATTCGCCCTGCAGTGCCTTATAATACGTGCATAAATCCGGCGTAGCACTGCCAAGCACCAAAGCTGCGCCGGTCAGGCGGCAGCGGGTGCGGGCAACATCACGTGCATTGTAATGCGGACGATGGTCCTCCTCCTTGTAGCTGCCCTCGTGCTCCTCGTCGACAATCACCAGTCCCAGCTTTTCAAACGGAGCGAACACGGCACTGCGCACCCCGATCAGCACCCTTGCCTTGCCTGTGCGCATGCGGTACCACACATCGCCTCTTTCGTTCTGTGAAAGCTTACTGTGCGCTACAGCAATTTCGCTGCCGAACCACGCCTGAAAGCGCTTCACCAGCTGTGCTGTGAGCGCAATTTCCGGCACCAGCATCAGCACCTGCCAGCCTGCATCCACAGCATGAGCCGCCGCGCGCAGATAAACCTCCGTCTTGCCGCTGCCGGTAATTCCCTGCAGCAAGAACGACTGCGCACGCTGCGCATCTATCGCCTGATTAATCTTTGCCGCAGCATCCTGCTGCTCCGCCGTCAGCTGCAGGCTTTCGCCACGCTCCTGCACCGTGTTGTAGCTGTTGCGCAGCACACGCTTCTGCACTGCGTCCGCAAAACCGTTCTGTGACAAAGCGCGCGCCACAGCGGAGCTCACACCATGCTGCGCCAGCTCGCTCACACTCAGCGCCCCTACAGCCTGCGCCAGTACGCCCAATGCCGCATGCTGACCTTTGGCGCGTTTGGCAAGCGTTCCTTCAGCCAACGCCTGCCTGCCTGCGGCATTGATGCGATAAGCCAAAACAGTTTTTTCCTGCAAGCGCTCATTATAAACATAATAAAGCAGACGTCCCTGCGCATCACGCACGGCACGCCGCTTAATGCTCGATTTTCCCGGCACAAAAAGACGCATCGCCTCTGCCAGCGAACACATATAATAATCTGCCATCCATTTGGCAGTAGCCAGCATTTCCTTATCAAACCAAGGAGTATCGCCTAAGGCTGCCTCCACCGGCTTCAGTTTACTTCTCAGCACTTCATCACTAGGCAGCGGCACACGCTCTACCACAAAGCCTTCCACCTTCTGGCCGCTGAAAGGTACTACTACACGCCAGCCGCTGTCTATAAACTGCAGTGCTTCCGGCACACTGTAGGTAAACTGACGGAATAAATTTTTTACCGGTAAATTTATCGCAACATTAACAGCAAACATGGCAACCTCCTGCAAACATACTTGTAGTTTATTATAGCATAAATCAGGGAGAAGATAAATCGGCAGGGGTGCGGAGGGTGTGTATATCATGTATATAAATAAGGCGTTCTACCGTACTTTTGGTAGAACGCCTTTTGCAGCTTTATGCTATTTTACTGTTATGCTGTCAGCTTGGATGCCAGCTCACGTACTTCTGCTTCCGAAAGCTTTGAAAGACGTACAGTTCTTTCGATGCTTTCCCCTTCACTCAAAAGGTCTTTGGCTAATTCAATGTTACGTGCCTGTGCTTTTTCACTAGCTTCTTTCGCTACTGCTTCTGCCTTTCTTGCAGCATATTCTTCAATCACGTCAGTCATTTTTTCTTCAACTGCCTTCGCTGCTGCTTCGGCCTTTCTTGCAGCATATTCTTCAATTACGTCAGTCATTTTTTCTTCGCCCTCCTTGCTGTATTTCAAAAACTCCATGCGCTCGGCAAATTCTTGGTAATGCAGATTCTTTGGCTCTGTGCAATATAAATCCTGCATCAGTTTACCAAGCGCTGTATCATCTCGACGCTGGCTGTTGACATAGATAATGTGCGAACCATCTTCAAAGCATTTCGCATTTTCATCGATTCTGCGCCTAATATTATACAGTGGCAAATTATCGTGCAAGACATCGTTTTCTGTGATAAAAATTACGTAGGTATCCGGCAGTTCTTCGTAGAGCTTACCAGGCTGCAGGAAGTGTGTATCAAGGATACTGCTGTAAAATCTGGCGCGTCTTGCAGGTGCGCCTTCATCGCTTCTCTGCACCTCTACGTTAAAATAACGTCCTTTGCTATCCAGCGCTAAAATATCCAGTTGAGAAGAATGTCCGTAGATGTTTTGGATAAAGCTCTGTATTCTGACATTTCTCACCTTAATTTTATCATCTCCCAGGATAACGCGCAAGAAAACCTGCGCTGCTTTTTTGTTGTCATCTAGCATAAAATTCATAAACCTGTTGTTCATCATGCAAAGGCTGCCGATGACCTGCTTGATTTCGCTGTTTTGACCTACTTCGGTTGTTTGCATTACTTTAGCTCCCTTCTTAACAAAAAACGCCCTATGTACTACTCAATAATACATAAGGCGTTCTCAATGACGCTGCGACGACCGTACTCCAGGCAGGCGTGCAAAAATCTTACGAATATATATTATCTGATTTTTCAGATTTTGTCAAGAGGAAAGAAGTTATAAGTTTTTCCCTTAAAAATAGGGTAATTTTAAGGGAAAGCTTTGGGATGTAAGGGAAAAGCACCTGCCTATCATTTTGCTGATAAACAGGTGCTTTGAAGTTTAGATTAGCTTACTTGTCCTCTTCGAGGATAATTCCACCTTTTCAATTTCTCGCTTCGTTACACTTGCGACAAACTGTGTCTCATTTATCCTCTTTCTTGCTCCCTGTTCGGTCGCAAGCGAGGATAGCGCGGCCTTTTCGATTTCTCGCTTCGTTACACTCGCGACAAATCGGGCCTTACTTACCAGTTCTGCCACGTTTGGTGAACGGTACGCCTTTAGCGCACAGCGGGCAGGTTGCCGGATCAAAGGTTTCTACGTTAAGGTGCAGCAGAGCCTCGGTGCGAACGCCGAAGTCTACCTTGCCGCCGCTGCGGTCAACCAGCAGGCCTACGCCTACGAGCTCGCCGCCATGCTCTTTAACTACTTCCATAACCTCTTTAACGCTGCCGCCGGTAGTTACGATGTCTTCAACAACCAGTACGCGGGTGCCTGCCGGAATTTGGAAGCCACGACGCAGAGTCATTTTGCCGTTTTCACGCTCGGTGAAGATAGCACGGGTGCCAAGAGCCTTGCCAACCTCGTGAGCCAGCAGGATACCGCCGGTCATCGGGCCAACTACCAGTTCAACATTGTCGTTTTCATAACGACGTGCGATTTCCTGGCACAGGCGCTCGGTATATTTAGGATGCTGCAGTACGTTGAATTTTTCAACATACATAGGGCTATGCAGACCGCTGGTCAGCAAAAAGTGACCATGGAGAACTGCTTCGGTTTCCTCGAGCATTTTCATAACATCTTTTTCTTCTAAAACTGCCATTTGCTTACACTCCTTTAATCTCTTCTACAATTGCCAATGCTGCTGCCTGTCTTGCTTCAGCCTTAGTAATAGGTCTGCCTACTACGATGTGACTGCTGCCATTTTGCAGAGCGCCTGCCGGTGTTGCTACGCGCTTCTGGTCATCCAGAGAGCTGCCCGCAGGACGCACGCCCGGGGTAACAATCAGGAACTCGGGGCCGCAAGCCTCACGGATAGCCGCAGCTTCCTTAGGAGAAGCAACAACGCCGTCCATGCCTGCTTCCTTCGCCAGCTTAGCCAGGCTGATAACTTGCTCGGCAATAGTATTTTTATAATTCAAATCAGCAAACTGTTCATCATCCATGCTGGTAAGAATAGTTACAGCAATCAGCTTCGGTGCCGGACGGCCTGCTGCCTCAGCAGCCTCATGCACAGCCTTAACAGCTTCTGCCATCATCCTTTTTGCCACCGACAGCATGAACGTTCATCATATCTGCACCCAAATCGCTGAGTACGGTAAGTGCATGAGCAACAGTGTTAGGAATATCCTGCAGCTTGAGGTCCAGGAAAACATGCTTGCCCTGTTCCTTCAAGAAGCGGATAATTTCGCTGCCTACTGCATAATAAAGCTCCATGCCAACCTTGTAGTAGCTTACTGCGTCACCCAATTCGACAACGCAAGCCTTAGCCTGTTCCAAGGTAGGAAAGTCGAGTGCGACTATTAATCTATCATCAGATTTCATAAGAATCTCCCTTTTGTCATTCTTTCTAAAAGACGCTGGAGAATGCGTCAGATGCGAAGAACGGCGACGACGGCGTACATACTCGTACTCCTCACCCTTCGGGTATTAGCACGACCAACAGTTTTTACTGCATTTACACTTGTAAAAACTGGGTCTTAGCGTCAGGAGCCGTTCTGAAGCAGATGGCGTGTTATACAGCGTCGTTATACAACGGCATGCTTGCCTTGCCATTCGGTAATGCCAGTCCGACAATTTCAGAAATATTCTGCGCGTTGTGTCTGTCCAGATATGCCAGCATACCATGAGCAATGGTTTCAGCGATATCAGGCTGTACAAAGTTTGCGGTGCCAACTGCTACCGCACTTGCGCCTGCCAGCATGAACTCAATTGCATCCTCGGCACACATGATGCCGCCCATGCCAATGATGGGGATATGCACAGCCTGCGCCACCTGGTAAACCAGGCGCACTGCTACCGGACGTACAGCAGGACCGCTGAGACCGCCGGTTACATTGCCGAGTACAGGACGCTGACGCTCAATATCAATCTTGGTACCGAGCAGCGTGTTAATCATGGAAATTGCATCCGCACCTGCTGCCTCTACAGCCTTCGCCATCACCACAATATCAGTTACGTTCGGAGAAAGCTTGGCGATAACCATTTTGCCGGTGTTGGCCTTAACAGCACGTACAACCTCAGCAGCTGCCTCCGGCACAGTGCCGAAAACAATACCGCCCTCTTTTACGTTCGGACAGGAGATGTTGATTTCTACTGCATCAACACCGTCTACATCCAGCTTTTTGGCAACAGCGCCGTATTCCTCGGGGGTATGGCCGTTAGATGTTGACAATCACAGGTACGTTATATTTTTTCAGCTCAGGCAGAGTGTGCTTCAAGAAGTACTCGCTGCCGGGGTTTTCCAGACCGATGCAGTTCAGCATGCCGGACGGGGTTTCTACCGCACGCTGGCCCTTATTGCCTGCTGCAGGCTCCAGAGATGTACCCTTTACAGTAACAGCGCCAACCTTTTCCAGGTCGAGAAAATCGGTAAATTCCAGGCCAAAGCCAAAGGTGCCGGAGCCGGTAGTAACAGGCGTAGCCATTTTCAGTCCGGCAATATCAACTGCCAGACGGCCATCATACAATGCTTTTACCATTCTCCTACCTCCTCTGCCCAGAATACCGGACCGTCCTTGCAGACCTTGATGCGCTTGCCAATGCCTTCGCAGGCACAGGACAGGCACGCACCAAGACCGCAGGCCATGTATTTTTCCAGAGATACCTGACATTTTACGCCGGCTTCTAAGCAGGCATTGGCAACTGCGCGCATCATCGGTACAGGACCGCAAACGTATACGCAGTCATAGCCACCCTCTTTCAACAGCTGCGGCAGCAGGGCCATTACAGTACCCTTAGTGCCGACACTGCCGTCATCGGTGGTCAGGTAAATATTTTTGCTGAGGCTTTCATAAAGCTTGGTCCAGAACAATTCCTCGGCACTGCGGCCGCCCATCAGGATATCGGTATTGCCCTCACCAAAACCCTCTGCCAAAAACAGCAGCGGTGCCAGGCCCAAACCGCCGCCAACCAACAACGGTTTTTTAGCGCTCATATCAAAGCCGTGTCCCAGCGGGCCGACGATACTCAGCTCGTCGCCGCTGCAAACGTCAGCCAGAATATGAGTTGCTTCACCAATGATACGGTAGATCATGGTGATGGTTCCCTCAGCCTTGTTAACTCCTGCTACGCCGAAGGGACGGCGCAGCAGCGGAGCAGTATTCTTACACACCTTCACGTTGACGAACTGTCCGGGGACAGCTTCGGCAGCGATTTCCGGTGCATAAACATTTATTAATTTTGTCGTACTATTTAAAACTCGTTGACCAATTACCTTGGCACTCGCAATAGTTTTAGACATAATCAATCCTCCCAGGTCAGGTCCTGCAGAGCGGTAACGCGTACAACGCTACGACGACGCATTGCGCTCATAACGTTCAACAGCTCGCGTGCAGTATCCATAGAGGTCAGGCAGGCAATTGCATGCTCTACGGTAGAACGGCGGATTTTGAAGCCGTCACGTTCAGCGTCACGGCCGTGGTTGGTGGTGTTGATAACCATGCCGATGCGGCCGCTCTTGATATCATCAATCAGGTTCGGATGACCTTCGCTTACTTTGGTAGCAACCTCAACAGTTACACCGTATTGCTGCAGGTATTCTGCAGTACCGTCAGTTGCGATAACGGTGTAGCCCAGCTCTTCAAAGCCGCGGGCAATAGCAACTGCCTCAGGCTTATCCATATCAGCAACGGTAATCAGGATTGCACCCTCGTGCGGTACATTGATACCGGAAGCAATGCAGGCCTTATACAGCGCACGGCTATACTGGTAGTCGCAGGCCATAACCTCACCGGTGGATTTCATTTCAGGTCCAAGGGTGATATCTACGTTGCTCATCTTGTTGAAGCTGAATACAGGAGCTTTTACAGCATAGTAGTCCGGGAAGAAGCGCAGACCTGCCTGCAGGCCTTGCTCTTTGAGGCTCATGCCCATTGCGCATCTGGTAGCAACGTCTACCATGGAGATGCCGGTAATCTTGCTCAGGAACGGTACGGTTCTGGAGGAACGCGGGTTAACCTCGATTACATAGACATGCTCGTCACGAACGATGTACTGAATGTTGATCATGCCCTTAACTTCCAGGCCCAGAGCCATCTTGTTGGTGTATTCGATAATGGTGCGGATAACACTCTCGCTCAGACTGCGCGGCGGATATACGGCGATGGAGTCACCGCTGTGTACGCCTGCACGTTCAACGTGTTCCATGATGCCGGGGATTAATACTTCCTTGCCGTCGCAGATAGCGTCAACCTCTACCTCAGTGCCCTGCAGGTAATGGTCAACCAGTACCGGATGCTCGTGAGAAGCCTTAACAGCATATGTCATGTAGTTGCGCAGCTCGTCATCGTTATAAACGATTTCCATAGCACGGCCGCCCAGTACGTAGGAAGGACGAACCATAGTCGGATAGCCAACATTGTGGGCAGCAACCAGCGCACCCTCGGTATCGAATACGGTGTGGCCCTGCGGACGCGGGATATCGCAGCTTGTCAGCAGCTCGTCGAAGCGTTCACGGTCCTCAGCGCGGTCGATGCTGTCAACGGAGGAGCCCAGAATCTTCACGCCTGCGCGGGAGAGCGGACCTGCCAGATTGATAGCGGTCTGACCACCGAATTGAACGATAACACCTTCCGGTTTTTTCTTTGTCGATAACGTTGAGAACATCCTCAACAGTCAGCGGCTCAAAGTACAGCTTATCGGAAATATCGAAGTCAGTGGAAACGGTTTCCGGGTTATTGTTGATGATAATGGTTTCATAGCCCATTTCCTTCAACGCCCATACGCAGTGTACGGAGCAGTAGTCGAATTCTACGCCCTGACCGATACGGATAGGACCGGAGCCGAGTACAACTACTCTCTTTCTGTCACTTACTTCAACCTCATCCTCGGTTTCGTAGCAGGAGTAGTAGTACGGGGTTGCAGCTTCAAATTCCGCAGCGCAGGTATCAACCATTTTGTAGGTCGGCAGAATGCCGTTAGCCTTACGCATATCGCGGATTTCAAACTCAGTCTTGCCTACGCGTTTACCGATAACAGCATCGGCAAAGCCCATTCTCTTAGCCTTACGCAGCAGGCTCGGAGTCAGCTCGTGAGTTTCCAGAGCTTTTTCCATTTTAATGATGTTTTGGATTTTGGAGAGGAACCACAGGTCAATCTTGGTGATATCGTGAATCTCTTCCAGAGTAATACCGCGGCGGATAGCCTCAGCAACAACGAAGCAGCGCTCGTCATCAATGCGTTTGATGCGGTCATGAATTTCTTCATCGCTCAAAGCCTTCAGCTCAGGCATTTCCAGATGGTTGAGGCCGATTTCCAGGCAGCGAACTGCTTTCAGCATGGAAGCTTCAAAGCTGCGCTCAATTGCCATAACCTCACCGGTAGCCTTCATCTGAGTTCCCAGGGTGCGGTCAGCGGTTACGAATTTATCGAACGGCCAACGCGGGAATTTCAGTACGATATAGTCAATGGTAGGCTCGAAGCAAGCCTTAGTCTTTTTGGTAACAGCGTTTTCGATTTCGTCCAGATTGTAGCCGACAGCAATTTTGCTGGTAACCTTAGCAATCGGATAACCGGTAGCTTTGGAAGCCAGTGCGGAAGAACGGCTTACACGCGGGTTAACTTCGATTACATAGTAGTTTTCGGAGTACGGGTCTAGAGCCAGCTGTACGTTACAGCCACCAACTACGCCCAGCTCACGCACGATATCGATAGAAGCCTGACGCAGCAGCTGTACTTCTTTATCGCTCAGAGTCTGTGCCGGAGCCACAACGATGGAGTCGCCGGTGTGTACGCCAACAGGGTCCAGGTTTTCCATGGAGCAAACGGTAATGCAGTTATCAGCAGCGTCGCGGATTACTTCGTATTCGATTTCCTTCCAGCCGGCGATGCTGCGTTCAATCAGGCATTGGCCGATGGGGCTGTAGCCCAGGCCCTTTTGCACGATATCAATCAGCTCTTCCTCGTTTTCAGCAATGCCGCCGCCGGTACCGCCGAGGGTATACGCAGGACGGACAATCAGCGGATAGCCGATTTCCTTGCCGAAGTCGCAAGCAGCCTCAATGGTTTCTACGATGGTGCTTTCAGGAATCGGCTGATGGATTTTCTCCATAGTTTCCTTAAACATTTCGCGGTCTTCACCACGTTTGATAGCGCTGATCTGAGTGCCCAGCAGACGAACGTTGTATTTGCTCAGAATGCCTTGCTCTTCCAGTTTCATAGCCATGTTCAGGCCAACCTGACCGCCAAGTGTTGCCAACAGGGAATCAGGATGCTCACGTTTGATAATTTTTTCAATGAATTCAACGCTGATAGGTTCAACATATACACGGTCAGCCACATGCACATCAGTCATAATGGTTGCAGGGTTACTGTTAATCAGTACAACCTCCAGGCCTTCTTCCTTCAGAGCACGGCAAGCCTGGGTGCCAGCATAGTCAAACTCTGCTGCCTGACCGATAATAATAGGGCCGGAGCCGATAACGAGAACCTTTTTAATATCTTTAAGTTTCGGCATAATTAACGACCCTCCATCATATCAACAAAATGTTTAAACAAATAATCATGATCACCAGGGCCGGGGCAGGCTTCCGGATGATATTGAACGGTAAAGGTAGGATGCTTGGTGTATTCCAGGCCTTCGATAGTACCGTCGTTCATGGAAATGTGGCTGATGTTGATGCCCTTGCCTTCCAGAGATTTTTCATCTACAGCATAGCCGTGGTTTTGGGCGCTGATGTAGATGCGGCCGGTTGCCAGGTATTTTACCGGTTGGTTGATACCGCGATGGCCGAATTTCATTTTATAGGTATCAGCGCCGTTAGCCAAAGCCATGAGCTGATGACCGAGGCAGATACCGAAAATCGGTTTCTTGCCGATTAATTTCTTAATGTTTTCAATAACCTCAGGCAAATCCTTCGGGTCGCCAGGGCCGTTGGACAGGAAGATACCGTCTGGATCACATGCCAGTACCTCTTCTGCGGTAGCGGAAGCAGGGAATACTGTCAGGCGGCAGCCAAAGGCTTCAATGGATTTCAGGATATTGCGTTTAATACCGAAGTCCATAACAGCTACATGCAGCTTGCCCTCGCCCATAGTGTAAACCTCGGGAGTGGTAACCTCCTCAACCTGGTTGTGTACTGCCGGTAAAGCCAGCAGCTTCTGTACTTCATCATCAGGCATTTCTGCCGGAACGATTACGCCCTGCAGTACGCCGTGATTACGGATTTTACGGGTGATAGCACGTGTATCTACGCCTGCTAAGGTCGGAATATCCTGTTCAGTCAGGAAGTCCTCCAGGCTCTGCTCATTGCGCCAGTTGCTGGGGCAATCGCACAGCTCGCCGATAACGAAGCCCTGGAAGAAGCATTTCTTGCCTTGGTTAAACAGCGGGTTGCAGCCATAGTTGCCTACCAGCGGATAGGTCATTACTACAATCTGACCGCAGAAGGATGGGTCGGTCAAGGTCTCCTGGTAACCGCTCATGCCGGTGGTGAATACAACCTCACCTACAGCATTGCGTTTGCCACCATACAGAGTGCCTTCAAAAACGCTGCCGTCTTCTAAAACTAATTTTCCTTTTCTTACTTTTTCGTGCATACTACACCATCCCTCATTACAAAATTACCGTGCAGCATAGTGGCAACAGCCTTGCCGGTGCAGGACTTGCCTTCGTACGGGGTGAATTTGCCACGGGTATAGAATTTGGAGCTGTCAACAGTCCATTCTTTATTTAAGTCCATAATAGTGATATCAGCAACACTGCCCTCTTTCAGAGTACCGCCGGCAAGCTTGAACAGCTTAGCAGGCTCGCAGCTCATTTTGCTGATGATAGTATTCAGGTCAAATACGTGGGTGTGATATAAGTCAGTCAGCATTACTGCCAGAGAGGTTTCCAGACCGCAGAAGCCGTTCGGAGCATAACGGAATTCAACATCCTTTTCTTCCGGTGCGTGCGGGGAGTGGTCGGTAACGATAGCGTCAACAGTGCCGTCTAAAACAGCCTCACGCATAGCCTGTACGTGGTCTGCACTGCGCAGCGGCGGGTTAACGCGGGTTGCGGAATTGTAATCTGCGCAAGCCTCATCAGTCAGAGTCAGATGATGTACGGTTACTTCGCTGGTAACATTTACGCCGCGTTTTTTAGCCTGGCGGATGATGTCGATTGCACCCTTGGAGGCAACGTGGCAGATGTGTACATGTGCGCCGGTGTATTCAGCGATGATGCAGTCACGTGCAACAGCGATATCCTCGCTGATTGCCGGTACGCCCGGAACGCCGATACGTGCGGAAACAGCGCCTTCATGCATGTAGCCTTCGGAATCCAGTTCTGGATCAATCGCATGGCACAGCAAAGGCTTGTCAAAAGCAGTTACATATTTGGCAGCCAGCACCATCAGACGGGAGCTCTTTACATAGTGGCCATCATCGGAGAAGCCCATAGCGCCTTTTTCTGCCATGTCGCCCATCTCTGCCAGCTCTTCGCCCTTTTCGCCCTTGCTGATTGCGCCGATAACTTCAACGTTAGCGTAGCTTTCCTCGCGAGCGCGTTCTTTGATACCGCTTACTACGATGGAGGTATCGATAACAGGCTTGGTATTAGGCATGCAGGCAACGGTGGTTACACCGCCGGCAGCAGCAGCCTTGGTACCGCTGATAATATCTTCCTTAGCTTCCAGGCCGGGCTCACGCATATGAGTGTGTACGTCAATCAGACCAGGAGTTACTACGAGGCCGGTTGCATCAAAAACCTCGTCAGCTGCTTCGGCAATATCCTTGCCCAAAGCTTTAATTTTGCCATCCTCAACGAGGATATCCATTACAGCATCTAATTTTTGGCTGGGGTCTACTACCCTGCCGTTTTTAATCAATGTTTTCAATGTGTTTACCTCCTGTCAAAGTCAAGAATAAGAGTGCCATACGTACAGCTACGCCGTTTTGTACCTCAGTACGGATTGCGGCGTTATCGCAGTAACCAACCTCCCAGGAGATTTCCAGACCACGGTTCATCGGGCCGGGATGCAGCACGGTTACGTCAGGCTTAGCCAGCTTCAGGCGGTTTTCGTTAATTCCGAAGATACGTGCATATTCACGCGGAGACGGGAACAGACCCTTTTGCTGACGCTCCAGCTGAATACGCAGGATATCGATTACGTCAGCGCCTTCGATTGCTTCTTCAACGCGTTTGTGTACTGTAACGCCCAGAGAAGCGATGTCGTGCGGCAGCAGAGTCATAGGACCTGCAACGTGTACCTCAGCGCCCATTTTGGTCCAGGCAGCAATATTGGTGCGGGCAACACGGCTGTAGAGAATATCGCCGATAATTGCCATTTTCAAGCCCTTCAGGTTTTTGCCCTGCTCACGGATAGTAAACATATCCAGGAAGCCTTGAGAAGGATGTGCGTGTGCGCCATCACCGGCGTTGATGATTACAGGGTCTGCAACCTTAGCAGCATATGCTGCAGCGCCTTCAATGGGGTGACGCATAACAATCGCATCACAAGCCATGGATTGTACAGTCAGGATGGTGTCGCGCAGGCATTCACCTTTGACAACACTGGAAGAGGATGTAGTGATGTTTACTACATCGGCACCCAGATATTTGCCTGCCAGCTCGAAGGATGTACGGGTACGTGTACTGGGCTCATAGAACAGATTGATGATAGATTTACCGCGCAGTGAGGGCACCTTTTTGATATCCCTCTTCATAATCTTCTTCATTTCCTCAGCGGTTTTCAAAACCAGCTCGATTTCCTCAACGCTGAGGCTTTCCAGATCCAGTATATCTCTGCCACCCAGAGATACATTTGATTTAGCCATTAGCTTTACCTCCTGTTTTTTATAATAAAATTGCATAATAAAAGGCCTTCTCATCCCATGATGGTGCAAAAAGGCCTTAGGTTTCATAATAACTTATACCTTGCAGTCTCACAGGACCAATTTAAAGGTGCAAATTGATTGTATATATTTTACACCTTAATGAAGAATACGTCAAATATTTCGAGGTAAAATCTTGGCAGGAATTTTTTACTTATAGTATAATAAAGAAGATTAAAAATTAGCGAGGTAATTATGCGAAACACCATTATAGATAATCTGCGTGGCATCTGCATGCTTGGCGTCATCGGTATTCATATCGGCAGCCTGGCACTTGCCCCCAACAACTTTACTCTTTACTTATTACTGGAGATTTTAAGCCGTTACAGTGTCCCCTCCTTTTTCTTTATCTCCGGCTACGGCCTGGCCTGTACGGATAAAGGCCTATTAAGCGGCAGCCGGCTGAACTATATCGACTTTATGAAGAAGCGTCTGCGGGGAGCAGGCCTGCCTTACGTCAGCTGGTCGCTTTTTTACATGCTCTACTTCTGGCTGATTCTGCCACCGGGCTTCGTCAGCTGGAATCCGCTGCATGTGGCCTATGTTTTATTCTTCGGCCTGGGCTGCTACCATTTGTATTTTATGGTCATCCTGCTGTGGTTTTATGCAAGCTATCCGCTCTGGTGCCGGCTTCTGCGTATAATTATACATCAAAACATACCGTTTATGCTAGTGCTTTTATTCATTTTCCAGCTTGCTTTCAACTGCTGGACAACGCATCCAGGCTTGAACACAGCGGGTTGGAGCGTCTTGGCTAAAAATTTCTTTGATTATCGCCTCAACTATCTCCCCTTGCATTATCTGCTTATTTTTATAAGCGGCGGCCTGGCAGCCTGCTATTGGCAAAAATTCATTGCCCTTCTGCGCAGATACAGTGTAATTGTCTGCCTGATTTTTGCGGCAAGCGTTGTCTGGGACGTGCAAAGCTGTTACGAAGCAGTTACTGACAAAGGCTACACGCTGATTGATCTGGCCAATACCTATCACCAGCTCAGCCCGCAGGGACTCTGCTACACCGTAGGCTCGCTGCTCTTCTTCTGCCTGGCACTGGATTGGCTGGAGCGCAAGGCGCAAAGCGAAGGCTCCCTCGCGAAGCCTTTCTATAAAGCCATCAGCATCCTTTCCGCTTATTCTATGCTCATCTACTTTGTGCATCCGTTGCTTTTGGACTGGCTAAGCAGCGCCTATAACCATTTCGGCATCATCATGACCGTTAAAAAGGTAGCCCTTTCCTACGTATTGCTGGTGCTCGGCTCGCTGGCCCTCAGCATCCTGTTGACAAAAGCATTTGAAAAATGCAGTACGGCAAAGCTGCTGTTTACAGGTAAACGGTGAATTCAATACAAGCAAAAAGACGTTGCGTGCTTTTTCAAGCACACAACGTCTACTTTTTTTGCCATCTTAAATTTTACAGCTGAGCCTTCATTAATTTCTTATAAACCTCAACGCCGGGCTGGTCAAATGCATCCACATCCGCCAGCTCGCCCTCATAGGCAATCGTCAGCATCAAAAAGTACATTAGCTGACCAAGATAATACTCATTCAGCTTCGGCAGCGTAAAGCGCGCATTGTAACGGTTATCACCCGTCAGCGCCGCTTCATTGGCATTAAGCGCCGCCTTGAGCGCCTTCGCCATATCCATGCCCTCGTATTTATCGAAGAACGGTACATCGGCAAAAGGATTGTGCAAAACTGCCTCAACCTCAGGATTGGCAAACCTCCAAGGAACTGCACCACCTTATTCAGACGACCGTCCTGATGCTGCTGTGTCTGCGCATGCATATCCGTTGTGCCGACAGCAACAATCGGCGTTCTGCCGTAGTAAACAGTTTCACCCTCGCGGTTGCAGCGCTTGCCAAGCGATTCCGCCAGCAGCTGCACATACCATTCGCTCAACGATTTCAGGCGCAT
>ENA-OQDC01000476-OQDC01000476.1-human-gut-metagenome-genome-assembly--contig:-NODE-476-length-28133-cov-6.304221_pt1 | contig 28133 bp, 22 predicted proteins | sample MGYA00242770_ERZ504601 | MGnify/ENA primary metagenome ERZ504601 (study PRJEB26092, sample SAMD00036305) | human gut metagenome | host: Homo sapiens | study: EMG produced TPA metagenomics assembly of...
TACTGGCGCGGCACCAGGATGCCGTCGGGTACGCCGTGGCACGTGGTGGGAATGTCGACGTTAAAGATGTCGTCGTGCACGAACTCGCTGTCCTCGATGGTACCGTCGAGGGCGCGGGCCACCAGGGCGCGCGTGTAGGCAAGCTCGATGCGATGACCCACGCCGTAGCCGCCGCCGATCCAGCCGGTGTTGACCAGGTACACACGCGTGCGGCCGTCGGCGATGCGCTCACCGAGCATCTTGGCATAGACCATGGGGTCGAGCGGCATAAACGGCTCGCCAAACAGCGAAGAGAACGTGGGCGTGGGCTCGGTGACGCCGACCTCGGTGCCGGGGATCTTGGCCGTAAAGCCCGTCACAAAGTGGTACATGGCGGCGTCGACCGTCAGACGCGAGATAGGCGGCAGCACGCCAAAGGCGTCGCAGGTCAGGAAGAGCACGACGCTCGGAGTGGTGCCCATGCCCTTGGTCCACGCGTTGGGAATGTGCTCCACGGGGTAGGCCACGCGCGTGTTGTGCGTGATCGAGACGTCGTCGTAGTTGGGCTTGCGATTCTCATCGAGTACCACGTTTTCACAGATGGCGCCAAAGCGAACGGCGTTGAAGATCTCAGGCTCGTGGAACGCGTCCAGGCCCTCACACTTGGCGTAGCAGCCGCCCTCGACGTTAAAGATGCCCATATCGGACCAGCCGTGCTCGTCGTCGCCGATCAGTAGGCGCGTGGGGTTGGCCGAAAGCGTGGTCTTGCCGGTGCCGGACAGGCCAAAGAACACCGCGGTCTCATGCGTGACGGGGTCCATGCTGGCGGAGCAATGCATGGGCAGCACGTCGTCCTCGACGGGCAGCAAGTAATTCATGACACTGAAGATGGACCTTTTTGATCTCACCGGAGTAGCCGGTGCCGGCGACCAGAATCACGCGTTCCTGGAAGTTGATGACCACGGCGGCGCTGGAGTTGAGGCCCTTGATGGCGGGGTCACACTGGTAACCTGGCGCGGCAAGGACGCAGAAGTCCGGCTCGCCGGTGCGCGCGATTTCGCGAGCGAGCGGGCGGGCGAGCATCTGCTTAATAAAGAGCGCCTGGCTGGCACGCTCGCAGGCGACGAGCAGTCGGCGCGTGTGGTTGCGGTCGGCGCCGGCCATGCCGCGGGTGACGAACACATCGCGCTCGTTGAGATAGTCGACGATGCCGGCTTTGATGACCTCGTAGCTTTCGACGGACAGCGGGCGGTTGACGGCGCCCCAGGCGATCTTGTCGTGCACGTCGGGCGTATCGACGATAAAGCGGTCGTTGGGCGAACGTCCGGTACGCTCCCCCGTCTCGATCACGAGTGCGCCGTTGGAGGCCATACGGCCCTCTTCGCGGCGAATCGCATGCTCGACGAGCTCGGCTGCCGGCAGGTCAACCAGCAGGCGGGGCTGGTTCTCGGCGGGATCTTCGACCAGCGTAATGCCAAAGTTGGATAGAACTTCTGCAGGGGTAACACCAGGCATGGGGCCTCCTTTAAAAGCGCGACACGTGGACGCGGCACGCACTTTACTCACGTAAAGCCCGTTGTACCCGATATGCAAAAACGTTTTTGCGGCAACGGCGAAGCGCCCGCTCAACGGTCAAAAATCGCACGCAAGCGGCCTAGTCATTTGGGACGTTCTTAAACGACTAGTCGTTGGGGACACTCTTGAACAGGCAACAACCAAGGAGCGACCCCGGATGCCGGCACTTAGGGACGTTCCTAAAGTGCCGGCACATAAGTAATGTCCCCAAGTGCCGACTACAGCGGCAAGCCTTGGCCGAGCATGGCGATGGCACTCATGAGGACCAGCATGCCGGCGGCGTAGGGCAGCACTGCGCCCAGGAGCTCGGCATCCTTACCGCGCACGTGAACGGCGGCAAGACCGATGGCGAGGGTCTGTGGCGAGATCATCTTACCGGCGGCGACGCCCAGGGCGTTCAGCGCGACCATCCAGTAGTCACTCACGCCCAGCGCCGTAGCCGCCTGGCTCTGGATGGGACCAAACAGCATGCCCGAGGACGTGCCCGAACCGGTCACGAACGCACCGACGGCACCGATCCACGGGGCCAGAATCGGGTACAGACCACCGGCGACGGCGATGCAGAACGCGCTAATCGAAGAAATCATGCCCGCATAGCCCATCACCTTGGCGCAGCCCAGCACCGAAAGCATGGTAATGACCGTCGGCATCATCTGCTTGACGGTCGCGGCCAGTACCTCGCCCATCAGACGCGGCGAAGCGCCCTGAATCGCGCCGCCGACAAACGCGGCCAGGAAGATCCAAACACCCGGTGTGTTGATCCACGAAAACGTAAGCGTACCGGGGTTCTCGCCGCAATACACCTGCACGTGGCTCGCAAACGGCGCGAGCACGGCGTGCACGACGGGAACCAGGTTGGAGGTACCCAGCAGCAGCACAAAAATCAGGATGAAGCACGACCAGGCAGAAAGCGCCGACTTAACGGTGAGCTGTTCGCCGGCCTCGATATTCATATGGAAGCGCGCATCCAAATGCCCCGACTTCTCGGCGCGCATGGCAAGCGCGGCAGTCAGCGCAAGCGACACGATGGAGCCCACGACTACGGCAAGCTCGGGACCCACAAACATGGCAACGATCAGGGCCGCGCCGACAAAGGACACACCGGAAAGCAGTGCCACGCCGGCAACGCCGTGCAGACGCTCGCTCACGCTTGCAACATTGCCTTGGTCATCAGCGACACGGCCCGCAACCAGCACGATAAGCAGCGGCATCGCCACAAAGAAGGGCGCGAGCTGCACCAGCTGAACGGTCGCCAAATGCAGGGAATCCAGGCCCACCAGGTCGGCAACGGACACCGTGGGGATGCCAATGGAGCCGTAGGGCGTGGGCACGCCATTGGCCAGCAGACAGATCAGCACGGCGGGAACGGCCTCAAAGCCCAGACCAGCAAGCATGCCGGCGGGAATGGCAACGGCAGTGCCAAAACCAGCCATGCCCTCCATAAAGCCGCCGAAGCACCAAGCCACGAGCAGCGCCAACAGACGACGGTCGCTGCTGATGGAGGTAATCATGCTGCCGATCACGTCCATGGCGCCCGTGCGCACACACAGGTTATACGTGAACACCGCGGCGATAATCACGAGCACGATGGGCCACAGGGCCATCAAAAAGCCCTCGAGCGAGGCCGTGGCTATCTGCGCCGCCGGCAAATGCCACCACGCAAAGGCGAGCACGCACGAAAGGGCGAACGAGCCAATGGCGGCCTTCCAAGCCGGCCATTTAAAGCACAGCAGCATCACGACGAGCCAGATGATCGGCACAAGAGCCAGCAAAAACGCAGCGACATCCATGGGTAAAAGCTCCTTGGTACCGCGCAAGCGGCATCGGGGGGTCACAAAACTTCAACAGGATACCGCACGTTTACCGACAAATTACAGCCGCCCGCCGAAATTATTGAACAACCTGTTCAAAAATACGAATGGACACCACCGCGACTATACTAGAGCACAGTAAGAGAAAGGAACCGCCTTGAGCATCACGCCCCTCGATAGCATCCGCCGCGCCATCGCCCGCCGCAATGGCGTCGCCGACCCCACCGTATCGGACGGGGCGCACGGGCAGGGCGGACGCATCGAGAACGGCCTGTTCCCCGCATCGCACACCGCCGAGGAGCTCGCACGAATCCAAGAGCTAAGCCAGCGTAACGCCGGCGGTCCCGACAGCAGCCAGGCCACACGCCGTCGCCGCGAGCGCGATCGCCAGCCCGGCCCCATCCACCGCATGGTCAATGCCTGGTGGAACCGCCTGCTCGGAGCCGTCTACGGCGGCGGCTTCTCCACGCAAGAAGCCGAGTACGAAGATCACGCCACCCGTCGCGACTACCTTTGGAATACCCTGGGCACCGCCGTGTGGGGCATGGTGTTTCCGTTGCTCACCATCGTGTCCACACAGCTCGTGGGCGCCGAGGAGGCTGGCAAATTCTCCATCGCCTTTGTCACCGGCACGCTCATCATGATCGCGTGCAACTACGGCGTGCGCAATTTCCAGGTCTCGGACATCGACGAAAAGACGTCCTTTGCCTCTTACCAGCTCAACCGCTGGATCTGCGGAGCGCTCGCGCTGGCATGCGGCCTGGTATACAGCAGCGCCCGCGGCTACGATGCGCAGATGGCCACAATCGGCCTGGGCGTCTACCTGTATAAGGTGATCGACGGCATTGCCGACGTGTACGAGGGACGCCTGCAGCAGGCCGACAAACTCTACCTGGCCGGCATGAGCCAAACGCTACGATCCGTCGGCGTCATCGCGGTCTTTAGCGTGGCACTGTTCCTCACGCGCAGCATGCCCATCGCCGCCATGGCCATGGGCATCGCCGCGATTGCCTCGCTCGTGCTGGTCACCGCCCCGCTCGCCCTGCTCGAAACCGAAAAATCACGCCGTATGAGTCTGCGCGAGGCTGGTCACCTGTTTATCCAGTGCGCCCCGCTCTTTGGTGCGCTGTTCCTGTTCAACCTCATCGAGAGCATGCCCAAGTTCGTGATGGAAGGCACACTGGCCTACAAATACCAGCTGTACTTTAATGCACTGTTCTTTCCAGCGCAGGCTATTTTGTTGAGCATTGGATTTATCTATAAACCGCAGCTCCTACGTCTGTCGAGCATTTGGGCGAATCCGCGCAAGCGTCGCCGCTTTGACTTGATTATTGTTGCCGTTATGGCACTGATCGTGGTCATTACCGGAGCGTGCGCCGCATTTATGGCAGGCCCCGGCATCCCCATCATGAGCTTTATGTACGGCCTCAACTTTGAGCGCTACCGCACGCTGGCACTGCTAATGGTTGTCGCCGGCGGCGTCACCGCGGCAATCGACTTTATCTACGCCATCATCACGGTGTTGCGCCACGCCGGCGATGTCACCAAGATCTACCTGATCTGCTTCGCCGTAAGCGTGGTGCTGCCGGTGATCCTGATTAAGCTGCTGGGTCTGATGGGCGCCGTGGTGAGCTACCTAGCCATCATGGCCCTACTCCTGGTGCTGCTGATAATCGAGTACGCCCACATCCGCCAGCGCATCGAGCGCGACCGCAACCCCTACGGCGCCTAATTAGCTGCCCCGGTCACCGGAATTTGCGATGGAATCGCCCCGGCTGGGGTCTCGTTGAAGACAATATGCATTACGTAAAACTAAGTGAGTAGATTTTTACCGAATCCCTGACCACACCGACAGAGCACAAGTCTGTGACCTGCGGTTTTATTGAGGCAAATATGTTGGGTGCTCGGCATTTCCAAAAAAGTCTACTCACTTAGCCAGCGGGCAGCCAAATGATTATTTAATCCCCGTCCCAGAAAAATCAATTAACGGACAGAAGGGCAAAAGTAGTCAAAAAAAGCCCTGTCCCAAATTAGCTACCCTTTGCGTAATCATTTGCCAGGAAGAATGTTCGCGTAGAACTCGGCCCCGTCGTCTAGGCGAAGGATGCCCACGCGGCCGAACTCGGAGCCCGTTGCGGCGGCGCAGTCGATGTCGATGCGATCGGGCACGCCAGCGGTATCCTCGCCGCCCAGGCGCACAATCTGCCCGCGCCCCGACTCCTCATCGAGCCCCGCCAAGCCGCCGACCTCACAATAACGCCCGAGCGACACCGTGGGCGTGTGGCCGCTCACCACGACCGGACCCTTGCCCTCGGCAGAAAGCAGCCCCGTCGGCGCATCCCAATAGCCGTGACGAATCCACAGCAGGTCATCGGACGACTGCACGGCAAGCATCTGCTTCAGCAGTTCGCGATCGACATCCACCGCCCCCGTACCATCGGCACAATCAACCCCATGTTCAAGCAAAAACGCCCGGGCCGCCTCGGTCTGGATGCCGGCATGTACCAGCAGGTACGGACGCTCGTCAGTCTCGACCACCGCGTAGAGCGGCAACGTCGCCATCCAACGCACGAGCTCCTCGTACGCCTCAAATTCCATATCGTTGAGCTGCTGACGGGTAGTCCAACCGCCGTTGATGTCCCAGGTCTCGGCGTCGAGCGGATCCTGGCCAATGATGGCATCGAGCATAATCTGCTCGTGATTGCCCTTGAGCACGCGAGCGTTGGGCAGCGAGCGCACCAGTTTAATAACGCCAACCGGATCGGGCCCGCGATCGATCATGTCGCCCAGCACGTACAGTGTATCGTCGGACGCCAGCGAAATCTTGGACAGGGCCTCGTCAAGCGCACGCACGTGCCCGTGAGCATCGGATGTCACATAGATCGCCATGGAACGCCTCTCTTTACATTGCGGCCGAAGCCCGGAGTCGCAACTAAAACTTCAAGTTGAACTTAAACGTTACCCATTCTACTCCGTTGCAATAAAGCTGGAAAGGGTTGCATACCGTCAACGGTCACCAGCGCACGCCTGCCAACCCGCATCGCTCACGCCACGTCGTCTGGCCCGGCGCCCCAACCAATGCCGCCCGCGCCTCTGCTTCGTGTCGAAAATGCGCGTGCCCGCAATCCAGACCCATAAACCCACCACCTTTGGGTACAAATGACTGCAGACAACTGACCGTGCCACGCCAACCACCCAGGAGCGGACACCATCCATGAACCAGATACTTCTCTTTATCGGCCTCGTCATTATTCTGTGCCTGACCATCAAACCCGTCGGAAAAAAGCTCCCCTTTCCCACCCTGCTCATCTTTATCGCGCTGGGCATGCTGCTGGGCGTCAACGGTCCGGCGCACATCGACTTTAGCGACTATGCACTCACCGAAACCGTCTGCAGCACGGCGCTGCTGTTCATCATGTTCTACGGCGGCTTTAACACCAACATCAACCGCGCCAAACCTGTCGCCGTGCCCGCGGTGCTGCTGAGCACGCTCGGCGTCGTCATCACTGCCGGCATCACGGGTGCGTTTGCGCACTTTGTACTGGGTTTCGACTGGATTGGTGGCCTGCTGCTGGGATCGGTCGTGGCATCCACCGACGCGGCCAGCGTCTTTAGCGTACTGCGCGAGCACAGTCTTTCGCTGAGAGGTGGCACCGACTCGCTGCTCGAGGTCGAATCGGGCTCCAACGACCCCGTCGCCTACATGCTTACCGCGGTGCTCGCGACCCTTGCGGCGGGCGGCAATATCGACATTCCCGTGCTGCTGACCAAGCAGATCATCCTGGGCGTGGGGTTGGGCCTTGCCATCGGCTGGGCATCGGGCCGCTTGATCGAGTGCGCGCATGCAACGGCCGAGGGCGCGCAGACTATCTTTTTGTTCGCCGTAGCGATTGTCGCCTACGCGCTGCCGAGCTATCTGGGCGGCAACAGCTTTTTGGCCGTATACCTTGCAGGCATCGTGCTGGGCGCAAGCGACATCACCGACAAGGTCGAGATGGCGCACTTCTTCGACACCCTCACCGAGATGGCCGAGATGACTATCTTCTTCTTGCTCGGCCTGCTCGTGACGCCCGCCCGCCTGCCGCAAATGCTGCTGCCGGGCCTGGCACTCATGGCGTTTATGCTCTTTGTGAGCCGCCCCATCGCCGTCGGTGCGCTCCTGGCGCCCTTTAAGACGAACCCTCGCCAGGTCGCGCTCGTAAGCTGGGCGGGCCTGCGCGGCGCGGCTTCGGTCGTCTTTAGCCTCTTTGCCGTTGTGGCCGGCGTTCCCGGTGGACACGACCTGTTTGACCTGGTCTTTGTGATTGCCGTGTCGAGCATTGTGGTGCAGGGCTCGCTGCTGCCGGCAGTAGCGAAGAAACTCGATATGATCGATGCAGAAGGCGACGTGCGCCGCACGTTTAACGACTACCGCGACGAGGACGGCATGTCGTTTGTCAAGCTCAAGGTGGGTGCGGGCCATCCGTTTGCCGGTCGCTCGCTCGCGGATATTGGCAGCGCGACGGACATGCTGGTGGTCCTGGTGCTGCGCGACGGCGCGCACCCGGTGCTGCCCAACGGCGATACCGTAATTGAAGAAGGCGACCTTCTGGTTATGGCCGCGGCGACGTTTGAAGAACGTGCCGAGGTTACGCTGAGCGAGGTCACCGTGACGCCCCATGGACGCCTGGCCGGACAGCGCCTGCGCGACGTGCCGCAGGGCAAGCACCCGTTTATCGTCGTGATGCTCAAGCGCGACGGCCAAACGATCATTCCCGACGGCAACACCCTCATATACGCCGGCGACGAAGCCGTCATCGCCACGCTGGCGTCGTAGCGGCAAGGGGATAACCGTCCCGAATTGGCTACATTTGAGCATCAATCGCCCCGGCTGGGGTCTCGTTGCGGACAATTAGCGCCTCTCAAAACTAAGTGAGTAGACTTTTGTAGAATCGCCGACCACGTCACCAAAGCACAAGTCTGTGACCTGCGGGTTTGTTGAAGCAAAATTGTCGGGTGCTCTGGATTTCCAATAAAGCCTACTCACTTAGCCAGCGTGCAGTCAAAATAGATCGGTCGCGAGCTCATTGGACTCCATTGCGACGGCTTATCGTGCATTTTCGCGCAGCTGCGGGTACAGACGCCCGTCCCAAATTAGCTACCCTAGTCATCGTCGACGGCAAAATCGCGGAGGTCGAGGCCTTCGCGTTCGGCTCGGGCTAGGAGCTCTTGGGGCGACTCGTCCTCAATATCCACCACGTCGAGCATGGCGGCCGGAAAGCCCACGCCCGCCGCACTCCCCGCACGATCGAGCAGGCTCTCGCGCAGCTGGTCTACATCGACATCGATCTTCACGGTGGAACCTCCTACCGAGCCAAGCCCTACTTAGCAGCGCCAAGCTCATTCACAGCAGCGACAAAAGCCGCAACCTGCTTGTCGTCCATCTGCGCAGCCAAACGCCCACCGGCTCGTCGTAGGCGAACTGAACCTTATCGATAAAGCAATCCCAAGCGCGCTCGTCCACACGCACGGCGGCCTCGCAATACTGGCTGAGCTTTTTGAGTCCATACCAAAACGCATTCACATGACGCGCGGGGTCCTCGTCCAGCACACCATCGTAGCGGCGCCCGTTAAACTCCTGCATGCGCGCCACGGCGACCTCGAGCGAATCGCCGCCATCAGCCGAAGCCTCGTCCACAAGCTCGGGAATCGGAACCTCGCGCCGAACATTATGCCTGGTAGCACCGTCGTACTCACCCACCAGTACGTCCTCATCAAGCCGAGAATCGTAGTCCAAATAGCTCGAGCCCCTGCAAATCCCATGCGGCGAACCGGTTCCAAAGGCGCAGAACAACCCACCGTCGGCGACAACGCGACGGTAGGTTTCAAACGACTTCTTAACCTGAGCGAGCAACTCGGCGAGCAAACCGGCATCGCACACAACCTCGCATGCAACGCGAGCAGCCTCCGGCAGCCCCGAAGGCTCCACCGTGCTCCCTGCAACGCGGGCGGCACGCTCGGCCCGATACGCCTGCGCGGCCAAGCGCGCCCGCTGCGCAGCGCCGCGCACGTTAGCAAGTTCATGCTCCAACGCCACGTCGCCAGCAACATCACCGACCACGTCGTCCACAAGCCCGTCAGCGTCCTGCGACCCCGTCGCACTCAGCTCGGACTCAAACGTCGCCGTGATCATGCCCGTAAGGTCCGTTGCGTCGGCGGCACAGCGCATCTGCTCCAGCTGCGTACACAGCAAATCGGCATCCAGGGGCACGGCATCCACAACGCGCACGTCACTCAGACGCGCCACGCCCTGCAACACCAAAGCCCCCGCAGCATCGTACGCCGCACGAACCCCTATCCGCTGTATTAGCCCGCAGCTTTATCTCGATAAACGAAAGCGTCTGCTCCAGGCGCGTCAACAGCTCAGCCTTGTCCTCCATGCGCAAAAAGGCAGCATAGCGCCGCTCCATCTGCAACGGACCCGCAACGCCCGCTTGCTTCCGAGCACGCGCAAGGGCCGAACCCTCAACACGGCGCACGTACGTATCAACAGCCCGCACGGCAGACTCGCGTGCAGCGCGCTCGGCGGTCTCGACGCCCCTAAGCACACCCAGTAGCTCGCGGGAGCGTGCCTTGCGCACCAACTCCCCGCGATCGTACTGCTCGAGCGCCGTCTGACGCTTGGCTACCGATTCAAAGCCAAACAGCTCGTCGAGCAGCTCGCCAACAGAACACTCGTCCGCCATGGCAAAGCCTCCTCACGCACTACGCACCAACACGCCCGCGGGCCCACGCGCACGCAAGCCCACTCACCCGCGCTCCTACAGATCCAGTGCCTTCTTCGCGGCATCGACCGGGTCGCCATCCATGTAGAACACCGGGCTCAAGCCCGAGATAATCTCGGACGGCACGCTCTGCAGGCCCGCAATGGCGCTCAGCGGCAAAATCACGCGCTTGGCACCGGCATTTTTGGCCACGCGCATAATGTCCTCGAGCCCGCGGATCTCGTCCATAGAGCCCGACATGCGCAGGATGCCCGGAACCGCCAGCGCAGGCATCACCGGGCGGTTGCACGCCGCGGAGCACAGACCCACAAACTCGGCGAGCGAAACCTCCTCGGACAGGCCCTTGCTCTGTAGGTCGTTATAGAACAGCAGGTAATCCTTGGAGCCAATGTGCATGCCCGGTGCCACGCGGTTCGCCAGGCCCACAAAGTTGTCGAACGCGGCTTCCAGCGTATCGCGCACCGGCTTGTTAAAGGCCACGCCCTCGTACTTAAACTTGCACTCGCCGGCAACGGCCTTGTTCTCCAGCTTGTACACGGCAACCTCGCCGCCCTGCGACCTGCCAACGCCAAACACGTGGCCGGACAGCAGCGGTCCGTCGGGAATCAGCGTGTCCTCGCTCTGCTCGGGCACACGCACCACGTGCACGTCCTGCGGGTTGTCGGCATCCATATAGCCCAGGTTGACGTCGATAAACTCAACGCCCGCCATAATCTTGAGCTGCTCCTTTACGCGGCGACGGCCCTCAATGGCGTAGTCCAGCAGCCAGTGCACGTCGTCCTTGTCCATGGCCTCGTCGGGGAACAGCAGCTTGGCCAGACCGCTAAAGGTCTTGCGCACGGCGATCTCGTCACGCTTGTTAAAGTCACTGTTAAAGCGGAAATAACGGTCGATATGGTGCGTAAAGTCCTTGCGGCGCATCTCCTTGCAAAACTCCGACAGGCAGTCGGTGATCAGGCCGTAATGCCCGGTCAGCAGGCTCGAGCGCATCTTGGGAATCTCCCAGCCCGGCAGGTAGTAATGGATGCGGTCGAAGAAGGCCGAATCGTTGTTAAACTCCGGCGGGAACGGATCAAACAGGTGCGTGGTCTTAAGGACGTTTTGCACGGTGTCGTTGATGTTACCCTCAAAGACCATGGAGGCATCGGCGTTGATCTGGTCGCGGCCGCGCGCATAGCTGCCGCTCGCCATATAGTCCTTCATGACCTGCACGGCATTGGTATCCTTAAAGCGCAGGCCGGCGACCTCGTCGAACGTCACGCAGTCCCAGTGACCTACCAAGCCCACACGGTCGGCGCGCATGGAGTTCATACGGCCGAACAGGTTGGCCGTGGTGGTCTGACCGCCAGAGAGCAAGATGGCGTAGGGCGAGACCTCTTTGTAGATATGGCTCTTGCCGGTGCCGCGCGGACCCAGCTCGCATAGATTGTAGTTGCGCTCGATGAGCGGCACCATACGCTCGATAAAGTGCAGACGCTCTTTCTCGGAAAGCTCACTGGGCTCATAGCCAGCGGAGCGCAGCAGCATGTTGAGCCACTCGTCGCGCGTAAAGTACTGGCGCTCGTCGACCATGGCATCCAGGTCCAGATTGGGCATCTGGATGGGCGTGAGCGACGCCACGCTAAACGGAGAGTCCTCGGGTCCGCGCTTTTTGCGCTTGGCCTTGGAGCGGCGCGGTGCAGCGTCTCGATGCCCATGAGGTCGCGCGCGATGAGGTAGAGCCCGCGCCCCGCCTGGAGCTTCGGCCGCGTCGTCGTGTAGCGCTTGACCTGCGAGAAGGCGTGGAAGGTGCACCTCTGGACCCTGGTGCGCGGCCAGGTCTCGCGCACGGCCTTGGCGAACCCGCTCCCGCCGTCGGTGACGACCACGTCGGGCGCCGGGATCGGCGCCATGAGGGCCGACCACGCCCTCGAGTTCTCGGACCTGGCCATGTACCAGGAGACCACCCGCTCGCCGCTGCAGCATATGAGCACCACGAGGTCGCGCGCGACCCAGATCCCGTCGACGTAGAGCACGCGGTGCAACTCGCCGTCGGGGACGGGCATCGGCCAGACCTCCCAGAACTCGGCCGTCCTGCGCCTGAAGGACCGCCCGCCGCCCGGCATCGCCGCCTGGGAGTCCTTGGAGAGGAGCCACCCGAGGAACTCGTCCAGCCTTGTCGCCGTGTCGTCGTACCTCACCGTCGTCGACGCGCCGCAGGCCGTGCACCTCCACCGCTGGGATCCCGATGAGGTCCTGCCGTTGCGCTTGGTCCGACCGCCGCAGTAGGGGCAATAAACGGCCTTCATGGGCACCTCTTCCGAAAGGGTATTTAACGGTTCCGGAAAAGGTTATCTACCTGCGGGAACGATAGGCAACCAGACACACATTCTGTCCGAGCGGTTAAAAGCGGGCACGGAATTTAAACGGCTGAAAAAGGGGCATCGACCTGCGCCGATGCCCCTAAAGTGGACATACATTTTGTCCTATAAGCCTCAAATGAGCCACTAGAGGAGGTCGAGGGGGAGCTGGGGGGCGTCACCCCAGAGCTTTTCTAGGCGGTAAAAGTCGCGGGCTTCGGGAGTGAAGACGTGGACGACAACCGAGCCGTAGTCCATGAGCATCCAGGTCTTCTGCTCGCGGCCCTCGATAGAGAACGGGTGCTCACCGCAAGCCACGGCGACCTTCTCCTCGATCTCGTCGACGATAGAATCGACCTGACGGTTATTGGTACCGGTGGCGAGCACAAAGTAGTCGCACACGTCGGAGAGCTCGGTCAGATCGAGCACCTGCACGTCCTCGCCTTTCTTGTCGTAGGCGGCCTGCGCGGCGGCGCGGGCGACATCCTCGGCGGCGACACCGCTCGCGGACAGCGAGGCGGCAGTGCGGTCGGACGTGGCAACGAAGCTCTTGTGCTCCACACCTTCAAGAATCTGCTCGTCGGTCATGGTCTCGTCGGCCATGGAATACCTCTTTCTAGACAGCCCGAGCTAGCGCAGCTGGGCGTAATGGTTGTAAATCGTAATAGCCGTGGGATAAAGATAGCGCCCGGACTGGATCACATAGACCAGACCCTGCGCAAAACAGGAGAAGAACAACTCATCGAGCGAGGACTTCCCCACCATCTTGCGCAGCGCATGGACATAGTCGCCGTGACGGTTAGGCTCGATGGCATCTGCCACAAAGACCACCATATCGAGCGGCGTCATATCGCAGGCACCCACGGTGTGACGGTCGACAGCCTGGAAAACAGCCGGCGACAGCTCGGGGAAAAGCTGCGGAAGCTCATAGGCGGCAACAGGGCCATGCAAAAGCGGCGTCGCGGCGGAAGGAGAGCCGGCAACTTTGATGCCATAGTGAATCGCGCGGGCCACGAGCTCGTCATCGGAAAGCACCTTGTCCCAGTCGTGAATTAAGCCGGCGGCAGCGGCATCAAAGCGGTCAACGCCGTAGACCTCGGCCAGATGAAGTGCGGTCTCGGCAACACCCAACGAATGCACATAGCGCTTGCGCTTATCTTTCATGCGAACATCGAGCAGCTCTTGAATGCGCTTGAGCAGCGCGCGCTCATCGCCCTCAAACTGATCCTCTACCGACAACGTAGCCCCCATCACTCAAAATCTTCTTGACCCAGATCGGCATATAGCCTGCGCTTGCGAATGTAGCCGAGCACAGACTCGCTCGTAAGATAGCGCACGCTCATGCCGCGGGCAACTCGCTTACGAATGTTCGTCGAGCTGATCGCCAGCGCCGGAATCTGAATATAGCGCACATCGAACGGCAGCCCCGACTCTTTGATTCGGGCACGCGCCGTATCGATATCAAAACCCGGTCGCGTCGCCGCAATAAAGGTAGCAAGCTCAGCAATTCGCTCGGCATCATGCCAGGTCACAATATCAATAATCGCGTCGGCGCCCGTAATAAAGTAGAGCTTTACCTGCGGCGGGTAAAAGTCGCGAAGGGCATGAAGCGTATCGGCCGTATAGGTTACGCCCGGACGGTCAATCTCGAACCGGCTCGCCAAAAAGGCCGGGTTCGCGGCGGTGGCGAGGACCGTCATGGCATAACGGTCCTCGGCAGGCGTCACCGGCTTGTCAAGCTTAAAGGCGGGAGAGCCCGCCGGCATAAAGAGCACAGCGTCCAAGTCGAGCGACTCGCGCGCCTGCTCGGCAGTCACCAGGTGCCCGTAATGAATCGGGTCAAAGGTGCCGCCCATAATGCCAAGCCGAAACTCCTTGCCCTCTTTTATGGGTAGCTCGGGCAAACCGATTCCACCGCGCAGCGACATGGCTTACTCGCCCTCCGAGGTCTCGGCATCGTCCGCGGCATCAGCCGCATCGATAGCCTCGACGCCCTCATCCGCAGCATCGGCCACGTCAATGGCCTCAACGGCAACGTCCTCGCCAGCGTCCTCGAGCTCCTCGTACTCCGAGAAGTCCTCAGCGCCCTCAAAGTCAAAGGCACGCTGGCAAATGCGGACCTCGTCGCCCGCACGGCAACCGGCCTTCTCGAGCGCGTCGTCAACACCCATACGCGCAAACTTGTGCTGCAGGTAAATGACGGCTTCCTCGTTTTCCCAGTCGGTCTGGATGACCATGCGCTCGATGGCACGACCGACCACGCGGAAGGCACCGGGCTCCTCCTGGACAATGCGGAAACGCTTCTCGCGCTGCAGACGGCGACGCTCCCACTCCTCGTCGCGCAGATCGACCGGCTCATCAGAGACCGCCAGCTCGGCTCGCAGCTTAGCCACCTGCTCGCCCACGGCAAGCATCAGCGTATTGAGGCCGGCACCCGTAACGGCGGACACGGCAAAGAACATATGCCCGTCGTCGAGCGCCGCACGCTTGAGGTCGGCAATCTTGTCGGCCGTGCCCGGCGCATCGCACTTGTTGGCGACGACGATCTGCGGACGCTCCGAAAGCTCGGCGCCATACTGCTCGAGCTCACGGTTGATGATGCGGTAATCCTCAACCGGGTCGCGATCCTCAAAACCACCCGTCATGTCAACGACATGCATGATCAGGGCCGTGCGCTCGATGTGGCGCAGGAACTGATGGCCCAGACCCTTGCCCTCGCTCGCACCCTCGATCAAACCAGGAACGTCGGCAACGACGTAAGAATACTCACCGGCACGCACCATGCCGAGGTTCGGCACGAGTGTGGTAAACGGATAGTCGGCGATCTTGGGACGGGCGGCACTCATGCGCGCGATAAGCGAGGACTTGCCCACCGAGGGGAAGCCCACGAGTGCGGCATCGGCCATAAGCTTCATCTCAAGCTCAATCCAGTGCTCCTCGGCCGGTTCGCCCAGCTGAGCGAACGCGGGCGCGCGGCGCACCGACGTCACAAAGTGCGTATTGCCCAGGCCACCGGCACCGCCGGGCGCCACGACAACGCGCTCGCCGTCGTGCACCAGGTCGGCAATCTCGAACATCGGGGTCTGCGTCTCGGGATCGAGCTCGCGGACCACGGTGCCCATGGGGACCTTCAAAATGAGGTCCTCGCCGCTCTTGCCGTTGCGGCGGGCGCCCTGACCGTGCGTTCCGCGCTCGGCACGAAAGTGATGCTTAAAGCGGTAATCGATCAACGAAGACAGCTGAGCATCGGCCTGGATGACGACATTGCCGCCACGACCGCCGTCGCCGCCATCGGGGCCGCCCTTGGGGACAAATGCCTCGCGCCTAAACGACATGCATCCGGCTCCGCCGTCGCCGCCGCACACGTTAATGCGGCTGATATCGGTGAACTGTGACAACAGAATCGCCTCCTACAAAAAGAGGGAGACCCTTGAATCCTAAAACTCAAGTGCCTCCCACATATGTGCTCTATGAAGGGTGAATTACGCGTTCGCGAGCGGGCGTACGCTGACCCTGTGCTTGATACCCTTGTGGAACTCAACGGTACCGTCGACCAGCGCGAACAGCGTGTCGTCCTTGCCACGGCCAACGTTCTCACCCGGGTGGATGTGAGTGCCGTGCTGACGGACGAGAATCGTGCCCGTGGTTACCGTCTGGCCGGCATAGCGCTTCGTGCCAAGGCGCTGACCGCGGGAGTCACGGCCATTACGGGAGGAACCGAGTCCTTTTTTGTGTGCCATTGTGTATACCTACTCTTTCGTTACGAGTGTAATCTACTCGGCGACGGGAGCCTCGGCAACAGCCTCGGCCTCTGCCTTGACAGCCTTCTTGGCGCGGGACGTAGCCTGGACCTTCACGATCTTCAGCTTGGTGAGCTGCTGACGGTGACCCTTCAGACGACGATAGCGCTTACGCTTGTGGAACTTGAAGACCAGCTGCTTCTCGCCCTTGAACTGCTCAACGATCTGAGCGGTAACCTTGGCCTTGGCCAGCTTGTCGGGATCGGTGACGATCTTCTTACCATCGTTGAGGAAGATGACCGGCAGGGTGACCTTGTCGCCCTCATTGCCCTCGATCTTCTCGACGGTGATGACATCGTCGGTGGCGACCTTGTACTGCTTGCCGCCCGTGTTAACGATTGCGTACATGTTTACTTGCCCTTCATGCATCAGTTAGTGCAACAGCCGAATATAGTAGCAGGCGATAATACCCCCGTCAACGAGTATGTGGAGCAAATCCACAAGTTCGCACAGGTATGGGGCTGACGAGTCGGCCCTCGTCGTCCTCGCATGCTTGATTCTGACGCTCGACATCGTAGGAGCAGATGGTCACGAGGTCTTGCATACCGGTGGAAACAATAGGTGCATCCACGCCCGGGGTCAAGCCCTGCAACAAAACATCAGCAGCGGAAAGCAAAATTTCCGGACGCATGGAGCCCTCGTTGTCGGCATGGGTGTCGAGCATGAGCACCAAATGGTCCGGGCGCTCCCCTGCCGTGAGCTCATAGCCCACGAGCGTGTGATCCAAATCCAAGCGCTTGCTCTTTTTGCCGCGCGCGTAGTCGATGCCATGGTCCGCGCGCAGCATGTCAATCGCAGCGCGCACCTCGTCGGCGCTTACGGGCGCCTCGGGATCCAAGTGCAGGTCGATGCGATACGACAGACGCGTGAGCTGCGCCGTCAACGCCGGCGTGCGCACGTCGATGTACGCCGCCTCGATGGGCGCCAGATCGGCCGGAGACGCCGCAGCCAGGCGCCCAAACGCCTCGTCGAGCGCCACGAACTCGGTCATAAACAGGTCATACCACTCGCAGGTCGACGACGTACCCACCGGTAGCGCCGAAGAGAAGCCCACGCGCATGTGCGGAGAGAAGCCCTGCGTGACGGCATAGGGAAGTCCCGCGCGGCGCACGATGCGCTCAATGGTATGGATTACTTCGAGATGGCCCAGGTACTTAAGGCGATCGCGCTTGCCATAGCGAACACGAAGCCTAAAGAGCGTGGGGGTGTCGGTCAGGCGCTCACTCATGCGCGATCACCCATCAATACATTCTTGGCGTGAAGCGTGGGGCAGATTCCGCAGCCGGTGCACGACGTGCGGGTGCAGTCGGGAGTCGTGACGCCCTCGAGTGAGCGACGGTACTCGCGCTCGAGGAAGCCGCGCGTGCAGCCGGGGCTCACATGCTCCCACGGCAGGCGCCAGTCCAACTCGTAGGGCAGGTGCACGAGCTCATTGAGGTCGATGCCGTTTTTGGCAGCAGCCTCCTTCCAGTTATCGAGCGAGAAATGCTCTACCCAGGCGTCAAAGCGAGAGCCCGCGCGCCAAGCATCGATGATGACGGGCGTCATGTCACGACCGGCGCGGGACAGCGCGGCCTCGATGAGCGAAGTCTCGGCATCGTGGTAATGCACGCGGACGGCACGGTTGCGAACGCTCGTGATAAGCAACTTCTGGCGACGCTTGACGTCGTCGTAGTCGAGCTGCGGGCACCACTGGAACGGCGTGGCAGCCTTGGGGATAAAGACCGAAACCGAGATGGACACCGAGATCGAGCCGCGACGAGCCTTGGGCACCACGGAACGACCAAGCTCCAGCACGTGATCGGCCAGATTGGCGATGGCCACGATGTCCTCGTCGCGCTCGCCGGGAAGGCCCATCATAAAGTAGAGCTTCATGCGGTTCCAGCCGGCCTCGAAGGCCGCCTTGGCCGCACGGTCCAGGTCCTCCTCGGTCACGTTCTTGTTAATGATGTCGCGCATGCGCTGGCTGCCGGCCTCGGGCGCGAACGTCAGGCCGCCCTTCTTTTCGCCGGCGACCGACTCGGCCATATCCACGCCAAACGAATCCAAGCGCTGCGACGGAATAGACACGCGAATACCCGTATCCTCCAGGCGACGGTTGAGCCTGCCGAGCACGTCACGAATGCAGGAGTGGTCGGTCGTGGAGAGCGAGGTCAGCGACACCTCGTCATAGCCGGTCTTTTCCAGACCCTGAATCACCGACGAGACGATCTGGTCGGCCGAACGCTCGCGCACCGGGCGATACGTCATGCCGGCCTGGCAAAAACGACAGCCGCGAGCGCAGCCGCGCAGAATCTCGATAGACAGGCGGTCGTGAACCAGCTGCGCATAGGGCACGCACGACTGCGACAGCGGATTCGTGGCGCCGAAATCCTCGACGACGCGCTTGTAGACCACGGCCGGAGCATCCTTGCCCTCGCGCGGCACGGTGTAGCCATGCGGCGAGCAGGGCTCGTCGTGACGAATCTCATAGAGCGACGGCACGTAGTTGCCGGCAATGGATGCAAGCTGCTCAACAATCTGCGCGCGCGGGACTCCTTCGTCGCGCAGGCGCCGATGCAGCTGGCAGGTCTCGAGCAGCGATTCCTCGCCCTCGCCGATGAGGATGGCATCGAAGAAGGCCGCGTACGGCTCGGGGTTGTACACCGAGGGGCCGCCGGCGATGATGATGGGGTCGTCTTCACCTCGGTCGGCCGCTAACAGCGGAATGCCAGCGAGATCGAGTGCCTCGAGGAAGTTCGTCACCGCCATCTCGTGCGGCACATGCAGACCGACGATATCAAACGAAGCAACGGGGGCAGCACCTTCGAGCGACAGCAGCGGAATGCCCGCCTCGCGCATGGCGTCACCCATATCGGGCCACGGCACATAGCCACGCTCGCAGGAGATGCCCTCGGCCTGGTTAAGGATGTTGTAGAGGATGGCGATGCCCTGGTTGGGCAAACCAACCTCGTACACATCCGGGTAGATCAGGCAGCAACGGTAGTCGGCATCGGCCTTGGAAAGCGTGCCCCACTCGTGATCGATATAGCGGCTCGGCTTTTCGACCTTGGCGAGCAGCGGCTCAATTAAATGAAAGCAGTCTTGATACGGAACGCGCAACAGAAAACCCCTAAGCAGCGAGATCGGATGCGTCTTGGTAGGACGCCATAGGACGGGTAGCGCCCGCGACCGTGGTCACCAGATCGCGAACGCGGGAGAACGTGGCAGTGACCACCTCGTTGGCACGGCTGTAGTCGACATCGCGCTCGTAGAGCGAAACAAGCGCACGGCCCATGCCATAGGTGCCCGCGGCAGCAGTGAGCGCCTTAACGGCAAACCCAATATGCGGCGTCTGCTTGACGAGCGCGCGGGTGACCGCGCGGATCACAAGACCGCCGGCAAGCACGCCCGCGACCTCGTAGCCGCGCTCAGGCTTAATGCCGCGTCCAAAGACGGCAGCGAGCTCAAAGAGCATGCCCACCTGCGCCAGCGCCATAACGGGATAATCGGCGCCCGGCAAAAACACCAGCGCACCGGTCGCCATATTGGTGAGCGCGCACGAGGTGATGATACGATTAGCTGCCGCGATGCGCATAAAGGCAAAGTTCGCCGCAAAAGCCGTTTCCTTGTCGGTGCGATCGAGAATCCAGCGGGCAAGCGTCTCGAGCAGATACGTCTTATCGGTTGCCGCCACCACGCCGAGCATGGGCGTGGACTCCTCGATAAACGGCACCTCCACAGCAGACTCGGCAAGCACGCACACGGGCGCGCCGGCGATCACGAGCTCCTGCACGGCACTCTCCAGGCGGTCGGAACCACACGAGAGCACCAGTACCACATCGGTATCGGTCTTTGGAGCAATTCGCTCCTCCCCCAGACGCTCGACGCGCACAATGCCCGAGGTCGTCTGCGGCACAAAGGCGTCACGCACCGTCTCAGCAAGAAAGCGCGAGGCGGACGAATCCAGATAGACCGAGACGCGCACCGGCGTATCGGAATCCTTCTTAACGGACGCGCCCATCTTAAAAAGCGCGGGTCAGCTTATCTACGGGAATTTTCATAGCAAACCCCTCCAGCGGTTACGCGGCGCCCGAACGATGCCGCCATATGGATTGTACGATACCCACCGTCAGCAGCTGAATCATCATCGAAGACGAACCGAAGCTAATAAACGGTAGCGGAATACCGGTAATCGGCATCATGCCGATGCACATGCCGATGTTTTCGAAGGTCTGGAACGCCCACATGCCAACGATGCCCACACACGATAGGCGCAAGAACAGCGACTCACACTTAAAGGCGACGCGAATCGTCGAAAAGATCAGCAGCACGTAGAGGCATAGGAGCAAAAAGGAACCGCAAAAGCCAAAGGTCTCGGACAGGAAGGCGAAGACGAAGTCGGTGTGGAACTCAGGCAGAAAGCCGCCGGCCGACTGCGTCGCATGGCCCAAACCCTTACCAAAGAAGCCGCCCGAGCCAACGGCGATAAGCGACTGCTGCAGGTTGTAGGCATCGTCCGAATCGGCATTATCGGGGTCGATAAAGACCGTCAGGCGGTTCATCTGATACTGCTTGATGAGCACATCGTGGCCGAGCAACGAATCAAAGACCGAATCGAGCGCCAGGACGAGGGCCACCAGGCCCACGAGCAGGGCCAGGGTCGACAGCACCCATTCGCGGCGTGCACCGCTCATGCAGATGACGATGGCGCCCGAGACCAGCACGACCAGGCCCGAGCCCAGGTCGCCCATGGCGACGACGGCCAAAAACGGAATGGACAGCATGCCGCAGAGCTTGACGTAGTCGCGAACGGTATCGATGCGGCCGTTATACTGCGAGCCAAGCGTGGCGATAAAGAAGATGGTGATGAGCTTGGCAAGCTCAACCGGCTGGAATGTCAAGCCGATACCGGGAATCTTGATCCAGCCCGTCATGCCCAGACCGCCCGTATAGGACAGGCCCGGAATCTTGGGCGAGAAGATCACAATAAGGTCAATGACGAGCAGCGCCGTCGAGAAGTTAGAGATGCCGCGCAGATCGGTACGCCAGACGAGCACCGCAAGCACCGCGCCAATGCCAATGCCCAGCAGGTGGCGCGAGAATGAGGCGTCGGCCTTAAACTGTGACGCCGACCAAATAATGATGGCGCCATAGGCAACGAGCGCGACGGTAGCCAGCAGCACACCGATATGCACCTTTTGGCGAAACGTACCGCGCGAGGCCGAAAGTTGCTTGTTGACGCGGTCCAGGCTGCTGCGAGAGCCGGTCTTGGTTGAACGGAACAGATCCGCCGGAGAAAAATCCATCGCAACCTCCTATCGAACCGAAGAATCGCCCGAGGCCGAAGAGGTATCGGGCTCGTCATAAATCGCGCCGAGCACGTCGCGCACGACATGCATCGCGGTATCTGAGCCACCGCCGCCCTGCTCCAGGACAGTAGCGATGACATACTTGGGATCATCGGCCGGCGCATAGGCGCAGAACCACGCGTATTCGTCCTCGCCGCTTTTCTCGCCCGTGCCCGACTTGCCGTATACCTGCGGCGTCAGGGTGCCAAAGTGAGCCGCCAGGGACGTCGATGCCGTGTAAATCACGTCGTGCATGCCGTTGCGAACAAGAGCCAAATCCGAATCGCTGTTGATCTTGGCCTCCAAGCGCTTCTTCTTGCCTTTGCCGTTGTACTTATAGGCATCGCCGTCGCCATCGCGCGACACGGCAGACAAAAACACGTGAGGCACGTACTGCTTACCGCCGTTGGCAAGGCCCATGTAGGCGCATGCCATCTGCAGAGGCGTCACCAAAATGTCGCCCTGGCCGATGGCAATGTTGGTCATATCGCCGGCATTCCACTTGCGGTCCTCGGCAGAGGCGTCGGTAAAGTACGACTCTTTCCACTCGGCATCGGGAATACGGCCCGCGCCCTCACTCGGCAAATCGATACCGCAGGTCTTGCCTAGGCCCCAGCGACGAAAGACCTCCTGCAGGCCCTCGGAATGTTGCTCGTCATAAAAGAACGCCTTGCCCATATCGTAGAAGACGGGGTCGCACGAGTTGGCAATACCCGACTGCAGCGTCATGGTGCCGTGTCCAGACGTCAGCCAGCAGCGCTTGCCCCAAGCCTTGCCCAAGCCCGTCCAATAGCCCGTGCAGTTGGTTGTCTGCGTTGAAGTGTAGGTTCCAAACTCAAGACCGGCCAGTGCCGAGAGCGGCTTGATGGTCGAGGCCGACATGTACTGTCCGCTAATGGCGCGGTTGAGCAGCGGGTGCGAACCCTTGTCATCATTGAGCTCGGTCCACACGTCATTTGAGACGCCGCCGATAAAGACGGACGGATCGAACTTGGGCTCGCTCGCCATGCCCAGGATCTCGCCGTTGTTGGGATCGAGACACACCACAGCGCCGTTGCCGGCATTGCTGTAGCCAGTGGTCTTGGCAAGCTCGAGCGCTCGCCAGCGCCGTCTCACAGGCCTGTTGGATCTTGAGGTCGAGCGTGAGCTTAATGTCGGAGCCGGCCTTGGCGGGCACGGCGCCGGCCTGACCGGTCACATTGCCCGAGGCATCGACCTTGACGGTCTGCTCGCCACGAATACCCTGCAGCAGGTTTTCGTAGTAGCTCTCAACACCCGCCTGGCCCACGATATCGCCCGACTGGTACGTAATCCGGCCAGCAGAAGCATCATCGTCGCCAGAGGTTTTCTTATTCTGGGCCTCAAGCTGCTCGGAGGTAATGGTGCCGGTATAGCCCAAAATGTGACAGGCCGTCTCGCCGTACGGGTACTGGCGCTCGGTACGCTCGGCAATCTTGACGCCCGGGAACTCGCCGGCGTGCTCCTTGATATAGGCAACCGTGGAGCGACGGACGTCCGTCGCGATGGTATGCAGGCTCTGGGCGCCCTCGGAATTGTCCTGAATATTGCGCAGAACCGCCACGTAGGGCATACCGAGCACGTTGGCAAGATGGCGAACCAGAACCTCATCCTCGGCAAGGTCGCGGTAGGCCACGACAGCAAGTGAGGGACGGTTCTGGACAAGTGCCACGCCATTACGGTCGAGGATGCGGCCGCGCACAGCGGGTGTGGTAACGGTGCGCGTCTGATTACTATTAGCCTGCTTTTCATAATAGTCCGACGAGACCATCTGCATGCCCCACAGCTTGACGGCAAGCGCCGCGAACATCGCGCCCACACCCGTGGTGAGGATGGAGAAGCGGCCCTTAAAGGCGGTCGCCGCGGTATTGCCCTCGCCCTCGGTGGCGCGCGGGGCCGTTCCATGCTGCGTATCGTAGGTAAAACGGGAATCGCCGCGACGCATGATGACCAGCGCGACCACGATGGCCACAACCAGCACGATACCGGCGATAATAACCGTCATCTGGGAAGACATCTACGGGCCTCCCCTATTTGAGCTTACGGGTCTTGGGCTTAAAGCGCATGCCCGTCTGGCGTCCGCCACGTGCGGAGAATCCATAACCGGACTGCGGCACGACGCCGGACATCAAAAACGGAATGGCAACCAGACCCGTCAGGATCGAAGACGGCAGCGCATGGCCGAAGATCGCCACGACAAAGCTCGTCTCCATACCCATAAACAGCAAGATGATGCTGTAGATCACATTAATGACGAGCGCAAAGGCGCCCACAGTGATGCCGCGCGCACTCGGGGTACCGCTCGTTTGACCGGCAGCGCTGTGCACCAGGGCAAAAGAACCCACGGTCAGCAGGAGCGACATAACTCCCACCGGCACGGCAGCGGACAGGTCATAAAACAAGCCGCTGCAAAAACCGCACACGACGGCACGGGTCGGGTCGCCCGAGAACACGCTTAGGCACACCAGGATAATCATGAAGTTGACGCGACCGCCCGCAATGGAGATCTGCGGTGCCAGGCCTGCCTGCAGCAGCACGCACACGATGGCGGCGATTACAAACGTGCGGGAGCTCATCCCCTGCTCGTGTAGATCCATGGACATGCCCCCTATTCGCTCGAGCCGGAATCGGTCGTCTCGGACGTGTCGGAACCGTCATCCGAGCTCTCGTCCTTCGTCTTGGTCGCAGCATCGCGCGACGTTCCCTGCGGCGTGCTATTAGCGGTGCTCACGTCCTCATCCGAGGCCGACTGTTCGTCGGTCAGCGAGGTGATGACCAGCACTTCCTCGTTGTTCTCGGCCGTCGTCTGGGCGCGTACCACAATGGTGTAGTACACGTCGTTTGCCGATTTCTCAACCGACGAGACGGTGCCGAGCGGAAGGCCCTTGGGGAACACACCGCCAATGCCCGAGGTCACGATGATGTCGCCAACCTTAACGTCGGAGTCGACGCTCACGTACTCAAGACGCAGCGTGCCGTCAGCCTGACCCTGCAGCATGCCCTGGGCGCGCGTGTCCTGCACCATAGCGGACACGCCCGAGTTCTCATCGCCGATCAGACGCACGGTGGACGTCTTGGCCGAGACTTCGATGATCTGTCCGATAACACCAGCCGAACTCGTCACAGGCATGTTGATGGTAAGCCCGTCGGCAGAACCTTTATCGATGGTAACGGTCGAGGTCCAGGCATCGCCCGAAGCGCCGACGATACGAGCTGCAGTGGACTTGAGGTTGTAGGTCGACTGCAGACCGACCAGACCCTCCAGTCGCTCGGCGGTCTTTTGAGCCTCGGAGAGCTCGGCAACCTTGGAGGTCAGCTCCTCATTTTGCTTCTTAAGCTCGTCAAGCGTGTCCTGTGACGCCGTAAGGTTAGAGAACACGTTACCGATCGCATTGAAGGGAGCCGCCACAGTCGAGCCCAGAAAACGCACCGGCGAGGTAATCGTCGTCACGCCCGAACGAACGGCATGAATCGGCCCCGTCTCGCCCTCACGAATATAAAACGTGAGCAGCAACACCGAAATCAGGCTGAAAACAATCAACGGGCGCATACCCGTTGATTGTCGCTTGGTATTCAGATTTGTGGAGAAACCCGAAGATCGTGCCAAATGGAATCCACCTTTTGGAAATTAAGCATTGGTCTGGACGAAGCCGCCATCAAACGCATTGGCCTCGAGCACGCGGGCACAGCCGTTAACAACGTTATCGAGCGCCGTGGGGCTGACGTTGACCGAAACGCCGGTCTCATCGCGCAGGCGCACATCGAGACCGCGCAGCAGCGCGCCGCCACCGGTCAGCAAAATGCCATAGTACATAAGGTCCGAGGCAAGATCGGGAGGCGTAGCGTCGAGTGCGTCCTTGACGGCCTTGGCCATCTCGTCGAGCGGCTTGTTGAGTGCGCGACGAATCTCCTCGCTCTCGATGCGCACGGTCTTGGGCAGACCGGTGATCACGTCGCGGCCGTTGACCTCGACGTCGAGCTCATCCTTGAGCGGCACGGCGGAGCCGACCTTGATCTTGATGTCCTCTGCCGTACGCTCGCCGATGGCCAGGTTGTAGGCATCGCGAACGTGCGTGAGGATGGCCTGATCGAACTCGTCGCCGGCAATACGGATAGACTGCGAGACGACGATGCCGCCCATAGCGATAACGGCAACCTCGGTGGTACCGCCACCGATGTCGATGACCATGGAGCCGGTGGGTTCCTCGACGGGCAGGTCGGCGCCGATGGCAGCCGCCATGGGCTCTTCGATCAGATAGGCCTGGCGGGCACCGGCCTGGATCGTGGCCTCAAAGACAGCGCGCTTCTCAACCGACGTGACACCGGAGGGAACGCAGACGACAACACGCGGACGCGGAGTCCACGGATAGCGCTTCTCGGACGCCTTGTCGATAAAGTAGCGAAGCATGGCCTCGGTAACATCGAAGTCGGCGATGACGCCGTCCTTCAGGGGACGAACGGCCACGATGTTGCCGGGCGTACGGCCGAGCATGCGCTTTGCCTCGATACCGACCGCCAAGATGCGCTCGTCGTTCTTGTCGATGGCGACAACAGAGGGCTCGCGAATGACGATGCCCTTGCCGCGCACGGAGACAAGCGTATTGGCGGTGCCGAGGTCGATGGCAAGATCGCCCGCATAGCTACCGAAGAACATATCCATCAAAGAAAACAACGCAACTCCTGATGTGTTGGATGATTGCTGGAAAACTACTAGCTCATCATACTAGCGCAAGCCCGGCGCCTCACTTGCGGTGAAGCGCCGGGCAAAGCTAAATCCCATAAGGTCACTACTGGTTGTCAGCAGCCGAGAAATCCATATCGAGCGAAGAAACGGCCCAGCCGATATGGTTGTCGGAGCGCACGAATTTGACGGCGTACTCCTGCTCGCCGCCCTTGGACAGCGATGCCTTCACCTTGGCGGTCGTCTCGGTCATGGACTGATCCATGCCCTCGACGGACACGGTGGCACCCTGCGGAATCGAGGAGATGATCATCGACTTAGCGTCCTCGGACAGGCTCGAGGCCAGGCAAGACTCGGCCTTTGCGGCGTCACCGTCGCCGGCAGCCTGGAACAGATCGGTAACGACAGACTCCTGAGACGGGAAGCCAAAGCCGCGCGTGTAGGCAAAGCCCAGACCGCCCGCGGCGATCAAAATGAGCAGAAGCAGCACGATGAAGACTTTAAGACCCGTGTGGCGATGGCGACGACGGACCTTGGCCTGCTTACGATCCTGACGGTCCTGCTGGACCATCTCGGACTCGGACAGCGTAAAGAAGCCGGTGTCCGAGGGATCGGGCATAAACTGACCGGTCGCGCCCGTAGGATCGAGCGGATCGACGGCAGGAGCGTCCATCGCGGGCGCCGGAGCCGTGGCCATAGCCGTCTGGGCAGACAGCGCGGCAAGCGAATCGTGCACGCGGGCAAGCTCATCGGCCTGCTCGGAGGTGAGCTGGTAGATGCCATCGGCAGTAGCGGCGTTAAAGGCGTCGAGTGCGTCGGAGGGACGGCCGGCGGCAGAAAGCGCCTGACCCATGCCGGCGTTGAGCGCACGCGTGTCGTCGCGGGGGCCGGCAAAGTCGATAGCCGTGCGGTAGGTCTCCACGGCATCCGCCGGACGGCCGAGCTTAATGAAGCAACGACCGAGCTCGCCGAGTGCGGCGGCAGGAGCCGGATTGGCGCCGTCGATGGCAGCCTGACGGAAGGCGGTTCCCGCGTTGGCATAGTCGCCCGACTGGAACAGCGCATTGCCCAGGCCCAGATAGGCCTTGAACGGCGTGGCATAGGAAGCATCCTGCGTAGCGGCAGAGAAAGCCTGAGCGGCCGTCGTGTAGTCGCCCACGGCGGCGAGCGCCTTGCCGCGGTTGGTGAGCAGCGCGCCGCGCTTGCCGTAGGTACCGTCGTTGAGGGCGGCGGCATAGGCCTCGGCGGCCTCGGCATACATGCCAAGGTGCATCAAGGCGTTGCCACGAAGGTGATCGGCCTCGCCCATAATCTCATCGGGAGTCTTTGCCGCCCCAAGCATCTGGGCTGCAGCAGAAAAATCACCCGCGCGGTAAGCGGCGCGGCCCTGTTGGATCAGCTGGCTATTCAAGGAAGTCCCCTTTACTCGTGAACGATCTCGACATGGACGATCTCGTCGCCGGCACGCAGCTGCGAAATCACATCGAGACCCTCGACCGTGGTACCAAAGACGGTGTAACCGGAATCGAGGTTATGCTGGGCACCCAGGCAGAAGTAGAACTGCGAACCCGCGGAATCGGGGTCCATGGAGCGTGCCATGGCAAGGGCGCCATCGACATGGCTGTTGCGCGGATTGGTGGCAAACTCGCCCTTGATGCAGTAGCCGGGGCCACCGGTACCGGGCATACCGTCGGGGCCCTCAAGACCGGCAGCGACGTCGGCGCCGGACATGTCGCGGGTATTGGGGTCGCCGCCCTGGATAACAAAACCGGGCACATAGCGATGGAACTTAAGGCCATCATAGAAGCCCATCGTGGAAAGCTCGCAGAAGTTCGC